>Ga0265299_10002072_pt1 | contig 21207 bp, 30 predicted proteins | sample AusTroGonzalo_MG_4_FD_193485 | JGI IMG/M metagenome (GOLD analysis project Ga0265299, IMG submission 193485) | Bovine rumen microbial communities from tropical cattle in Woodstock, Queensland, Australia - Gonzalo_02 | ecosystem: Host-associated > Mammals > Digestive system > Stomach > Rumen ... | reverse complement strand
GTTCCTGAAGTCTGGGAAATATCGCAGATAATCCGAGTGGATGCTGCAACCAATCAAATACAAGACAAAACTACTGAGGTAATAACTATGGCTCTCACATCTCCTGGCGTGATACGCACGACAAACGAGGTTCTCGTAGCCCTCGCTCCAGAATTGACTATGGTCAAGGAATTCAGCTACGATATTAGCGATGCAGTCGCTGACTACGGTGCGAAGGTTCGCATCCCAATGATAACTGGCGGAACCGCTGAACAATATGCAGACGACACCTGCGCTACGCCTGGCTCTGAAGCTGGCAACTATGAACACGCGACTGGTGGTCTTTCTGATGTATTCGTGACGCTCAATAGCCAGCCAAAATCAACCATCCCCATCACCTCCACTGACAAGCTGGAACTCCCAAATGACGGATTCTGGACGAGGGCTGCTGAGGCTGGTCGCAACACCATTGGTAAGGCAATCTCTGACGCCATCTGTGGTCTATTCACGACTGACAACTGTCTCGCTGGCAAGAAGGTGATTTCTTCTTCTGACATCTCCAATGAGAAGGTCAAGCAGAAGGTCGCTGCTCTTCGCACTGACGCTGCAAAGAAGGGTCGCGTCTCTGACTATGTGGTCGTCCTTGATGGCGCATATTTCGCTGAGCTGGTCAATGAACTCCCCTATTCTACATTTGGTGGAACTGACCCAATTCAGAATGGCGTGATTCCGAAGCTCTTTGGCTGGAAGGCAGTAATCTCTGCTGACAATCTCCCATATGGAATTGTTGGTGCAGTAGTTCCTGCATCTGGCGTGGCTGTCGCCGTTCGCCCCGTCGCCATACCAGACCCCAACGCATATCCTGAATGCGATGTGGTCACTGACGAGAACGGATTCTCCGTCACTGCTATGAGGCATACCTCCTTCGCGACTGGAAAGGCGTTCTACAATGTCACTGCCCTCGTTGGTGCTGACCTCATTCGCAAGAACGAGACATACTACATTGCGGCAAGCTAAAATGTATAATTGACTATAGCTGAGCCTCTACAGCCAATAGCAATTTCATCACAACGCAAGAACCTGGATGGGTTGGAAATAGAGGCTCCAGCTCGTCCAGGTTCTTCATTGTATATGCCAATATGAACTACAAATAGATATATGACCAACTGATGGAGAAGAGAAGAAGCTGTCCAATCACGAAGAAGGACTGCTATGTGGAGAAGCATCACATCATCCCAAAATCTGAAGGTGGAGCTGACGATGATGAAAATCTGGTCAATCTCACTGCGAGAGAACACTTCATAGCACACCTGCTACTGGCGAGAATATATGACGACCAGAAGATGTGGTGCGCACTGAAGAGAATGTGCTATGGTGCTGAGCATGTTCAGAGAGACTATCACATATCATCACACACATATGAGATGATGAGGAAGCACCTGTCAGAACGCCTGAGCGAATATCTCAAAGTCAATCCCCCATTTGGAGGGAGACATCATACTGAAGAGAACAAGAAGCATCTGTCTGAGATTGGGAAGACATTGACAGGAGAGAGAAATCCATTCTATGGCAGACGACATAGCGAAGAGACGAAGGAAAAACTCAGGCAAGCGCATATTGGCAAGAAGGCAAGCGAAGAGACGAAGGCGAAACTGCGCGAGAAGCGCAAGGGCAAGAAGCCAGCACTGGGCAAGCATCTATCTCCTGAAACCCGTGCCAAGGTTGGAGAGGGATGCAGAAGGGCATATGCGAATATGACCCCAGAAGAGAGACGAGCCAAGCTGGGAGTCTGCAAAGGGAGATTCTGGTTCAACGATGGAGAGCGAGAGGTGAAGGCATACACCTGTCCAGACGGATTCACAAGAGGGAGACTACGAAGATGCAGGAAGCACTGAACATCAGACAATTGGCAAGAGACATCAAAGACCTGTCGTCCATATAGCTGGATTGTGGCATATACTACAACAACATAGGCAACTTCTCGCTGCTGCCAAATGGACACGACCAATATCTCGCAACATTCAGACCATTTGGATATTGGATAGATGGATGGAGTCAGCAATATCTCACATCAAAGGAGCTGAGACTGGAACACCCAGACCAATAGCTGTTCGTGATATTGGACAAGAAATACAATTTCGTCAGACAACTGACATTGACATAGAACACATATTTCAAGCCAGATGGCTATGAGAACCAAAGAACATATCTGGAGGATGGGAGACTGACGAGATGGGGAGATGACATCATTTTGGCGTCTGCAACATTCTACACGAATGGATAGGAATGGGAGAAGATGGGATTGGAGATATAGAATGTGAAGCTGGATGGAGACTGCGTTGAGGCAACCCATCTATGGAACTCATATGAACAAGACATTCTGGGCAGATAGAAGAACTGGATGGCTGTTCCTGACAAGCCATTCACATTCATCACAGGCACATCGTCCAATGGCGCATAGAAGATAGACATATCCAACACGACAATCACAGACATATTGGACTACGACCCATCTGACCTGTATAGAGGCAACACGCCATTGGTGAAGACTGACGAAGGCTATATGACCATATGCCATAGACTTGCTGAAGGAGAATATGGACGCAAGGTATATCTGAACCATATGGTCAAATACGACCATCATCTGAAGCCAGTGGAAATCTCAAAGCCATTCAAGCTGACAGACGACAACATAGAGTTCATCACATATATGGCTGTGGATGGAGAGAACATCGTAATAGGCGATACGCTGATGGATGAACGACCTGAAATACTGACATTCGATAGAGACACCATAGAGAACGCTATATGGTAAATATGAATTGAGGTAATACGCAATGGGCATAATGGACAATACGACACAGGCGTTCCTGCCATTCTATGATACTGAGGCGATAGCGAAGACGAAGGCTGGGGAGACCCAGACCATCACATGCTGCATATTCGCAGATGGAGAGGACGAGCCATTGACAGACGATATGATGGACACGACCAGAAACGCAATCCAGCTATTGGCGAAGAGGACTGACTGGTGGTTCGTGAAGAAGCTGGAGAGAGGCGATAGGCTGACGATAGACGAAATTGAATACACCATCTCTGAAATCAGGCATGACTTCGCAATGGGAATGGTGATAAAGGCGAGACAGGGATAACAGCTATGGTGAAGATTGACACACAGTTTGGCTCAGCGGGGACAATCAAGACCCTATAGGAGGTTCTGACGAAGAGAATGGTCTATATGAACGAGACCGCCAGAGACTCCATAGCTGCGTTCGCCATCAATGTCCTGAAATCGCTGAGAACCATAACCAAGGTGGCAAAGCCCAGCAAGATGAAGGTGGAGGTCAAGAAGGAGGGAGGGCTATATCCAAGCTGCACGATGAAGGGCGGACACAAGAGCCTCTGCATCAGGGTCGTTGGAACGAACCAGAGATATACAGGCCCTGAGACGATGGTGGGATTGGAGAAAGCACCGCTGAAGAACCAGGGCGTCTATAGGTTCGTGGATGAACACGGCGAGAAGAGGAAGGAATATCTGATAGTCGCTCCATCTATGGGTGCTGCAAAGACGAAGGCGAAGCAGATAAAGACGAGAAGGGGAATGAGATTTGCTGGACTGGCAAAACGCGCGCTGGGCATATTGATGTTCAAGACCAACACGAAGAGGGTCAATGACGGCGCGCTGAACCCATTGGTGGAGAATGTGGCGAACGATGTGACAGACAAGAGGGAATGGACATAGAAGAGCGGAGAGAATGGGATATACACATTGGAGCTGACAGACAAGCTGGAATATGCCAAGGATGCTGTGAGGGGTGGATATGGAGCAGTTGAGGCATAGATGAAGAAGGCAGCGAACAAGATAACCTCCATCATCAATTAGAAATTGAAATCCAACAGATTCCTCTCCAACGAGAGATTGGAGACCCCATTCCCAGAGGTGGCAAGGCGCAGAAAATGACGAGGTAAATACGAACTATGGAATACAATATGATAGAACAGCAACTGGAGAAGATTGTAATTGACAGAGTGAAATGCGCACTGAAATTCGTGGATGGACTTCAGATAGTTGGAGCCTGGCAGCCAGCAAAGGGCAACGAGAACAAGGCAGAAGAGAAGCCTGACACCAAGGTCGTAATTGGATTGAAGGCACTGCCAAGGTCATATGAGACCCCAACCATCCCCCATGCTGAAATACAGATTCAGATGAGCCTGGCTACAAGGACAGACACTGACTTCAATGGCAAGAACTATCTGACCATCACGACCATCATCTCCAACCTGCTATAGAGATGGCAGGCTGACTTCTCGTCCATAGAGGACTTCGCCATATCCAACCAGTTCGACCCAACAGGATTTCAATTGACAGGAGGGGACTGTGGACTGGACAAGGACAAGCTGATATGGCAATGGTCGCAGACATTCTCCATCTTTGGGGTGATAGAACCATCCTGGGTGGAATAACAAAACACAAATCAACTATGAGGTAAAAGCAATATGTTCAAGGAAAAGACTGACTATATTGGCCTGGAGAGCGAGATAGGCGGAACCTACATCAAGCTCAAGGCGAACAACAAAAACGCAAGCAACCAGACGCTCCAGATTCACGGAAGCGACGGCTCCTACATTGGAGACGAGATATTTGGTCATGTCGCAGCACCAAACTGCGAATACGCCATCGTGAAGGAAAAGACTGTGAGTGGTCTGAAGTTGGGCAAGGCATACAGCGCACCATATGCCCTCCAGCACATTCACATCACGACTGGGGCAGGGGCAGAACCAACATTCACCGCTGACGCTGTATAGATTGAGAGTGGTGCTGACCAAGCCGTCTGCACATATGAAATCCCATCATTCACCATCTCGCCCAAGAGACACGCCAACGACTTTGGCGCGCTGGCAACATACACATACACCAGCTCCTACTATGGCAACACGACTGACAGTGCTGCTGGAACCCTCTACACGATAGAGAGCGCAGAATATGACGCAGCCGTCACCCTCCAGCCAGCAACCATCAATGGAGACCCTGTTGGAAGCGATGCTGTGGAAGGCGTGATAAATGTCAATATCACGATGTGGGCGAACACTGACACGAGCGCAAACCTCCCAAGCGCATCCACTGGATGGCATCAGACCGCTGATTGGAACTGCGTTGGAGCAGACGCGCAGATGTTCACCTGGACAGCGACATTCACGAAATATCTATCCGCATCTGTCGCACCTGCGCCAACTCCATCAACCTGATTTCAGAATAGAGGAAGGATGGCATAATGCTGACAAAGACCGCATAGATTGACCTGGAGCAGTTGAGGGCGAATGGATTTCAGCCAACAGACGCTGAGATTGTCGCCCTCAACGACCTCGCAAAGCGCATAGAATATGGCAAGGACATCACCCCAGCCAATATGCCCAGAGTGGCGTTCGCTGGGAATGTCGTCCTGCACGAGCCAACTATAGGGTCATTGGAATGGTGGATGGAATATGGACACGATGCCGCCTGGTCTGATAGAATGAGGTTGATGACATACTTCTTCATGTTGGCGAATGCGACTGATTTGGACTATCTGGAGACGCTGAAGTCAGGACACGACATCCGCAAGGCTGTGAAGAGATGGATGAAGAAATGCTCTGCGACAGAGGCTGAACTATGGAGGGCGCTGATGTGGGTGAAATGTGGAAGCGAAGACGCAGCAAGGCTATTGGCTGACGATGGGCCTGACGCGAAGGTGAAGGACGAGTCTGAGGAGAACGCCCTATGGATGAGCCTGATAGCAGCAGCATCAGCACTGGGAACATCACCATCCTCATTGAAGACCCAGACCCAATCCACGCTGAACTCCCTATTGGTATAGGCGAATATGAGACAGCGAATTCCAATGAAGGCAAGCGTGGCGAGGGAATACATTGAATACAGGAAGCTGCTGAGGCAGATAGAAGATAGGGGAAGAAAGGACACTGACAAGCAAGACGAGGATATTGAATAATGGCTGACTCTACATTGAGAATGAAGATAGTCACCGCCCTGGACAATGCTGGGCTGAAGGCAACTGACCAATAGCTGAACATTCTGGAGAAATCCATCTCCAAGGTGAATGCGGTTGGTGGCAAGACAGCTCAGCAGATGGGGAGGCAGGTGAATGACCTTGCTCAGGTCGTTGGTGGTGGGGTGGGCAATTGGCTGAGATATGTGACAAGCATAACAAAGGTCACATCAGCGGGACCTGGCGTGATGGGCGCACTGAGGGGCATAGGGGCAGCAATCAAGGGCGTTTGGACGTCATTGGGTCCGATAGGATGGGCTGTTCTCGCCATAATGGGATTGAAGAAGGCCTGGGATATGGTGAGCGCGGCGTTCTCAAAGATTTCCAATTTTGGTCTATTGAGACTGCCTGAAATGCTCAAGGAGAAATGGGATGCTGCTGTGAACTACATCAAGGGCATCCCAGCCAGAATCAAGGACACCTGGGACGAACTATGGGCTGGAACGAGCAAGGGCAAAGAGGCGAAGCAGGCGTTTGAGGACGAGAAGAAGCGACTTGAAGACCATACCAAGGCTGTGGAGGCTGCGTCAAAGAAGAAAATGGAGCTGATGAAGAAGGAGGAGGATGAACATCAGAAGGTCATAGACGCAATCAAGCGAGAGACCCAGGCATATCTCCAACAGGCGCAAACCCTCCAAAATCTGAAATCGTCAAAGAACGATGCTGAGGTTCTATGGTTGGAGGGAGAGAAGTTCAGACAGCAACAGGCATATGAGGCTGCTGGTCAATACGAGGCTGCTGAATAGATTGGTCTCGCATACGACTTCGAGATATAGAAGACGAAGGCAAGACACGAGATTGAGGCTGCCCAACAGGAGAATAGGAAGGCTCTCAAGGCATACAACGACTCTGAGAGACAGGCTATAGAAAACACCAATAGGGCTGACAAGCTGGAGAAGGACCTGAAGGAAGCATATGCCAGAAGAGAGAAAATCAAATACGACTATCAGCATCAACTGGACTGGACACAAGGGAATGATAGAATAACTGATGAAGAGAGAAAACAAATCATCAAAGAGCGCAGGACAGCATACTATAGTGACCTGAAGCAGGTGAATGACGATATAAAGAACTTCAAGAAGCAGTATGAGGATACTGTGAAGAAGGAATGGACATCGCACAATGATATGTGGAGCAACTATGGCAAGGTTGCTGAACTCCAGCAGAGAGAGGCGAACATAAGGAAATCCGCTGACACCGCAGTGAGAATGGCTGCCTGGAGCTACGACAAGACTCTTGACCAGAATGGCAATGCGGCGAACATAATGTTTGACCCTCAATACCTGGAGTCAATCAAAGATGTATTGACTGACGACAAATACCAAATGCAGACTGCTGAGAACACAGCGAGAATGATTGAAATATGGGAGCAGGTTCTCCAAATGAAGGAATAATGATTTGACGAGGTGAACTGACTATGTATGCGAACACGACAAATGGACATAGAGAGCATGTTCAGAAGAGCAAGGACACCAGAGTGATTCTGTCAATGCTCATCAATGGAACGAATGCTGTGATAGTATAGACCACTGAGACCACTGTGGAGACCTGGACTGGTCTATCATATGCTGACGCGAACTCCCTATTGGTGGCAAGCGAAAGCTCCACATTGAGCAATGTCGCAAGGAACTATCTGGGCGGAGCGAAATTGACTGTTAGTTCTGGACAGGTCAGCGCGTGGAACACAGTCGAGCACTGTTGGGGAACGAAGATAAGCTCCTCATTGAACAGGATGGGAGACACCAATCTATATGCTGTCCAGAAGACGACATAGGTGCTGAACATAGCCAACAATGGTGGAACTATGACACTCATCTGATGGAGGAACTATGGACTGGAACAACATCAAATACATATTTCAAATACCACTGAGCTGGTTCAAGGCAATCCACAATCGCGTCTTCAAGGCATATGGGCAGAACTTCATTGAGGTGAGGGAGGCACAGGATGGAGCGACTGAGATTGGCATATAGGAGGATATGTTCGCCCAGATGGTATAGGCATATGCGCCAGCAGGAGGAGGAACCGTCACATCAGTCGATGGGGTTGGGCCTGATGGAACAGGCAATGTCAATCTACTCGCACTGACAACGAACGACCTTGGATAGCCAGACGGACCCTGCAAACTGGACGCACTGGGATAGGTCGACAACTGGGTTCCCCTCTCGAAGGTATTTGATGTCACACCCAATGGAGTGGTGGTGACAGACTCATAGGGATATCTGACCACAGACACGAATGGCAAATCCCAGTCCAATTTCCACATCGTCACAGACGTCACCTGGAATGGAACGAAGCTGCAATACAAATATCGCAACTGCACATTCTCCAATGGTCTCATCACAAGCATAGGCAACGAGACGACTGCTGACATTGACACGCCTGTCACCATATCGTAAGGAAATAGCATATGAACCATCTGATAGCAAATGGAACGCATCTATACAAGAAGAACTCTCATCTGGTGAGAACGCCATACACATTCACGCTCAATCCAGACGAGAGGGCATACTATGCTGTCGCTGGAGCATATGACACCAACAGTTGGCCGAAAAACGGGTTCCTGGCATAGAACACATACACGAATGTATAGGGCGTGGGAGCTGACCTCTACAATGCTGTATATCATCCTGTCACGAACCAACATTGGAGAAGCGTCACCACATCCCACGACCCAGAGACATGCTGGTATTAGGGCGCATATTCAACATCTGTCAATAGCACAAGTTCAGCAGTCCATCTATAGACCTGCGAGGCATACTATCAGATAGGCGCATATCACTTCACGCTGCCTGACATTCCATCTGACCTGTCTGTCACATCCATCGTGGTCAAATACAAATCCACTGGAGCGATAGTCTGCTATCAGGCAGCAATGCAGTCAGGTCAAGGCTCTATGAACAACCATCTATGGAAGGACGATACTGATGTCACTGACCACACGATGTATATCCCAACACTGGTCTCAGACGACCTCTATCACCCATCATAGCTGAACAACATCTCATATGGGGACTATGGGCCTGATTTGGCTCAATTGACTGGAACGCCAAGGTCGTATAGGGACATATGGGGATTTAGCACCACTGGCTATGATGGCGCAATCTCCTCATTCACCACAGTGCCATCTGTCCAATATACGATGTCCAGCTCAGCCATGGGAAGGGCAGCACAGTTGGGAGATTTCTGGCTCATCCCATATATCGAGTTTGGAAGCCAGCAAGCAACGCCTGGATATTATCCATACTACTATCCAAGCTCCTCCCAGAACAATGGCTATTGGGCAAGCTGTGCTGTATGGGGATATACAATCACTGTCACCATTGGATGATGGGAATGGTAAATGAATATGGTTCTCCTATATGGGGAACAGTCCAACAGGTCAAGCCAAGGCTGACGAAGACGGATGCTGACCTCGCTGGATATACAACATCATAACACGAGGTAAAACGCAATGGTCGGAACCATATCAATCAAGGTGAATGCAGCAAAGCCAGAATGCCCACTGCCACCTCTATTCACCGTAAAATCAAGCCCATCATCTCTCAGGATAATGGACACGCCAAGGGCAATTGGGGATTGGAACATCACATCAGTCAAGCTGGTGATGAAATACCCCAACAACATCACCACTGTAAAGAACGCCACAAGAGTTGGAAATGTCTGGGTCGCAACAGTAAATGGATGCGATACAGTTGGCAAGGTCAGCAATGGATATGAAATCCTGGCTGATGGAATGGACGAGCAGAACAACGCTGTATAGGGCTATGTTCTGGGAAGGGGCAATCTCATAGTATTGGACGATGATACTGATGTCGCAAGGATGGTTGGCAAGACCACGATGCGCTATCTGGACGACATTCCAGCCCAACCTGCGAAGGGAGACACCATAGTCGTAAATGGCGCACTGAAGATATACGATGGCACTGAATGGTTCTCCTTTGACCTGAGGGAATACTACAACAAAGAGCAGATAGACGCGAAGGTCAGTTCCATCAACCACAACATAGACGAGGTGAATGCCTCTGTCAGCGCAATGGGCAACTCCATCACGCAACTTGGAGCGACTGTCCAAAGCGTCTCAGCAAGGACTGACACATTGGAGAGCAATGTGACAACGCTGTCAAGTTCCATTGAGGCGAACGCAAGCGCAATAAGCGCAGCAACCAGCTCCATCGCAACATTGACAACGAGCATCTCAGCACTGACTACTGACTTGTCCTCTGTTCAAGCAAGCCTCTCCACATTCGCAACCCAGACAGAGGTGAGCGGACTGGCTACTTCTGTGAGCGCAATGGCAAGTTCAGTGAGCGCAAACACCTCTGCCATCAACACAATCTCAAGCAACCTGAGCAGCTACGCCACCATCTCCTATGTGGATGCGTCCATACAGGACGCCATAGGCGCAATGCTCTCTTCTCAACTGTAAGGAGGTAAAACACAATGTCTGAACCAACCCTATACAACGCACTGAAAGACATAGCAGACGCAATTCGCGCCAAGGGCATAACTGGCACGATGAACGCCTGGGAGATGCCAACAAAGATAGCAAGCATAGTCACAGGTGGAAGCAAGTATGGCATAACCCTTGACGGACTCATTGGGGATGTGGATGGACAAGGCGTCCTGCAAGCCCCAAGCGAGACATTCACATTCACGAGCAGCGACATAGTTGAGGTGCCTGACGACATGCTGAACTCGTTCTTTAGCGCAAGAGACACCATCACAGCAGTAAGTCTGCCAAACCTCACCACTGTTGGCGAGTATGGAATGAAGGAGATTTGCAGAGACTGCGAATACCTGACTTCTGCGAACCTGGCAAGCCTCACGAGCATAGACGAACACGGAATGGAGAAGGCGTTCCAGAACTGCATAGCACTCTCAACATTGAACCTCCCAAGCCTGACCACTGTTGGCAACTATGGACTGTCATACGCCCTCGCTGCAACACAACTGAGTGGAGACCTGGACTTCTCCACCATCACGAGCATAGGCAACCACGGACTTGAGGGACTGCTACAGAACTGCGACTACATCACTGGAGTGGATTTGAGTGGACTGACCACCATCCCAGCATATGGTCTCGCATACGCCTTTGACGACTGCGACAGCCTTGTGGCTGTTGACCTGAGCAATGTCACCACTGTTGGCGAAGGTGGAATGAAGAGCGCGTTCATTGAGAGCGCAATACAGAGCCTGTCAATGCCAAGCCTGACCACTGTTGGAGACAATGGACTGGAGAGCGAGTTCTTCAACTGCGACTCCCTCACGACACTTGACCTGAGTGGGGTCACGAGCATAGGCACGAATGGCATAAAGAAGATGTGTACTGGCTGCGCACTACTTGAGACTGTGGATATGTCGTCTGTCAAGGAGCTGAATGGTCTTGACTACCTGGAAGCCTTTGACCAGTGCCCAAGCCTGCAAGAGGTGGATATTTCTGGGATAGAGACCATTGACTTCCTGGACGCAACCTCAGTGCCAACGCTGACATCAACCATTCTCTTTGACAACGCGAACAACGACTACAGGATAATCGTCCCTGACGCGATTTACAACGACTGGATAGTGGCGAACTACTGGTCTGACCCAACTGTCCTACCACACATCTACAACGAGACTGTTGGATACTCGTTCAGACTCACCGCTGAATAGGCAAACTCCACAATCTCAATGACGAACATCAATGGTGGAACGACAGTTGACCTGGAATACTCGACTGATGATGGATAGACCTGGAACACATTCACTGTTGGCTCTACCACAATCACCCTGGCGAACATTGGAGACACCGCCTACATAAGGGCTGGCGCGAATGGCAACACGACATTCTGCGACATGAGCGGAGGAACTGACAAATACTGCCAATTCGTGATGAGTGGAAAGCTGGCTGCTGGTGGAGACATTGGCTACCTGCTCAACCAAAGAGGTGGAACGAACAACGAGCAGCTGGCAATCGGATGCTTCTGCCACCTGTTCAATGGATGCTCTGCCCTCACCACAGCACCTGAACTCCCATCCACCAACCTCAACAACTACTGCTACGGAGATATGTTCCATAGCACCTCATTGACAGTCGCTCCTGAACTACCAGCAACAAGGGTCTATGACCACAGCTACTGGAATATGTTCGCAGAGACCCCATTGCTGGTCAAATGCCCAGAACTCCCTGCAACCACATTGGGCGAGGGATGCTACCAGGGAATGTTCTGGAAGAGCAAAATGACTCAAGGTCCTGACAACTCACTACCAGCAAGAAATCTACCAGCAGCCTGCTATCAGGGAATGTTCAACGGATGCGAATGGCTGGACACATCAACAAAGCCAATCGTTCTGGACTTTGACACTGTGACCACGAACTCGCTGAGGCAGTTGTTCCAGTCTGGCTACAAGGTCACGAAGATAAAGCTGACCAACTACACAGGTGGATTTGGCGACACGTCATTCTACAGATGGGTCTATGGCGTTCCTGGCACTGGAACATTCTACTACAATGGTTCTGACACGACAAGAGGAAGCAACGGAATCCCAACTGGATGGACAATCCAGACCTTCACGCCATAATGAGGTGACAGGCAATGACTGAGAAAACGATGAAGAGAAGGGACTTGCTCCTGAGCGAGATAGGCAAGTCAAAGATGGACATTGACGACAAGCTGGACCTGGAGAACCTCGTCCAGCAAGCCGCTGAAACCACCAATGGACTTGAGACGCCTGCCAAAATAGCTGGGATGTCAGATGTTCTGTTTGGCATAGTCCAGCTTCTCGTCACTGACAAGATAGAGGGCAATGGACAGGGGAAGCTGAAGGGTCTGTATGGCGTGATTGAAAGATGCCAATGGGCTATAGTCACAGCCATAGGGATAATATCAGTGCTACTCATATTCCACCCTGAACTGGGCGAACTATTCAAGCTGCTCAAATGATGGACATCTGGATATGGTCAAATGGAAATCCCCACAAGACCCAAAATGAATATGCTGGAGCTATTGGTCAGGTCACTCAACCTGAGCTGACCAATGTCCAGCACATATTCCTCAACACCTGCATCCCATTGGGACTGGCTATGGACAAGTTCTCCATCACGCGAAATCTATCTGTCCATAGGGTCAAGGAGGAAGGAGGGTTCTTTGGACATAGCCAATTCATCAAATGGAACCCTGTGCTGCTGAGGACATCATACATCGTCACCAACGACAGACAGGTATATGAGATTGAGCCAAGGACAGGAGAGGGGAGATGGCGAAAGAACGCCAAGCACATTCTGGACATTGACCCATCTCCATATATCGCCAACTATCCAACAGGCAAAAGATGGAACGAGACCACTGGATTTCTGGCATACTGGCTGATGCGATAGCAACACCCAACTGCGAAAATCACATTGGTCAATTTTGGCGTGAAGGACGATAGATGGAACAAGACCAAGGAAATCCACGGGATAGAATGGGAGCATCAGATGCTGAACGACATTGGGGTCAATAGGCTGACGATATAATTGAGCTGTTCATATGGTGGATGGATAATTCGCTGAAATGGTATAATTGAACCATCAGAGCGATATAGCCAAACCTGGGTCTCCTTGGGTGGGGAGACCTTATCAATTTCAATAGCAAGCCCAGATGGGGATTTCCGCGTCTTTGCCATTGACGCATCCTTTGCCCCATCTGGGCTGTTCTATTGTAATCTGAATTCAGAATATCACACATCTGAATGTCCTATTTGCGTGAAGCAAATGTCCCCATAATGTCCCCATAACTCGCAGGGAAAATGCTGAAATACATAGGGAAATCTGCCCAAAAACACCCAAAAACACCCCAGGGGCAAAGTGGGAGTACGCCTCTGACCCATATTTCATTGGGAAATCTGCATAGTGGTATTAGAATGGTGGCAAAAATAGCGGTGGACTTCTGGACAGAGATTTGGTATATTATCGCCCATCAATCAACCACCAATAGGAGACGAGAAGATGGGCAAGCACGGAGATGGCTATCTATACCAAAAACGAGGTCGTGGATGCTGGAGAGTCAGATGGACATTCGAAGGCAAGCACCACGATGAGAGCACTGGAACTACTGACCTGGACAAGGCTCGTAAAATCGCCAAGCAGAAGACTGCGACAACATCTGCACTTGGGGATGTTCGCGCCCTCAACGCAAGACTGGAAAAAGCCAAGGACGAGCAGATGGTTCTGGAGGCGAAGAACAATCCATCACTGACCCTGTTCAGAATGACTGAGGCGTTCGCATCAACTGACATAGTGAGGCGAAGGAAGAACTCAGACGCCACTGTGAGAAGATGGCACAACCTGGGCAATCTATTGATAGAGAGATTTGGTGGTAATACTGAAATGCGCCAACTGACGAGACAGATGGTGGAGGAATATATGAGAGAATATGAGACCAAGGTCTCCCCAGCGACATTCAATGGCGCACTGCAATTCTACAAGAGGCTATGGGAGACGCTGGCGAAATACGACTCGCCATCTGAACTGAATGCGAGACTGAATGGCAATGCGCACATCTGGGACTACATTCTGCCTATGAAGGAGAACGAGGTCGTTGGCAAGAGACCATTCACGAAGGAGCAACTGACCAGAATATGGCGAGTGCTGGAGGATATGAAGAACCCTGACCTCATGCTGCTATTTGACTTGGCACGAAACACAGGGGCAAGGCTACACGACCTGGTGAGCTGGAAATGGGACGACCATCTGAGATTTGAGACTGACGAGAATGGCAAGATGAGGGCTGTATTGGAATGGAAGCCCATCAAGACCAAGAACTCCACTGGCAAGCTGATGGTCATTCCAATCCTGGACGATAGGGTGGTGCTGAGCCTATACGAGCGATATATGTCAAGGGCTGCTGGAGAGGAATACATACTGCCAAAGATGCTGGAGCTATACAACCACAACAAGGCCTGTGGACTGACCAAGCTGACACAGAGCGTCTTCATCAAGGCTGGAATTCAGACGAAGGTCAAGGTGGATGGGAACGCACGAAGCAACTGCATATATGGGATGCACAGCTTCAGACACACATTGGTCAGCGAACTCTTCAATTCAGGGGTGGATATTAGCACCATCGCCCATCTCTACACAGGACATGGAAGCAACTATATGACAGAACTATACAGCCATGCTGAGATGGACAAGAAGGTCATTGACCTCTCGCACCTGAGGAGGATTGACACCAAGCCCATAGAGCCACCCAAGGCACTGATGCCTGATATGGACGATGCTGACAAGCTGGCATATGACGACATCTCAACTATGGACGCGCCTGTGCCTGTGAAGATAATGCTCAAGTCGCTCCTCCAGTTCAAGAGGAAGAGCGACCTGAAAATCATATCTGATTGGCTGGACAAGAGAATGGGGAACCTGATATAATATCCACCATCAATCAACCAATCAGAAAGGACAACACCAAATGGCTATTGGAGACATTCAGATTCCAGACGACATTGCTGACGAATACTATTTCCTGATGGGGGACTTCAAGGCGATGATGATAGATGGGAAGGGCAAATCGCCAACAGCGATGAACGCCTACTACAACAACTTCGTCAAGACCCACAGAAAAATCCAGGACCTGGCTGCGTTCGCTATGGCTCTCAACCACACAGGCTACACATTGGAGGGAGACGACCAAAGGCTATACTGGAACCTCCAGGTCAAGGTCACAGTAGAGGTCTATGAGTCTCCTGAATTCAGCGAAGAAGAGAAGATGGCGTTCAAACGATACCTGGATTAGGGCATATCACCCCATTCTCCATATCTGTTCAGAACCATTGAGAAATAATGTATGGATTCTGAACGAGGGCTATGAACATACACCACCCCATATCCACTGGGGGTGGTATTTTGTATTGAGATATATAGTGAAAATACGACCATCTCTGGCAAGGCGCGAAAACGCGCCGCGCCATATTGGTCAGTCCCTACGCCCCATAGCCCACAAGGGGCATAGGGGCTACGGGAGAACATACTGAAGGAATAGAGGGGCTACGCCCCGCCAGCCATGGCTGGCTCCCCAGGAGTATTGGATATACAACATTGGGCTATTTGACCATATAAAACCATACTGAAGATAACCATACTGGATATAGAAATACTGAATATAGGAATGATGGATATATGACCTGAATGTTCTATACCTGAAGGTTCTATACCGTGATTTCCAAATCAAACGCGCCGCGCCCTCAAGGGCGGCGCCGTTTGTATTTGGGAGAGGTGTATTTTGGAGAAGTGTATTTGACACAGGAGCGATAGCGACTGTGGCATATAATGTGTATTATATGATATAGATGGGCATATTTATCAGTCCAGATGGGCATATTTATCAGTCCAGATGGGCATATTTATCAGTCCAGATGGGCATATTTATTCATCACCCTGACCATGCTGACCCATTCCATTGACATAGACTCATATCAATCCAGCCAAAATAATTCTCAAAATATTTTGAAAAATGGTAAATTCTACTTGAGCGAATTCGTATAATTGTAATCGTTGGGGATGCGATGGATAGTCATCCATATCCTATATCCATCCTCCATCCCCAACGATGGTTCATCTGCTGAACCAACCAAAACCATCAAATTAGGATATGGGCAAATATAGGATATGGATATGGCACGACCAAAAATGAGAGACAGAGACAGGGCGATAGAACGCGCCATTGTCAGATTCAAGACGCTCGTCACATATATCACAGTGACGAGACCACAATACCAAAGCGAATACAAGACGCCAGATGGAAAATTCGACAAGGACAAGCTGATAAGCCAGATGAGATTTCTATCTGAATGGCACAAATCCCCAAACAAACATCAGGCGAGAACATACACCAGAATCTCCAGCACATTCAACTATACATTCAATTGTCCAGTGGAACTGGTCAAGCAGGTTCTTGGCTCATATGTGGATGAGGATGGAAATCAGCATAGAATTCCAATCAAGGAAATCGTCCAACGCCTGACTGAAGAGGGATGGCTATCCAAGACGATGAACGCTGGCTCCAAGACCAGAAAGAACGCTGATGGCAAGATTGAGAAGACATGCTGGTGGAACAAGAAATATTTTATGAACGAGAAGGCCTGGTTCGCCAAGCTGAACGACCCACGATATTCTGACTATAGGACATATCCATCATATTGGACTGACCCAGATGTCAAGGCGACGGTCTCCAAAATTAGCAGCTACTTCAAGAACATCAAGCCAGAATACAAAGAAGAGCCAGCACCAGCACCACAACCAACTCCACCACCAACCCCAGCACCATCTCCAACTCCATCTACTATAGAGGACAGAGAGAAGAACGAATGGCTGCATAGGGTGAAGCACATATTTGACGCCGTGAAGGACTGCGTGGATAACAAGGGATGGGATAGGGCGAAGGCAGAGGGAGACCTGAGAAGGATTGGACTGGGAGGTGGAAAATACGACCCAGACTCCCAGATGCTGGACAGAGCGATGGGACTATTATTTGGTAATCAATAAAGGATAATACAATGAAAACTACTACAATAGAAGATGTCAAAAAATTCTTCAGAAAATCAATCCCACAGTCAACATTCTATATCGTATATGGGATTGGCAAAGATAGGAAGCACATGCAGTTCATCCTGGCTGACAAGGGTGAATTTCAAGCCACATTGGGAAATATGGCAGTCCTGTTGTCAGAACAATCATTGAAGGCGAATCTGAACAGCATGGGGTTCATAAATGGATATGGACATTCACCAGATAGAATAGAGATAAGACTGGTGGAGGGAAAATCAGCAATTGAAAATTCCAACATAACCTGGGATATGATACAGACAATATTGAACTGCGTGGAACTATCTGCGAGAATGGCTATGGGCGATAGCTGGAGAATAGATTCTGAGAGAATATATTTTGACCACATCAAAAAACTATTGGAAGATGGAAAAGACATAGTATGCCATATTGGTGATGGACGCGGAAAATGGACTGATGAGACTGTCTATATGCCAATATCTGATTGGCTATGTGGTAAAAGAGACTCCTACTACATCAGCGACTCTGATGATGATGGTATATATCTGAAGCCAATTGACGACTATATCACTGACTTCAACATAACTCGTGAACTGATTTCAAGAATTGGAGAACTATATCCAGAATCAGAAGATGATGATATATATTCATCTGACCAATATGGTGGCTATACCAGTCAGGACGATTTTGACCCATTCGCACCCCAGCCATCAACCACCAAGCCATCCATTGAGGATGATGATTTTGACCCATTCGCCAACGATATTGGGATGCCGTGAAAAAAAATCAAAATAATTCCCCAGAATGCCCAGTATTTCAACCTGAAAACCATAAATACTATATGTGAAGATGAAATAGAACCATCTCACAATAACAAAGGAGCGTTCGCAAAGCGAACAGAACAAATCAAATGGCACAATAGATACACATATCCTACAAGGGACTGAACCTCCTGGTGGAGAACACTGGGAGAATATACGACAGCAATGGCAATGAGCTGAGTCAATACAAGATGGGCAACTATCTCTGCATCCAACCATACTCGCCATTGGAATATCAGAGGCAGAAGATGGAGGGGAGGAAGAAAGTCCCATCTGGAACAGTAATGGTGACTGTCCATAGACTGGTCTGCATGGCGTTCCATCCCATAGACAATCCACAGGACTATCAGGTCGACCACATAGACAACAACCCATTGAACAACACTGCCTCAAATCTGAGATGGGTCACGCGCAAGTTCAACAACTCCAGAAAACACGCAAGACAGATGAAATCATAGAACAGAAAATCCACAAATCACAACCATCAATTCATCAAGGCAACCAATCTGAAGTCAGGCGAAATCCTATACTTCAAGAATGGACTATCATTCGCTGAATTCGCTGGCTGCTCCCATCCAATGGCATATATGGCTCTGGATGGGTCGTCCAATTCTGCCAAGGGATGGAAATTGGAATGGGTGGATAGAGACCTCCCAGAATGCGAGGCAATCAGAATCCAGGTTGAGAACGAGCGCAAGGCTCATGCTGAGGAGAAGGAGATGGAATATCAGGCGAAACTCGCCAAGGCAAGAGAGGAGACCAAAATCCGCAAGGAGGCTCTACGCAAGAAGAAGGAGGAGCTGAACCAGCAGCACAAGGAACTCATCCTCAAGATGAAGGCAGAACAGCGCAGAGCGAGAATGGAGGATGTCGTCAAGAGACGCCAAATCAAGCTGAAGAAGAGGGAACTCAAAGCCCAGGCGAACAAGGAGCTGTGGGAACTCCACATCGTACTGCAATGCGACCTCAATGGCAACATACTGAGGGAATGGAGGACTGCAAGAGATGCTGAACTTGAGACTGGCATAAGAGGCATAGGAGTGGCAATCAGAAACGGCAAGCCATTCCGCGGCTACATCTGGAAATACAAAGTGCCAAGAGAGCCACGCAAATACAACAACGACTGAACAAAGGAGAACATCAATGACGAACATCAGACAGAAGATACACAACGACCTCACCAACAGGTCAATCAATCCAACCACCATATTGGAAATCGTCCAGAAGGCACTGACTCTGCTCATTCCGCTCATCAAGGCATATATGGACGCAAGAGCCAAATACAACCGCTCCAGCTCAATCAAGAATGGCTCAGAAATGCAGGAGGCGAGGAATGCCGTAAAGTCAGGATATGACAACATCTACAACCATCTGCTGGATAGGCAAGCCAACGAATGGAAGGACATCATCACCCAGAGAGAGCTGATGGATATGATTGAAGCTGAATTCAGGAACATCTCAAATGAGGATAATACGATATGAAGAAGATAATGATATTGACGATGATTGGAATATCGCTGCTGTTCAGCGGCTGCTGTGGAGAAATGGACATCTGGACAGCCAACAGAGCAAGGATAAAGGTGGATGACAACAAATGGGAAGAGGTGAAGGTAATACACGCCACTCATATCAGACCCTATGATGGATGCGATATAGTCTCTGTTGAGACTGAAGACAAGGTATATGTCACCCATTCAGCAAATGTGATTCTCATAAAGGACAAGAGGTGAATGACATGTTTGGACTACTCAAGAGACTACTGCCATCAAAGGCGAATGACAATGGAAAATCGCTGGAGCAGGTCGTGAATGAACTTCATCACACGCACGACCTCCAGGAGGTGATTGAACTACTCAATGGCCTGAACGAGAAGGGAAGGGAGGGACTGCTGATAACCATAGGTGTATGGGACAGCAGCAAAGCGTGGATATATGATATAGACCAAGTGGCGTCTGACATGTCAGAGGCAATGTCAAACGGAAATATAAATCCATATCTATACAATTTTGAGAGTAGAACAGAACATCACACCTCCATTGATACTGTGACTGTGAGACTATTTGACCTCATCTGCTACCAGCACGAACTCATATGGGCGAAATATGAGAAAAAACCCGACAACCATCTGATACTATATGTGAGGTGATAACATGCTGACCACAATAGCCACAATGCTGCTGACCAATGTTCTATTGAACATCGTCCAGATAGTTCTGATGATAAGGGAGGGCAAATGACAATGGCATATACATCTGAAGATATAGCCAATCTGATAAGAGTCGCAACGCACATAACGAGAGGCAGACTCCAGAACACGAGACTGACATTCAGAAAGCCAACCACATACGCCATCAATCTCGTAAATCACCTGGGAGAGGTCATAGAGACAAGCCACACATACAAGAATGACATCGACATTGAAATCCTGTGCGATGGAGATTTGTATAGGGCTATGAGCAACCCAAGGACAACTATGGCTGAATGGTTCAATAACATCAAGGACAAGACAGCTGCTGAACTATTTGATATGTCAATGACGCAGACAATCACCTCAGTGGAGTGGAATATGTTTGACGATAGAATGAACATATCCATCTGGTTCAACGACTCCATTGACAATCAGACCAACATAGACGCAGAGGTCATAGAAGCCATACTGAACATCATAGACCTGAAGAAGGAATGGTGGAGAATGACATTGAATAGAGTTGGATGGGAGACAGAGGAAATCAGGAGAGAGAGAGAGGTAATATATGCCTGAGGGAAATGCTGGAGATAATCTGAATTCAGAAAAATCAGAGACCCCCTGTCAGAAAAAATCAGAGGTCAGGAGGTCACA
>Ga0265299_10002071_pt1 | contig 21211 bp, 19 predicted proteins | sample AusTroGonzalo_MG_4_FD_193485 | JGI IMG/M metagenome (GOLD analysis project Ga0265299, IMG submission 193485) | Bovine rumen microbial communities from tropical cattle in Woodstock, Queensland, Australia - Gonzalo_02 | ecosystem: Host-associated > Mammals > Digestive system > Stomach > Rumen ... | reverse complement strand
GCAAATTATACAGTTCCTCGAACTAAAAAATATTTGTAATTTAGTTAAAAAACACAAAAGGTTATTATAGAATAATCCTAGGGTGAGAAATATGTAGTATATTTGTAGGTTATAAATGAAAAAAAAATGAGCCGTCAAATATTCTTACCAGAACTGATCAGTATAAATATTAAGAATTATACTTTATACTCTAAGGGATTAGACTATACCTATGATTTTGTCAAAGGTATTAATCTCATTTTGGGCGGTAATGGCATGGGTAAAACGACATTTGTCAACATCATCAAGTTTGGCTTGATCGGGCTTTATAAGAAGGCGACAGATTTGACTCGCACATATATGGATCGAGCCATCATCAAAAGACAATTGTATGATTCAGACTATTTCTCTGCTCGTAAAGACGACAATGTCTCTGCCGATGGCAAGGCTCAAGTGGTTTTGACGTTTAAGATCCAAAATAAGAGTTTTGAAGTAACTCGTAGTTTGGAAGATGGTTGCTTGCTGTCAGTTATGATAGATGGTGTCTTTTTAGATGGTTTACTTATAACGGAAAACCGTTTTGAGCGGCTCAATGACAGAGAACAGCCTCAATACCTTTTATATAAATATGAGAAGAAAATCTCCGAGTATTCCAATTTAACCTTTGATGACCTAATCTTCTTTGTTAATGAAATTCTTTATTTTGGAGAAAATCATAACACTGTTTTATGGAACGATGGGATTGATGGGCGAACAGATGTCCAAAATGAATTATTCAATAAGTACTTTAATGAGCCAAATTTAGATTTGGAACGTCAGGACATGCAACGTCAAGCAAAGTACTATGATAGTTTGTCTCGACACAAATCAGAAGATATGCGTGTAATTACCAAACTGCTAGATAAAATCAAAACATCTAGATCTGATAAAACAGCTGAGACATCGCCATCTATTGATATTGTGGATCTTAAAAAACGTATAGAAGTAATCGTTGAAGAATTGTCTTCTATACAGGAGAACCAAAAAAACTTGTCAAAAGAGATAGGTATCCTTCAAGGCGAAATCAATCACGATAGCCTTTATGCAGCAAAACTTGACGAAGAGAAGAAACGGATAGAAAAGAACATGAATGCGAGTATATGGGAAGCCCTTCATCCTATGTACAACGCGTTTATTAAGAACATTCAGCTGAACCATCTATGCCCGATTTGTAGTCATGAGTCTGAATATTTAGTGGAAAAAGCAATTAAATATCCTACAAAGTGCTTTGTATGCGGAAGTGAAATACATGTATCAGCAGACAAAGAACTATCTGTCAAATATAAAGAAATTACTTTTGCACGAAAAAGTCTTTATCTCGGGATTGCAAACAAACAACGCAAGATTAGAGCTATTGAAGACACTCAGAGTCAACTTGACAATGATTTCCGAGAGAAAGACTTACAGCGTCGCTCCTTGCTTCAACAATTGCGCGAACAAGAATATAAGCGTCTAGATACCAAAAAAACAGATAATTTGCAGGCTTTAGACGATGAGTATAACAAGTATTCAAGAGAGAAAGCTGAATACCAGAAGAAAAGTGAGGAATTCAGAGCCAAGTCTTTGGCGTTGACAAGTAGGATAGAAGAAGAAATACTAGCTAATGTCACTCGCTTTTCTGCAATTTTTTCAAGGTATGCAGAGCTCTTCCTTGGAGTCCCATGTTCATTGGAATACAATAGTTATGATGACCGTCCCAAACGCTTTTATCCTGTCATAGCTGGCAAGGTGAGAAAACAAGAGGAGTCTTTATCAGAGTCTCAGCGCTTCTTTGTTGACCACTCATTTAGAATGAGCATCTTAACGTTCTTCTATCAGTCCCCGTCATTTTACATTGTTGAGACACCAGACAGTAGCCTTGATTTGTCTTATGAGAAGAATGCTGCTGAAGTGTTTTTACAGTTTTTAAATAAGCCTAACATTGTGATTGTAACTTCCAACCTAAATAATAGTTCGTTTATAGACCATTTGACCACAGCGAAGAACATTCGTTTATCAATGGTGGGTCTATTGGACATAGCTAAACAGTCACAAATTCAGGGAAGCAATGAACGGATATTGACAAAATATAATGAAATAAAAAATAGAATTAGGTTATGAGTAATAAGGAAGAGTTGATAATGGCTAATGCTGACCTGATGACTATCGTCGCCCATGCAAAGAAAATCGGTTGGGACTCGGTTAGCGTCAACACTCTTCAAAGATTAGTATATCTTATGAAGGTGTTATACTCATTCTGTCATAATACAGAGAATGAGTTTGAACCATACCACTTTAGCGTAACTATTTTCGGTCCCTATTCCAGCCTTATATATAAAAGTCTAGCTTTTCTTTTGTCATCCCAACGCCTGCTAGGCGATATAGACGGTGATGTCTATCAGAACTCATCCGATGGTGTGGATTCGATTAGTGATGAAAAGCAAAAGTGGATTGATGTTATTCTTCTAATTCTTGGTAAATATGGCGAGAGTAAGATTTTTAGTTTTATTGTTAATGATCCACAATATGAACAATCAGTGAAGGCTAATCTTAGTTCAGAAATTACTACAGATTCTGAAAATGACACACTTAAAGTCCTCAATGATTTCAAGACAGCATTTGAAGATACTTTAGAAGACACTTCAACTATTAGTAAAGAAGAATATATTAGTCTTTATTTTGACTTTTTATTCAGTCAGATTCTTAATAAGAGATAAGCATCACATAAGAATGGTAAGATTTACAAATAATCCAGAATTCAAGCGGATGCTTGATGAGAAAAGACAAGACATTTACCATCGTACCAGTGATGGCGTTCAAGAGACATGGCAGTTCCAACGGTTATTGTCTCTATTTGCTGAATGTCGAAGAAAAAATGATGAGCGCGATTATCGTCTGATTCTTATCAGCAAAACTGATTTGTTAAATCTTTGTGAAGATGCTGAAGTAAAGGCACAAAATCTGTTCCGTCTACCTATATTTCTGACAAATAGAATGGTTTATGTGGATTCCAATCTTAGAGTACTGAGTAGCGATAATTTCGTGTTTCCTGCTGACAATAATGATGCTCGTCGATATTTTGCATCGCTATCTGCAACAGATTCAGAACTAATTGTTTTCCACATAGCTCCTAATGCTACAATCAATTACTTTATTGGAGGGAGTGACTATGGCAATGGCGTCTTCTATACGCTTGAAGCGCAGAATCATTATGAAGAACTAAAGCCTATTGAACAGTTAGAAGATGTGCTAAATGATTATCGTGCAAACTTGCAGCATCAAGATACCTATCTCAAATTCTTTGTACCTAAAGCAGGCCTTCGTGCCCTGCGAGCGGCGATGAAGTCTGAAGAAGACGAAAGAAGCTTTTTAGAGAATCATAAGCATCTTTTAAATAATAGACCCGAAGAGTTGTTTAGGGAAGATATGCGCGATTATATTAAGCAACATATGAGAGCTGTGGTCTCTCGTGAAGTCATGTTGGAAGATTTGAATCGTTTAGACATTAAGTTAACCGATGAGATGGGAAATGATCTTTATTTCATTGAGGTCAAATGGGTAGGTGAGAGTATTCATAGCAATGGCCAACAATTAGGAACCAAATATAGGGCAACTCCTCGCATTAGGCCAGAGGCTATCAAACAGGTCCTTGAATACATTAATCAGTTATTGTTAGATAAAGAAAATGTAAAAATTGGCTATTTGGCGGTTTTTGACGCTCGTAAAGAGGATAAAGACGATACGGGAAAAGGAATTGAAGAGAACGACTATCCAGAAGAATTACGAAAACACTTTCCAAGATTTATAAAACTCCCCGACTTCCGTGTCAAGAATATTAATCCTAGATAAGAGAATATAGGTAATGAGAGAGTATCCTTTGATAGATTGCACCGAGAAATACAACTCTATCATGGTGTTTGACAAGAACAAGAATGTCCTTGTGCATAGATGGTATCCTTTTGTGGAAGGCTATTCTAAGGTGTTTATAGAGGATATTCTTCAAGAACTACCATTTTCTCCTCAATGTGCATTGGAGCCTTTCTGTGGTAGTGGAACAACTCCAGTTGAGTTACAGAGCCATAATATTAAGTGTTATAGTTTCGAAGTGAGTCCTTTTATGTATCTTCTCGCAAAAGTCAAACTAGAGCAGACATACGATGAAACAACATTTACATATTACAGAAACAGAATAGCTAATTCACTGTCAAATCCATTACAAGATATTCGAACAGAAGAATCTATACCTTTTGGTAAAACGGTTGTGCGAAGAGATGGAATGAAAAAATGGAATTTTCATGACTCTTCGCTTGATGGTATACTTGATATACGGCATGCTATTCGTGTGGACGTAGATGACATTCGATATAAAAAGCTGTTTACTATTGCTTTAGCTTCTATCATTTTACAATCCAGCAACTTGTTTCGTAATGGGAAATGTTTGTCATATAGGAACGGTTGGGAATCGCGAATCTATAGCAGAACAGATATTCATAAACTCTTCTTTGCAAATTTGGACGATGTGATCGCCGAAGATATCAGAATTATTTCTTCACAGCAAATGTCAGTTAATAACACGGACTTATGTTATTTGAGTGATGTGCGTAAAGGAATTGAGCAGGTGCCAAATAATTCTTTAGACTTAATAATCACTTCTCCACCATATTTGAATTCACGTGATTATACGGATATTTATATGTTAGAATTAAAGGTCTTAGAATTGGTAAAGAGTTATGAGGATTTGCAGAATCTCCGAAGAAGCACCCTCCGTTCACACGTCCAGATGAGATATACTGAGTTAAAACCAATAGATAATCCGCGTCTGAAAAAGTGTCTCTCTGATATGAAAAACTCTAATACGAAGAGTTGGAATACTGATATTCTGAATATGATTTGTGGCTATTTTGAAGACATGGAGAAACTATTCTCTGCATTTTCTAAGAAAGTACGTAAAGGAGGCGTGATTTATTTAAATGTGGCCAATTCTGCTTATTTTGGGATAGAAGTCCCCGTTGACTATATTATTGGCGATATAGCCGAAAAATTTGATTTTTCTGTTCGAGAAATCAGAAAGGCGCGTGATATTAAAACAAGTCCGCAACAAAGTAAGATTATCGGGAAATTAAGAGAGAGTGTATTGGTAATTGACAAAAGATAAGAACTCTTTCTGAAAAAGGCAAATACTTAGCAAATAACCATAACTAAAAATAATCAAAACACCTGACAATTATTACTTCAGGCTTAGTTTGTTCGTAGTTACTATTCCTGTAATAGAGAGTTTCATCATGTTCTTTGCAGTTGGCAATATAGCATATCGGCCAGATTGTACCCAAGTATAAGGGTGTTCAGCTTTAGGCAATTTGTTTATCTCAGTGGCTTTGGTCTTAAGCCAATTCTTTAACCATTTAATCTTGTTGACCACAGTATCGATTTCAGTTGTTTCAGCAGGATGAATCTCAACATAGTATATCTTATCTTCATATGACAAAGCATAATCCCAACGAGTATCATTAGGATATAATGACTTAGTTTGAGTATCAATGTCAAGACTGCCCTGCAACTTCTTAGTGTCGGCTGCACTAACCTTACTTCGATTTACATGTTTTATGGCCTGCAAACCAAAACAGAATCCATCCTTTACCTCTACAGTATTCTCAACAGCTACCTGAAAGGCACATTTGACGGACTCCGTTTTTGGTTTGGACTTTCTATTCTTATTCTTCCCCATATAGAGCCATATATTTTGAAACGACCTCGTTTGCCTTACTAGAGAACTGAGAAAGACCACCCCATTCGTTTATATCCACATCATCGCTGAAAACATCAAGAGAGGAAATATCTTTCGCTTTCACTTTGCCAGATGTATCACGTGAAAAGAAATACGTTTTTATTTCCTTCTCGTAAACATCATCCATGAAACCAAGATTATTCTTTTTGCTACTCTGCAAACCAAACACTTCACACAAGGCAACAACACGCTTATCTGCCGGAATGTTTTTTAGATAGTTATATGCCCATACAAACTCCAAAAGCACAGGTGAATGAGTTGACACGATTACCTTGTAGCCTGCATGTATAAACTCTATTATTTGTAAGATTATAGTCTGAATTGCTAACGGATGTAGGCCCATCTCAGGCTCTTCTAGAATAATGTACTCATATTCCTTGCGATTCACCACATTCTGAGGAGGGCCAGATAGACAATAAAATGCCATTAGCAGGGGCATGAACTCCTTCTGACCGGCGCTCCAAGTCATTAGGGGCAGATGCACATTTTCCACGTTCATTGCAATCTTACGCTGGCCGCCTTTCTCATCAAGCACGACCTTACCCCCATGGAAAATAGTCTTGTCGTACATTCTCTTAATTGTAGACTTAAGTCTATTAGGTAGTGGATACAAAACTCCACTCTCGCCAAGACCATTTTGAATCAATAGTCTTAACGTATCACTAAACTTACGAAGTACAAAAGGATCATTCTCGCTGAACTCCATAAAATACTTTGGGCGCCCATCAGCAATACTAAGGATACGTTGAGCTGGAATATAAAACACCTTATCGGCAGGATTACCTTTTGGTGAACGCTCAAGGCTCTTGCGGTCATATGTCTTATCGTTTAGAATAAGCACAGATTTATCTGTCCACATGCTTGATAAACCCTCACCAAGATAACGGTTCAGCAGGTTCTCAAGTTTGTTATTTACCACAAATCCATAGTTTTCTAGCGACTTTAAGATAGCCAATTTATCCTTAATTAGCTTGAACATCTGCAAAAATAAGCTTTTTCCGCTAGCTTGAGCACCAATAAGAATAGTCAAATCACCCAATTCAATTTCCACTTCTCGAATTGGTCCAAAATTCTTAACCGCTATTCTATCTTTTTGAACAGTATCCATCGATTAATCAAAACAAGGGCATGCGAGCAAAAGCCAACACCACCTATAAGAACTTATTTCGGCAAATATACTTACTATTTGCGAAATATACAAATATGACCGTTTCTTTTGAACATTTTTTCACATATCAACAACAAATTAATGATACAGAATGTAATAATCTGAAACCATTAATCTCTCATGGTGTCATATCAACTCAAGGGAAATGATCCATTTAATTGTAAACCTCATTGCAGCTGCTTTCATAAACAGGCGTCAGAATTTAAGGTTCTGAGAATACTGATATTGTCTATTCCCAAAAAGAGATAATGACCCAATCTATTTGCTAAGGTCTTAAACTCTTTAGCCAACTTTTAGATGAATTATCATCTTTAAGCATCGATCAGAAATCGGATGAAGGACTTTTTCAAAGAAGTTTCTATATTCATATTATGATGGCTATTAAGTTTATAGAATAACTTATCTTTAAACTTGCAAAGAGACCGTTTTTTTCGAATTAGTATCATAAAAACATCGTTTCTTGAGTTTCTAAAGTGGTTATAGTCTATAATTAGGCTGAATTAAATAAGGAGAATTGATCTATGCTGTTATTAGAAACCATTATTCATTATTCGTATTGTTTTTGTGGTGAATACAACTATAACGAATAAAAACAACTTTGAGTTATGGGTCTGTCTATTTCTCTTCCATACAAAAACGTTTATAATGGGAACCAATAGACAATAATTCTCTGTCAGCCTCTATGGTCGTTCTATAAGATACTGTCATGGCCGAAACTATGTTATAATCATTGAATGATCACATTAACTTAAAATTTTTTATTTTCAGTCAACCAAACCAATTTATCAAATTATTATTCGCTCCGTCTTGTTTTTCCTATGCAAAGGTAATGTCTTCTGAAAGAACGCCAAGTACCACGTAGCTATCTGAAAGGGATTTGACGGCAGCCTTCCACAGATTGCCCACAATCGGGGTATTCCATCAAATCCCTTTCATATTACTTGTCTCATCTTTCTATGGGAAGACCACCTTTCTTGCAACGTAAAAAACAATTCCCGACGGAGCAATAGCTTCGATAAAAGGGAAAAGAATAATAAGAGTTTAACGGTTTAACAGTGAGAAAAATGAGAGAACGAGATTTTAACATCTGCAAGGTGGAAATACCGATGTATGAAAGGTATGACAAGGCTGTCGAGAATAACGACGCTGAAGAATTGGCTTGGTTCGCTCAATTTGGCTCTGAGAAATGGGAATGCCAGATGATTACCAATGCCAGAACATACGAGCAGTATCTGATGTGTGGCTACAAAGAGAAACCTGTTTTTAATGAACATGGATGGCTTGAAAACGGTAATTGCATGAGCTTGAAAGAAAAGTCTGAACATGTTCAAGTGTTCAAAGATGGCACCTTCAATGCTGAAATCATGTTGCTGCAACACCCTAACGGCAAATGGATTGGCACTTTATGTTATAGCCTTTCCATCTGTGGAGGAGGCTCTTACCCCAGCATCTGGGAAAAGCTGTACGACACAAGAAGAAACGCTCTGAATGCAACACTTGACAAGCTCATTGGCTATGTGGAAAGCAGCACTGTCCAAAAAGACCGAAAGTATTTGCCGCTGATAAAGAAAATGCGTGCTTCGACAGGCCAGTTATCTCTATTCGACGATTTTTAATAACATGTTTAATCGGAGGGATGAAACAAGCCCTCTACAACACCTAAACAATATGAACAACATTTTTACAGACAACCCGGACTTCTACCCGACACCGAGAGAGGTCATTGAGAGAATGATGATGGACGAAAGCGTCTGTGGCAAGACTGTTCTTGAGCCATCGGCAGGGAAAGGCAACATCGTGGACTGGCTCAATGAAAACGGAGCAGCACAAGTCATCGCCTGTGAGAAAGACCCGAACATCCGCAAACTGCTGAACGGAAAATGTGAAATCATTGCTGATGACTTCTTTTCCGTCACGTCCGAGCAGGTAAGCCACATTGACTACATTGTAATGAACCCGCCATTTAGCGAGGGTGCCAGGCATATCCTACATGCCTTTGACATCGCACCGGCAGGATGTACTATTGTGGCATTATGCAACGATGATAACCTCGAAAGAGGATGGCGATACGAGAAAAACAAGCAGCTTATAGAGACGGTGGAACTCTATGGGCGCAGGGAGTATCTCGGGGACGTGTTCAGCAAGGCAGAGCGTCAGACTAATGTACATGTGGCGCTTCTAAAACTCTATAAGGAGGGCGAAGGAAAGGATGAATTTGCTGGTTATTTCTTCTCACAGGTGGATGAGGACATCGCAAACATGAATGAGAGGGAAGGGATCATGCAATACAACATCGTGCGTGACCTTGTAAACCGATATGTGGCGGCAGTGAAACTCTTCGACGAGACACTGGCAGCAGCCAACAAAATCAATGATACCGCCAAATATCCCGATGCTGAGGGTTATGACTACATCCCCATCAAATTCGGAACCATGACAGGAGGCTACAGCGGTGATGAGAAAGTGGTCACGCATCAGCAGTACAAGAAAGAACTCCAGAAATACTACTGGCGCATCATTTTCAAGAAACTGCACATGGAGAAATATGCCACGAAGCAACTTCGAGAACAGATTAACCGCTTCATTGAGCAACAGACAAACGTGCCTTTCACCATGGGGAACATCTATCGTGTTATCGACATGGTGATACAGACCAACGGACAGCGGATGCAAACAGCGTTGCTTGAAGCCTTTGACCTTATCTGCTCCTTTTCGGCGGATAACAGCACCGCCGGGGAAAAATGGAAAACCAATGCGAACTACATGGTCAATCGCAAGTTTATCGTACCGTATATGTGCAAAGGCTATCACGACCGCTATGTGTATCATGGCACAGGCTATGGCGGTTACTGCACGAAGAATGGCAGAGAGGCATATTCCACCGTTCAGATAGAGGGTTACAACATCGAGCAGCTGGAGGATGTCTGCAAGGCTTTGTGCTACATCACTGGCACGAACTATGACCATGTTTCGGGATTAAGCTGCCACCATGACCGCGAAGCATGGGGTGAGTGGTTCGTATGGGGCTTCTTCCGTTGCAAGGCATACAAGAAAGGAACGATGCACTTTGAGTTTCTTGACGAAGATGTGTGGTACAAGTTCAACTGTGAAGTTGCCAAGCAAAGAGGATGGGCTTTGCCGAAGAAAACCGTCAGCCGACAGAAGACGCACATGAGCGCATAAAAGAGGCGAGGGAAGTCATCATATTGGAGGCTTCCCTCGCTCACCTTACTTTTTATTGAACTCCTGGATCTCCTTAATCATGTCCTTCACATCTTGATTGACTTGAAGAAAATTAGAATACAAGATGCGCTCCCGCACCTCTGGAGACTCGAAATGATAGAACTGAGGTATGGGATAATTGGCATAATCAGCTTCCTCCCTAGAGATTTCCGCCATATCAAAATTGGTCTTGCAGAAGAATTTGGAAGTCTGGAACTCCTCAGACTCCTGTATATCCATGCTGTCATTCCTTCCTGTCTTGGTCTTCACAAAGTCTCGTGCCGTCTGTCCACAAATCCAACCGGTCGGCATATCGGCAATCTTTGAACCAGGCACAAGGCTGTCCATATTTTCATTAAGATTGACAGAAGTGCGATCACGGTCGATGGTCACACCTTTCTTCAGCTGTACCACTTTGCCAAAGATGTCGTTAGACAACCATTCAAGGGTTTCCTTGGCTCTGGCAGAGCCGCTGACCACGTTACCAACGGTAGTGATAATCTTCTGCATACCGGTCTTGCCGTAGTCAGCTTCCAACTGTGGCAACTCCTGAAAGCCCAAAGCCACGCTGACTTTGTTGCTTCGGGCTGTACCGATCAAACGGTCGATCTTGTGGAAATACAACGTCGGCAGCTCATCGACGATGATGCTCACCGGAACGTTCTTGCCTTGACCCGTATTGACCCGTGTGACGAGACGGTTCAATATCAAAGCATTCAAAGCACCGATGATGCTTTCCATCTCTGGGTCATTGGCGATGAGCAAGTAGCTGGGATGCTTGGGATCTGACACCTTCAGGTCGAAGTCATCGCCATCCTTATGGAATATCCAATATGATTCCTTGGTAGCCAGGCGGGAGGTAAAGACACGCAAAGTGCCAATCATACCTTCCAACTGCTCCATTGCCTTGTTCTCGAAGGCTGTCTTGAAAGGACCAAGCAGAGGTGCCACTTCGGTATCGGTCATCAGCACTTCAAAGATTGTCTCATAACTCTCATTGAGGAAGGAGAGGATATGAGGCATGTCACTATACTTACCCAACCAATAGGCAGGTGCTGTAACATTGCCCAACGCATCGCGGACTACACCTGTAGGCTTTATCATTCCTGTTTCCGGGTCAATGGTCTTGTCATAGTTCAACTCCTTACCGTTCTCATCATACGGACGTTTCTCGTAATTACAGAAGAAATAGATGCAGGCTGCCAAGAAGTTGACGGCAGAAGTCTGGAAGAACTGGTCGCTGCCTCCACCTCCCTCTTTCTTGCCTTTCTGCAAGGATTCCAGAAGGGTCTCGGCAGTCTCACTGGCAGCGGCAAGGTTGCTAATATACTTCAACTGGATGGGGTTGACACGGCGACTGTACTCGACATTCACGAAGTTGATGATGTTGAACTGACATCCTTCAGGCGTGTTCCCGGCTTTCTTGTTGATACGATAATGGTAATAGAGCTTCTGGGCAAGCGTGGGGAACTTGTAATCATAAACCACCATCGCAAAGCCCTTGGCACTGTGCTGGCGGATGAACGGCTCGATAATGCTGAAAGTCTTACCCGAGCCTGGTGTGCCGACGACCCATGTGCCTCGGAAAGGATTGATGACATTAACCCATCCCTTGCGGAACTTACCCTTATAATAGTAGCGCATGGGGATATTGACGCTGTACTTGTTTTCTACCTTTTCTTCCATCTGCTCAAAGCTCTCGTTCTCAAAGTTGAAGCGGTCTTTCAACAGACCATCTTTCAAATACTTGGAGATGTTATCAAGAGCTACATGAACGAGCACCGTACCGACAACAGACATTACAAAGTATATCCATGTGCTGCTGTGGAGCGTGAAGAATGTGGGATTCCAGTGACGGTTGAAGACCCAGACGGAGAAGAACATCAAAACGGCTCCAAAGGTAATGGGATAAATGACCATCTGCTTGGCATTGAACTCCAGATGCTTTTTGTTCCTGGTGCCGACGCAGGTGACACATATCATCAAGAACGTCATGATCTTGCTGCGGAGCATATGACCGTCCTGATAGACATCCATCAGTTTCAACCTGCTATGCAGATCAAGGAAGATGCCTCCCCAGAAGTCCAAAAGCTCTGGGGCTATGGCGTACTCGAAGAACTCCACGACCAAGGAGATATAGATGAATGTGCGGAATACCTTGTACAGCGTCTGCAGGTCTTTACTCTCTTCAATCATGGCTTATATCTGCTCTTCTTTGTTGAGACGTATCATCAGAATAGGACGCACTGGAAAAGCCGAATGCTTGTCGGTGCTCTCAAAACGACCTGAATAAAGACTGAAACGCCAAGCCCTGTCGGTAGTGGCTACCTCACATTCGGTACTGGTCCAGTACCAGCAATCCACATTGTCAATGGGAAGGATGTCACCGCCGCATCGCTCTATGGCTTGATTGACAACACTTCTGGCCACAAAGAGCTTGTACATCTCGCTTACAGACGGTATGAAATATTTGTCCGAAATGCTCGTGGCAATGGGTGACGCTATCTTACCATAACGCATGGCTGTAGTATTCGTCTCGCCATCACAAGCACTGATGTCGGCAGAAGTCCCCTGTGTCACATAGATGGTGTCGGGATTGCAGAATGCATTCGCTGGAGAGTCCTTCAGACTGACCGCGTAAGCAACGCCCGAGGTGGCATCTGTGGCATCGATATAGAAAAGAACGGCTTCAGGGATGTTACCATCAGCAATGCAGCGGTCATAAGTGCTCACCGAGCCATTGCTGCAATAGACCATGCCCGGTTGCCAGGAATGCCACGAAAAATCCTCCTCAAGATGCTCGTCACAAGAGGAGAGGAACATGGTAGCCACAATAGCAACTAACCAATAATGGATAATTCTTGTCTTCATAGTCTATCCGTTTTTAACGTACCCCTGTAGGGAGTTTGATACCCAATACAAATCCTGTACGGAACAGATCCTGACCATTGATGCACACATCAGTCTTGACCTGCCAGTAGAGATGCCAGCCATGGCGGAGAACATAGTTGTGCTCGTAGCCGACATGCGCCCAGCCAACGAACTCATGCGTGTCACTGCCGGCACTGGCACCAAGGCGCAAACTGCCGTACTTGTTTCTTGAACGTGCCACACAAGGCTTGTATGCAATGCCCAAGCCCCATGTACGGTAATTGTTCCAGAAAGAGTCCTTTGTGACATGACCGGCTTTTTCGTCTTTTGTCCACTTGACATAGCCATTGGCAAAATACTCCCATGCATTATGACTCTTGGTCTCATGTTCCACAGCAAGGGTGGCATCCAATCCGCTCTCATAAAGCGCGCCGAAGCCCAACGAGAGTCGGTTGCCATGGCTCTGCGCTCTACCCGTCACTGTCATCAACAACATGACAGAGACAAGCAACAGTTTGAAAAAAAGTTCTTTTTCTCTCATGGTCGAAACGGTTTAGTTTTCCATCAATAGGACATTGTTGAACGAATCTGCATTCAGCACGTCTTCGTACTCTATGCTGAGACTTATCGTGCGGCCACTGATTTGCTGCTCGCTAAGTTCGATGGTCAGCATCTTGTCATTGGGGAAGGTCATCTTCTTCAGGACTATGACGTTCCTGTAACCGTAACGGAACGACCGAGTGGGATCAAGGACAAGTTCAGGGATCAACTCTATGGTCTGGACGGTCGTGGACCTGGCGGTTTTCTTGTCATTGAGTTTCACTCTCAGCTGATCGATGTCAAAACGGATGTTTGTTCTGTTATCCACCGAGAAGTCGATGAAGAAATATTCACCGACACTGTAGATGTTGTTCAGGCGCATAACCATCCTGTCCCTCTTGGTAGAGACATTGCGGACGCGTGCAGGAGATGCCCATATCTGACGGGCATAGCGGGTCATGTCTTCTGTTGACATGCTGACGGCCGGGTTATTGTATGGTTCGCGCTCATCCAACGTGATGGTTTTTTCCGTCACAGCCTCGTCCATGCGGGAGGTGTAAATAAGAGCGTACTGGCTGCGGTAGCGTTCCGTGACAATGGTAACGACCGCCAACACATCGCCGTCGTGATGAATCTCCATACCTTCCTTGGGTTTCAGACGCACGAGATTGCTGATGGGTTGGTCACCAGCTACCTTATCCGTACTGATGTCCACAAAGCGGACGGGCTCACTGGCCGTGATGACGGTAGTGACATTCTCATTGATGGTAAGATATTGCATATCATCCATCGTTTTCTGTGCCATGACAGGCGCGGCGGAGAGCAGCGCAACGGCTGCCAGGCCGAAGATTCTTGATCGTTTCATATTGATGCTCATTTTGTCTGTTTCTTTTCCTTAGAATTAATCAGATAGACCTGCGTGCCATATTTGATATTCACTTTATTTTTACGGATACCTTTGGATATGGCATTGGCGGTCTTTTGGTATGCGTTCTGCAGGGCTTGCATTCCCCATCGTCCCATGCTGCTGGTCGCTGAGCCGTCATTGATACTCATGCTTTGGCTCATGGCACCGCTGGCCACATCCTGGGTGGTTTCCCTGAAACTGCTGCGCGGAACATACAGGCCTTCCATGCCATCGGTGTCGTAGATGCTGAGATTGACTTTAACCAATTCATCATTGACAAGGACGCTCTTGACCGTTCCCTTGATGCGCTGCTGGCTGAAGCCGCTCATGATGCAGAAGAGATAGCTGCCTTTAGGGATGGTCCGCTCGCCGATGTCAATGTCATCAAGCAGACGGAGACGTACCCGGCTGCCATCAACGACCTTGACATCCTCATCGACAATGGCCTTAATCAACTTGTGCTCCGGCTCATTGGTAATGATGGTGTTAAAATAGTCGGAAGTTTCTTTTAGGGTCTTGACAACTTCCTCAGGTTCGGCTTCTTCCGCTATCTCAGTAACGGCTTTCTCGTTGACGATTACCAGACCATTTGTTTCTTCTTTGCTTTGGGGTGCCGGTTCATCATCGTCATTGTCATGGCTATCGGTCGCACTGTTCATGCCCGACGCCTGACGCAGACCTTGTTGGTGGGCTTCTTCCAAAGCCTTGCGGAGACTTTCCAGCGTCTCATCTTCCTCGGGAGTATTGCCGTTTGGTCGTTCGTCGGTAAAGTTATCATCCCTGGCTTGCTGCTGTCGCATCTGCTCCTGCAACTGACGCAGCTTCTCCATGGATTCCTGTGCCTGTCGGCTGCTCTGGTCCATGGCCGCCACCTCGGCATCGGAATACTGTGAGGTGTATTCTTCCTTTATGTCTTCGCCACCACGCTCGATATTCTCGACGGCTGACTCATCTTTGATTTTGCCGAAGTCGTTGAGCATGTTGGTGTATTTGTCACCAATGCCGTCACCCTTAATGTTGGCATCAGGCAGTTTGTCATTGAAAAACTCGGTGGTTTCCAGGTTGGACTTGTCGACCTCTACCTTCTCCGTACCAAATAGCCGAATGACAAAGAAACCCAAAAACAGGATGGGGATATACAGGATGGCAGGAAGCATATACTTGGGCTGCCGGAAATTGATTTTATCGAAAGGCTTCATATTCGTCTGTTTGATGTGGGTTATTATTTATGTTGTCTTTATCATTCTCTGGTTGCTGTGGCGCATGGTGACGCTTGAAATGCAGCTGCTGCTCCTGCCGCTCGACAGCACTGGAGGGCTGAGGACGGTACTTTACTGCTTGCGTCATGCGGTACAGGCTAAGGCCCACGCTGAACAGCACAAAGGAGAAGACGAGGGCAAGAAATAGCTTGGTATGCCTAGAGGCAAACCGCTGCACACAGGCGGCGCCTTTATCGAATTTCAGGGCCTGGGCGAAGGTCTTGCCCGCCGCCACATCTTTTTCGTACCGCTCTTTGTACTTCGGGTCATCCTTATCGGGGATTTCCTCCCCAAACAGTATTTTCTTAAATTTCATATTGTTGTGCGTTTAATAGTTTGACTTCGTGCGCTGTTCCAGGTCTTTGTTCAGAATCGTGCGCCAGTTGACGATAAGCAAGCCATGCGGATTGTTTTCTGTTCTCGGCACACGTTTCAGGTAGCCCTCTGTAACGAGTTCACGCATCAACACTGATGTCCTGCGTTCGATACGTTGTCGGCCATAGTAGGTGAACGACATGTTCTCTTCACTGAAGCGGATGCTGTCACAGAAAATGCTGAAAACGGCACTCGTCCCCATGATATTGCCATAAAAGCCTTTCTCCTTCAAGGCGTTGTACTGGGCAAGACCCGACTCATCTATGAGATACATGGCCTTCTCCATCGTGTACTTGATATACTTGTCATCGGGTGCCAAAGTAAAGAAGTAATGATGGAACATTTCCACATGGCTCTTGGCTTCCACGTCAAGGGTCTCTTCCATCGTGCTTCGGTTGACGAGAATCGGCACATTGCCGTCCAGGACATACACCTTCTGTTGTGCATCACTGACCATTCCTCTGGCTGTCCAGATGCTACCGAGGGAAATAACCACACAACCAACAAGAAAAAGGCTGCACAGTATCAGAACCAGTTTAATCTTATTTTCTAAATTTTTGATAACCATAACATGAATGCATTAAATTAGACTCCTACTAAACGCCCTGCGGACTGGCGCATGGACGTGGCAATCCCTTCTCCGAAGCTACGGGTGGAGAAGGCCGTATCACCCTCTGGTATCATCCATGCGGCAAGGTCTGGAACGAGGTTCAGACACTTGAGGGCAACGACACTGGCAGCCATCAGATAACCCGCTGAGAAGAAAGCGTTCTGCAAGTAATTGACCACCGTCTCATCAGATGCCGTAACCGCTGCAAGGTCATTGTATTGTATGTTGATGACAATATCGAAGAGCAAAAGGACATAGAAACCGACGAAGTAAAGCATCGCACCGTAGAAATGGACGGTGAGATACCTGATGATCCACTTTGCCCAGGCACCTTCCCACTTCGGCAACAAGGAGAATGCCCACTGGATGGGTCCGAAAATGGTGAGCATACCCAACAGGATCTGCTGGCAATAGATGGTTCCCCACCAACCGATACGGAAAGTGATTAACGCTATCAGCATGATAATCTTATCAGCAAGCATGACCAAACCAGCCGTAGTGCTGGTCATCTCTGCCTTGACAATGTTCTTTTCATCCTCAGCGGCAGCATCGGCATCAGTGACATCCTGCACACTGCTCTGTGTGAGTAAGGCGCTGACGGCGTTGCTGGCAGCCTTGATGGTGGATATGGGATCTGCGGCTTCATCGCCTAACTGATACATGAGCTGCTGCACGTCCTGCATCCTGTCCTCTACCTGTGCCGCCTCTGCCTCATAAAGGTCATGGGTATAACTTCCTATGGCGTTGGGGATATAACTGAGGAAGTCCAAGGCGCACCAGGTGCTGCTGCCACCTGCCATACCCGTGTCAGAAGGCGGGTACCACCAACAGAGGACTATGCTTACCGCCAGTGGCTTGAAAAGTTTCATCACATCCAGCGGCTCACGTTTGACCATCATCTTGTAAGCCATGTGGGCACAGATAATGATCGCAAAGAGTCCTGCCAAAGCCATGGACATCTGAAGAATCCACCAGAAAGGCCCTTGGCCACCTGTGAACGTGGCATCGGTCAGGAACTCGTTGGTTCTGAATATCACGTCATCAATCTCTTCTTCGAGAAGGTTGATTCCGAAATCTACTGCTGTACTGTCGTTACTCATAGGAGGATTCGTTTAATTGTTATTGTTTAAGCTATTGCCGGTACTTCCCTGACGGGACGCATCACGCCAGCGATTATATCCTGCCGTAGCATTCTCACTGACATGGTGCTGGAAGCGGGACATAGACTGGATCAGGTGGTCGGCCTGCTTCTTGGTAGTCAGATAACGCACCCTCAACAACAGGCTGTCGTTGCTTTTGACAATCTCATCGTAGATGGCCATGTACTGCTTTTGACGCTCGCTGTTGGGCATATAGGCATTACGGGTGACTTTGATGGCAAAGTCATACATCTGGCCCAACTCCCTCCAGGCCGTAATCTCATCACTGCCAGTCTTCCCACTCAAAGCGTTGATGTTGTTCTTAAACCTGAGAAGCCTGTTCTCGATCTTGTTTCCCTCCGTGACCCATGCCAGGTCTATCTGCCTATCGGCGATATTGGCGGCTTCGATCTTTGCACGACCTTCCAAGTCAGCCTGTATGCTGTCGGCATACTCCACCTGCGGAATGGAGGCGGCATTGGCAGCAAGACGAAGGGTGTTTTTGACGGATGTGGTTGCCTTTGCGCCCTCCCAATAGTTATGGTGCGTCACCTTATAGTACAATTCAGGCGTTAGGCTGCCAGCGCCGACTTCCATGACTTCTATCTGTGCCTTTTTGGATGCATCATGATTATAGGTCATGGTCTGAGCGTTGGCTCCTGACATGGAGAACCATAGAATTGAAACCGTATAAATAGTTTTTCTCATTTTCACTATCCTTTATTTGTTTTCGTTAATCATCAAATATGTTTCCGGCTTCCAGCCATCTGCCAAAGGCTTCATCAGCCATCTGACGGATGGTCTTGGAGCGATACAGTTCTGACTTCCAGTAACTCGTCCGTGCCTTGATGAACTTCCACGTCTGATAATAGGCATTGTTTACAATGTCCTTGATGCGGTCGAGTGACTTGTTGATGTTGTCTATCATCAGTGTCATCGAAGCCGTGGTGCAACAGACCTGGCCACTGGCGTAAGCAGCAAGGACACAGACGGAGGAATAGAGATTCTGGCATTCCCCTGCAAGATTGGCCACAGCCCTGCCGTTGACAAACAAGAGGAGGGTGTCGGCACTCTCGATTCGGCCTCGCTGGATAATCTTTTCGTTGAACTCTTCCAGGAGGGCTTTGTACTTGACAATCTTTTCAGAAACATTGTCGTAGGTTCGATAGACATTGAACCCGGTACTGACGGTGCTATATACCAGATCGATGATGTCGAAGGCGCGGGTATATTTGTCAAGTTCAAGGTTAATGTCACGGTATTCCCGATGCGTCACCTTGCTGGCCTTGTGTAACAGGGCGTTACTCTCTTCCAAAGTGGCACGAGCAAGAAGCAGACTGCGCTGTTTCTTGTGGTCATGGATATAGGCTTCGATCGTCGGGATGTCATTGGGAACAATCTGCGCCAAAGCATGTTTCGGACACACAACGACAAGGCAAAGCAGCAAGAGCATTCTTGTCAGAGGCCCTCTTCTGTTTCCATTGTTTTGATTCGACTTATTTCCTGTATTGATCATATTACCGATTCTTTATAGGGTTGCTATGGCTCATCGTCATAGTTGTCGTCTTCTAATTCCTCGTCATAGTAGCTGCTGCCGCCGTTATGCATCCAGCGTCTCCGGCTGCGCTCGGCGATGTTCAGCTTTCTATGGCTGTCTGCATTGAGCTTGGGTAGAAGGTCATGAACCCAATCCCTGACGGTATGCTTGTAGTGGAGGAACTTCTCTATCATGGCGAGGTCGGTATAGATTCTCGCCAGTCGCGCCTCGATTCCTTTGGCGATCTCCAAGCGGTCACTGGCCCAAAGAAGATGGCGTACCCCATCCGTGTCTTGGGTTTCAACGCCTGGCCGTCGTGTGTATTCCACCGTGACCTCACAGGAGGGATGGTCTTGAGCCAATTCACTCATACGTCGGTTGATGATGGCGGCGTTCTCTTCATCGGACTTCGACGGGTCGAGTTCCATGACCTCTGCCACATGGGTATCACTCCAGCTACTGGTCAGTTCCCAATCGATCTGCACGATGGCACGATGAATCTTGATACCCATGAAATATTTGGGCTTACGTGCGATAGAGACAGTAGCCTTGAAGGTCACAATGCCCTTGACGCTGCCGATTGTACCTTCTCGTATAAATGTGTAACCAGTCCACGAACCGCCATTCGTCCAGGTGATGCCATAAGCATCTTTCATGGTCTTCATCAGTTGCGGGATGCGCGTATAGTCATCAGTCTGGGCCTGTTCACCTCCTTCGGCTTCCTCAATGGCTTGTCTCGTTTCAGCGATATTCCGGTTAACGGCATCAAGCTGTGATTGCAGTTGCCGGATGTTCTCCCTGTTGCTGTTATAAGTGGCCTGATACTGGTTGTACTCCTCGGTACTCGTAGCCTGAGACATCAGACGGAGCAGTTCACTGTTCTCAGAGTTGAGTGCGTCAATCTGATTCTGAAGATCAGATGCTTCCTGCTGTAACTGGATGACCCGAGCCTGAAGTTCCCTGATATCCACTTCTGCATCACCATTAAGGGTCGTGTACATCGAACATTCCTTGGTATGGCTGCTGGGAGTGCTGCCACAGTCACTGCATTTATAGGTTGTGCTGCCCTTGCCAAGCGTTCCTCCATCATGACAGGTGATGCTGAAGGTGGCAGAAGCCGCACCCGCCACCTTCTGGGCATTGGATGCCTGGTAGTAGTTACGGTTGTCATATCCGATATAATAAGTATAGTTGGCTTCTGTAGGATGGGTGGCGATATAGTCATCCAGGTCTGAGGAATCTTCTATGTTACGATGGTCTCCGTTGGCATTATACTGAATCAGGCGGGCATTCATCTGTGCCATGAAAGTGTTCCAGTCCATACTGTAGCTGTCGAAAACAGCCTCATAGACCTCTTCTCTGATGTCCCAGGATTTCGTGACCTTTATGGATAGGCGTATGCCTTGGCATACTGGCCACGGCTCGATCTGCTCAGGGTATAGGCAAGCGATGAATAGTCCATGGAATAGCTGAAGCCATCATTCTTGTTATTGTACTGACGTACTTTTTCGCGGCTCCATCCGGCATAATTTTCTGAGTTCTGCAATGCAGCCTCGTATTGGGAAGAGGTGGGATAGAAATTCGGATCTTCCGTATTGATACGATACCATTCGCCACTATACAGAATGCTGTTGTTGTCAGTTGGCGGATTGTAATCGCAAAGGGTTTCAGATCCGGCATCCCGGCGATAGATATAGACACGTTGGGTATAGTAGCTGCCTTGGGTTGCCGATGCATAGTCATCAATCCATCGTGTCAAATTGTAGTCGCTCAGATTGAAGAGGTTGTCGATATTCCCTTG
>Ga0265299_10002068_pt1 | contig 21220 bp, 20 predicted proteins | sample AusTroGonzalo_MG_4_FD_193485 | JGI IMG/M metagenome (GOLD analysis project Ga0265299, IMG submission 193485) | Bovine rumen microbial communities from tropical cattle in Woodstock, Queensland, Australia - Gonzalo_02 | ecosystem: Host-associated > Mammals > Digestive system > Stomach > Rumen ... | reverse complement strand
AAACGACCATAGGCAATGTTTTCATAAATCGTCCGGTTAAACATTGTGGCATCCTGGGGAATAAAGGCAATGCTCTGACGTAACGATTCCTGTGTCACATCCTTGATATTTACACCATCAATATAAATTCCGCCACGTGTTGTGTCATATAACCGCAAAATCAAATTTACCAACGTGGTTTTTCCCGCACCCGATGCCCCCACAATACCGACCTTTTCACCCGGTTTTATTTTGAAAGATAAATCGTGCAAAACATTTTTACGACCATATTTGAAATTGACATCTCTAAATTCTATTACACCATGACGAACATTCAATTCACTTGCATTTGGCGCATCATTTACACGAACGGAACGAATTAACTCGTTATACGAACCAACCGAACGACCCCATTTTTCAATAAAGTTTTTTGTGTCCATAATAAACATAAAAGACAAAGAACTCATCCCCACAAAAACACTAAGCGCAAACGAAATATCCGCCACTGTTGACAACCCACGGGAATACATATACCCGCATAATAACATCAAGGATGTCATCGCGAACACATCCATCCACGCATTACCCGGCCCCCAAAATATTCGGGAACGTGCATGACCAATTCGCGCAAGTTTTTCATAATCTTTGCGAAAAGGTGCCGCACAACGTTGTTCATAATTTGCACGTGCAAAAGTTTTCACAACCAAGAAATTAGAAAGAGCATCCAATAATCTGCCTTGCAGATGGTTTTGCGCACGTGCGGCATTTGCCGAAGCCGTAATAACACGACGAACCTTGCACAATCCCCAAATTATACGTCCCGCAAGTCCAACACCTATGACCAAAAGATATTGCCAACCTATGACAAACAATCCACCAAACCCAAGTAAAAACGCACTCATTGTCGCAACTGCGTTGCCCCACACCATATTCATTATTTCAAAGAATCCATTAGCAACACCATCCACTTGGGAATTTATTTTGCCCGGCATTGAACTTGTATAAAAATCCACACTTTGTGAAAAAACATAATCATATAAATCCTTGGATATTGCGTTATATGCCCGATAACGAATTTTATTATCAAAAACCACCCAACGCAAAATCGCGCCACTTACCAATGTCGCACGAACAAAGAAATATACAATTGCAATCGGCAAAACGGACATAAATGCTTCACCCGCTGGCACACCTTCTAAACACGATATAATTGCTTTTATAAAGAACGCTGGGATAACGGTATGCCCCGCCGTATCAAACGCCGAAAACAACGCAAATACAAGCGGCCATAATTTTGCGTACCGATACATATTTTTAAAATAAAAACCTAAAACGCTTCGTGGAAATTTTTGCATATAGGTATTATATCATAAAACAAAAATCCTACAAAGTGTTTTCTTGCGAACAAAAAAACCGCCAAATTTGGCGGTTTTATCTTTTAACGTGTTTTACCATATAATTCGCGTTGTTGTTGTCGCAGGGCATCCATTGTTTCCTTGCCCTTTGCGGCGGTATCTACGACTTGATAAGAATAAACTTCCCCGCTGCGCTTTGTGGCGGTATTATACCGAAACCACACTGTATCATTTTTACGATAAAACGGCAAAGCGGTATCAATTTCCAAATCTTCACCTTCGCGCTTAATCAAAACAAGTTTCTCTCCCTCAAGGTCAAGAATTGCGGTGCTTTGGTTTTTAAATTGGTCGTATTCTAAATCAACAACACGTGCACCAACTATTTTATTTTCGGGATTAGGACGACGACATCCACCAACAAACATTAACAATGCCGCGGTCGCTAATATACCATATTGTTTTACTGTTTTCATATTTTATACCCTTTATTTTTATCGGTATAAAAATAGCAATCTTTTCCCAAAAGTCAAGTTTTCAGAACGCATAATGAACAACGGACGGAACATCCTTTATCGCCCAAATCACAATCAAAACACATAAAACAATAACAAAAATACGAACAATGTATCTTGAAGTTGTATAAACATCCGGAATTTTAAATCTTTTCGCCATAATTATAATCCTTGGTGTTACATGGATATTTTATCTGTTCTTGATTGTTTTTGCGATGATATTGTATTCCTAGGAATTTTTAGATTTGATTTTTATTTTTTTATGAATAAAATAGCCAAGGAAAAATTTTAACGAACAATAGGAGAATGATATGTTTAACACGGAAAAATTAAAAACATTCTCTTGGGTAAATGTTGGCAACCCCGATCACGAAGATTTTGAAAAACTTCAAACGGAATACAAGATTGATGAAGATAACATTTCCGACATTTTGGACCCCGATGAACAGCCACGCCTTGAAATAGAAGACGATTACAAGGTCATAATTGTTCGTTTTCCTATTGTAAACCGTGAAACCGATACACAATGGCACACGGAACCGTTATCCATTATTTATTCTTCTAATCGTGTTATTACCGTATGTCGTCGTCGTTGTGATTTGCTTGATAAAATAAAAGATATTGATAAACACACACGTGATGAATTTATATTGAATATCTTATTCTATATTGCTGAATCTTATTTGCGTTGTTTAAAGGAATTGAACAAGCGTGTTGTTTCATCAAAAAAGATTCTTAAAAAAGAAGTTCGTAAAACCGAATTACTTGATTTGCTGGAAGTTGAAAACAGTTATACACTTTATATGACGGGACTAAAAGGCAACTTGTCCGTGTTGGATAAATTGGACAAAGTTCGCGGATTTGCACGGACCGACGAATGTGCGGAACTTATCGAAGACACAAGAATTGAATTGTCCCAAGGTATTGAAGTCGTCGCCAGTTATGCGAAAATGTTAAAATCAATCAAGGAAACATTTGAAAGCGTTATTAATATAAATTCCAACACCTACATTAATCGTTTGACAATGTGGAATATTATTTTGATGGCGCCAACTTTGGTTGTGGGGTATTACGGCATGAATTTGGCACTACCGTTTGCCGAAAGTAAAGATACCGCCACTATCATATTTGTTTTGATAATGGCGTTATTGCTTGGTTATGCATTGTTTATATCTATTCGTAATCGAATATCTTAAGCCAATGCTTTCTTTACTTTTTCAAAATTAGTGGTCACATCTGGCGCACAAACATCCAAGTCTGAAAACTTGATATTTGAAACCGTGCGCAACCATTCTATTGCTGGGACTGTTGTTTTCCAAAAATTGTCTAATCTGCGTCTAACCGCCGCGGAATCGGCATCATCCGCACGTCCACCACCTTCACGGATGCGCTTTTCAATACGTTCAACCATAATTGTTTCAGGGACATCAAGATAAAGGACATGAACATTAAATTTATCAGCGTATGTTTCAACCAACCATTTTGCTTGCCCCATTGTGCGTGGGAACCCATCAACAATCATATCACCATTTAAATCAGCATCTATGGCTTTACCTATGATATCAAACAATAATTCATCGGTCACAAGTTCACCACGTGATATAGTTTTTGCAATTTCTGAATCCGCTGGTGCGGAACGCAAAATAGCCCCCGCTTCCACATATCTGTATTTTCCCTGTTCCATCAGCATACGCGCAAAAGTGCCCTTTCCGACACCTTGCCCCCCCATTAAAACAATCATTGTATGTTTCATATTACTTCCTTTGTTTTGATTACGCCGTATTATAACATAAAACAAAATCCCCGACAACAAAAGTCGGGGATTTTTACAAAAAATAATTCGTGTGAATTATTTTTTACTTGTTTCAAGCGCAGCACCCAAAATATCGCCTAAAACGGAGCCACTGTTGGCTTCATTAGCATATTCTTTGACTGCTTGCTTTTCCAAAGTAACCTGCAAAGCACGAATTGACAACTTTACAGTATTACCGTCAACGGAAACAACCGACGCTTCAACAGAATCGCCGACTTTGAATTTAGATGTGTCTTGTTCAGATTTTTCACGCGACAAATCTGTGCGACGGATAACACCCTTAACATCACCTTGTAATGTCAATACCAATTCATCAGGTGTCACTTCGGAAACAGTGCCACAAACAACCGCACCTTTCTTGATAGCAGCCGCGCCGTTTTCAGCACTTTCTGTCAATTGTTTAATACCCAATGTGACGCGTTCTTTTTCCGGATTGATATCCAAAATTTTTGCTGTCACTTCTTGGCCACGAACGAATTTTTTCAATTCTTCTTCGTCTAATTTGTTCCAAGACAAATCGGAAATATGAACCATACCGTCCAATTCCGGTGTCAACGCAACGAACAAACCAAATTCGGTTGTGTTCTTGATTGGGCCAGTGATAATATCGCCAACTTTGTGTTCCTCGGCAAATTGTTTCCAAGGATTTGGTTGCAATTGTTTATAGCCCAAAGAAATACGGCGTTTATCTTGGTCAATACCCAAAACAATAACATTGACTTCCTGACCAGATTGCAAAACTTTTGATGGGTGAATATTTTTGTTTGTCCATGACAATTCAGACATGTGAACCAAACCCTCAATATTATTACCCAAATCAATAAATGCACCATAATCAGTCAACGAAGATACCTTACCGGTAACTGTATCACCAACATTGAATGCACGAGAAGCAGTATCCCAAGGATCTTCTTCTAATTGTTTTGCACCCAATGAAATACGGTGAGATTCTGGGTCAAATTGGATAACTTTGACTTTGATTTTTTCACCAACGTGAACTAATTCGCGTGGATGATTAACACGTTTCCATGACAAATCTGTGACGTGCAACAAACCGTCAATACCGCCCAAGTCAACAAAGACACCATAATCAGTGATGTTTTTAACGGTACCTTCCAAAACAGCGTTCAAAGAAATGTTCTTTAACGCTTCTTTTTGAGCAGCAGCGATTGTATCAGATTGAATCGCACGACGTGAAACAATAGCGTTTGTACGCAAAGCGTCCATTTTCAAAACGCGGAATTTGTCTTTTAATCCGATTAAAGATTTCGCATCGCGAACTGGTTTATGGTCAACTTGTGATGAAGGCATAAACGCGAACACACCGTTGATATCAACAGTATAACCACCGCGAACGACGTCGATAATTGTCCCTTCGGGATCAACACCTTCGGCAACCATCTTTTCCAATTCTTTCCATGCTTTTTCAGCACGTGCCTTGGCATAAGAAAGAACAGCGGTTCCTTCACGTGATTCATAACGTTCAACAAAAACGTCAATAATATCACCAACGGATGGAACAGAAGCGCCAAATTCCTTTAATGGAACACGACCTTCGGATTTCAAGCCCACATCAACCAAAGCGAAATCGCCACGAATATCCTTAACGGTTCCCTTGGTTGCGTAACCTTGTAAAGTTTCTTGACTGCCGTAATTTTTATCAAACATTTTGACAAAATCATCGCCAGCAATCGGATTGTATAAATCTTTGGATAAATCTTTCATAATGAAATTTCATACAAAGCTTGCCATCGCCCATATTTTCTTGAAAAAAGCGAGGTCTTGTGGGGTTAACCTGACGGATTTCGCACCCACCCGCGAAATCAGGACGCATTATATTAACTTTTTTTAGAAAAATCAAGCAGTTTTACAACCACACCCATTGACAAACCATTTTTTCGGTGTAAAAATACAAAACCAATGATACCCAAGGATGAAAAATATGTTTGAGCAACCTAAATGTACTTACGCCGATAAAGCAAATGACTTTGACGATGCGGCACTTTGTAAAATTGTTTTCAATCCGTCGCAACACCGTCTTGCACGCAAAGACGAGATATTTGAAAAACTTGCGGATTTTCAAACGATTATGCCGCATGCTGTTACATACAAACTCACAAAAAACAACCGAAAAAAATTATTTCTTGATATAAAATATATTGATGATTTTTTGGCGAAATACAATTTTGTTAAACCCGCCCCCAAGGGTCAAAACGATTTTAACACGGTCGAATTATTCACAAGATACGGTGGCAGACAATCTTCTTATCTGCATACCCTTGAAGAAATGAAAAAGAATCTTTTAACAGCAAACGATGAAAAGAGTAAATATATTGAATATAAAAAGAGCCCAACGGATGGAAAAATCGAATTGTGCCTTAATGAAAAACTTTTGACCGAATTTGAAAATATGTATGGTTCCAAGATAAAACGATACATAAAAAAAAGTCCGAAAAACTTCATATCTTCACGAACATTAGCGGGTAAACACCTAGATGCAGGTGCCACAGAAACAAATAAAAACTTGGATACTATTTATGAAAACCAAGACGATGAATTAAACAAATTTACATTAAAAATCAAAAAAGTATTGTTCCTTGAACGTTCCCACATCCAAGATTTTTGTGCAAGATTTGGTTATACCGAAAAACATTCCGACACTATTCACCATGGTCCCCGCCCCAGTCATTCAAAAAAATGTTGGAAAACAGCGGATGAATTAAAACATTTCATTTCTTACGATGAAGATTTACCGTTTGAAGAAATGCTTGATAAATTTAGATTTCATTGCCCAAGCGCGATACGAACCAATCGCACATGGGATTCTTATTCAATAAATTTGAATTTTCTTGATGCATTTTGCAAATATTTTTCATTAACCAAGGACCCGATTCCCAAAAAGAAAGAAGAATGGAAAAACGCAAAAGAACTTTCAACAAAATACATTGAATCTTCACAACATGAAATTTTAACAAAAATGAACGAATTGTTCTTGGCTATGCCCGACCTTTTACAAGTTCGCAAAAATTATGACACAAACCAAGACGACATTTGTTTAAACATCAAACACATCTCTGATTTTTGTCGCGAAGCAAAACTTGAAATGTTTAACGAAGAAAAAATTAAACGCACAAAAACTTTAACTGATTATAATCGCGAAGATTTCTTTAATTCGGAACAATTGAGCAAGGTATTTAATATGGGCTCAATAAAACGCATTCGGGATAAACTTTTAGAAGTCCAAGATAAATTACCTAAAAACGCGATTGTAAATTTGGTGTTCCGCCGTCCATGTGTTTGCATACACAAAGATTACATTCTTGATTTCTGCAATATGGAACCACTGTTACCCCAATACCCCGACAAGCAACAAGAAGTTCTTGAAGCCGTGACGAAATTTGATGCAGAAAAGAACAAACTTATTGCACCGACGGAAAATCAAAGATAGTTTCCATTAGGAATAATACCGAAAAAGTGGTATAATATTCCTATGCTAAAAAAGTCGCAATCTGTTAAATTTGGGTTAAACCTGTTACGTGCAGGGTGGTTTTTTCATAATTTCCTTTTAATGACCCCGGTTATCGTTTTAATTTATACATCGCATGGAATTACCATTGGTGATTTCTTTTTGATTCAAGGTATTTTCAGGTTGGCGGCATTTTTATTTGAAATCCCGTCTGGATATCTGTCCGATTGTTTCAGTCGTAAATGGGTTATGGTTTGTGGCGGTTGTTTCTTGATTGCTGGTTTTTCGGCGATTGCCTTGGCAACCGGATTTTGGGGACTGACACTTGGCGAAGCATTACTTGGTATTTCAACTGCTCTTTTTTCTGGCACATTGGAAGCATACACCTACGATTTACTTAAACGCAATAAAACCCAAAACCAATTTCTAAAAGAATACGGTTCTATCACCACTTTTTCCAGTGTAGCTTGCTTTATTGCGGCATTACTTGGTGGTTTTTTATATGCTAAACTTGGTGGCAATACACTTTTATGGCTTGAAGCATTTTTTGCCACGGTTTCGGTATTATTTTTCCTTTTCTTACCTAACTTACTCGAAGTTAAACGCGTTGTGAAACACAAGACCGCAGTTGTTGATGCAATAAGCATATCTTATCGCACCATGAAAAATTCAAGATTGCGCAATTTTATCGTATTCCCCGCTTTGTTCAGTGCGTTCACTATTGTGATGCTGTGGATTATGCAACCCATCATGGAAACGGCACATGTTCCACTTGAACTATTCGGTATATTTTTTGCAATCAACCAATTGGCTGCGATATTTTTCGCCAAGTTTGCTTATAAAATTTGCGGAAAATTCGGCGAAAAGAATGTGTCGATTTTTACTATTGCGGTCATTATCATGGGAATCACATTGGGACTATTAGCGACGCACATAAATTCAATGCCATTGATTCTTACCGCATGTGTCCTTATGGAATTTGCTCCCGCAATTCGTATGCTAAACAATTTGCAATATAATACTCTTATTCATGATTCCATTGAATCAAACGAACGCGGAACGGTTTTATCCACACGTGCCATGGTATCCACATTTTTGGGTGCGATATTTTTATCTTTTGCTAAATTTTCATTTGATACATTTGGACTGGACATAACATTAGTGCTTATGTTCGCACTTACCCCATTATTATTCTGGTCACTTAGTAAGGTTGAAAAACATTTACATTAAAGTTTGTTTTTCAACTTAAGAACCCCCACAAAAACGTCTTTGGCTTTACTTTTATTACCTGTAGAGACCTCCATTGTGTTTACAAAAACCCCCTCCATACTTTCAGCAGTTCCTTTCATTTTTTCTGCCACGTCTATATTATGAGCCGCCTTAAAATCTTTATAAGCATCCATCCCTTTATTAATGTTTACAATTACCTTGTTTTTAGAAGCAAAATTATTAAGTTTATCCAGCCCCTTAAAATCTATATTTATCGGCCCACTAATTGCAGTGGTAAGAGCAAACGATGTCTTAGCCACACCAACAACATCTTTAGCAACCCCCAACCCTTTATTAAGATTTGAACCAAAATTAGGCTCTATATGCCCCACCACCTCGGCAATTTTAGACAATACTTCTTTCGAGAAATTTTGCGACGTTTCGTTTAACAAACTGTCCGCAGCTCTGGCTATGTCATCAGGAACAAGCCCATCATATCGTGCCAAAAGCGATGACGTATCAAAAAATATCTTTTCATTACAGAAATTCGCACCTTCTGCTGCTCTACATTCGCTCAAAGCCTTACCTAGGGCGCTAATTTCTTCGTCTATCAAATGATTTGAAACACCCTCATTTACTGCGCCAACAAAATCTATAACTGCATCAGTACCTTCAATAACGGCCCCTACAACCAATGTTAAACTTGTTCCACCCGAAGGGACGGCGGCGATTACCGCGATTCCTGCTTTCACAACCGCCCCGACTACTTTCTTAGCTGTTTTGTAGTTATCTGTGGCTACTTTACGAGCTGCTACTGCTGTTAACACACACTCGTGAAATTCATCACTCCACATCATATCCCCGCCATATTTAGAATCTTCACACTCTTCTTTTTGAAGTCCCAAACATCTTTTTCCATCAAAAATCCCGTTTTTTTCCGCAAGACAAGCCAATGCCGATAAAGATGTTTTGGAAACCTCTTTCGATGATTCATGCGTATCTTTAAACACCCAATCGACCCAATAAGTTTTGCCTTTTACTTTCACCCAACAAGATTTGAATCTGTTGTTATCAAAATTTTTCCAACCTTTTGAACCATAATCGTTGACTGTCCCATCAAGTGCCTTACAACCAGATGCAGACACAATTATCCCCTTTTCCTCTAATGGTCTTATCATTATTCCACGCAATAAATCTTCGACCCATTTTTCGTTTCGCACATCTAAATCTTCAAAAACTTTATTATCTATTCCAAAATTTTTTAATTGGTTTCTTAAATGATTATCCGAACGCAAATTACCAAAATCTATATCACATCCTGTGGCATCTATTTTGTTTGAGAAGGCGTTTTGAAGCTCGTGATGGGTCGCACGAGCTTGAAAAAATGCCCATAAATCCTTGTCTAAATTTGTACAACTTCCATTATAATGTTTTTGAGGCTCCACATATTCGCAAGCTTGCAGTCCTGACCTTTCTTCATCTAATATTAAGCTGCACACCTTTCGCGAAAAACTGTTATACGAGGCCGTAGCAAAATCACTTTCCACACTATCAAATTTATATTCTTTGCTCAAATTCCCATCAACAGACTTACAACTTATGTATTTGCCATTTTTTGCTTCGGCCGAACAATAAAGCACACTTTTAACCCCATTCAAAAACTCATGATATTTTATCAATGCAACCGCTTCACTATATTGAACAGATGTTTTTGCAAATGTCTTATCATCGCAGCCCGCTTTTGAACTAAACGAACAATGATGTTTAAACATAGCGGATACAGCAATATTTTTTTTAAAATCATCACAAAGTTTTTTTCTTTCTTTGTTGTCTTTTTCGGGCCATAATGCATTACATGTATTTTCTATTCCTGTTGCGCAAACCTTTGCATCAGACGCAATATAATCCGCCCGTAACTCATCCACAATATTTTGTATTTTTTCAAGTTTTGCAAAATCTTCATATTGTTTAAATGTATTGTACATCCCTTCGGCTTTATAAAAAGCCCTTTTACCACTTGCATCCACCCCACGATCAGATGCAAGTGTTATATCTTCCCACTGTTCTTCGCCATTAGCATCAAGATAATGATAGTAAACTCTCTCTTTTACAATTCTCCAATCTTGACCATCTCCTTCACCAGTAGGTCGTATCAAATTCTCTTGTTCATCGAAAACGCGATGCGCTTCTTCCATCGTATCTTCTGCCCATTGAACTTCTTTTTCTGTACCAAACTGCGAATAAAAATTATTACGTCTTCTTTCCAGTTCTCTTTCTTCCAACGCAGCATTTATTGCACCTTCTTTGGTTTTGTAATGACCAACTTCTATTTTTGTTTCAATTTTTCCGTTCCCCGGTAATAAAAGTGTTCTTGATTCATCAAATTCACGTTTCGCCTTTTCCCTATCCGCATCAGTCCATTTACCCGCCGCAATTTTTCGCACTAAATATTCCGCAGCATCTATATTAACATGAATACAGCCCTTACCCTTACTGGCATCATTTCTTATTTCCACTACCGCAAAAGATGGGGCAACAAACAAAGCCGTGAACACATAAAATAAAAATAATCTTAATATCTTTTTCATTATTGCAATGCCCCCGTACATTCAGCGGCAACCGCAGATACATCCTTTATTGCTTTGATTTGCGTCGCATTAAATACCGTTGCTGTTCCACTCGCAAGCGTAGATGCCCCAGCTAATACATTGGCGGCTGTGTTTAATCCCTTTTCTTTCTTTTTACCGGCATCGCTATTATCGTTTCTTACTTTCTTGCTATTCGCAAATATACTGCTTATTGTCCCAGCTACACCGGTTGCGGCCCCAACACTGGATGATACCATTGCACCGGTCGCACGGTTATTTATCTTGCCTATATCTATTGTTTCATATTTTGCACACGCGTTTAATATTCCCTTGGCTTCGCTTATATCACCCTCTTGTTCTATTTCTGCACGTCCCACTGCACGACGAAGTTCACCCACCGCCGCTATACAATCTTTTATTTGTGCTTCTAAATCACCCTTGACCTTGTTGGTTCCTGCTATAACCGCACCCGCTATATTAGTTGCGGTATTACCAGCCAACAACCCCGTTCGCCAATTTCCAAGTTTAATGGATTTTTTCGTCTTTTCGTCTATTTCCGCTTGTATCTGGTCCGCTTCACTCGGACCAGCCGATACGGTGTTCACCTCTGCATCTTTTTCATCACCTGAATTAACAAAACCATCAATTTCTTCAAGGGTTGGATCTGGAAATTCACCACGATCTTCACGATTTAATATTTCTTCTAACTTTTTTTCTAATTCTTCAATTTCTTTATCGGTTTTCTTTTTTACCAAGCCCGTGGCCAACGCGCCAGCACCAGTGGCGGTTCCAACCGCAGTAACCGCGGTATTTATTCCCGCCTTGACCTTTAATGGTTTTAATTCTTCATCTATGCCAAAACATGCCATATATGTCGCGCGAAGAGTATCATCAAGCGATGCCATCGGGGCGGCGTGCACCGATACGCAATAAGAAAACACAATAAAAACAAATAAAAACTTACGCATCCCTTCCCATCGTTTTCCTTTCAAATACAAACTTTACAAAAAACAGAATATTTCACGCAAGTGTTTTTTGTAATCTTGTTTTTATGTTGCAAAACTGATATAATTATCGTATGAAATTTCGGTATTCTGTTTTTGCGATGGTTGCTTTTGCGCCCGTGGGTGTGGCGCTTGCAGCGGGACTGTTAAACCAAAACGCAACATTTCCTAAAACCGAAGCTGACCTTGATTTAGCCGACCGAATTGCCGTAAAGGCCGAGGGATATTTACCATTCGCTGAACTGACCGCTTACCAACAATTACAAGTGGTTGAAGCCGACTATGATTTGCAAAGCGACCTTGAAGCATATGAAGCAACTCAACCCCAAACCGCTTCATCCCAAACACCCACAACCGCGTCACAACCGTCCACAAATAACACAACTGCATCCGCCACAGGACCAACGGTTAGCTTCCCGACATTCGGACAAACCACATCGGAACCAACGACCAATTCTGGCGGTTTTGGTTACTGCGCCACAAAAAGTTCTTATATTTCCGCGGGGCAAACGGTTCCCTTTGGAAATCCCACAACAATTTCCGTTGCAAAGGGCTTTTGTTCTAAATACGGTTGGCGTGATATGGGTGCAAAGGAATTGGATCCGCACTATGGTGTTGATATAGGTTGCGGAAAAAAATATTTTGGCACACCAATTTACGCAACCGCTGATGGTGTGGTTGTCACGGCAATGGATGCCGCACAATGTAAATCAATGGGAAATTATGTAAAAATTCGTCACGACAGCGGTTTTGTAACTATGTATATGCACCTTGATCAATTTTTTGTCACCGAAGGTCAACGTGTCACGGCGGGGTGTCAAATCGGAACCCTTGGTTACAGTGGTGGTGCAAAAATACAAAAATGCCCAAAGATGGGTATTGATATTTCACATCTACACTACCAAATCGCATACAATGGCAACGCCACCAGTGTCACCGCCCCAAACGGCAAAGTTTTAAGCATACATCATTCCCCATTGGGTAAATCACCCAAAACATCCATAGACCCCAGCGAATTCGTCAAATACGGTTCACAATAGTTTTTATATTTGATTTAATTGCGCGTTTCATAATAAACTATGCGTATGCGAAAACTGCTTTGTCTTTTATTTGTGTTTATATTTCCCGTGCAATTATTTGCTACGGAATCAACTGAAACGGGTGGCAAGACACACGAAATCACCATGACACCACTTCAAGCAATGCAAGCGGCGGGCTATCTTGTGGATACTGGCGATTATGAAAACGCCACAACAATTTTGACCCAAACACCTTATTTGAATAATGTGGCCCTTGAAACCGAGCGTCGTTTTTTACTTGCACAAATAGCCCAAAAAAAAGGCGATTACGATACCGCAATACAAATCTATCGTAAAATGTTGGATGAACAACCCGATCTCGCCCGCGTCAGATTTGAACTTGCCGTATGTTATATGAAAAACGAACAATGGTATCGCGCCGACCATCATCTGCGTCTTGCTATGGCTGGAAATGACTTACCACCACATATTCGCAAAGTTATGAATTATTATCGTTATTTGGTGCGTAAAAATAAACGTTGGAATGTATGGTTTAATTTTGGCGCCGCACCTGACAATAATGTCAATAACGCAAGTGGTGGCCAAGAATGTATCAGCACAATGTTCGGGATGTTTTGTCGCAATTTGACCGAACCGGTATCAGCGGTTGGATATAATCTGTCGCTTGGCGGAAACTATGAATTTTTGTTAACGGAAAACTGGCGTTGGAAAAGTGACGCGAATATTTACACCAATATCTATAACGTTCACGATTTTGATGATTTGTATTTGTCTGCATCCACTGGTCCACACTATGTTTGGAACAATGGTGATATATGGGTTGCGGGAATTGCCGGACGGCGTTGGTATGGATGGCATGGATACAATGTTTTCGCTGGCACCAAGGCGGATATAAATTATGATTTTACGCGTAGATTATCGGGTGGTTTTGGATTGCGCTTTACTAAAAACGATTACGATAAATACGGCGACTTTTTGAATGGGGAAACCTATTCCACCAACATGCGTTTATCGTATTCTTTCAACGCAAGCATGTATGCGATGCTACGCTCGTCATTCATTCGTGAAACAACTATTGACCGACGCTATTCTTATCGCCAACCGGGTATAGCAATTGGTTTTGGCACTGAATTACCATTTGGTTTTCACACTTATATTGAGCCATCATTTTATTGGTCAAAATATGATGAGCCACAATGGTTTGCCGCTGAACAAATAACCCCGAATGATTTTATTCAACGCTATGCCCTGTCATTATCAAATAATAAACTTGATGTGTGGGGTTTTGTTCCAACCGTGGTGTTCAGTTATACTAAACGCAATTCAAACGTATGGCAACGCGAATACGACAAATTTACAATTGAATTCACTATGCAACAAAGGTTCTAGGTCATTATGCACAATCTGTATTTATTTAGACACGGACAGACAAACGAAAATATGAGCGGCGTTCGCTATGGTGCGGCATCTAGGGGATACCTTAGTCCACTCGGTATTCTACAAGCAACCGAATTAGCACAAAAACTTGCCGATAAAAAATTGGACGTATTCATAACATCACCATATCATCGCGCGGTTCATACCGCGGTCATTGTTGGCCATAATCACAGCGAAGCCCCAATTATAACGGACGAACGGTTATGCGAAGCAACTTTTTACCACACCGACAATCCAACCCCGAACGAAGCCGCAGAATTGAACAATGTTCTTTTACGTGTAAAGGCCGTATTGGACGACATCTTAAAAACAAATTATGAAAACATAGCGATTGTATCACACGGTGGAATAACACGCGCAATTCTGGCGGTTTGCGGCTATAAAATAAACGATATTGAAAACGCAGATTGCTTTCATCTGATGGGCACAAACAACAACTGGCAACTTATCAATGATATAAGCCAATAAGAATATTGACAAACCGAACTATTGTGCTATCCTAACTTTGTAAACAAGGGCGGTGTAATGGCACAAAAAAAGCATAACAAAAACTTTTATGATGAACCCGACACCATAAGATATGTTTTGTCCAAGGATAAAACATTCGTGAAAAAATACCCTATTGAAAACGACTCGCTAAAAAAATCTTTGATGGCTATTACGCTACCATCTATGATATACCAAACACTTGAAAACAATGGCCGCGCAAGCGCTTTGGAAAGAATACGAGAACTTGAACGCGTTGTGAAATATGTTCCACAAAATTTTGATATTTATTCACTTCTAGAAGTTAACAGTGATTTACCTTATATTGCTGGAAAGTTTTCCACATTTGATTATGAATTGGCAAACATGAAAAAGCACGATATGCCGACACATTTAATCCATGCACGCGCAAATGACATAAGTGAAAAGAGTGTTTTTCATAATGCGGAAAAACTCGCCAATGACATAATAAAATTGGTATTATCAAAAAGATTTATAAACACATCAAAATATCTTGAAAAAAGTGATTCTTGTGTTTGTTACAGTGCGTTTTTAACGGCTCTTGCCGAAGATTTAGCCATTCAACGAAAGATTCCTGCACGCGTTAGTGTCTTTATGCTTGAAACATGGGACAAGGCACCAAAATATGTCAAAAAAATAAAAGAAGACGGCTACAAATTCAAAGGCATTTATATCAGACGCCATGGAATAAATGGGAACGAGGAGATTTCCGAAATATTTATATGCAAATCATGTCTTGATGCGAAAACAACCGAAAAAATATTTTTTGAAACTCTTTCTGCATTCGCGCACGAATTTGGACATTTTATTGATTATGTTGCCCCCGATCGTGGTGCGTTGGGTGCACAAATTATGGCCTATTGTGGGTATCAAAAAACTAAAACACAAACCGAATACTTTGATACCCCAACAGAAAAAAGTTCTTATAAAATCCAAGAAATGCTAACCCACCAAATTCGGCAATTGATTCAAAACAAGCGCTAGCACAACATCTTGATTTTTCCACGACTTCGTCCTAAAATTTCTTTCCTATAACCAAGGGAGACCGATAATGCGTAAACTTATACTGCCTTTATGTGCAATTACATTACTTGCTGGATGCGACGAGCTTTTACCAGCAAAATTAGCATGTGACGAAAGAAGCGCCGACATGGCTGCGGAACTTATAAACGAAAAAACCGATTTGAATGGTGCACTTGAATTGTTAAACCCGCATACTTTACGCAAAGAACCAAATCACGTATATTGTCGTGCAACATCAAACATAGACGAAAGCAGCATAGATTACGAAGTCATCAAGAAATCTAATGGTGATATATATGTTTTAGTGAACGTTTACGAAAACGCTGTTAAACAAATACTTGATAACGTACTTTTTTAAGAAAACGAGTGGTGTGTTTTTTAACTTGATTTTTTATGTTAGCGTCTGTTATAATCACACCACACTTGCGGAGCGTTGGCAGAGTGGTAATGCAGCGGATTGCTAATCCGTGACCGTGTTATAGCGGTCCATAGGTTCGAGTCCTAAACGCTCCGCCATTTTTTATGCTATAAAATCCCAAAATGGAAATACAGGGGTTATCTAATGGGTGTTTTGGTCATTATACTTTGCATATGGCTTGGTATAAAAGTTATTATACCGTTGCTATATGTGTTTGTATGTTGGCTGGCCGGATTGACTGATGATAAACTAAACGATGACCAAGGGGAATAAAACACCCATGTTTTTTATTCAGGTTTTTCAAGCAATGTCCACTTTTTACCATCAAACCCCAAATGGAAATATTGCGCTGTTGGAATTCCACCAAACTTGTATCCGCACAATTGTAACAACGCACGTGTAATTCCACCATGTGATACAATCGCTATGTTTTTATAATCTGTTTTTAACACATTATCAAAACCACCAGCAACGCGTTCCAATGTCTTTTGACTTTCAATCGCGTCTTCTTTGGATATATCGTCCCAATTATAAAAAAGACCATCACCAAAATGTTCATCTATGGTAAATGATGCGGACGGGTGTTTCGCCGCCACGACTTCCGCCGTTTGAACGGAACGGGTATAAGGCGACACATAAAAAGCATCTATTTGCTTATCCGCCAAACTTTCCGCCAAAGCGTTTGCTTCGGAAAAACCTTCTTCAAGTAAAACCCGACCAGAAGTTATACTGCGATGGTCTTCTTCGTTTCCTACGCTCGCCGAACCATGTCGGAACAAATAAAGATGTTTTTCAAAATTCATTTTATACCTTTTTAGTTACCTTGGATGGTATCGCATCAATTTTACGTGTCATCTTAAGAAACTTTTCGGCGCGCAATTCTGGCAATTTTTCCACCGGTGTTTTTTGTAACAATTTGATTTGTTCACTAACTGCATCGGCTAAATTTTGCATTGTCTTTTGCCAATCGGTATGTGCACCACCTTCGGGTTCAGCAATAATTTTATCAACAACACGCATTTCCGCCATATCGTTTGCGGTTAATTTCATCGCTTCGGCAGCAACCGCTTTGTATTTATTATCTTTCCACAAAATACTTGCACAAGATTCTGGTGCAATAACCGAATAAATCGCATTTTCCAACATCAACACACGGTCGCCCGTTCCAATCGCGATGGCCCCACCGGAACCACCCTCGCCCACATTGACGGCGATATAAGGTGTCTTGATAGACAAGCCCGTTTGAATTGATGACGCAACCGCTTGGGATTGACCACGTTCCTCGGCAGCACTACCCGCAAAAGCACCCGCAGTATCAAACAAAGATATTACTGGCAATTCAAATTTTTCCGCCAAACGCATCAAACGTTGCGCCTTGCGATAACCTTCGGGATTAGGCATACCGAAACGGTGTAATTGACGCGTTTCAATTGTACGCCCCTTTTCTTGACCGAAAATAACCGCTGGTATTCCGTTCCAAAAGCCCAAACCACCACATAACGCAGGGTCTTCGGCAAACAAACGATCACCCGCTAAATAAGTCCAATCTTGAACAATACCATTTATATAATCCAAGAAATGGGGACGATTTTCATTACGCGCCAACAACACTTTGTCATACGCGGCGTTTTCGCCCATTCCACGAACCTTTTTGGAATTATTGTCACCCTGTGGAGTGGTCGCGATTATTTCGTGTGTCGGGCGTTTTTCTTTCATCAAAACAGCCAAAATCTTTGACAACTTTGATTTCAATTCCACACGTGGCACAACCATATCAACCATACCGTGTTCATAAAGGTATTCAGCCGTTTGGAAATTTGCGGGTAATTTTTCGCGAATATTTTGTTCAATAACACGACGACCAGCAAAACCAATCCTTGCACCCGCTTCGGCAATATTTATATCACCTAACATTGCGAAAGACGCCGTTACACCACCAAATGTTGGATCGGTCAAAATCACAATATACGGCAATTTTGCATCACGCAATTTATTCACCGCAAGCGTTGTGCGTGCCATTTGCATCAATGATAAAATATTTTCTTGCATACGTGCACCACCACTGCACGCAACCATAATCAAAGGATGCTGTGTTTGAATGGCATGTTCGGCACTTGCGACAATACTATCACCCGCAACACGTCCCATTGACCCCATCATGAATTCGCCATTCAAAATACAAATTGTCGCAGGAATACCACCGATTGTCCCATCCGCCGTTGTCACGGCATCTTCATAGCCCGTATCTTCACGCGCCTCGGCCAGACGTTCAACATACGGCATACGATCCACAAAATTTAATGGGTCATCTGGCATAATTGGTAAAGAAATCTTTTCCCACGTATTATCATCAAACAACAAATCAAAACGTTGTTTTGGGTTCATAATAAACGCACGACCACAACGCGGGCAAACATAGTGATTGTCTTTGTAATCTTTGTAATATACCAACTTGTCACAGGATTCGCACTTTATCCACATAAGGCGGCGAACCTTGTCATATTTTTCCCGGTTTTTATTTTTAATTCCGGATTTTTTTCCGAATAGCATAATTTATCCGTTCATTTTCTTTGTTAATTCACGACTTGGTTTAAAAAGAATTGTCGTGTTCGCTTCCAAACGCATTGGTTGTTTGGTCACGGGATTATATCCAATTTTTGTTGCACGTGGACGCGGTTGGAAAGTCCCAAAACCACGAATTTCTATGCGTTCACCCGCAGCAATAGCATCTATCATTGCATTTGATATAGTATCAAGAACAGCGGCCGCATCAGAAGCGCGCATATTTTCAAATTGAACCTGAATAGTTCTTATCAAATCGGAACGTTTCATAATTTATCACCCTCGGTTTTTATGTTTGCCTTGATTTTAACACCGACACCGCCATAATTCAACTGTTTTTATAAAAACACCCCGCCATTACGGGCGGGATGAAAACAATATCTTTTTGTTATTATATATTTTTTTGATTTTGCATTACAAATGGCACATAGGTTGTTTTTCCAAGTGCTATATCCACCAAATTATCCTTTAACCCAGAATTACGTTCTAAAACCCCACTTGCAAGTTTATCTATAAGCGACATTGTTATCACCATAAACTTTTTCTGTGATACAGCATCACCTTCTTCTTCACGCATCACATATACGTAACTTTGAATGCAAGCGATAAGTTGTGACTTTTCTTGTTCGGTCATATTCGCAATAATCAAATCCGCAATACTTTGTAAAACTTCATGATTTTCAACATTTTTTAATTCTGGATACGACGCGGTAAATTCACGCAATTTACGTTTTACCATATATTCCGCCGCTTCATATTCTTTCTTTTTGCTGACAAGTTGTTTTGCGGACCCAACAAATACAATAAAAGGCACTATGATTTCCAAAATCATATGAAATCTGTCCTTGGCATTCATGCTTTCGATTGTTTCGAAAGTATCAAGTCCATCCTTTTTGTAATTGTCATACATTTCAAATGAAACACAACTGATACCACCCAAACACCCAATTGAAAACAAAAGATACGCCAAAAGCGTCTTTCCTGGATTGGCTTTCCAAAAAGCCAATTGTGTAAAAATTTTTAAATTTGGTTTTTGTTTTTTCAATTATTTGGCTTTTTGATTTGCTAATATTTCAATTTGTTTTTTTCTATTTTCGCGTTTTACTAACCTGTCAACAAAAATGATAACATCCTGAACCGTTAAATCAGGATTACGGAAAAAGTCGTCCTTTACATCCATAAAGTACGCCTCTTCAATTTTGTATGCAATATCTTCGACATCCAAAGAATCAGCCTCCAACTCGTCATATACTGTCGATGTCGGTTTGATATCCCCCCCAATAACCAATTTGAAAATTTCCATAACCTTATCAGCAACTTGTGGATTTATATTAGCATTTGGTTCAACAGGTTCTTTACCATTTTTGATGTTAACCTTGGTTCTTACTTTTTTTATAAGTTCGCTTACTGTTGTATCATGTTTAATAGCAGAGCTTTCTAATTCAATACCAAATTCTTTCTCGATACTGGTCATAATTTGCCACACATTCAAAGAATCAGCACCTAAATCCGAAACCAATGCAAATGTATCACGAACCTTTTGCGGATCTTTGTTAAGCTCTTTTATTATTATTTCACGTACTTTATTGTATAAAATCATCTTACATCCTTTTTGTTTGGTACAAATATAATACAATATTATTCTTTTGTCAACATTCTTTTGTAAAAAATAAATGGGGTGAACACCACCCCATTTTTTAAAAGCCAATTTTCGAGCCCTTGCGAAGATTTTTAACATCCATCTCGGCTGTCAACATTTCTATCAAGGTTTTTTTATCCTTGATACCAAGTATGTCTGTTTTGTTTTTGACAACCGTAAAGTCGCCTGGCGCAAGGTAATCAAGATTGCGAATATCTGCATCTTCCACCTTGGTGTCAAAGAATACCGAAAACGCTTCTTTGACTTGTTGCTTGGTCATGAAATCATATTTAATCTTAAATATGAATCTGCGAAGTGAAGCGGCGTCTATGTCTTTCATAAGATTTGTTGTGCACACAAACGGGACTTCGCAGTGTTCCATCTGGGTCAACATTTCATTGACGGCGCTAACTTCCCAACTTGCATTGGCCAAACCACGCTCACGCAAGAAACTATCGGCCTCGTCAAAGATAAGCATAGCCCCCTGCTCTTTGGCTTCATCAAAAGCCCTGGCGATATTTTTTTCGGTTTCGCCGACCCACTGCTTTTTAAATCACTGGCGCGTTTAAGTATTGTTTTAAGCCCAAGTTGACTTGCAAGATACCGCGCATATGCCGATTTTCCCGTTCCGCTTGCACCATACAAACACAACGAAAACGCTTTTGACT
>Ga0265299_10002066_pt1 | contig 21239 bp, 16 predicted proteins | sample AusTroGonzalo_MG_4_FD_193485 | JGI IMG/M metagenome (GOLD analysis project Ga0265299, IMG submission 193485) | Bovine rumen microbial communities from tropical cattle in Woodstock, Queensland, Australia - Gonzalo_02 | ecosystem: Host-associated > Mammals > Digestive system > Stomach > Rumen ... | reverse complement strand
GGCCAGTGTCGGCTGGTAACCCACAGCAGACGGCATACGTCCAAGTAATGCAGAGACCTCAGAACCGGCTTGTGTGAAACGGAAGATGTTATCAACGAAGAAAAGGATGTCACGACCGCCGGAAACCTCATCACCGTCACGGTAGCTCTCAGCCACGGTGAGGCCTGACAAAGCCACGCGGGCACGTGCTCCAGGGGGTTCGTTCATCTGTCCGAAGACCAAGGTGGCCTGAGACTTGGCGAGTTCGTTCTTATCAACCTTCGAGAGGTCCCAACCGCCTTCTTCCATGCTCTTCATGAAGTCTTCACCGTAACGGATGACACCGGATTCGAGCATTTCGCGCAGCAAGTCGTTACCCTCACGAGTACGTTCACCCACGCCGGTGAACACTGTTGTACCACCGTAGTTCTTAGCAACATTGTGGATCATTTCCATGATGAGGACCGTCTTGCCCACACCTGCACCGCCGAAAAGGCCGATCTTACCGCCCTTAGCGTAAGGCTCGATCAGGTCAATGACTTTGATACCAGTATACAAGACCTCCTGATTGGTGGAAAGGTTGTCAAATGTAGGTGGTTGACGGTGGATATCGCTGCGATTTTTGGATTCGATAGCGCCGATGCCATCGATGCTTTCGCCGATAACGTTCATCAATCGACCATTGATGTTTTCGGTAGGGACCGTGATCATTCGTCCGGTGGACACCACCTCCATACCGCGCTTCAGACCGTCGGTGGAATCCATGGATATGCAACGCATCGTATTTTCGCCGATATCCTGTTCGCATTCCAGAATCAATGTCTCACCGTTCTCTCTTCGCACTTCCAACGCGTCATAAATATTCGGCAGCGAGACAAACTCATCGAAGTGGACATCTACCACTGCACCAATGATTTGGGATATTTTTCCTTTTATTTGTTCTGACATATATTAAATATTATATTCCTTAAAATTTGAGCCGCCAAAGATATAAAAAATACAGACAGGTAAGTTTAAAAAATAATCACATATTATTAATGCAATTATTCGCCTATTTCTTGACCACCTTGCCGATATGACGACCTATTTTCACCAAATACGCGCCGGAGGGATACGAGCTCAAATCAATCTGCTCATGGGTGTCTGTCAACGGTTTTCTATACAACAATTGACCACCCATGTCAAACACCATGACGGGCTCTTGCTTGCGAAGCAAATTTTCATCATCTACCTCTATGGTCACATAATGGGCGGTGGGGTTAGGATAGAGTTTGAAACTTGAAACGGGTGAATAATCGTGTCGCCGGGTGCATCGTAGGCATACACCATCACATGGGTTTCCGTACCAAGGGCTACACCGCCAGTCTCAGTATGCTGAGCATAGTTATCGTTGAAGATGACAAACTGGGCCATGTCGCCTGGAAAATCAGGATAGTCGCCGTGCTCCGGTTCATAAACATTGTTGCCATCCACATCCACAAACGGAGCAAGATTCCACGCCTGACCTTTCAGTGTGTCGCCATGGGCAGGCCACTCTCTCACCCGCTGAGGAATAATATATCCAGGATTTTGATAATTAGCAATGCATTCCGTAACATCCGCACGGGTAATCTTGAACGTGCGATCCCATTTTATCCTTGTTTCATTATCCTCAGAAGCATCCGTCACAGAAAGCGGGCCTGGCCAAGAGTCATAACCAATTTGTGTAAACCGTTCTGCGGCCACGTGCAACGAATCAGAATCATCCAGACCTCCAATCCAGAAAGAATAGCCGAAACAGGGGGATTGAGGCGTCCCTTTCGGCACAAAGTAATTTGCTTTAATTCCATCGAAAAACCAATTGCCAGCACGAGGGGATACAGGCGCATCCACGTTGTTCACGTCAAGGCGGTTGTCTTTACTGGTAACATCCTCTTCAAAATTATACGGCAAGACATTCTGGACAATATTCAGTTGGTCCGTCTTGAAAGTGAAAACCGGAGCATTCTGATTGGTCGGTGTTTCCGGACCCGTACCTACTGCGGAAGAGTAATACATGTAAGGTCTGGCAACCCGGATCTGCACCGTGGCCTCGTTATCGAGCCAATGCTGTTCCTCACCCTCGGCAGGCATTGGGATACTCGTCCACATCACATTATTGAACACCTGCATTTTCCGTACCTTTCTAACGACATTGTTCAAGTTTGTCTCCCCTGCAAAAGTCTTGAATTTCTCGCTCAACCACTTGCCCTCGTCATACACTCCACATTCATAGTAGGGATAGGTTACCCCATCTGTCCCTGTAAACGTACCGCCATGGGGCTGTCCCGAATTATTCACTGTTTGGTTGTTGTCGTTATAATTCCGTTGCCTGTTGCTAAATCTATAGAATGTGTTGGCGGTGTTGCCGGAACTGCCGCATACATAAACATAGTGGCGTCCGCCGTTCAATGGTTCGCCCAACCAGTTCTCAGACAGGCCGTATTCATAAATGCTGAGATACAAGGAATCGTATTCGGCACGGCTCATTGGGATGGGTTGGCCATCTGAGCCCAAAATGTAAGCACCCGTAATATCTTTCTTAAAAGCATACACATTGGTGGGATTGAATATCATGTCGTTGCCGTGATTGAATTCATCTTCCGAGTTTTCAGCGAACATGATATTGAGACGCTCGCCGGTCTCAACATTGATGGCATAACCCGGGAACCAGCCGAAGCCGGTGGTGCCACTGTTATCGGGATTGCCGTTTTTATCCACAGAAGGACAGGTTTTCGGCTCGTGGCGGAGATTTTGGTAAGTTTGTCCATTAAAATACTGAGTCACTTTATAGTCATTTTCCGCCGTACCCGATCCGGCCTCCAACACCAAAGCTCGCGTCCATTGCGATTTATCGGGCGTAAAAACAATATCCACAGAATAAAGATTGGTAAGGGTTTGATTGTAACTCGCTGAATTCGGGATACTTGACAATATTGTAAAATCATAACAATTAGGAATGGGCGTCTCTTGACTCAATACCACATCTGGTGTGAAATATTTGGCTTTCGGACCCCCATCGTATGGGGAGCTCATCATATACGGAGCCCATGTACCCTCTGCAATGTGTTCATACTGTCCATAATAATCCATAAACCCGCGTTGTTGAGCTTGGTTTATATAAATAAATTAAAGAAATCCTCCTTTCTCCACAACATATAATTTAAATCAGCTCCTGTCTGAGAAGTTCCCCAAGTTTGCCATTCACTGGTTGCCCGGCTATTACCAGCTCGAATCCAGTTTCCCGGAGTATAGATATCCGCGTCCTGAACTCCTCCAAGCCACTCATTGTCACCAGAATAGCTAACTAAAGAGCCTACGAGATCAGGTTGTGCGTACCAAGCGTTTTTCTGGTAAGTTGCGCCTCCGTTTTCATGCAAATATTCTGCAAGTTTGTTGTCATGAATCGTAAAAGGATGATTTTTCACCGTGATGGCGATACCATGGCCATCCACAAATTCCTCTATACCTTCTCCAATGGAGTGTTGCGAGGTAATACTGCCCAGAAACGTCCCGCCCTGATACCACTCCAAAGTCCAGTGAGCAGCAGTATCCAACAATGAGTTGTCCAGTGAGTTTTGCACTGGATTGATCTTCAGATAGTAGTCATAATCTTTCAGATCCGTTGGGTTATACATGCGAACAAGGATAGGTGCGGTACCGGCCTCATACTCCACGGTCTGCACCTTCCACGGCGCACCTGACATAATATTGTCGCGCGTGGCTGCTGTGATATTCAGCCAGTTGCCACCGTTACCTTGACCTTCAACGCGTTTCACTTTGGCATATAACTGACTTTGTTCCTGCGCCAGCAAAGTCAACTGCCCTATATTCAAAATAAAGGCTAATAATAAACCTAATAAGATGCTTTTTTTGATTTGTTGTATGTTCATGACACAAAGGTTAAATGAAAAATACGTGACGAAATAAAGGAAATACAAAAATAAGAAAAGAATAATAACACAGCGAAAAATAAAAAATATTAAATGTGTTGGTGGAATCAAAAAAAAGTGTATTTTTGCCGCCGAATTCAGCAAGCGGAAGTAGCTCAGTTGGTAGAGCACAACCTTGCCAAGGTTGGGGTCGCGAGTTCGAGTCTCGTTTTCCGCTCAAAAAAAGAGACGTTTCAAGAAACGTCTCTTTTTTTATCCCTAATGTTTTTGATAATTATCTGCTCTCGCGGAATTCGGTAGGAGACAAGCCTGTCCCGCGGCGGAAATAACGGCTGAAAGCGGCATGCTCGTTAAAACCCAGCATGTCGGCGATGGTCTGCACGCTGAGATCACGGCGCATGTGCAACAGCATTTTGGCCTCTGCCACAATGTGGTCACGTATTAAATGGGCGGCAGTGCAGCCAGTCTCCTGCTTTATGACAGCGCTGAAATGTTTGGTTGACAGACATGCTTTCTCGGCATAGAAACCCACATCGTGATGCTGACGGAAATACTGCACAAGGTCGTTGTGGAACCGCATGCTGACCCGTTTCTCTACATTGGTTTCCTCCAACTTGTTCCTTCGATAGAAGCTGAGCAATCGAAGCAAAAACTCTAATTGGCGCGACTTCAGCATCTTCTGATCAGGAAGGTTGATACGCGCGGTTTCACGCATCAGTTTCACCACATTCATGATTTGTTGGTATTCATGCTTATCGAGTTTCACGCATGGATGCAGCTCGTATCGGTAGCGCAAATGCTTGATAATATGCAACATGGGATCGTTCAGCACCGAAGCAGCTACAATAATTAAAGTGGCTAGATAATCATCGGTTTTCTTTACTTTGCAGATGCTATGATTGGGAAAGATAACACCCACTGTGTGCTTTTCCGAGTAATCTGGCATATCGTCATACATGAGCTCTATGCGACCTCTGTGCCCAATGCAAATAACATAGTCCGGCGAAACAAATGGCTCATCGCCAGTAGGCATTCCTCTCACATCATCAAAAACAACAATCCCCTCCTCCTTAATCCGTTGATTATAGAGGTTCATGGGATGGGTATAAGGCTGTTGCTCCCTTTTCATGATGCAAAGGTAAAAAAATTCATTATACTCAGATTAAAAATGCCATTGCAAAGACACGATGAATCGCATCTATGCACTGACATATGTAATACGGATTTATCTGGTAACCATAACTTTACGTGCAGGATAATCTCCCACTTTGACAATATAAATACCTGTGGAGAGGCCACTGGTGCTCACCAAACGACCATTCATGTCGAATACACTTACTTTGCAGCCTTCACAGCCTTCCACATAGATGTTTCCGTTTATACTCGTAATGGTGATGCTTTCCACATCGAATTCTTCGATACTGACGGTGCCACCATCCACATAGCAATTTCCCTCAAAAAGAGCGGTGCCATCGCTGATGTTGTTGCCACTGGCCATCGATGGGGTAGTGGGTGCGGAAATAAACATGGACGAGTTGCTTCCGCCAGGACCTCCTGGACCGCCTCCAGGACCGCCTCCAGTGCTAATAGTGGGCGTATAGAAAGCTACTGCATGGTCGCCGTAGGTTACGGTGTACCAGCTGTTGCTGCTGATGGATGAGGGCCGGATATAGGGTTGGTTGACGGAACTACCGTTCTCAATGCCATTGACAGCAATGATGACGCCGCCGTTGATGTAAAGTTTCTTACCTTCTTCGGTGTTAGCATCTAAAGCCACTTCGGGAGATCTGGCGCCTATGGCATAGACTAAACCACCGTTGATGTAGAAGTTGCCGTTGGCATCCATTCCGTCGTTGTTGTTAGAATGGGCATAGATGAAACCGTCGTTGACGGTCATGTTTTGTGCGGAGTTGATGGCGTCATCGTATGCATTGACGTAGATTTCACCACCATTGATTTCCAACGTGTTCTTACTCTCAATACCTTCACCGTTACGACCGCTGGTGGTCACTTTGATGTAGCCGCCGCTGATGACCAATCCGCCGCTGTAGGTGTAGCTGTTGCCGTTCTCTGTTTTCAGACCAGCTTTGATACCTTTAGGCGAAGAGTAGTAGTCGCTGCTTACTTGGTCAGTATTTCCCGTATAGTTGGTGTTTTCTGTGGTGCCGTTGTTGTAATAGAGGGCGCCAGTGGTGGTGACGGTGATATTGCCGTCGCTGATGTTCATGAAACCGTCGCATTTCATACCCTTGCCGCCAGAACCTGTGGAGGTGAGCGTAAGGGTGCCTCCGCTGATGTTGATGTTGCCATCGGCGCTGATTCCGCACGCTGCCTTGGTTTCTAAATCATCCTCGTCCCAAGTACCTTTTCCGCTGGTCGTCACGTTGATGACAGGGTCGCTGGATATGAAAATGTCGCCCGCACTTTTGAGGCCTTTAGCGGCAATCGCAGCGCAGTTGATGGTGATAGTACCGCCGGTGATATACATATTACCAGAGTCTTCATCCTCGTGGTCTGGGGTCTCGCCGGTTGGCGTGTCGCCGTCAAGGTCGCACTGGATGCCGTCATCGCTCGTACCGCTGATGTTGATAGTGCCGCTTTCCATCAGGAAATATTGGTTACAGGAGATACCGTCGCCCACAGCAGAGGTCACGTTGAGGGTAGCGTTCTTCACAGAGATGTACTCGCCTGCCTTGATGGCATGTTTCACATTTCCCACCACGTTGAGGGTGCCTTGCTGTTTGAATTCGGCGTGACCTTTCACGTATAGACAGCCTTTCTGCGAACCGCTGGCCGCATCCACGAGGGTGTTGGTGGTGCCAGTGATGACCTTTACATTTATGCGCTTGCCATTCTGGATATGGATAGCTGCCCCGCTATATACAGGTGTGACATTGGTCAAGGTAAGGCCGTTCAATTCGAGGGTGGCCTTGTAGGATCCTGACATGTAAAATTCACCATCGGTGGATGTGCCACTCAACTTGTAAGTAATTTCGCTGGCCAAGTCAGCGCTTTGCGTAATGGAGACGTGCGCCCCGCTTTGGGTGACCTCCAAGTACTGCGCCACATTATCTGCCACAGCGACCGTTGCTGTCGTACCATTGTACACCACCTCAACCGTATTGTCGCCCGGCGTCTGCGCCATTGCAGCTATCGTCAGTGCGAGAGCAGCAATGAGGGTCATTAATCTCTTCATAATCCGATTTATTATTGGTTAACAACTAAAATATTTTGCAAATAAACACTATTATATCCATATTAGATTTAACCAATAAGAGGAAATACTTGGCAAATTGGCAGATTAGGATATAAATACGCCAATTTGCCAACCTTCTGCGATGCAAAAAATGGAAGGTATCTTGTAGTTAATGATATTGGGGTTCCGGAATTTCTGTTCCACGGCAAAACCTGCGCTCAATTTGGCGGTCATCCCCTATATAAATGTATCGTTCAAGGCGTTCTAACAGTGAATAGTTGTCGTGATTAAGGTCATGGTCGTTGATAAGGAGTGCATCAAACTCGTAGCCAGGTTCGAAACTGCCCACTCGGCCGAAGAAACTTCCCGCCGACTTCGTGGCCATCCAAAACACTTCAGAAAGAGTAAGGAACGCTCGAGCATGATTCCGCTGGTAGTGCAGTTTGCTCATCTGCACCGCATAAACCATCATCCGGAAGATGCTTAGGTCGTGACCTCCGCTGACGTCACTGCCGAGTCCCACTTGCACTCCCTCGTCAAGGAACAATCGGATGGGGGCAATGCCCGTTGTCACGTTAAGATTCGACGTAGGACAATGAGCCACCATGACCCTGTTTCGTTTCACCAGCTCCAGCTCTTCGTTTTCGGTAAATACGCAATGGGCCATCACAGTAGGTGTCTGTCCGAAAAGACCGTAACGCTCATAGGCATCGCCATAGCAAGTGCTTTCCGGCTCTAACATCCGTACTAAGTCTATCTCATCTTTATTTTCGGAAAGATGCGACTGCACCGGCAATTGGTACTTGGCCGCCAGCTCACCGCAAGCGCGAAGCATCTCTGGCGTGCAAGAAGGAATAAAGCGTGGCGTGATAATCGGCCGCACCAACGGTTGCGCATTGTGAGTGGAGCATTGTACCTTCATCAAAGCTTCATAGCCCTTCACCATCTCCTCCACCGATTCAATAAGCTCCTCGGGACAGTTACGGTTCATTCCTACTTTGCCAACCAGCGCACCCATGCCGGCCTCCTGGAAGAGACGCATCAACACCAGAGTGCTTTCCGTGTGGACGGTGGCATATACGCAGGACCGCATGGTGCCAACGCGCCACAGAGCGTGGACAAAGCGGCGGTACATCCGTTCGGCATAGCCCGTATCGGCATATTTCATCTCTTCGGGAAAAGTATAGTTCTGAAGCCATGGCAGCAGTTCCAAATCCATGGCAATCCCTTGATTGCGATACTGCGAGGCATGCACATGCATATCATTCATGGCCGGAATCAATAACCGGTCGCCGAAATCAATGACCTCGACACCTTCTGTATTTAACGAAGCTAAATCATCCGACGCCCCAATCACACGCCCATCGGTATCTACGGCCACATAGCCGTTCTCCAACACCTCGAAACGGTTTCGATCCTTCGTATAAAGGACATGAGCTTTATATATCTTTTTCACCATAGGGTTTTCTTTCCCTCAGAATACATTTTTTACCAGTTTGGCCATCGGGCCTGAATCCCATTCGGAATTACAAATTATTCCACGCTTCTTTGATCTTTTGTTCTATGGCCTGCTCGTCAAAGCCGACTTCCTTATAAAGATGCGGGATATCGCCATGAGAAATGAAACGGTCGGGAAGAGCGATGTGCAACAGGTGCGGCCGTGCTTTAGGAAGACTCTTCATCGCATCTTTACTATCGAGAAATTCTGCAATTTCGGAGAATAGACCGCCCTTTTCGGTACCATCCTCCACGGTAATCCAAACAGAATATTTCTCAACGAGCTGTTCCAACGTTTTTTCATCCAAAGGCTTGAGAAAACGCACATCGAAATGCGCCGGCGTGATTCCTTCCTCTTGAAGTTTATCCAAGACCTTTTGCACACTATTACCCAAAGGTCCGAGCGTCAAAACCAGCACTTTCTCGCCTTCGCGAAGCATCCGACCCTTTCCTATGGGTAACACATGCGGCTCGTTGTGCCAATCGATGAGCACACCGCGTCCACGTGGATAGCGTATCACAAACGGAAGTCCTTGATTCTTAGAGTTTTGGTATGCCGTTACCATCAGATTGCGCAACTCATGCTCATCCATCGGAGAAGAGATAATCAAGTCGGGGATACAACGCAGGAACGCCAAATCAAACGAACCTTGGTGCGTGGCACCGTCCTCGCCGACCAATCCGGCACGGTCAATACAGAAGATGACCGGCAGTTTTTGCAACGCCACGTCGTGAATCACTTGGTCGTAACCGCGCTGTAAGAACGAAGAATAGATGTTGCAGAACGGCACGAAACCTTCAGTAGCCAATCCTGCGGAGAATGTCACGGCATGCTGTTCCGCAATGCCCACGTCAAAGACCCTGTTCGGAAATTCCTTGTCCATAATGGTAAGCGAGCAACCCGTCGCCATCGCCGGTGTGATGCCCACCACTTTTTCATCTTCACGCGCCAACTCAAGAATAGTATTTCCAAAAACGTCTTGATATTTAGGTGGTTGCGGTTTATCCTCTGCACGTATAATTTGTCCTGTATCGGGATTGAATTTGCCTGGGGCATGGTATTGCGTCTGATTCTGCTCGGCCGCTTCAAGTCCTTTTCCTTTCACCGTGAGAACATGTAACAGTTTAAGTCCCGGAAGCTCTTTGAGAGCCGTCAATGTCTTCACCAAATTGACCACATCGTGACCATCGGCAGGACCGAAATAGCGATAGCCAAGGCTTTGGAACCAGTTGCTGCCGCCGAACAGCCATCCTTTCACAGAGTTGCCCATCTTGCTGAAGAAATTGGTAACTCTGTTCGGGTGGTTAGTACGGAAAGTGAACACATTCCAAAGATGATTTTTCCAACGGTTATAGGCTGGCGAGGTCGTGATGGAGAGCAGATATTTACTCATGGCTCCCGTGCTCTTGTCGATAGATATCTTGTTGTCATTCAAGATCATCAGCATATTGACATCGCGATAAGGAGCCTGGTTCATGGCCTCGAACGCCATGCCGCCACCAATGGCGCCATCACCGATGACAGCAATGTGGCTTCTCGACAAATCCCCCTCCATTTTTGCGGCGACAGCCATACCCAACGCCGCCGAAACGGACGTGGAAGAGTGGCCCGTGCCGAACGCGTCGAACTCGCTCTCCTCGCGGCGCGGGAAACCGCTGATACCATTGTAACAACGATTGGTGCAAAACTGATCCTTACGTCCTGTGAGAATCTTATGGCAATAGGCCTGGTGCCCCACATCCCAGATCAGCTTGTCGTTCGGGGTGTCGAAGACGTAATGGATGGCCACCGTCAACTCCACCACACCTAAACTCGACCCGAGATGTCCGGGGTGCTCAGCCGTCTGCTCGATGATAAATTGCCTGAGTTCGCTGCAAAGCTGCGGCAACTCATTGACAGACAACTTACGCAAATCTTCTACGGAATGGATATTAGGCAACAACTTTTCCATCTTCTATCCTATGATTTTTTGATAAAAATCGATGATTTTCTGCGCAATAACCGCATTATTATGATGCACTGAGATATAATGTTGTGCATTTTCACTGATAATGGAGCACAAATCCGGCGTAGCCACACATTTGTTGATCACCGACACAAACTCCTCGGGTGTGTTGGCGATGAAGAGATGCTTGCCGTTTTGCACATCCAAACCCTCCGCTCCAATGGAGGTGGTGATGACCACCCGACCCAAAGCCATCGCTTCCACAATCTTGATGCGAATACCGCTACCTGAGAGCAAAGGCACCACCATGATATCGTGATCCATCATGAACTCGTTGGCATTCGGAACCGCGCCAAGCACTACCACATTCTTATCGTGACGGTTGCGTATGCTTTCGGGGATATCGTGACCGGCCAACGTGAAAGTCAATTCGGGGTGAACAGCCGCAATTTCCGGCCATACCTCTTCCAGGAACCAGACAATTCCTTCCACATTGGGCGACCAGTTCATACTGCCAAGATGGAACAACGATGGATGATCCGTGGCGATATAGTCATCATCTTCCATATCATAATTGTCCACATCAATACCGAAAGGAATCACCGTGCCCGGAACTTCAGGCATTGTTTCATGAAAATATTGATAATCAGGTTCTGAAATGGACATATAACCATCCACTTCATGCAGAATCTTGCGCTCCACGCGACGCAACTGATGTGCATTGACACGATACGCCAACTTCATGATGGGATTGTGCTCATTCTCCGACAATCTCTCCCAAATCTGATGTTCGATATTGTGAAGCCGCATCAATATCTTGGCTTTCGAATACTTCCGAATCAACGGAATATATGGAGCCATGTATATTGACTCTATATGTATGATGTCAAAAGTCTCGCTTTTCAAAATCTGGGTCAGCTTGGTGACCATGTTTTTATGATAAAAGCGACTGATTTGGTAGGATTTTCCCGTGAAAAGCGTTTTCAAAGCCTCCACTTTGTGCGGAGTCGTATCAATGAAAACGGATTCAAAACGGGTTTTCTCCAAGTAGGATTTGGAAAACGCCGACACCACATATGGGTGCTTTGGGGTAGCCACAGCGACCACCTTCACCTCCATTCCACTTTCCATCAGGCACTGCGTGATGTTGTGTATGGCGATGCAACCTCCATCGATGGTGGGCAACGGCGTTTTATGACATAGTTGAAGAATCTTCATGTCTATTATGGGAAAATAGTTTTATATGTTTCAGTTTATCAATCCATTTGGAATAGGTGTCGGGCGAGAGCACGGCGGTATCCATGGTCGCGTGGTAGGTCAAGAAAACACACAAAGGCAACAAGATGAAGGAAGACATCCATGTACCGAACCAAACCGGCATGACATTGCCCTTCGCGATTTTCTCCCCAATCACCGATAAAGCGAAATAAATGACGAAAAACACCACCGTCAACACCAACGGAATCGCAATGCCACCCTTACGGATGATGGAGCCTAATGGAGCCCCGATGAAGAAAAAGAGCAAGCAGGCCACAGCCAAGCGGTATTTCTGCTGCAATTCAATCTGATAACTCCACATGCTGGTCGTGCGATAGGAGGCATCAGCATAATTGAACTGCATAGAATAGACAAAAGAACGGGAGGAATTCTCCGCATTGGACAACACCCGTGAACGTGTTTCTACGGGCAATGATTGCAAATCCACCTTGCGAGAAGCGGTCTGTTCCTTGAAACGATCGTTACTACGCACAAAACTGTTGAAAAAATACATATGACCGAAGAAAACGTCCGCAGTGTTCTCTTCAATTTGCTTAATCTGCACTTTCATGGTGTCAATCTTATCTTTCAACTGTCTGGAAGTCAAAGTGGACGAGTGGGCATCAAACAAATCTGCATCCGCCTGACTCAAGGAGAAATCCGACATGTCGAAACGTTTATACTGTTTGTCGAAAGTAGCACGCATGAGAGGCATTTGCGCCCTGCGGGCATGACTCATACCCATAGAGGAAGCTTCGTCCCAGTAGGAGCCGTTTTTCAACGTGAAAAGCAGGTAATGCTTATCAGGGGTGACCGTCATAGTGCCCGATTCAGCGTAGGTCACGGAGGTGTTTCCCCGACGATGCGAATGGTCGTAAATAAGGATGTCTTTCACCGTTTCACCATCGGGCATCTTCTTGCCCACCAAGATGGAATAATTGTCAAAGCCATCGTAAAAAACACCTTCTTCAATGTTTAGTGCCGGCTTTTGTTCTTGAATATCATAAAGCAACATCCTGAGTTTCAACGTAGCATGGGGAATCACTTGGTCAGAAAAGGTAAACGAGACGCAGGAAATCAGCACAGTCAACAGAGCCAGCGGCGTCATCATCCTGCGGGTGGAGATGCCTGCCGATTTCAAGGCGACGATCTCGTAACGTTCGCCCAAGTTGCCGAAAGTCATCAGCGATGCCAACATCACTGCCAAAGGGAACGCCATGGAAGAGAGCGATACCGCTGCATAGAACATCAGCTTGAGCATCACAGTCACTTCCAGACCTTTCCCCACAAGTTCGTCCACCCATTTCCACACGAACTGCATCAGCAGCACGAACAAGGCCACAAAAAAGGTCAGGAAAAATGGGCCGAGGAAATTTTTGCAGAGATATCTGTTGACGATTTTCACACGAAAAGATATTAGTAATCTCCCAGGGTTTCAGGGAGTTGTGCCAAAGCAGCAGCGGCTTGTTCATCGTTAGGCGGCGTACCATGCCATTTGTGCGTGCCCATCATGAAATCAACGCCTTGTCCCATTTCCGTCTTCATCAAGATGGCGATGGGCTTCTGATTGCCGGCGAGCGTCTTCGCCAACTTCAGAGTCTGAAGGCAACTCTTGATGTCATTGCCATTCATTTCAAGCACCAGCCATTGGAACGCCTCGAATTTAGCACGCAGATTACCGAGATTCATCACGGCATCCGTACTTCCGTCAATCTGCTTTTTGTTATAGTCAACGGTAACAATAAGATTGTCAACATGTTTCGAACCGGCAAACATCAAAGCTTCCCAGTTCTGTCCTTCTTCAAGTTCACCATCGCCCGTGAGCGCATATACAAAATGCTTGTCCTGATTGGCTTTCTTGGCTAAAGCAGCCCCGATAGCCACAGAAAGGCCCTGTCCGAGTGAGCCGGAAGCTACACGGATGCCGGGAAGACCCTCAACAGGAGTGGGGTGACCTTGCAGACGCGTACCCAATTTGCGGAACGTTGCCAGCTCCGACACCGGAAAATAGCCGCGACGGGCCATCACACTGTACAACACCGGACTGATATGACCGTTGGAAAGGAAGAACATGTCCTCACCGTTACCCTCGCGCGTAAAATGCTCAGGGTCAATCTCCATCACATCAAAATAAAGGGAGGTCAAAAAATCCGCACAGCCTAATGAACCGCCCGGATGCCCTGACTTTGCCCCATGAACCATTCTGATAATATCTCTGCGCACTTGCGCCGCGATGTCTTGTAACTTATTGATTTCCATAATAAAATATTGTTGTCTATATTTTTGCTTGAAAGATTTCAATTCTATAAAAACATGCGGCAAAGATACGATTTTTTTGTTGGATATTGTTTCACTGCTTTGGATATTGTTTAAAACATGTAGAGACGCGATAAATCGCGTCTCTACAGAAATTATATTTCAGAAAAGTACTGTGCAACAAACTATTTACGCACATCCATCTCTTTCAACAAGTAGCCGGCGCCGCCGAACTTGTCAATAACGAAGAGGACGTAACGAACGTCAACGTTGATACAGCGTTGCAGTTCGGTGTTGAACACGATGTCACTGCTCAAAGCTTCCCAGTTACCATCGAAAGCCAAACCGATGAGCTCGCCGTTGCCGTTCATGATCGGGCTACCGGAGTTACCACCGGTGATGTCGTTATTGGAGAGGAAGCAGACGTGCATGGTACCGTCCTTATCTAAATATTGACCGAAATCTTTCTTCAAGATGAGGTCTTTCAACTTAGCGGGCACATCAAATTCGAAATCGCCGGGGACCTCTTTTTCAAGGATACCCTTGGTGGTGGTATAGTAATTATAATGTACACCGTCAGCAGGATAGTAGTCGCAAATGGTACCGAAAGTGGTACGCATGGTGCTGTTGGCATCCGGATACATCGGAGTAGAAGCCTTCATTTCTTTCAGAGCAGCAATGTAAGTACGACGAGGAACCTCGAGTTTCTGTTCTGTCTCGAATGCAGACATATTCATAATAAGATATTGGAACACAACATTTAAGTATTGGCATGCAGGATCGTTCTCAAGCACTTTGTTGGAGGGTTTCTTCAAGAAATTCTCGAAGTTTTCCTTGCTGATGAAGATAGAGTTGCGTAAAGCCTTCTCGTAAGCTTCATAGTTACCTTTGTAGTTTTTGGTGAAGAATGTCAGGTCAGGACGATTGTTATCCGCAAATTTCTCCCATGTTTTGAGAGATGCCACGATGATCTTTGCCTCAGTAGCCGGATCGGTGTCCTCGTTCTGAGCGTTGAAAGTCTTCCACAGCTTTTCAATTTTGCTATCGTCGTAACCTTTCTGTCCTTTGTCAAGCGTCAAGGATTTCTGGAGAGCGCGAGCTGCTTTGAGGGTAGAGGAGGTATAGATAGCCAAGTTGGCGTTCATCACAGATTTGTATTTTGCGCCGTCAGCTTCCTTACAGATTTTCTCAATTTCGCTCAAACAGTTACCGTATTTCTCCTTGCGGCCCTTGTCGGCGTTGATCCATTTCGTCAGTTCAGCTTCTTCTTTTGCCTTGGACTCCACCACTTTGAGGGCGATCAAACTCTCCACTTCACCGTGTTGGTTCTTCCAAGTGTTAGCCAAGCTGGCATGTTTGTCGGCATATTGCAAATTCACCTTATTGGAAGCTTCCATAGCATCGTGCATGACGGGCAGAATGGCGTCTAACGGTTCATACAAAGCAGGAGCATTGATGTTAATTTCGTTCTGCACCTCATAGGAGGTCATAAAGCGGTTGGTAGTGCCAGGATAACCCCAAATCATAGTGTAATCGCCAGGTTGATAGCCTTTTAAGCTGATTGGCAAATAATGTTTCGGGTGCATCGGGACATTGTCCTTGGAATACTTTGCAGGAGAACCATCGGGAGCAGTGTAGATGCGGAACACGGTGAAATCGCCAGTGTGACGAGGCCACATCCAGTTGTCGGTGTCGCCACCGAATTTACCGATGGCACTCGGGGGAGCCACCACGAGACGCACGTCCTCATACATGGTGTAGATGAACATGTAGTATTCGTTGCCTTCGTAGAAAGGTTTCACCACGACTTTGTAGCGACCGTCTGCAGAATTTTCCTTTTTCAGTTTCTTAACAGCCTCTTCCACATATTTAGCGCGTTCGCTCTCGGTTGTTTTCTCATCAACTTTTGCCAACACGATACTCGTCACATCTTCCATTCTTTCAAGGAAATGCACATGGAAATTCACCGGCAGTTCCTCTTCCTTGCTCATGGCGAAGAAACCGTTGTTGAGGTAGTCATGCTCCACGGTGGAAAGTTCCACCACAGAAGAGTAACCACAGTGGTGGTTGGTGAACATCAGACCGTCTTTGGAGACCATCTCACCCGTGCAGAAACCGTCGCCGAGTTGAACGATGGCATCCTTGAGGGAAGAGTTGTTGATGTTGTACAGCTGCTCAGCAGTGAGCTGCAAACCCATCTTCTGCATCTGCGCATAGTTGTAATTCTTGATGAACATGGGCAACCACATGCCCTCATCCGGCGGGTTCACGGCAAAAACCGGTGCCGTAATCGCCAAAACTGCCACCAAAAGCAGTTGTTTTTTCAGAAATGATAATAATTTCATAGTACTTTGATTTTTTTATTTGAATTTTGATTATTGACTATTGACTTGACCCTATCCCCTACTTTCTTCATTAGATACCTCAACCTCATCATTTATTACAATCTCCTCATCATTTTTTTCTAAATCACCGAAAATCCGTTTGTTGAATATAATCGCAAGAGCGATGCCAACAGTGATGCAAGAGTCGGCGAAGTTGAAGATGGCCGGGAAGAAATAAGAACCGCCCCACAGCGGGAACTTCTCAGGAATGGGGAACAGTTTCAGATAGAACATATCCACCACCTTGCCGAAGAAAAACGGCGCGTAACCGTGTCCCGGAGACCAATTGGCGACATCTAAGAAGTTGCTTTCGGTGAAGCAAAGGCCATAGAACATACTGTCAATGATGTTTCCGCAAGCGCCCGCAATCACCAAACAGAAGATGGTCAGCACAACGCCATCCATCTTGTCTTCTTTCAGCCTTTTAACGAAATACCAACAAAGAAAGCCCACCAATATGATACGAATGATGGAAAGCAACAATTTTCCGATCTGTTGTCCGAAACTGATGCCGAAAGCCATACCTTCGTTCTCCACAAAATGAAGATTAAACCAATGACCAAGCAACGGAATCGTCTGACCGATAGGCATATGCGTCTTCACCCAAAATTTGATGACTTGATCGATGACCAAAAGCACGACCACAACAATGGCGGCAATCCAAGCGTATTTCTTTTTCAATTTGTCAATTATTGATGCAACTATTGATATTTTCCGAATTTTGAACGGCAAAAATACAAAAATATAAGATATGAACATAGATCTTTTTACACTTTTTTCCCGATTGTTAAAGCATTCCAAATCGTTCTAACGAGAAAATTATTTTGAGATAATAAAGAAGATTGATGGTGCGTTATGAAATATTTAGTATTTTTGCCATCTGTTTTAAAAAAGACAACCGTTATGAAAAAGATGAAATGGGTTCTGCCTATCATGATCGCCGTTTTGAGCATGGCGCTTTTCACCCAATGCAAAAAAGACCATGACTGTCGCATGAAAATCAAATGCTACTACTCTGTCAACGGTATGGATCCCGACACATTGGCACCAAATGCTGTCATTTCATTCGACACCACGAAATACAACGGTGGTTTGGCAGTGGATCCTTTGATTTCACGTGTGCAAGGTGTCGTCACCAATGCACAAGGCGTATTTGAATACACGCTTCCCTACCCCGCTTTGCTGATTGTGAATGCGGTAAAAATGGATACCATCTTCGATAACAACCACAATGTTGTATCCGTCACGAAATACGCCGGCACCACCCAAGTGCAAGTGAATGAAGGCGAGCTGACAGAAAAAGAACTTCTGTTGGTAGAGGTTAACTAAAAATCTGATTTTGAGCAGAAAGTATTTTAGTTATATCTTCCTGATTTTAGCGACCCTTCTACTGTTAGGGGCCATCCTTACGCGCGGCCGGGTCTTGCCCAAACTGCATATCCCGAAACTGGAAAAAAAACACGTGGTACACAGCGACACCCTGTCTGTGTGCCTTTTTTATCATGCCGCCGACTATTTTGTCTATCAAGGTTCCGTCATTGGTTTTCAGTATGACATGTTCAAGCAGCTGGAGAAGGATTTGCAAAGGCCGGTGAACATTGTCATCGAAACGGACGCCGACAAAATGTATCTCACGGCGCTGTCCAATCAATATGACATTGTCAGTTTCGACTTCGACAAAACCGTTTTCCTCCCCTACTATCTGACGATTTCCGAGCCCATCGCCTATACTTATCCCGTCCTGATCATGCGTAAGAAAGATGCCGCTTACGATTCGGTGCCGCATATCGTGCACACCTCGGCAAAATATTACAACAAATTGGATTTCAGTTCCTTAGAAGACCCCGAATCTTGGAAGGTTCAGCAAAATCCTGATTTGGCCATTGAAGATCTGATGGACATGTTGGAGGACAAGAATATCGACTACGCGGTGTGCAACTACAATGTGGCGGTGACGCTGATGCCGTTCTACACACATCTGACCATCGGACCGCGCGTGGGTGACAACTTCCCGCGCACCTGGATCCTCAACATGAACAACAAAGACCTGAACCAGACCATTAACCAATGGCTCGCCGACTTCAAGGAGACCAACAAGTATCAGGCCCTCTGTGAGAAATACCTGTCGCCCCACTCCTATGTAATCTCGCGTTCTTTCGGCAAAAGCAAGAACAAAACTTCCCATTACGACGGGGTGATGAAAAAGGCTGCTTCACGCTACGGATTCGACTGGCGACTGATCTCCTCCATCATCTATCAAGAGTCGCGGTTCATACCCGATCTGATTGGATTTGGCGGCAGCTATGGCGTGATGCAGATGATGCCCGTCACCTGCGAGCGTTACGGCATCACCGACTCTTCCACCGTTGAAGAGCAGATCTGGGCGGGTGCAAAATACATCTCCTTCCTCTGCAATATCTTCCGTGACAAGGTGGATTCCACAGATCTGTATTATTTTGTGACAGGAGCTTACAACTCCGGCCCCGGACACATTCTCGATGCCATTGAATTGTGTAAGAAATATGAAGACGACCATACCAAATGGTCAAAAGTATCGGAATATCTGATCAAGAAATCACATAAAGAGTATTACCGCGACCCGGTTGTGAAATGCGGCTATTATCCTGGAAAACATACCGTCAACTATGTGGACCAGGTGATGACGCGTTACAACGGATACGCCTTAACAAAAGAAGAATGAGAATATTAGTTATCGGACGCGGTGGCCGCGAGCATGCCATCGCTTGGAAAATGGCCCAGTCGGACCTGAAACCTGAACTTTTCATCGCCCCCGGCAATGCCGGAATGCTGAACATCAGCACCCAAACCGGCACAAGCGTCACGCTGGTGAACATTAACGAAACGGAAAGCGAACAGCTGCGCGATTTCGCGTTGGAAAACCGCATCGATTTGACGGTGGTGGGGCCCGAGGCCGCACTCGCCTGCGACATCGCCACGGTATTCACTACCGCTGGACTGCGTATTTTCGCCCCGACTGCCGCCGCCGCGCGCATCGAGAGCAGCAAAGAATTCGCCAAAGATTTGATGCTGAAGTATCATATTCCGACGGCAGCCTACCGTACTTTTGAGGACTACGATGCTGCCAAGCAATACCTTGAAGCACAGGGTGCACCTATCGTCATCAAATACGACGGATTGGCAGCCGGCAAGGGCGTGGTGGTCGCCATGACTATGGAAGAAGCCGATAACGCTCTGAAAGACATGTTGTTGGACAATCACTTCGGCAAAGGCAAAGTGGTGATGGAAGAATTTTTGGAAGGCCCCGAGTTTTCTCTGCTTACGTTGGTGAACGGTGAACAAGTGGTGCCGCTCGTCATCGCGCAGGATCACAAACGTGCCTACGATGGTGACAAGGGTCCGAATACCGGCGGCATGGGAGCCTACGCACCCGTACCCGTGATTCCGCAAGCTCAAATCGAATGGGCAGTAGAAAACATCATGAAGCCTACCGCAAAAGCTTTGATTTCAGAAGGTTGCCCGTTCTGCGGCGTGCTCTACGGTGGTCTGATGCTCACAAAAGACGGTCCGAAAGTCATTGAGTTCAACGCTCGTTTCGGCGACCCCGAAACTGAAGTGGTGTTACCTAAACTCAAGAGCGACCTTGTCCAGCTGATGCTCGATATTATTGAAAACAAGGAGGTTAAAGCCGAATTCTACGATGAGGCCTTCTTAGGCGTGGTGCTGGCCGCCAAAGGTTATCCAGGCAGCTATACCAAAAACATCCCGCTGAACAGTCCCGCCGGCATTCCGCAGCAGGTCTTTTGCATGGGCGTGAAGGAAGAAGACGGACAACTCTATTCCAACGGCGGCCGCGTGCTCTTCGTTGTGGGCAAAGGCAAAACGCTCCAAGAAGCACAACAAGATGCTTATCAAGGAGTTGCAAAGATGTCACACCCTGATTTGTTCTACCGTAACGACATCGGTTGGCAAGCGTTATAACCCAAAATAACACAATGATATACGAGTTGTAGAGACGTTGCGTGCAACGTCTCTACTCGTTTTGTAGCATCTCCTTTTTCCAACGGAAATACCCGAGAATGGCCACAACTACATAAACGATAAACAAGATTCCGGTGGGGTATAGCCCCTTCCAAAAATAGAGGATAGTGGAAACAATGTTGACGACAATCCACAATAACCACTGCTCCAGATACTTTTTTGCCAACATCCACATGGCCACAATACTAAGGGATGTAGTGAATGCATCTCCAAGCGGAACAGCACTGTCCGTAAATGTACTCAGAATCCAGAATAGGACCATCCACAAAGCAACGAAAACAAGCGTTAGCGGCAGAATCTGCTTTGCAGGCACATGAGTGATCGGCATGTCATCCCCTTGCGTCGCATCAGCAATCTTAGCATACCGGCGTGATCGCGTCCAGACTACCCATCCATAGGTGTTTGCTCCAATATAATAAAGATATATGGCTGCATCTGCGTAAAACTTCCCTTGAAAGAAGATAAACACGTAAAACAACGACATCAATATACCCACTGGCCAAAGCCAAACATTGGCCTTGTATTCCAAGAAAAGGTAGGTCAGCCCGATGAGTGCCCCTATGATTTCGATTATTAAATCAACTGACATTAACTATGCTTATTTACAGATGAAAAACAGGGCTGGAAAAAAACCTTCCAGCCCTGTTAGAGAAAACCTTATTTCTTACTCGCTCAGCACGCAAACGAGATTCCGGTCGCCGAAAGCGTCGTCGATCTTGCCGACGGTCGGCCAGTATTTCTCAGTGTGAGGAAGCGGGAAAGCAGCCTGCTTACGAGTGTAAGGACGATCCCA
>Ga0265299_10002065_pt1 | contig 21255 bp, 18 predicted proteins | sample AusTroGonzalo_MG_4_FD_193485 | JGI IMG/M metagenome (GOLD analysis project Ga0265299, IMG submission 193485) | Bovine rumen microbial communities from tropical cattle in Woodstock, Queensland, Australia - Gonzalo_02 | ecosystem: Host-associated > Mammals > Digestive system > Stomach > Rumen ... | reverse complement strand
TTTGACGTCCTCACGCTCGCAGTATGGCTGCTGACGTAGGCTGTTCATGTACCCTTGCAACTGGACTTCATCTTTGTAGAAAGAGTTTGGCTGTCGCTGGTTCTCCTTAATGAAGGCCGTACACAACTCCACACGTCGCACGATTTCCGCATCTCGCAGAGAATTGCGGTTGTATCCCTTTTGCAAGGCGATGACGCGCTCATCGTCGGCATAGTTCTTTCTTAGCCATTGCCAACATGCAAGAGCCTTTTTCTCTTCTTCCATACTATCTCCCTCAGCCTTTCTCATGGTATAGTCGTGCGGGAAACGGTCGTACTTCTGACAGAAGGCTTTCACAATGGCAAAGCGTTCCTCAAACACGGGCTTGTCCTTGTCGCGGTAGTATTCGTAAAGGCGGCGGAAGTCGTCATCCTTCAGCAGTTCGTCGCGGTAGGTATCGAAGTAATGAGCAAGACTGCGTTCCTCTTTTGAAGGCGAGTAGGATTTTATGAAACGCTTCGGCCATCGGTCGTTCTGCTCGGCAAAGGTACGGATGTGCTGGCGCATGTCGTCGATGGTCATAAACCTGCGGAACCGCTGTATCAACTCCTGTACTTGCTGATTGTCCTTGGCATACTTATACAGATAGCACCAGTGTTTGTATTCTGCCTCGCTCGCTTTCGGCAGTCGGTCGTGCTGTTCAACAAAAACATTGACGATTTGCAAACGTTCCTCGACGGTGTACGTGTCCTGTGTCAGTTTCTCTATCAAGTCACGCACGCCCAGCGTATAGTCCTTCACCTCGAACTTGCGAGGCTCACGGTGCTCTTGTTCGGCTTGCGGTATCTCAATGGCATTGAACTCGTCGGCTATGTCCTTGATGGCTGTCGTGGTGGTGATGTTGTCCACCATGTCGAGCACCAGCGGCTTCTGTGTGTTGGCAGCAGTCAGGCAGCGTCCCATCTGCTGCATGTAGATGATACGGCTGCTGGTGGTACGCAACATCAGCACGGCGTTGACGTTCGGAACGTGTACGCCCTCATTCAGCATGTTCACCGAGAACATCAGCTTCACACCATCCTCTTTGTCGCTCTCAAACTGCTTCATCTGCTCCCGCTGGTCGCGTTCTGTCAGGTCGCTGTGCATGATGCAGGTGCAGGCTATCGTGAAGCCTGCCTCGTAGAACCAACCTACCACCTCGTCGCGCATCTGCTCCAGTGCTTCGATATGGGCGCAGAAGATGATGACTCGGCGGGCATCCTTATCCAAGTGTTTCTTCAGTATGGTAGGCATACCATACGAAAGTTCCCAATGTAAGCGGGCATTGTTTAGTCGGAAGATACGCTTGCGCTTCTCCTCCTCATTAAGACTGCGACTGCGAAGGATGCGCTCTTCGGCCTCACTGCTGGTCTTATCCCAGCGGAACAGTCCGCTAACGTATCGGGGTATGGGCAGTATATTGCGGTTCCATGCCTCGGCAATGGTCATGTGTGAGGCAATGTTGCCATGGAACAGTTCGTCGGCCATATTTCTTTCGTTATCCAGATAGCGGATATGCGTTGCCGTCGTTCCCAACACCTTAGCAGAAGTGTTTAGTTCCAACAGACGGTCCACGGCAGCGCCCCATTCAGGAGCACCAGCACGGTGGAACTCGTCAAGGCATATCAGGTCGTAGTCCGTATGTGGGTTCTCCGTCAGGTTCAACGTCTGATAGGTCATATACTCCACTCCACGCTTACGCCATTTCAATACGTCATGTACTTGGTCGAGTACAAACGTGTTCGGGCCGAGTATCAGCACCCGTTCAAAACTCTCGCTCACGGCAGCAATCAGGAATGACTTGCCCGTGCCCGTCGGGTGCACTACGCAAGTACGGTCGCTCGTTTCAAAGGCTTTCGTCACCTTCTGGTAAGCAATCTTGTTATGTAGAAGTAAGTCGGTTCTCATATTCAAACAATTCTAATTGTCTGTTGTTAGTTTTAATTATTTGTTATGGGTCTTATGGGACGAATGGGACTCATAAGACTAATGGGTCGAATAAGGCTAATGGGACTAATGGGGTTACTCTCGGAACGAGGGTCCTTTAAACACCACTACCTTGGTGAGTTTCTTGAGTCGGTCAAGGGTACGGATGCCGTACACGTCTTCGATGCTGGGGATGACTTTGCCTTGTTTATCGACGGTGTGAGTGGGTACGAGGTTGGTGGATAGGAGCATGAAGGACTTCCGTTTCTCTGCTTCGTCTACGATGTCGTTGAACGGGATGGTATGTTTGCCATATTCCACGTTCTCGCTTTCACATCCGATGTCGTCGATGCTATACAGATGTTCGCGCATGATTTGCTCCATCTGCTTCTGGTTGATCTTACGTGCATCGTAGAGAGGAATTATCAGATTGTAGTACTGGTAGATGATGACGGGCAGTATCTCACGACATAGGAGTGATTTGCCTAATCCACACGAACCGATACATAACAGTCCACGGCCTTGATTATCGGTGAGCCATTCTGCCACTTGGTCGTAGGCAGGCAGCCACTTAGGTGTACGGCCCTCCTGTGTTAGCAGGTATGTCAATGCCTCCCATATCACTTGCTTTGCATTTGGGATTGCGATGTGTACCCATTCCATATCGGTGAGATACTTCTGCTCTCTGTATTCACGGAGTGCAGCACTGAAGCTCATTACCTTTGCCATCACCAGCCCTCCACATTATCGTATGTATCGTCACCTGAGTCGTGCAATACGGTGGTAGGTTGTTTCTTTCCCCTACCCTTCTGCACTGATTGCTCTTGAATAATCTCGTCTTCCCATGCACGGTTCGCCAGGAACTTCTCGGGGTTCTTACGGAATCGTTTGTTAGGTTGCGCCGCTATATACTGCGGCACGTATGCCATGATTGCACGATGGTCTTCATCGGTAAGTTGCTTCCACAGCACGTTACAGCGGTCTTCCGCGACCATCTTATCGTAGAGATTCCAGAAATCAGAGAAAGAAATCGTAGGATTTTCCTGTTTTTTTTCTTGTTTTTTTACTTCTTTTTTACCTTTTTTCGTGCCATTACTATTACTTTTTATATTATTTATATTCTCATATCTTATACTCTCAATATGAGCGTGCGCGCGTTCACGCGAAGAAAAAGTACGTTTTTTGTTCACTTTTTTAGGTACATTAATTGTACCATTAATTGTACCTTTTTCGGTACCATTTATTGCACCGTTTTCTTCGGTTGTTTCTTCTTCGATTTCGTCGGTCGAAAGCGCACGTCCGCCATCACGATACATGCGTGGTTGGATGAGCATATCGCCCTCGATGACGATGATGCGACGGAACAGAAGTTCGCGTAATGCACGGAGAATTTCAACCTTCTTCCACGGCATCTGACGTTGCAGAATTTCGGCAAACGGATGCAGACGCTGAGCATCTGAAGATGCTGACAGAACCTGCTGTGTGAGGGATTTCTTTAAGTGTGGTCGCTCTTCGAGCAACGACATCTTATAGGCTCCGCGGATGGGTTCGTTGTTGAGCAGACACAATAGATAAGAGTACACGCCCCACGAGGCAGGACTACACATACGGAGCTTCGTATCGCCTGTGTAATCGTTGGTGTAGAGTTGCAGATAAACCAGTTTCTTTCGTGCCATAGCGGGGCGTGATTTCTTATTGTTTTTACGTATGTTTCACGTAAGAAAAAAGTGAAAAAAAAATGTATTTTTTCTATATTTTTTTCTACTTTTTTTACGTAAAAATCTACGTGTTTTTTCTATTGTTTTTTACTTTATTTCTCGTAAAAAAATAATTGTTTTTTATTTATTTTTTATAGGGAAAACTTATTGTTTTTTATATCGTTATTACGGTATTTCGGGATAACGGTATTAATTATCACTGAGCATCATTGGCATGAGGAGGAGGAGCTGTCGCTCGTTCTCGGGCTGTTCGGGTGGTGTGATGACCACTGCCTGCTGTGGGCTGGCGAGGTTCAGGATGATGTCCTCTGATGCCATGATGCGTAGGAGTTCGAGTAGGAATGTTCCTTTAAATCCAATCTTGAAGTCGTTGCAGTTGCTGTCGCAGTTGACGATTTCTTCGGACGACTGACCGAACTCTATGTTCTGTGCTGCGATGACCATCTGTGCTGCATTGATATGGAGTGATATGAGCGATGTGGATTCGCTGGCGAATACCAGTATACGGCGCAGGGCACTGACCATTGCTGCACGATTGACACGTGCCGTGAAAGGATTGTTCTGAGGAATGACACTATCGTACTTCGGATAGGTGCCTTCCTGGAGTACGGAGATGAGTCTGTAGTCGTTGGTGACGAACTGTGCGTTACGATCGGTGATTGTGACCATCACATCGTCATCCTGTTTATCGGCAATGAGTGAGAGGATTTGTGAGGTCTTAGTTGGCAGCACGTAGCGTTGCAGTTTGTCATCATGTACATCGGTGTACTGATAGCGGGCGAGTTTATGTCCGTCGCTTGCTACGAACACAAGGCCGTCGGGCGTGAAGTCCATACATATACCGTTCATGATCGGACGGAGTTCGTCGTTAGCCGTACAGCTTACCACCTTCGATATACCATTGGCAATGATGCCAGCCTTGATGGTTGTTGCGTTGTCGTAGGTAGGAATGATAGGGAAGTCCTCGGCGGCGAGACCCATCAACTGAAACTTACCACCGTTGTAGGTGATGTTGATTTCGTAGGTTTCGTTGTTGATGTCGAGTGTGATGGGTTGGTTTGCCAGTTCCTTTAGTGCGCTGGTCATCGTTGCAGTCGGCAGACAGATACGACCACCACCTTCGGCGTTGGCTACCTCCATTGAGGAGATAAGACTGATACTACTGTCGGATGCCGTGAGCGTGATTGTGTTTCCGCTCATATCCAATAATACATTCTCCAGTATCGTAAGACTGGATTTCGAGGCTTGTGCCTTTGCGACGGTCGCCAATCGGCGGTGGAAGTCGCCTGAGTTAATTGTAAATTTCATGTGATAAAAAATTTGTTATTACGTTATATCGTTATTAAGTGATTTCGGAAGACGAAACCTTGCGGCAGAACCGTAAGGGGCTGTTAGTGTTCGCGGCCCCAGCGAAGGGCTTCAAAGAGGACGTTGGTGAGTGCCTTACGTTCGCTGCTGGTGCAGAAGCGGAAGGTTTCAGCATATTCGGCTGCATAAATAAAATCATCCTTTGACTCCTGACGGATGCGGGTCAGTAACTCTTCGTCGGACTCTACGTGTGTGCGTGGTGGCGCAACCGGCAGTGACGGGTCGTTAATCTTTGCCCATGCAAGGAACTTGTGTGACTTCTGTAGCCCGTTGTTATGTGCATAGCGTTTCACCATTGACACATCGCAAGAGAGTGTCATGGCGAGTTCTGCATCTGTACAGTCGCTATAGTTCTTTCGTAGCCAGTCGGCCTGCCGTATCAGCAACTTCGTCTGCCCTACCGTACATCGCAGTTGCGGTGTGAGGAACGACGGTTGTTTCGGTGCATAGTCGATGACTGTGCGTCGTTTATATTTCGATAAATCTATCATGCTTTCAGTTTTGTGAAACAATAAACATAGATGGCGAGGATAGGAATGTCACATAACATCCATGCCGGATGAACGAATACACCTGCCCATATCGGAATGAGCCATGCCGTGCATATCAGCAACAGGACAAGACCGATGATGATCAGTGCCAGGATGATGGCTGCTCCGAAGAACAATAGAATCAGGGTATTGAACGTGAGCTTCAAGAGGTTTGTGACTTGTCGTCGGAGGAAACGTAGGATTGACTGCATAGAGGCTTGATAAAGTTGAAAGTTGAAAGTTGAAAGTTTATAGTTGAAAGTCAGTTCAAGAGTTCAAGAGTTCAAAGTTATTTTGATTTAGGTTGTTTCGCTGCTGCGTACTTTGCTTTGGCCTCTTCGAGTACTTTCATGTATTCCTCCTTGGTGATGTTGAACATACCATCGGTTTCGGTAAGGGATGATGTGAAGCGAGAGCAGATATAGAACTTACCATTAAGTCCGAAGAATGCGCAGCGGACAGAGTTGTCGCTGATGCCTGCAGCCTGGTTGAGTGCGCCTTGTGGTACGACAGGAAGCTGACGGGTCTTAAAGAATAGGGCAACAGCTTCGTCGGTACCTTTGGCAATGGTATAGACACAGAACTGTTTCCCCTCGATAACCTTCTCGAACTGACGTGTCTCTTTGTCTGCTCCGATGACGAGTGTACGATAAGCCTTGTCACGACGAGATACAAAGAGTCGGTTCTTGAGAAGGTCCTGCACAGACACCTTATTATTAATATATAGGTCGATGTCCTCTTTCTTTACGCCGAGCAGGTTGAGTAGTTCGGCAGGACTTGTGTATTTGAGTTCCATACCAAGAGCTAATCCTACTTTCTTCCGGCCTACCAACATCATGGCTTGTGTAGCTGTAAACGGTTTGCTCGACTTAATCATATTATCACCCTTCAGTTCGTCAGCCTTTTCCCATAAACATACGTAATCCTCTGCCTGTACGTTAGGGATGTAGAGTGTATCGCCGTCGGTACTCTTCTCACTGATGGCACGGAAGAGGTCTTTGTCCGGTTCCTCATTGAACACGAACGCATAGATACCACCGAAGTCGGCATACATCTCAGGAATACGAGCCGTAGCTCCATACTCTTCGAGTAGGCTGAACGCCTTGTTATCTGCCTCTACACCTTGCTCCAGCACACGTTTGAACTGTTTACCATGCTCCGACTGAGCATCCAGTGAATAGAATGCCGCAGGCACCCCTTCACGTTTCTTGGGTTGACTCTTAGTTTTTGCCATATTAATTTCTTAAGTAAGTTGTTGCATTCGGACCTCGTAACAAAAATACGAGAAAGTGGCGCAAAGTTAAGTAAAAATTTTTAATGAGTAAAGTAAAAAGTGTTAAAAGTTACGTTTGGCGTTCATTTTTTTGTCATTGATGTTGTTTTTGCTATTGTTATCTTTGTGCCAAAAATAATTGAACTATAGATAAATTGAATGATATGAAGAAACAAGACAGGATTGCGGCCTTTGCTCATCAAGTGACTAAGGCAGTCAGTGACAATTACATGCCGATGCCTGGACAGTTGCAAGGTGGCGGTCGTAAGAGCCGTGTCGAAAGGATGGCAACCGATTGGGAATCGACCTTCTATACTACGTTGGCAATGGCAAACGGATGTGATCAGAAGAGCATGTTTGCCGGTACGACACCAAAGGGAATGTTTGTTGCACCTACTCCGACGGGTAGTGAGGTGTCTACACCCGACGATATCGGTACGCCAGGCTTAGGATTTATTCAGTGGGGAGCAAACAACCGTCTGCCGAATGTTATCGCTACGATGACACAGCTCCTGCCCTACACCGCTACGGCGGCCAAGTTCAATGTGGACGTGGCAGCAGGGATGGGTTTCACACCGAAGTATCAGTACAGTACCATCTCGAACGGTGCATTGGTGACAAAAGAAATTGACTACAAGGATGCAGGTGTGCTGTTGGAACAGGAGTTGATTGATGCACGGAAGGAGTTAATAGAGTTCTTGAATGAAAACAGCGAAGCGGTTAGCGGTGAGCGGTTAGCGGTTAGCGAGGGATTAGTATCGGTGAGCGGTGAGCGGTCAGCGGTTAGCGAACAGGTTGACGCTTTGACAAAGAGTTTGCAGGAGCGTGTAAGCCGGACAGAAAAGGCACTAAATAAGTGGCGTACCACCAACGCAGCGGTGCAGGCGTTCGTTGAGCATAACAACCTGCCGTTGCTGGCCATTCACCTGTTCAACGATTTGGTGTATTACGGTATCACCTTCCCCGAACTGGAGTTGAGCCGGATGGCGAGCGAGCAGCCAGATAATGCGCAATGGAGTCCGAAGATTACGGGTATCACCTATCGTGACGCTCAGACCATCCGTTTGGAGAAGATGACCGATGCAGGAGGTACGATTGATTATGTCTATCACTCGAACCGATGGGTGGATGACCCACACATACAGACCGAGGCAATGACCAAGGATGATTTGATTGCTCTGCCTTCGCTCGACCCTGAACATCCGATTGATTCCCTTCGCAGTAAGATTCGTAATTTTAAACTCAAGAATAAAGATGCACAAGCCGATACCCGTCCTACAAGATTCATCTTGCCGTCGTTCGTTCCGTCGCCAGGTCGTCAGTATTATCCGCAACCGTCGTGGCATTCCATCTATGGAGGAGATATCTATGCGTACCTCGCCACGATCGTCAGCGACCGCTACACTCGTCGCAAGAACAAGAACATCATCGGGCACATCATCTATGTCCATCAGGATTATGTTCGCCAGCTTGTCACCCAGCGTCAGCAGGAGTTGGCATTAAAGTCGAAAGACCGTACACCAGGCGCTCCGCTCACACAGCAAGAAACGAAAGAACTGCTCGATGAGATGTGGAACACCATCAATTCGTTCCTTACCAGTGCCGACAATGCTGGCAAACCGCTGTTGGCATTCACGTTTACAGGTCCCGACGGTAAGGACCACGATGCCTACCGCATTGTCGATGTGCCAAACACCTCAGAGAAAGATGCCAAGGCCGACAAGACCGAATTGGAGGAAATCAGTGCCATCGTGTTCTTCGCATTACAGTGTCATCCCGAGTTGGTCGGTGCCGTTCCTGGCCGAACTGGAGCAGGCGGTGGAACCTATCAGCGAGAACTCTACCTGTTGAAGCAATGTCAGATTGCACCTACACAGGAGTTAGTACTTCGAGTGCTGCAGACTGTGAGCCAGTTCAACAAGTGGGACAGCCATCTTGTTTGGCGCATTCGTCAGCAGGTGTTGACAACGTTGGATAACAGTAAGACAGGGTTGGTGGAGAGCCAGAATAATTGACAATTGATAATTGAAAATTGACAATTGAATGAGTCATATTAGAATTACAGGAACGAAAGGTGACCTTGCTCTCGGCAGAGACTTCGAGATGGACTATGAGGATGTCAACCCTATCTTCAACGACAATGTGCAGTCGGGTTCCTACCCTATCAATGTGCCGATCAACGGGAACCGTCAACGGTTGAAGAATATCGACGACATCCACACCACCTTACGTGCCATGGACTTCGAGCACGAGGCAATGCAGATATATATCGACGGTGTTCCTGTCCGTTCGGGCGAGTTGGTTGTGACCGAAGACCAAGAACTTGCAGACAACTTCGATGCGACCATCTACTCTTATATCCGTTCGTTGGATGATTTGATTGCCGACTTGAATTGTCAGGACATAGATATTAGTGACGATGAGATACAGATAGGTGAATGTATCGGTGATGTGACGCTGGATTATCTTGTCGGTTCTTATCCGCGTATCAAGCATAAACGGAATATCCTGTACGTCAAGAATGGCGAAGAACGGTGGGTAGACGTCAATGGTACCAATACATATAACCCTTCAAAGACGGAAGAAAACCGTGCCGACGAGGAACTGAACGATACTATTGAAAATATGCCGTCATTAGGTTTTTCTGTGCCACACGAATATCAAGAGGCAGACATTCCGACGCCAGGAGCCGCCCATGCTCGAACACAAAAAGAATCGCCTAACGGTCCGCCGATGGTCAAGACTAACTTTATCAATACCAATGCGAAATATCCTGACGCAAAGTATTGTAACGCTCGTGTATGTTACACCAATTATAAGATAGATGGCGATGGCACTACCAGTGATAACGTAGATAAGTCAGCACCATTCCGCGTACTTGAAGCCAACCGTCCTTCAAGCGGTATCAATCTGTATGTGTTATACTTTATCAAGAAGTTGTTCCAACAACTGAATATATCGTATGAGGATTTGTCGTTACAACAAGTAGAGGACCTTTGCCGTTTGGCGTTTTTTACAACCCATTGCTGTTACGATACTGTTCGTAAGTACCCAAGCAATAACTTTGATTACGACAGTATTGCTGCCATCAACTTATGGTTGAGCGAGCGTGAAGATCATGTCAATATTACAACGGGTAAGATACTTGACCCTGAGTTAGATACCGAGCCAAAGATTATCGAAGGCAGTGTACTTATTTATCCTGACGATCCAGGAAGTCCTCTCCTATGCAAGTATGACAAGGATAATGAATTTTCTGATTTGGTTAAAGAAATCCCTGTCGGGAGTGGCCAGTGGTATGTGAAGGAATTTGGTCGCGTGAAGGTAGGCGACAAGATACCCGTTAATATGGGTCGTAATATATGGAGTAATCAAGAGGGCCAATACATTTGGCAGAATGGCTATGTCCTTCAAGAAGTGACAGAGGTACAATCTTTACCAGAAGGCTATTCCGGCACCATTCATGCCAACATCATGAAGATGTATGCCAACTCCAAGAACTTCCCCGATGCCAGTGTGAGCAGTGTGATTGAATCGCTGTGGAACAGTTTCGGTATTAAGTTCATACTTGACTACGAACAGCAGAAGGTGACACCGATACTGATACGTGACGTGTTCCGCAGTCAGGCAACGCCTCGTAAGTTGCACGGGAAAGTACTGAGCATTACCCCCGTTGCCGAGAAGATAAGCGGTGTGCGGATGCGTTATGCTGCCGAGGCAGACCCCAAAGACCAGAGCAAGAATGTGCGTGACGGTGTGCGTGACTATGATACCGCCTACGACTATCTGATGTCGGCATCGGTCGTTAATCACGAACTGACCTACGAAGCCATTAAGCGGACAGGTAGTAATAGCAACACGACATGTTATTTGGACCGCACTACGGGCAATGCCTACCGATGGAAGGTAGATAAGAATGCAGCAACCATTGCAGCGCTGAACCTTGCACTCTTCGAGGTAGCATCGTATAAAGGTATCTCCATCGGTGATTGCTCCAAGCAGAACGAGGATTATATCGTTGACCTCACATCCGATTTTGAGCCAGTTATCTTTACCGACACCAACGGACGCAATGATCAGAAGCAACTGTTGGCAGCGTTTGTTGATGAGAAGATGAACAACGCAGCCGAGAAGATGGAAATCACCTACGCCCTTGGTACCGCATTGATTGACTTTCCATTGACCGTCGAGATACGTACCAACGAAAGTTACGATCCTTCGTCTGGCAAGGATGGTGAGAGTCCGTTGCAGGCATACGATTGGGGATTATCCGTCGCTGTTATGCGTGGAGGTGGTAGCGATGCAACTATTCAATATTACGATTATAACTACGACGGTCAAGGTAACTCGAAGTATCGTATGGTCAGTGGCGACTATGCCATGACATCCGACTCGATGGACTGCTACGGCAATGGTTATGACTATAACGGAGTCAGCGAAGGTGACGGAGGTGGCGAACGCTTCTCGCTGAAGATTACCGCATGGAAGCACGATGAGAATGGCAATCCATTGACAGATGGTCAGGGCAATATCCTGTGTAATGATGATGAGTACGACCAGCAAGGCAACATCACCCGTAAGATTCGCAGTCGTGGACTGTACGATAGTTTTATGTCGGAGTACGTCCACTTCCTCATGAACCGCAAGAAGTACAATATCCGTATGCTTTGCTCCGTGGCAGAGTTGGCCGAGATACCGAACCATTGGGCAGAGCGGTTCCAGATACACAACCTCGTTGGTTGGATCAATAAAGTCAAGAGTCATGTATCGCAGCAGAGCGGACTCGGTGAGGTGGAACTCGAATTTTATGCGCTATAGGTAGGCTTTAATAATTATTATTTTCATCTAAACAAAGTACATTGACTGATAAATAGAACAAAACATAATTAATAGAGCCTACCTATGTAGAAAACGACTTGGTGCTTTGGTTGGTTCAAAACTTTGTCGTACCTTTGCACCCGCATTCGGATAGTTCGACTATCCCTTATTAATCACAGCCAGGGTGGAGCGATGTACATGCCCCACCCTTTTTGTTTGAACTCGTGTTATGGTGGGAAGAAGTGTAAAAGATTTTTGATTTTCCTTACTAACTCGTGTTATGATGGGAAGTATTTCGTGTTCCTATGGGATAAAATTGTCCCATGAAAACACGAAATAGAATAAACGCAGACTTTTTCTTTCCCATGATAACACGAATAAGCATAAAACATTTTAATATTCCCACGAAAACACGAGTTCGTATATAGTCTGCTATATTAATAAAACCATTGCACACACCGCCAGAAAGCAATTGCAGCGTATTCAAAGTTCTGCGGCGAAAGTTAAAATGTTTTATATTCTATAAAAATTCAACGAGAATCCTTTATTTAGTTATTCATCTTTATTTAATGTATTTAATATAATATAAGGTACAATCAGTTTAATTCGTGTTTTGATGGGATGGTTAATCGTGTTTATATGGGGTTGTGTTCGTGTTTTGATGGGATAGTAAATCGTGTTTTTATGGGGTTAAGATTCTGTCAATTCGTGTTTTGATGGGAAAATATTTTTTATAAGAGAGTAAAAAAATTTTATTTTTGTTTTGTCAATTCGTTTTTAAGCAGTAACTTTGCAGCGTGATTAATAAGAGTTAATGTATTCCGTATGCCCACATCTATCAGTAATGGCTTCGACCAGGAGCAAGACCCGTTGTTGGCGAGGTTCAACAAGTACAACAAACATAATCCACCACCAAACTCGTTGGTAAAGTTCAACGAGTCCAATGTGGCGCGTATTAGTAAAGACCTGTACGATATCAGTAAGACGCGGTGGAATCTTTCTACGCTTGGTTATCGCGCCTTGTTTGCGATTATGCAATGCATTGATCGTAACACATGGTATGATGACGTGTATATTACACAAGCTGCGATGTTCCAATATCTCGGTATTCAGAGCACCAATCAGCGTTACGAACTGATGGCTGGTGCGTTGAATGAAATACGTAGTAAGGGCATCACTGTGCGTGATGCGACCACAAAGACATGGGAAGGATTCGGATGGATTACCTACTGGAAGTTTACCGAAGGGAAGGAGTTTATTCGGATTGATATAGAACCGAAGGCAAAGGAGTATTTGTTTGAGTTAAAACAGTTTGTGCCTATTCAGGCAAAGAGTTATCTCGGACTTCAGAACGAATATCAGAACTGGTTCTATCCTCTACTCAAGCTCAGGGTGAATGGTGTGCAGTCGCATTATGTGCGTTGGGAGATGGATATAGACTATATATCAACAGCTTTGCAACTCGAAAAGCAGAAGCCACGATCAGGTGCTAAGGTAGGTGCTTATAGTAAGAAGAACAAAGACCGTATATCCAACATCTTGAAGAATGTGATAGGCATACAGATAAGCGACGAAGCACAGCAGGAAAACCGTAGAGCAAAAGCAGAAAAGCGGAAACCGAAGGAAATCATGTGGAACTATACTCAATCGCGTGAAGGAAATCCTAACGGAACGCTATATACAATCAGCGAAGAAACTGATATTACCGTACATGCCTGCGCTGTCAAGGAAGGTAGGTCTTATAGCAAGGTTATCTTTCATATTAGCATAAAGGATGAATTACAATCATCGGCTCGCCGTGCAGAGGACAGAGATAGAGCGATTCATGCAGCAGAAGAAGATATGGGAAGACGGAAACATGGTCATGCAGGAGAAGTAGACCTTGCAGGTATTATTGCAGCAAGAGCAAAGGCAAATGTGGCTACTCATACAGAAGAGGAGATATGGACGATTATCAAGGAAATGCGCAAGTCAGGAGCAGATATAGATATGAATATGACGATTACTCAGGCAGCCGCATTTCTGCATCTTAGAAAGGTTGGGCCGAATCAATATGCGAAGTAAACAATATCCTCACGGGGAAACCGTGAGGCACAAGAAAGAGCGAGGTGTTTAGCCCCGCTCTTTTCTCTTTAGTACGATGAGCTGCTGCTTTGCAGTTCTTCGTCGAGGTGGTGTTGGATGTATTCGACCAATGCTTCGTTGGCGATGTCGTTGAACTTATTCGGAAGGCGTTGTTGCTGGCGCACTGCACGGATCAGTTTGATTTGGCAGTCCACGGATTCCGGCACCCAGATATTCTTCATAATGAGCTTTTCCTTTTCGGGTTCCTCCTGTGAGGGCGGGATATCGGTATTACGGGATAACGGGATATCGGGAGTTGTGGGTGTAGGGATGATAGGGTCGGTAAGGTCAGTAATGGCCTTAGCGTCATTAGGGTCATTGTTGATGGAGTCGATGGTTTTCCCAAGTTCCTGTTCCATCACGTCGAGGGAGTATTTCTGTTTTTTCATAAGGCTTATTGTTTTTCGATTTTGTTGATGATTTCGAAGGCGAGTGCCGTATAGTCGTTAGCACCACGGCATTGACTGTCATATTCATATACCGTCATGCGTTGTCCTGCGGCTTTCCCGATGGTGATGTTCTCGTGGATATACGTCTGCAGTAAGTATGTTTCCTTACGCTGTGTGAGGAATTGTTCGACGGCTGCGCTTGTGGCATAGTTCTTTCGATAGCGAGTGAGGAGGTAGCCGAGGATGGCGAGGTTCGGATTGAGTTCGGCACGTACTTCGTTGTAGAGCTGTATGATGTCTGCCAGTCCATCAAGAGCCATTGGCTGTGAGTCGATAGGGATGAGCAGGTAGTCGGATGCCACCATTGCATTGACAGTCATCACCCCTGCGTTTGGTGGGCAGTCGATTAGTATGTAATCGTAGCCGCGAAGTCCTGACAATAGCTTACGTAGGACTGTTTCCTTTGCTATTGTACCAGCCAACAACACATCCACGTCCTTTAGGCGGATGTCGCCAGGCACAAAGTCGAGTGTCACACATTCACAACCGTCACGACGTTCGCCATGCTCAAAGACCGTTATTCCTGCATTCAATTTGTGCATGACCATTGCCTCCATTGAAGTGTAGATGGTTTCGTCAACATCCTTGTCACGATCAAGGATGATGGTTGCATTTCGTTGGCTGTCACAATCGACAACCAACACATTCTTACCTCGGTATGTCAGTGCATCGGCGAGGTTCACGGCAGTGGTAGTCTTCCCTACCCCACCCTTAAAGTTCAGTACAGCAATGATTTTTCCCATGAGCATTCAATGTTTTTGAAGGAGTTAAGAAGTTGGAGGAGTTATCGCTTCGCTTGGAGTTACCGCTACGCTCGACGATACATTTCTTCTGTTTCCTTCTGGTTTTACATTCTATTAATCACGCGGCAAAGGTAGTGTAAAATTTTAAATTTGCCAAACGAATTAAGAAAAATCTTTAGGATAGTATAGTATTTTGTAGTTTAGTGTTATGTTTTGCTACTTAGGGTAGTGAAGAATAGTGTTAGATAGTATAAGATAGTGTTGTATAGTATAGTATTAGTTAATATTGAATAGTACTATATAGTATTCTATAGTGTTATATAGTATTTAATAGTATAGTAAAATATAGTGTAGTACTACGATTTGCTATACATTACTACAGGTTACTACACTTTACTATGATTTGTAGTAAAATGGGAATAGTGGAGTTGGTGTAAAAAATTAAAAGCACGTGAATGAATACGCCCGATTGTAAAGTCGGGATAGCAACGGTCAGGTTCTAATTATGTACACACGACGTGATATTTGGTGGGTATTACTTTACCCTGTATGTGCGTTATGTGTTATGATCTTCTGCGGCTTGTAATTTTGGAGCTTCGGCAACAAGAGAGTAGGGGGCTGATTGGGTTTGTTTTATGCTGTTGTTGTTCCTGAGCAGTTCGAGTTGTGCTTTGGTCCGTACCAGTTCCTCGCGTAGTCGTGACATTTCGCGTTCGTACTCCAGTTGTTGTTGGTGCAGTCGTTGCAGACTCTCGACCTCCATCTTTCGTAGTTGTTCGTCGCTTTCCCTGACAGCCTTTCTTGCTGCCATCTCGCTATCCACAATCTGCCTTACAAGGTGCTGTGTGAGGGCATCGCTTGATGGCATAGGAGTGTCATCGCCGACAACATGTCCGTTGAACTCGAAGAACTCGGCGCAGCTGACGCCGAAGAAGTCTGCTATTTTGATTAGGCGTGATATGTGTATGTCTCGTCCGTCGATGATCTCTTTGAGAATGCTGTTGTTTGAAATACCCAGAAGGTCTTTAATATCCTTGCGCATTCTTTTTTGCTTTTTGAGTAGGATGTTGATGTACTCAGTTCTATATCTGTTCATAAAATTAATGTCTTAAATTATAAATATTAACCAAAAAGTGCGAAAAGTTCACTAAAAAGTTTGTTAGTTCAAAACTTTGTTGTACCTTTGCATCGTTAAAATTAAAAAATAACAATAAACTGACCAAAGGTTTTTAAAAAAAACTTACTGATGATTGAAGAAATTAAAGTGGCGAAATGGATAAACGAACCGAATGTACCCATTACTAAGAACGGAGCTGATGCTGAGGATGTTGCGCGTCTTCAGGAATTATTCTTGCCAGCCGGCATGAGTAAGAGTAAGTTTTATAGTCGTGTGAAGTATATCGGATTTGACGAATGGGAGATGCGAGGTATGTGTAAATGCATCGAAGATTACGTTGCGGTGTATAACGAGCAGGTGTCAGCCGAAGATACAATCTATCTGTTGCGGGACATTGACCCGTCGGAGTTTTGGCAGATGTTATGTGAGCGTGGTGCCATTACGCAGTTCTCCATGTACATGAAGGAACTTGGAATGAGTGTTACCACTCTGCGTCGCCGGATGCAGAACGGTGACTTCATGGATTGGGAGTGGGAAGGTGTAGCGGGGGTGTATAGGAGACAGACCCCCTCTAACTCCCCCTTTATGGGGAGGAAAGATAAAGTTTAAAGTTGAGAGTTGAAAGTTGAAAGTTAGTTCAAGAAGTTCAAAGTTTAAGAGTTCAAGAGTTCAAAAGTTGAAAGTTCAAGAGTTTTTCGGTATAACGTGATATCGGTATAACGGGATAACGAAAGGTTATGGGTTATAGATAGGTAATAATAATATATAATAATAAGGTGTTATGGAAAATCAAAAGAAAGAAATGTTGGGCATCCGGTTAGGGATGCTGAAACTGAGTGGAGCATGTGTAAGGACTATCAAGGGTAAGACGGCGATGAAGCGGTGTCTGATTGTGCCGATTGATGACAACCCCTGTTTCTTCCTTGGGGAGAAGGACTGTTATCTGAATTTGGTGGCGATTGAGTCTACGAACTCGCAGTATGGTGACACGCACTTTGTCGTTGGCGATATGCCAAGAGAGGTGCGAGAGTCGATGACGCAGGAGCAACGGAATGCCTTGCCGATCCTCGGGAACATCAAACCTATCGAACGACAAGCTACGCCTCAGATGCAGGTTGGCAGTATGGGCAGTGACAGTTTTGCGGACGAAGACGATTTGCCGTTCTAAGAGTCGCAGATTTCGCAGAGAAGATAGATAACGCAGATCAAAGGAAGAATATGAAACAGGTGGATATAAAGAGGTTGGAGAAGGTTGTTGAGTTGTACAAGAAGATCGAAGGTATTCTTGACAAGGCGACGGATAGTTTAGATGCTCAACCGACGGAATATTTCTTTGGTGGCGATACGACGACGTACCGTTTGGTGAAAGATATGTACTCCGACGCTATACAACAGAGGAAATATATCGAAGGGAAAATCAGGGCGTTTAGGGAGTTGTAGAATTAGTTTACGGTTTACAGTTTAGGGATTATCGGTTATAGGTTATAGAGAATAATAAAAACAAGTATTAATAGTTTAAAGTGTTTGAGATTATGGCTAAATTTATTATTGAGGTGGATGACAACATCATCCGTGAGAAGTTAGAAGAGTTAAACAACGTTGAGAAATTCAAAGAATTGGTGAAGGATTCTGATGACTTCTTGACTCTTCTATTGGATATGACGACATTTTCCATTCTCAAACAAGAAATAGAAAAGGGTATAACAGAGTTTCATTTACAGCGTGATTTTTTATCCAAAAAAATGTACGAAGCAGGCTATGAGTGGGATGCAGAAAAGTTGGAGCCGAGGAAAGTGCCAAAACCAAAGGAACCAGAAGGTGCGTTGAAGCAATTGCTTGACGAACAAGATAAATTATACGAGGAGGCAAAAATAGTTTTGGAGGACAAAGATACTGCTCTTGCTTTTCTGAGAAGAACGGGTATTATTGATGAGTACGGTGAATTAGCTGAGAAGTATAGAAGTGAACAGAAGTCATCACCTACAGTGGCAGTGATTGCTGTGGATGGTACTAATTCTACAGGTATTACGGATGGAAATACATCGGTAACAATGAAGGAGGTGGAGGTTCAATATTGTACGGGGAATCATATGCCACGACAAGAGTGGAGTGATAGAATTGATATAATACTTGAACGTATTGAAAAGGGGCTTATGATTGATGAAGAAGATATTAACTTACTAAAATCCCTCAAAGACAGAATATCGCCAAAGCAAGAGTGGAGTGAAGAGGATGAGAAAATGTATCTGTCTATTATGTCTGTTCTTCTATCAACGATTGGTAATGATAAAGAAAGTTTCACAGTTACAAGAGAAATGAGTTGGATCAAATCACTAAAAGAGAGGATAAAATGATAGTAAAAATACTTGTATTGGCAGCATTGATATGTCTGTTGATGTGGTTAGCAAAGAAAGGAGAATAAACCATAATTAGTTATTATTCGTATATCGTCGTGAGACGATTTGTTTTTACAACTTACTCGTAAGGGATTCAAATGAATCATTAGATTTATTATGTGCATTCAAACAATATGTTTGAAGGAGAGCCGTCGGCCTGGGAGGGTCGGCGGTTTTTTGTAGACCAAATGTAAAAATTATAAAATGTAAAAATGTAACAATGGGGAAACCATTGAGCACAGGGTGGTTTGTGGGAATGGAGGGAAATGTGTATCTTTGTGGTGTGAATAAAATGTGTTTGTGTTATGGCTAATATGTATGTAAGGGTGCCGCATTATGTGGCGGCATTTTATCGAAACAGGGACGAGTTCAAACCGATCGAGGTTGGACAGCCTGTGGACGTAGAGAATGTGACAATGGTGTGGAACATGCTGATGGGAAACTTGCTGCAGAACCCCAAGGAAAAGGTGATCAAGGAGGGATGCTTCTGCGAGAGGATGTGGAGGAAGATGACGCGTGGGCAGTATATCATTCCGCAGAGAGGGTGTACGCGGACGAGTAGGGACATAAAATCGTACCTGACCGACACGGAGGTCAGGGAGTTGTGTGGATTGAAAATGTCTGACAGGAGCGAAACGTATGAGTATCTTTGCATCAAGTTACCACCGTACATCTTGCATAGTGGTAGGCAGGTGGCGGTCGATGGGCAGTGGCAGTTGATGTATCAGAGTTGTAAGCTGTTTATCGGCTATCTGCGGAATTACTTCTGGGAATGTTGCTTGCGTTATGTGGAAGAGTTTATCAAGGCAGGTGAACGTAATGGGGTAAAGCATAGTCAGGCTGAAGGATTTGAAAGGTTTTTGGCGAGGTATGATATACGAAGCGGCGAGAACGAGAAAGACCAAAAGAGTTTGAAGCGAGCTTATTTCCGGCGAGTGCAACAGCAACCTGATAAGAAGTACGATTTTGTGGATTTCGGTGATGCAGAATAAATATTATGTTTAATTATGTTAAAAAACAGTATTTTTGTCGGGTACAAATGTCACCACAGGTGTCACCATGTAAAAAGACCCCCTCTAACTCCCCCTTTATGGGGAGGAAAGATAAAGTTGAGAGCTGAAAGTTTATAGTTGAAAGTCAGTTTAAGAGGTTCAAAGTTCAAGAGTTCAAGAAGTTCAAAAGTTGAAAGTTCAAGAGTTTTTCGGAATAACGTGATATCGGTATAACGGGATAACGAAAGGTTATGGGTTATAGAGAATAACAAAAACAAAAACAAAAAAAGCGTTGAGTGGTTATCGGTTATCGGTTAGAGGTTAATAATAATATATAATAATAAGGTGTTATGAAAAGATGTGAAGAGTTTTTTTATGAGAATATTGTGCGGCTTTATCCGTTGATAAAGGGCACGATGAAACATTTGGTTCCTGAGACGGTCAGGAAGGACGAGGTGGTGCTGTCGGAGATACGGCAAGGTGATGGTACTGCTTTTGCCGATATGGATGCGTTGCGTACATGGCTTGGGGCAAAGGCGCGGTTTACGGAATGGGAAACGGATGAGACATTGCCGTTGGTGTTGGAGCAACCTGTGCAGATCAAGGTGCAGCGTAATGCGGACATCAATGGTTATACCCATGCGTTGACGATTGCGTTGGAGTTGAAGGAGTATGGTGCTACGGAGAAGGCTATGGTACGCCAGATAGAGCGTACAGGGCATGATTTCGTGGCAGAGCATGAGGACGGGCGGTTATCGTTGTTGCGGTTGTTTGAGCCGGCGCAGAAGATAGAAGTCAGCAGTGCTGTTGGAGGGGATAGTTATGGAGCGACCTTGACGGTGAAGATGAAGAATGTGAACGGAATACAGGAGATAGTGGATAGATCGAGCGGTAGTAGTTCGTCGGAATAGGGACTCGCAGGGAGAACCTGCGAGCGCTTGAAACTTTGCGGCGGAACCGCAAAGCACGATACAAACCTATCGGGGAAACCGATAGGAACGAAAGCATCGGGCATTTGCTCGGTGCTTTTTTTATGCCCGAAAATCGTCACCGAGTTAGTGTGTGCGCTACATTATCTTTGTGGCGAGAAAAATTGAAGTGATTTTTTATGAATGGACTTTTTGAGATACTCAGCAATAAGGAGTGGATGATTCAGCTGGAGTTCTTGCACAGCATCCTGCCTACGCTGCAGTATAACATTACGAATCATGCGACGCTCGGCATTGAGCGCGAGAAGAAGTCACCAATGGCCATCGGTCAGCAGGGGCAGGACTTTATTCGCGAGTATCAGGTGACTGAGGACGGCACGGTGCTGCCAGCATACGACGGATGGACTGGCGCAGATGTGCTCGGAAATATGAAGAAGCCTTTCGTGAACGTGATGCCGGTGGACGGCCCGATTACCCGCAACGGCGGTGCTTGCTCCTACGGTTCACGCGACATCCGCGACTGGATGATGAAGGCTGCCGACAACAAGTTCTGTCAGGGACACGTGCTTCACATCAACACCCCTGGCGGTTCTGCATGGGCAAAGAACGACTTCCAGCAGGGCATTGACTACGCCCATGCAAAGGGTCAGCGCGTCATCGCCTTCATCGACGGGCTTTGCGCTTCGGCGGGCATGTATCTCGCTGCGCTTTGCGACGAGGTGTATGTGATGAACCCGAAAGATCAGTTGGGCTGCGTCGGCGTGATGGCTGCTTTCTTCACGATGAAGAACGGCGACAAGGACCTCTCGACGGGCGAGACTTACCACGAGTATTACGACCCCGAGAGTGTGGAT
>Ga0265299_10002063_pt1 | contig 21289 bp, 23 predicted proteins | sample AusTroGonzalo_MG_4_FD_193485 | JGI IMG/M metagenome (GOLD analysis project Ga0265299, IMG submission 193485) | Bovine rumen microbial communities from tropical cattle in Woodstock, Queensland, Australia - Gonzalo_02 | ecosystem: Host-associated > Mammals > Digestive system > Stomach > Rumen ... | reverse complement strand
TCGTTGACATCAATGGAGAAATTGTAAATAAAGGACTCACTTTGGCTCATAGTAGAACTGTTCTCTTTGATTTCAGAACCAGGAGTAAGATCCTGCTGCCACCACATATTGATTTTGCCATTCACGATATTGGATGCCACAGCCGGGAAAACGCTTTCACCTTCCATTTCAACGTAGTCGCGCATCATAGAAATGGTGAAGTCCGTATCCTGAAGAGCAGTCCATTGCCAATCGCTGATGTAGTAACAATCCTTGTTGTAGGAGAGCCAGCTGATACCGTTGTTCCATGAACCGCCGTTATCGGTAGATTTGGTAGCGAACACACCACGGAAATAGGCGCCGTTCTCCACATCAACAAACGGGAAGTCCAAAATCTGGGTATAAATCATATAGACAGTGCCGTTCTTCGCAATCATCTGAGGCATAGAAACAGCCGCAACACCATAACCCGGGAAATCTCCATTGTTAATGTAATAAGCACCACCATCACCTGTCAGGTCATTACGATGGAACACTTGATAACCAGCGGCTTCAAGTAATTCGGAATTTAAAGCGTCTTTCGTACCAGCCAAAATAGGTTGCATGCTCTCATTCCAATAGAGCATGTCATCATAACCCGGATAGTAAGAATAAGAACCATCACCCACCTCGTCGTTAAAGAAACGGGTGATACCGAAAGCCACATGAGCCATACCATTGTCGTCGAGGGCCACGGCACAGCAACCGTCAGAAACGTAAGGAGTGTCAAGCACAGCGGTAGTATTCTCTTTGTAACGCTCAATGGGGTTCTTGGCAATGACCGTTTTGGTGAAGTTTACACCATTGTCCGTGGATTTCCACAAAAACACATCAGATGTGGAAGGAGCGTTAAGAATAGCGACGTTATTGCCTCTTGCGCAGACAGCGTATGCGTCACCGCTGAAACAACGGACTTCGTTAGAAGTCACATTGCCCACGATACGGGGGTTTTCCCATGAAATGGTGTTGTTAGAAGCATCGAAAGTACCGCGATAGTAAACCAGACAGGTATTGATACCTTGAAAATACATACCAGTGTCGGACTCAGTACAGCAAATAAGGTGAATAATGTTACCGGAAGAAGCGATAGCCGGCCACAGGAGAGCAGTGGAGGTTTCCGCTTGACCGTTGTTGCCAATACCTACGATCGTAGGTCCTTGCAGTTCAGTAAACGTCCAGTTTTGCGTACCTTTTTGGGGACAAACACCAATAATAAGGGCGGAAGTTCCGTTGTGGGCGGCCGTGATTTCGGCATTGCCTACGCAGGTGAGACATCCCCAACCTGTACGGACATTTTCGATTCTGTCGGTACTGGAAGAGGAATTCACCCAACTATTGCCATCAAAGTAATTGTAACCTGTACCGCGGCTTTGAGCCGTATTAGCATTTGTTGTCCAAACAGCTGAAATGGTACCGTCATCATGGGCCACCATCTTTTGTGACATAGAACCATTGGATTGGAGGTCATAGAACGTTGTTCCAATAAAATTGTGGTTAACCGTACGCATCATCGGGGCAATGTTTTCGGGAACAGCCGTCTCACGACCCGTAATGGTTTTTTTAACCATCTGCACGTTGCGGATATCATTGGATCTCCGCATGTCCTGTGCAAACATAGCGTTGAAAATAAACAACGCACAAACAGCAAGTAAAAGTTTCTTCATAATGGGATGATTTTAATTAATAATAATGTTGACTCTTTTAAAATAATAAATTCAGGACAACGTCGGAACATTGTCCTGAATATAACGTAAAATATTAGTTGTTCACCACTTTTTTACCGGCTGCGTAGTTGATTTTCAACGCATTGTTTTTACGCAGCTCTTGTTTGATGGTGTTTACATAACGCATCTGCACATCCTTGTCCACTTTCAGGGAGAACGTCAGACGGTCTCTGTCTTGAGCGTCGCGGGACTCTTTCTCGGTACCGATGAAGTCGCGCACGTCACGCACGAGATCTTCAGCCTTGATGGTCTGGTCGTTCAGCTGAACGGAAACCTCACCGGGAGGAAGAGTGTTCTCATTTTTGGAAATAGGAGCACCGATGTAGATGTTAGCCACGAGGGATTTTTTCTCCAGTTTCTGGATTTCGGTGGCTTGGGGTGGTTGAAAATGAACCTTCAATGACGCTTCGCGCATGGTCGTAATCACCATGAAGAAGAACAGGAACATGAAGATAATGTCGGACATGGAACCCATATTGAGTTCGGGTGTCTCTTTTTTTCCTTCTTTTCTGAATCTTGACATAATCTCGCGTTTTAAAGGTTATTTACCAAAGTTGCTGTAATCGATAGGCGGAGCCTCGGAAATGCTCATCGGGATGGCGGAGGAGACAGCGCGTTGGGCGGCGGAATCAAGACCGTCGAATTTCTTGCCGAAGTACTGCAGTGCGGTCTCGTCACGCAACTCGTTCACAGCGCGTTGCAGTTCATTCTGCACCTGCACGTACATGTTGTAGCTGGTTCCCTGGTCGTTGGTCAGGGACACCACGCCTTTGGAGACGGGGAAGTCACCGATACCATCGATAGGTTTGCTCACTTTTTCCGGCAGGGACGGGTCGTTGGAGGGATTGGCAAAAAACTCCTTGGCCTTTGCCTTCAAGTCACTCACCAGGATGACATCGCCGTTCACGGAAATCTCGTCACGGAAGTTGACCAGCACATTCAGCACATTTCTTTTGTTGATATCCACCTTTTTATCCTGAGCGTCTTCCTGTTTTGGAGGCGGAAGCTTTCTCGGGATACCCTGCTCCGTGTTGATGGAGGAGGTCAGCAGGAAGAAGGTCAACAGCAGAAATGATATATCTGACATTGCGCCTGTATTCAAGCCGGGTGTTTTTCTTTTGCTCATGTTAGTTTCTATTTTTAACGGCGTTCATAATCAGGGACACGAAAATGGCCAGAATGGCACCGAACAGGCACATATACACCGTGAACACAGCGGCGTTCACCATTTTGTAGCCGGATCCGGTCATGCCAGCTTTGATAGCTGACGGGCTGAGGGTGGGTGTACCCACAGCATAGCCAATGAAGAAGGCCACAACCAAGAGCAGCAGGCCGAGCAGGATCTTGTAGGAGCTCTTGAAGTTGGTCACCATATTGAGTACCAAGAAGAACACCATCAGAGCCAAGGCACCGATACCGAGAACGTAGGTCAGGATGATGAAGAAGTTCTGCAGAGAAGCACTCTTGCCGAAGCTCTTCAAATCGCTCTGGAAAGTCTCGAAATCAGCGGCCTTTTTGCTGGCGGAGGCCGTCGTGTTGATTGCTTCTGCTCTGTTGATCATAGCGTTGGCGGATTTGATATAGTTGCGCTCCACCAGATAGCTTTGTTTCAAAGCAGCATAATCCTTGTTTACCTCTTCCACATATTTGTCGAGATCCTTATAGGAATTGACTTTATTGAAGCCTTCCACATACTTCTCCTTATTCTCGCTTTTAGCGAAAAGCCCAGCAGAACGTTGGGGAAAGTTAGCCTTGTAAGCCTCGAAATTGTTCTCGTCGAGATTTTTCAAATCCTGAAGATAGGTGTAGAGAATATCCTTTTCCATTTGAACGCTTTTGAGATTGGTGTTGCGTTCTTGGGTCTCATTCTGATATTTCTCGATCACGGTTGGGAGGGATTCCACGGTGGCGGTTTCAAATTCTGCCACCATCTCCGGAGTCTGCTCCTTCACTTGCTGTGTTTGGATGTAGTTTTCCTTTTTGTCTGCATCAAATGAGAAAAAAGAAAAAGCAACAGCCACAAGGCAAGCCAGGATAGCGACCGCGAATATGACGATATTGATAATTCTATTCTTCATTATACAACGTTTTAAAATTTATTGTATATATTATATATAGGATTTGATTCCTTATTTATTCTCTTTGTTTTTTACGAGAATATCCATGAAAGAGATCGTGGCATCTTCCATATCGTTCACGATGGCGTCGATACGGGTAAGGAGGTAGTTGTAGAACACTTGCAGGATCATAGCGGTGATCAAACCGAACACGGTGGTCAACAAAGCCACTTTCATACCGCCGGCGACGATGGTCGGTGAGATATCACCTGCGCGTTCGATATCATCGAATGCCTGGACCATACCGATGACCGTTCCCAAGAATCCCAAAGACGGGGCGAGAGCGATGAACAGGCTGATCCAAGTCATGTTGTTCTCCAGTTTTGCCATTTGGACGGCACCGTAAGAGGTGAGGGATTTTTCCACAGACTCGAGACCTTCGTCATAGCGGTCAAGACCCTGGAAGAAGACAGCGGCAAGAGGTCCTTTGGTGTCGCGGCAGAGTTCCTTAGCTGCATTAACGCCTTTGGATTTGAGGGTGCTCTCCACTTTGTCAAGCAATTTCTTGGAATTAACAGATGAAAGATTGAGGTAGAAAATACGTTCGATAACGAAAGCCAAACCTAAGATCAAGCAAATCAACACGGGGGTCATCCAGACGGCACCACCTTGGATGAATTTGTCTTTTAAAACATAGTGTAAACCTTGGTTAACGGAATCATCGGGATCCTCAGACAGCTCAGCCTGGGCGGCTGCGGGTGCCTCAGCAACCTCTTCAGCGACCTGCTCCGTAGCAGCGGGTTCGTCAGATTTCTGCTGATTCTGCGCAAATGCAGTGTTTGCAATACCGAAGGTCAAGAAACCGAAAACGGTAAGTAAGGCGATAAGCTTTTTCATAATTGATTTTGATTTGTTGGAATTAAATTATTTTTACTTTACTGAATTTCAAGCTTTTACGTTTGAGCGGAGAGAATGGGATTCGAACCCATGAAGCGCTTTTGGCGCTTACGCGCTCTCCAGGCGCGCGCCTTCGACCACTCGGCCATCTCTCCGTAAATTTGAGGCTGTAAAAATACATTTTTTTTCAATAGTTGCACCATTCTGGAATTTTTTTTTTCACACACCGATTTTTAGTTTTCGTACCGTATTTCGTGCCGCTTTTTTTGTATCTTTGCCGAATAGAAAATTTTATTACAAATATCCCAGAATTAATAACATATCTTATTAGTTATGAAAGAAGTACACAATTTTAACGCTGGACCTTGCGTCCTCCCTAAAGAGGCTGTTGAATCGACTATCAACGCCATCCGCAATTTTGACAACACCGGCATCGGCCTGATGGAAATCTCCCACCGCACTCCCGGTTGGGAAAGAGTAATGGCTGAAACCCGTCAACTTTGGCGCGATTTGCTCAACATCCCCGACAATTACGAAGTGCTTTTCCTCGGCGGCGGCGCCAGCACCCAGTTCTTCACCGTGCCCGCAAACCTGCTGAAGACCAAAGCCGCTTATCTCCAAACCGGCGTCTGGGCCAAGAAATCCGCAAAAGAAGCCAAAAATTTCGGTAAAGTCGAAATCGTGGCCTCTTCTGAGGACAAAACCTACAACTACATCCCGAAAGGTTGGACCGTCCCCGCTGACGCCGACTATTTCCACATCACCACCAACAATACCATCTACGGTACCGAAATCCGCAAAGATTTCGCACCTGAGGAAATCAACAACGTGATGCTCGTGGCAGATATGTCTTCCGACATCATGAGCCGCCCCGTTGACGTGACCAAATACGGCCTCATCTACGGCGGCGCCCAGAAAAACGTCGGTCCTGCCGGCGTCACCTTCGTGATCGTCCGCAAGGACATCCTCGGCCAAATCGGTGACCGCGCTTACATGAACCCCCTGCCTACTATGGTCGACTACCGCACGCACGCCGCTGAGGAAGCCAAGAACATCTCCATGTTCAACACTCCTCCCGTGCTCCCCATCTTCGTGATGCACGAAACCCTCCTCTGGCTCAAGAACACCATCGGCGGTGTGGCTGAAATGAACAAGATCAACATGAAGAAATCCAACCTGTTGTATGACGAAATCGACCGCAACAGCATGTTCGTGGGCACCGTCGCCGACAAAGCTGACCGCTCCATCATGAACCACTGCTGGGTGATGGCTCCCGGTTACGAAGACAAACAGGATGCTTTCATGGCCTTCGCCAAAGAGCGTGGTATGGTTGGCATCAAGGGTCACCGTTCCGTCGGCGGCTTCCGCGCCTCCCTCTACAACGCCTGCACCGTGGAAGATGTCGAAGCCCTCGTCGCCTGCATGCAAGATTTCGAAAAAGCAAACAAATAAATTCAAGTGAGCAGTTAGCAGTTAGTAGTTAGCAGTTCCTTCGACCTTAACTACTAACTGCTAACTACTAACTAACTAAATAAAATCAAGATAGTAATGAAAGTATTAGTTGCTACCCAAAAACCTTTTGCGAAAGCCGCTGTGGATGGCATTCGCGCTATCGTGGAAAAAGCTGGTTATGAACTGGTTCTGCTGGAGAAATATGAAACTCCTGAAGAACTTTACGCAGCAGTCGCTGACGTGGACGCCATGATCGTGCGTTCCGACAAAGTGACAGCCCAGGTGATTGACGCCGCCAAGAACCTCAAGGTGGTCGTTCGCGCCGGCGCCGGTTTCGACAACCTCGACCTCGCCGCCTGCACCGCCAACAATATCGTGGCGATGAACACCCCCGGCCAAAACTCCAACGCCGTGGCGGAACTCGCCATCGGCATGATGATCTACATGGCCCGCAACACCTTCAAACCCGGCACCGGCAGCGAACTGAAAGGCAAGAAAGTCGGTATCCAGGCTTACGGTAACGTCGGCCGCCTCGTGGCTGAGAAGGCCCGCGCCCTCGGCATGGAAGTCTGGGCGTTCGACCCGTTCGTCCCGAAAGAGAAAATGGAGGCTGAAGGCGTAGTGGTTCCCGCCACCCTCGAAGAGATGTACAAGAACTGTCACTACATTTCCCTGCACATCCCCGCCAACGACCAGACCAAGAAATCCATCAACAAAGCGCTTGTCGGTCTTATGCCGAAAGGCGGCTGTGTGATCAACACCGCCCGCAAGGAAGTCATCAACGAAGAGGAGCTCATCGCTCTGATGGCCGAAAGAGAAGACCTCAAATATTGCACCGACATCGCTCCCGACGCTATGGAAGAATTCGGCAAGTATGAGAAACGCTTCTTCGCCACGCCCAAGAAACAAGGTGCGGAAACTGCTGAAGCCAACATAAACGCCGGCCTGGCCGCTGCCACCCAGATTGTGAACTTCTTCGTCAATGGCGACAAGAAATTCCAGGTCAACAAATAAACCGACTGCGAATTTTCCTAATAACTGTAGAGACGCACGGCCGTGCGTCTCTACTTTTTTTGTACCTTTGCCGCCGTTTGAAAAAAAAGATTATGGCTGAGAATAAAAATTTTACCATAGGCATTACACAAGGTGACATTAACGGCATCGGCTATGAGGTCATCATTAAATCGCTGAGCGACAATAGAATAATGGAGTTATGCACGCCCGTCGTGTATGGCCTGTCGAAAGTGGCTTCCTATCATAAGAAGTATATGGAAATGCCCGATTTCACGTTCCAATACACGAAAACCGCCGAACAGCTCTCCACCAAACGCCCTAACCTCATAAACCTGTACGAAGAAGAGGTGAAAATCGACCTGGGCACCTCCACGAAAACGGCTGGTTTAATGGCCGAACGCGCGTTGTATGCCGCAGGTCGCGACTTGAAAAACAAGCTGATAGACGCCATTGTGACAGCTCCGGTCAACAAAAACATCATTCAGTCCGAAAAGTTCACATTCCCCGGACACACCGCTTTCTTCGAACATTATTTCGGCGGAAAAGAGCACCCTGCCCTGATGCTGATGGTGGCGGAGAACTTGCGCGTCGGATTCGCCACCAACTATATGCCCATCAAAGAGATTTCCGCACAACTCACTATCGAATCCATCGTCAGCAAGTTGGACATCCTGAACAACTCCCTGAAAAAGGATTTTGCCCTCAACAACCCGACAATTGCCGTACTTTCCCTCAACCCGCACTCCGGTGACGACGGTCTGCTCGGAAATGAGGATAAAGATATTGTACAACCCGCTGTGGCACAGGCTTTCCACAACGGTATTAACGCGTTCGGACCTTTCTCTGCAGATGGGTTCTTCGCTTCCGGATCCTTTGCAAAATTCGATGCCGTACTGGCCATGTACTACGACCAAGGGATGATTCCGTTCAAACTGTTAGGTAAAAACGGTGTGAACTTCACTGCCGGACTGCCTGTCGTTCGTACCGCCCCCGCCCATGGCACCGCTTACGACATCGCGGGCAAAAACATCGCCGACCCCCAAGCCATGCGCAACGCCATCTATCTCGCAATAGACATCCTGCGGAACAGACAACAGGCAATAGGCAACAGGCAATAGGCAATAAGGTGGATATTGTCATTGATATAGGAAACACCTTGCGAAAAGTGGCGGTTTTTTCGGAAAACGGTGTAATGATACGTCTTTTTTCGGAAAAACAGCTGTCCATACCCTTTTTTGAACATCTTTTTGAAGAATACGAAATCCGGCGAGCCATTGTCTCTTCTGTGGGTAAAGGCGACAGGGTTGCCTTGGGATGGCTCGCCGCGCACACACGACTCGTGCGGTTCACCCATGACTGCCAATTGCCCATCACGTTGAAATATGCCACTCCTGACACATTAGGCACAGACCGCATCGCCAACGCCGTCGGTGCCAACGTTTTATATCCGCACTGCAACGTACTGTCCATTATGGCCGGTACCTGCCTCGTGGCAGATTTCGTAAACGCCGATGGGGAATACCTCGGTGGGAGTATCTCCCCCGGCTTACGTATGCGTTTTCAGGCCTTGGTACATTACACCGCCAAGCTACCATATATAAAGCCTGAAAGCATTGATTTCCTCATCGGTGACACCACGCAAAAGTCCATTTTGTCGGGAGTGATCAACGGGATGTCAGCAGAAATAGAGGGCTTGATAGACCGTTATTCGCAATCTTTCGAATCTCTGATTGTATTATTTTCAGGAGGTGATGCAAAGCTGCTTCAAAATTCCATAAAAAAACGTATATTTGCCGCCCAAAATCCGATTCTTCTCGGATTGTATAAAATACTGGAATTGAATGTATCAGAAGATTGATTTTAAAACAGCATGGTTATGGGTCTTTTGCTGTCTGGCGTTACTTTCCGCCCGGGCGCAAAACGAGATAAGCACACCCTACTCCAGCTATGGCATCGGTACTGTGATTCGCACTTCAAACGGCGTTTTGGATGCAATGGGAGGTACTTCTTACGCCATGCAAAGCCCATATTACATCAATTTTCGGAATCCTGCCTCCTACGCTGCCTTTGACTCGCTGTCGTTCATCGCAGATGTCGGAGCATCGGTATTTTCTTCCCGCTTGCATCAAGGGGATCTAAGTCAACAAAACACATACGCGAAGCCGAATTATCTGACCATTGGGCTACCCGTCACGAAACATTGGCGCACCAGTGCCGGTATCATGCCGTTCAGCGACATCGGTTATAATATCAAAAATTCCATTTTGGATGATAACTTGGGTCGTATTACCTACTCATACAGCGGCGATGGCGGTCTCTATCAACTCTACTGGGGAAATGCCTTTAAAATCTGCAAGGGACTTTCCATCGGATTGAATGTCAGCTACCTATTCGGATCTGTGTATGCTTACAGCAACACGGAATTCGAAGGAAACCACTTTTTCAACACCGCCGTCAACGATGCCTACTCTGTGGACGGGATTTACCTCAACGCCGGTATCCAATACATGTTCAACATCGGTGAAAAGCATCGCCTCGGGCTGGGTGCTGTTTATAGCAACACTGCCTACATCTGGGCCAAAGAAAAATTGTTAGTAAACTCATATTCAGGAACATACATAGCTACAACACTATACGATACCATATTGTATAAAGACGATTTGCACGGCCGTTTGACTATCCCGCAATCTATAGGCGGCGGCATAAGCTACACTTACGATAACAAATTAACCGTTGCCGCTGACTTGACTTGGCTGAATTGGAAGAAATTCCAGTTTATGAAACCGTCTCATGACACTTTGCAAAACTCCCTGTCGGCCTCCCTCGGTATTCAATTCACCCCCGATCCCACATCCAACAAGTTTTTCAGGAAGATGTCATTCCGTGCTGGCGGAAAATACTCCAGCGGGGAATTACTGCTGCACAATAAACCTATTTCCGAATTTGGAGTCTGTATCGGCGTAGGAGTTCCACTAACAACGTTCAATACCCACTCGTCCATAAACCTCCTGTTCGAATACGGAATGACCGGAACCACCGCCAACAATCTTGTGCAACAAGACTACTTCAGGTTCTCCTTCTGCTTCATCCTGCAAGAACGCTGGTATCAACGAGTCAAAATAGATTAGAAAAAAGTAATAACCCTATAAAAACACGAAAAAATGAAAAAAATCTTAGTCATCATCGCCCTGGTTTTCAGCGGAAGTCTCATTTTCGCACAGAAACCCTGCTCCTTCAAGTATGGTGCCAACGAGGCTGACTCATTGGAGTGCCTGGGGCAGATCACCAATTTTAGAACTTTTTACAACGCTAAAAACTACAAAGATGCCTACGAACCTTGGCAATATGTCATTCAACACAGCCCTTGCGCTTGGGACGGCATCTATACCAACGCGCAGACGCTTTTCCAAAATCTGATCAAGGAGGAAAAGGATTCCGCCCGTCGCGAAATGCTCATCGATTCTCTGCTCTACACGTTTGATGTCCGTAGCACCTACTTCCCCGAAAAATTCACCCCGGGTTCCGGTCTGGGCTTCAAAGCCTACAACACTATCCGATACAGAAAAGACGAATATGAAAAGGCGTTCAATTGGTTTGTGCAATCTGTGGAAATGGAAAAGGAAAACACACAGCCTGCTATTTGGGATGCATACTTCCAACTGGCTGAAAATCTGACCAAAGCGCAGAAGGACACCTCCATCGTGATTGAGGCCTACGAGCGTGCCACCGACTACATCGACCTCTCCATCCTCAACGCCACGAAGGCTTACGAATCTGGCGTGGATGCGCTGGAAGCCCTTCAGAAACAATTCGACGACGCTGTAATCGACCGTATCGCTTACGACAAGCAGGCCAAGAAACTCACTGCTGACACCACCCGTCAGGCTAAATTGATTGTCAACTACCACAAGACGCTGGCTAAAATCAACAATGCGGTGACCCCATACGCTTCTTGCGAAGTCATGGACATGCTCTATACCAAGAAGTTCGAAGACATAAAGAACGACCTCGCCGCTGTCAGCAAGATGGTCAACACCATGTTCAAAGGCAACTGCACCGACAGCAAAGTGTTCCTCGACGGTCTGTCCATTCTGCACAAAGCCAGTCCGAACCGCAACACGGCCTACATGATGGGTAACTTGACCTTCAAGAACTACACCAAGAGCCAAAGCGCGGACGACATCAACGCCACCATCGAATACTTCAAGGAAGCAGCAAATTTGAGCGAGACGCACGAGCAAAAAGCGGATGCCAACTATATGCTGGCCCTTGCTTACCGAATGAAAGGTTCTTTCTCTGAGGCCCGTGCCGCTGCAAACGAAGCCCTGAAGGCAAAGCCCAACATGGGTAAGGCCTACATCTTGATCGGAGACCTTTATGCCAACTCCGGCAACAGATGCGGCGATGAGCAAGTTCCCGGTGCATACGCTTGGGCTGCTGCCGACAAATATGCAAGAGCCGCTTCAGTGGATCCCAGCTGCGCAAGCGAAGCCAACGAAAAACGCGCAAAACTGAGATTCCCGAGCAAAGACGAACTCTTCAAACGCGGTCTCTCTGCCGGCGCTTCCTACCACGTGGGATGCTGGATCCAAGAGAACACGACTGTGAGATAATCTCCGAATGTTCCTTCAACATAAATACGTCATCAAAAGCATCATAACGGCCGCGTGCGTTATGATGCTTTTTGCTGCTTGCGATTCCAAGAGCGGCAAGACCCAACTGCTGGAATTTGAAGGCAAATATCCCGATGAATCCGCTGAAGACATTACCATCACAGTCAGCGACTCCGGAAGGACGGTATTCATCGTGAACACCCCCATGCTGAATCGTTATAACGGCGACACCGCCTACACAGACTGCCCAAAAGGTATTAAAATCACCTCTTTCGATGATTTCGGGCACAAGCAAGCCGTCATCACCGCCGATTATGCGTGCCAAATCAACAATAATCTCTACAGAGCAACCGACAATGTGGTGATTTACGACATCGTTAACGGCGACTCCATCATTACGGACGAGGTGATTTGGGACCAGCGTATGCGCACCATCTACTCCACCAAGCAGGTGAAGCAGGTGAAACAAGACGGGTCCGTGAATTACGGCGACGGCTTCGACGCGGATGAACGATTCACCAAATACACCATCATCCATCCGCACGGCGAAATGGTGGGGTACGATTTTTAGCAAATGAATTGGACATCCATTCTGTAGGAGCGAATAATTATTCGCCCCTACGATTACGTGGTAGTCCCGAGGGGAATCGAACCCCTATCAAAAGTTTAGTTTTTTCAGGACGGAAAACGAGTGCTAAATAACAACAATTAAATACACTGATATTCAGCAAGATAGGCGAGTGACACACCCGCCTATTTTCTTTTGTTTGCCGTTATTTTGACTTTTTTTGTGACCCCGATTGTGACCCCGATTGAAAAAATGCTATCTTTGCAGCCGGGTACAATTCAAATTTGCAAGCAATGAGAAATCACACAAAAACGAATCAGAAAGGCGTAAGGGTTTGGGAACGTTCAGACGGACGGAGACAACTCTATCTTGACATTTACAAGGACGGAAAGCGTCATTATGAGTACTTGGAATCATTCCTTGACCCCGAGCGTTCAAAACTTGACAAGCTGAACAACGAGGCAAAGATAGCAGCGGCGGCGACGATCAGGGCGGAAAGGCTGAAACAACTTGAAAAGGGCGACACATATTATATTGAAAACGCCGGGGAGAAACTTTTGAAAGATTGGTTTGAAGAGTATGAAAAGGGGATGAAAAACAAGAGTGTAGGGGCGCAAAAGGACACAAAGAGCGCGTTTGCCGTGGCCTTGAAATATGCAGAGAGCAGGAAAATGAAAGGCAAGGAGGGAACACCCAAACTAGCAGACGTGGACAAAGATTTCATTCTTGGTTATGTGGACTACCTACGCGACACATACAGGAAACTGAACGGAAAACCGTTGTCGGAAAGCACAGTTGCACAGTATTTTCAATACCTTGGTTTTGCTATGAAAAAGGCCTACCAGCGGGGATATATCAAAGAGAATCCATATAGCAGACTGGAAAGAGAGGATAAACCAAAGGACAGACACGCAAAACGTGAATATCTTGAAATTGAGGAGGTGCAACGGCTTATTGACAGTCAGTGTGGCAATGACCACGTGAAACGGGCGTTTTTGTTCAGTTGCTTTTGTGGTTTGAGGTTGTCAGACATTAGGAATCTGACGTGGGGAGGCCTCAAAACCGATGGTGATTCAAACAACGCTATTGAAAGTCAGAAAACCGGGAAACGAATATATCTGACACTATCACCTGACGCGTTGCATTATTTGCCGGAGCGTGGAGAGGCCACCGACACCGACACCGTTTTCAATTTGCCAACAGTCGGCTGTATCGAGGAGGATATAGCGGTATGGCGGCGGCGGGCTGGGATATCAAAGCACGTCACATTCCACACGGCGCGTCATACCTTTGCCACAATGATGTTGACACTTGGAGCAGACATTTACACCACCAGCAAGCTATTAGGCCACGCCAATATCCAAACAACACAGATATACGCTGAAATTATAGACCCCAAAAAGCGGGAGGCCGTGAACTTGGTTAGCGGGATATTCACCCACCAAGGGGAAAGGAGGGCGGAATGAATCATTTGGCAATCAAAAACGTACTGGAAGAGGCGGAACTTTACACCCGTGAATATAGTAAGCAGCTTGGAATCCGATATGAGACAATCGAGCAGAACAGAAAACAGTACGGGTACCCAGCGGACTACGAGGAACAGCAAAAAACAGAGGCGCGTTTAGGGTTGTTTGATAGTCTGAACCTTGACTATGACAGTGAGGAACTGGAAAAGGCAATGGAAGAGGCTGACAAGAGACTGGAAAGACACGGCGCGGCAACGGAGGCGCGGGCAATAGTCAGCGTTATAGACAGCCACCGGGAAACATTTGACCTGATAGCCCCACCGATGGCACGTAAACTATATGAGGAATTTTGTTTGCTGGCAGAACCTCAACCAGTGGCAGAACCTCAACCAGTGGCAGATCCTCAACACGACCATTTCAACAGCACATTGACAGATGAGCAGTTGACAACGATATTTGAACGGCTAAAAGGCAAGTATATTGCCGCTGATAGTGACCGGGAAACATTTGACCTGATAGCCCCACCGATGGCACGTAAACTGTATGAGGAATTTTGTTTGCTGGCAGAACCTCAACCAGTGGCAGAACCTCAACCAGTGGCAGAACCTCAACACGACCATTTCAACAGCACCCTATCAGATGAAACGTTGAAAGGCATATTTGGGAGGCTGCAAGACGGCGGCTATTTTGCCGCTGACAGCAATTTGGCAATGTGGCTGTATATCTGCAATGGCGGCGACCTCAACGGCGATTTTGAGCCGTTAAACTGGCAGAAATCAGCCGCGTTACTGGCCTTGATGTGTGACACGCTGTTTATTGACAATGAAAGTAAAAGGGTTTGGAAAATTGCAGCCAATTGTTTTTGTAAGAGAAACGGCAGCAAATACAATACCAAAACATTAAGTCAGGCACTTTCACGACACGACAAAGGGGATAGGGATAGTGGCAATAATATGGACAAGCATAAAATCAGAGGGGCGGATGATTTGTTGGAACGGTTGAAAATATAATCGGCAACAGCGGCAATATTGCCGTTACTGTTGCCTCTATTGCCTTTTTTAACTTTCAATATTTGGTTTTTTTGCACCGTCATTCAGAGCGGGAAACAGTACAACAACCCGTGATGATTGGCACGGCAAAGAACCGTTGTGCCGTTGTACCACACGGGGAAAGCCATAATCAAAAAAATATCTGACTTATGGCAGACAATGAAATCAAAGAAGTAAAAGACCAGTTGCAGGAACTCAAAGCACTGGTGACGGCTGGAAGCAAAAACGTTTTGTCGGTGAACGACCTACACCTTTTGAGCGGCCTATCCAAAAGCCACATCTACAAACTTGTATGCAGCCGGAAAATCCCCCACTACAAAAGCGAGGGCGGGAAACTGATATATTTCCGTAAAGATGAGGTTGAGAACTGGCTGTGTGCAATCAGAGTGCCGACAGCAACGGAAACGGATCGGGCGGCGGTTGCCCACTGTGTAAACAACCCTATCGAGAAAGGGGGTAAGTATGCAGGCTAACAACATTTTCAGCGCGTATCTGTGTTTTGAGCAGTTGCCCGATGAGGTTAGAACACGCCACAAAATCAAAGCCGGGGCGGTGGCCAAAGTGCCAAGATATGACCTTGTAAAAATGGCGGGCTATTGCAAGGCCTTGTCAGCATTGACAAACAACAAAGGGATGGTGGTTTTCTACCTTGTAGAGACACGGGGGAGAATCAACAGCCCCGACAGCCGCCGGGCTGACAGAAACTTGCAAGGCAAAAACAGTCTGAATGTGAGCAGCGTTTATCTGTTGGACTGTGAACCCAAAGGCGGGCGACTGGTAGGGTATGGCAACCCGCCAAGGGATAAAACGTTTTCAAAGGACAAACGGCCAAACCCATTCTATGACAGCCGGGATGACGGTTTTCTATTCCTGATTTCCGATGACTGGAAACGTATTGAAGTGTTGGTTATCCCTAACGGGATCAATACGATTTTGGGCAATGCAAAGGCGTTGCAAGACGGGGTTTATGATGAGGCCTTGGAGACGATGAGAAAGGCGGCGACACCGTTTTTTGAGTACTGATAAAACCGCCAAATCCTTATAATAAGTATTGAGTTATACCAAATTTTGGTAAAAGCGGGAACGATGTATGACACTGTAAAATTCAAAATTGAGGGGGCAACGGTTGGGAATCCGCTGACCGTTGCCCGGTACCTCAAAGACGTTGAAGAGCATAACAGCGAGAGGCGCGGGCATTGGATAAGCGGGAAATTAAGTGGGAATGGCGGTGACTACACAGTGACGGCCAACAGTTTTGGGGTATTCCTAAATGGCAGTTTAGCCAAATACAAATTGCCCTCAAACGCTTACACAATGACAAGGCGGACAACAGCAGAGGCGGTGCAAGAATTAAGTGACGAATTGCATTGTGACGTTGGGGCGGCGATAGTTACGCGGGCTGATTTTTCAACAGTATTCCCGACCAAGCGGCCACCGTCTGACTATTATAATGGGCTGTTGTCGCTGGCACACTATAAACGGCTATTGACCAACACGGACACACTGTATTTCAGACAGAATGAACGTACACTTGTATTCTATGACAAAACCAAGGAGGCGGCAGCAAAAGGGGCAAAAATCCCGGAATCATTAAGGGGCTGCAATCTTTTGAGATATGAGTTAAGACTACTAAAACACTTGCAAAACCGTTTCCGATGGGATGGAGCGGTAACGGGCGCGGCGTTGTCAGATGAACGGTTTTACATTCAATTTATGAAGATGTGGGAGGGGGAGTTTTACAGAATCAGAAAAATGAATCAAAACTATAATGTTATGACTAACAACATTAAAACAGTGGTTGACGGTGAGAAAGCGTTTTTTTCAACGTTATTGCAACAAATGGGGCAAGAATGTGTTGACAGATATTTAGCAGATTTGAGGGCAAAACAGACCTATTCCGACCCAAAGAGTTACACCCGATTGAAACAACGCTTATACAAGCTGTTGCAGGGCGCGGGCGCGGTTGACGATGACCTTATCAGAGAGTTGGAAACGGCCGTGAAATACTGTGCAGCATACCAGCGTTAAACACAAACTCCTTATAATAAGTATTGAGTTGTACCAAATTTTGGTAAATGAAAACAACATTGATTTACATTGATGAGTGAATATAATTGATTAACTTTGCACGTTGCAACGGCCACCACTCCCCGGGCAATCTCCCCGGGGCAATCTCCCCGGCGACACCTCAACGGGGTACTGGATAGCCCGGCCAGCAACGGCGACAACAAAACAACAGAGAGTATGGCACAGAAGAAAGGACACACCGGCAACCCCAAAGGGAGGCCAAAGGGAACACCAAACAAATTGACCTCAACAGTGAGGGAATGGATAGCGGAATTGATAGACAGCAACCGTGACCAGGTGGAGAAAGATTTGAAAGCCTTGAAACCTATTGAGCGGGTGCAGATGATTGAGCGGCTAATGCAGTATGTAGTACCAAAGCAGCAGGCAGTATCAGCGGCGATCGATTTTTCACAGCTGACAGATAGCCAACTGGATGAGGTTGTGAACAGACTAACAAAAGGAATCAGTTATGATGAGGATTAAGATTGAAAGAGACCAGCGTATTACGCTGTTGCAATGGTTGCAGCAGGGTTATATTGACTGTGACACAGTGAGACGATGGGAGGCAGAGGGCAAAGGGGAGTATTTCAAATTGCCACCGTTGAAAGCGGAAGACCTTGTAACACTGGCAGAGTTGAACGGAGAGGGGGGAGTGCAGGAGTTAGCCGATGAATGCAGAAAGCGTTTGGAGGGGGCAAAGAACCCGTGATAATTCCACACTTTCAACACCCATAAAAAGGAAACGATATGACCAAAAGGCAGAGAGCATTTTTAAAACACTTGGAGGAATCCAAGGGCATTGTCACCACGGCGGCAAGAGCGGCGGGGATTGACCCCTCAACACACTACAAATGGCTACGCGGCGACCAAGACTATAAAGAGGCTGTTGAGAAAATCCAAGACAGCGCGGGTGACTTTGTGGAGAGCAAATTGTTAGAACTGATTGAGAAAGGGAACGTCACAGCCATTATTTTTTACTGTAAAACCCGCCTGAAACAACGCGGCTACATTGAGAGAGTGGAGCAACAAGTGAGCATTGACGGCAACACACCCGTTGTGAGTGAGGAATCAGTCAGGGCGTTGTTAGACAAAATGGATGAGATAGGGGGCAATTTGTGAACCAAGCCGACACACCCACCAAGGAGCGGGGCGGCGGTTGGTTTTGGCAGGAATCGGACAAAAATCTGCAATCCGATATTCAATATAATGAATATGCATTCTATATATAGAATATTGTTGATAAAAAGGCCGTTTTTGGGGGTGAATTGTTGATAAATTGTTGATTGTGGGCTGAAATGAAAACAATATCTTTGTCCACAAACTTAAAACAAACGGATATGGAAAAACAGACTAACAAAGCAGCGGTGAATGACATTCACAAACAGACGGCCAACAGCCTATCAGACTACTACACGGCAATTTCAGTCATTGCCGGGGATTTCCAACGCTGGTATGAGGAGCAGGAGGAACGCGGGGTTGACTTTGGCTGTGAGGAGGAAACATTTTACAAGGCATTCCAAGAGGTTGAAGGCCTGATAGGGGATGAATTGTTGTGGCAGCTTGCAAGCGTGAGGCCGGAATCGGAGAAAAAAGAGGCGGTGGCCGTCTGATAAAATCGTATATTTGCACCCTGAAAACCCGCCAAGATTCCCAATATCTTATTGCTGAATTGTACCCGCTTTTAGCAAGGCGGGTTTTTTGTTTTTGTGACCCCGATTGTGACCCCGCCACGGGTTGTGACCCGTTAGAGGTTTGTAACTTACTGATATTTAAGTGAGTAGTCCCGCTGGGAATCGAACCCAAATTTAAAGTTTAGGAAACTTCCGTTCTATCCATTGAACTACAGGACCTGAATGAGGCTGCAAAAATAGGATTTTTTCCGTATCAACATTTCGCGATGTTCACAATCACTTCCGTGGCCTTTACCATGGATTCGAGCGGCACATATTCGTACTTGCCGTGGAAATTGTGTCCGCCTGCGAAAATGTTGGGACACGGGAGTCCGCGGAACGAAAGATTGGCACCGTCTGTCCCTCCACGGATAGGCACAATGACCGGCTCCACATCGGCTTCCTTCATCGCTTTTACCGCGCGTTCGACCACGTAATAAACCGGCTCTACCTTCTCCCGCATGTTGTAATACTGATCCTTAATCTCACAAGTGATACAGTTGTTGTATTTGATATTCAAGAAATCAACCACCTCCTGCATGAACTTTTTCTGCGATTCAAAGAGCTCCCTGTCGTGGTTACGGATGATATACGACATTTTGGATTCCTCCACCGTGCCCTCTATGTGCGTAAGCAGGAAGAAACCCTCGTAATCCTGAGTATGTTCGGGACGTTGCGCGGAAGGAAGCATCCCGTTGAGTTCCATGGCGATAAGCTGTGAGTTCACCATTTTGTTCTTGGCATAGCCCGGGTGGATGTTTTTGCCCTGTATGCGGATGTTGGCGGAAGCGGCGTTGAAATTCTCGAACTCCAGTTCACCGATAGCACCGCCGTCCATCGTGTAGGCGAAATCGCATCCGAAATCTTCCACGTTGAAATATTTCACCCCATTGCCGATTTCCTCATCATGCGAGAACGCCACCTTGATGTCGCCGTGCTTGATTTCGGGATGCTGGATGAGATACTCCATCGCGCACACGATTTCCGCCACACCGGCCTTGTCATCGGCGCCAAGCAAAGTCTTGCCATCGGTAGTAAGCAACGTTAACCCCTTGTAAGCCAACAATTCCGGGAATTCTTCAGGAGTGAGCACCGTGTTGGTCTCTTTGTCCAAGACGATGGTAGTGCCGTCATAATTGGGCACCATTACGGGAGCGGCAATACCGGGCATGTCGGGGGCGGTGTCCAAGTGCGCCATGAAACCGATGACAGGTTGTTTTTCGTCAGTGTTGGAAGGCAACAACGCGGTCACGTATCCGTGCTCATCTTTTTTTACCTCTTCCATGCCGATATTTTTCAATTCCTCCACCATCACATCGGCGAAATCCAGCAAGGCCTGCGTACTCGGATAGGTCTCAGAATCCGGATTGGCCGTGGTCGCGTAGGAAATATACTTGCTGAAACGTTGTAACAAAAGGTCTTTCATATCTCTAAAATTTTGATTATTAAACAATTGAGCAAACATGTCATTCAGACAAGGTCAAAGGCAAAGGTACAATTTTTTTTAAGAAATTTTTAGAAAAATACCTCTTGACAAACGCTTGAAAATATTGTATCTTTGCGCGCCAAAATTTTAGTGGATGAAATTATCTGAATTTAAGTATTATTTACCTCAAGAATTAATCGCTCTGCACCCTGTGGAAGAGCGTGACGAGGCACGTATGATGGTGCTCAATAGAAAGACGAAAACTATTGAGCATAAGTTATTTAAGGATATTATTGATTACTTTGACGAAGGGGATTTGTTCGTAATGAACAACACCCGTGTTTTCCCCGCGTTGATGTTCGGGGAGAAGGAACAGACCCGCGCCCAAATTCGCGTCTTTTTGCTTCGCGAACTCGATGAGGAGAGTCGCTTGTGGGATGTGCTGGTGGATCCCGCCCGCAAAATCCGCATCGGCAACAAGCTCTCGTTCACAGAAGACGACAGCCTGGTGGCCGAAGTCATTGACAACACGACCTCCCGTGGCCGCACCCTTCGTTTCCTTTTCGACGGCGACCACGACGCCTTCAAAAAGAAACTGATGGATATCGGCACCACCCCGCTGCCGAACGATATCCAGCGTCTGCGCGACATTGAGCCGAGCGATGAAGATGACTACCAAACGATTTACGCCACCGAAGAAGGGGCTGTCGTCGCCCCTGCCGCCGGCTTCCATTTCAGCCGCTTCCTGCTCTCCAAGATGGAGCTGAAAGGGATCGATCGCACCTACATCACCTTGCACGCCGGATTAAGTAATTTTAACGATATTGACGTGGAGGATCTCTCCAAACACAAACCCGACTCCGAGCGCATGATCATCCGCGCTACAGTGGCGGACAAAATCAACGAAACGAAAAAAGAGGGACACAAGGTCGCCGTGGTCGGTACCACCACCATGAAAGCGCTCGAGTCCTCCGTCTATGACAGCGGTATGGTGAAAACCACCGAGATGAACGGCAAAGAGGATATGTGGACCAACAAGTTCATTTATCCGCCTTACCGTTTCAAAGTAGCCAACGCCATGGTCACCAACTTCCACGCCCCGCAAAGCTCCATGCTGATGATGGTGGCGGCATTCGGCGGTTATGAATTCGTGATGAAAGCCTACAAGGAGGCCGTGGCGGAGAAATACCGCTTCCTCACCTATGGCGATGCCATGTTGATTATTTAACGTTTTTTAATACGATAAACTATGTCCAAAGCATATCAAG
>Ga0265299_10002062_pt1 | contig 21294 bp, 17 predicted proteins | sample AusTroGonzalo_MG_4_FD_193485 | JGI IMG/M metagenome (GOLD analysis project Ga0265299, IMG submission 193485) | Bovine rumen microbial communities from tropical cattle in Woodstock, Queensland, Australia - Gonzalo_02 | ecosystem: Host-associated > Mammals > Digestive system > Stomach > Rumen ... | reverse complement strand
TGAGGGCTGAAGCTTGCTCGTGAAGTGGCATGCCTCCCAATGAATATATTCGATTGGGGTATTAGGCTGCCCCTTCACAAAAAGAAGTGGCACGGGCAAGCCCTGTGTTTCATTTAACGCTTGAACGACTTTGTGGCAGCAGCTGCCACCCTTCCCCTATGGCTTCAGCAAATTGATGGGTGCCTTCAAACACACCATCTCATCTTTGATAGAAGTTGCAAAATCCCAGAATTTTCAATATAAAATTCCCAAGATTTTCAATTTCGTTATTGTTTTTTTGATTTGAAATCACATTCTTGAGGTGGGGTATGTTATACCCCTATTTTACACCCATTCCTAGGCTGAGCTTGCTCCACCAAAGCCCGATTTCGAGAAGCCGAAATGTGTTAACGGAAGTTAACTCTTATTAGGCTTAGAGTTTTTGTAAAACTCACTTCCTTTGACTTGCAAGAAGCCTCACTTCATGAGGTAACGAGCAAGCTTGATGGAGGTGGACGTTTTACACGTTAATGGAAGTTAACGCTAATTAGGCTTAGCGTTTTTGTGGAACGAAAACGGCGAATAGACATCTCGTATCTATCCATCAAATTACGACACAGCTATTAGAGAGGTGGTATTTGTTGTACATAGCTGATGCCAGTCTATATTGTTTATTTTGGAGGGGCTTTGATAAATCGATGATGGTTACTGAGCTTGCTATCGTAGTGGCATGCCTCCCTACGAACACGTTCGCTTGGGGTATTAGGCTACCCCTCCATGGTAGGAGGTGGCACGGGCAAGCCCGATGCCCGTGCGTCGTTACGGCTTTCCCCTGTCTTGTTGATGAAGATAATCTAAAGCCTTCTCCCTGTCCTTTAGCCACTCTTGATGTTCACGTTCTCGTTTCTCTTCTTTTTCCCTTTTATCACGTTTATATATTGCATCATTTTGGTCCTTTATAAAAAGTTCCAAGCTACGGATGATTACAAACGGATCGAATGAATTGTAGAAATGCAGGTATTTTGCAGAGCAGAACCAATAGAAGAACAGTTGTAGCTGATCAATGGTCAGATACTGATACTTATCAGCTATAATGGTGACCAATTTCTCCAACTGATAATTGTCCGGCATTTCCTTCAACCCACAAAACTGGCATGCATCAACAACCTCTGGTACCAGCCATGCTTCTGCTGTACCTTGGCCATAAATTGTGTTCAGCGATTCCAGTTTGGGAGAATTACCGAACAAGCACTTTTCGGGATCTGTACATATCTGCAGCTGGCGACTTGGGTTAATGGCCATTATGAAATCAGGAGCTGTAGGGTACATCTTCTTCACCGTCATCAAAGCTGGCGGCAGATTCGTCATTTCCACCAAGGAGTTTTGAGACGAGTTGCAAACTATTCTGCTGGGCAAGTTCCCTTCTTTCTTCATTTGATTGAGGACTGTTTCGATAGTTTTTGTTTCCATTTATTATTTCATTTAGGGGTATAGGTTCAGTTTCCCAAGTACGACATGCAAGGAAATTCTCAAAGTTCTTCCTGTATTTCCTATCTGGTCGTACACGTACATAGGTTGGCACATACTCGAAGATATTTCTTTTTTCGTCGGCAGATAACGTCTTCCACGTTTCTCGTAAAGCAGCTACATTGCCGACTTTCTTGTCATACATCTCCCAAATCTTATCAAAAGGGAAGTCTTCTTCCACTATTACCTCCACCTCATCTTTATTTTCATTGATGATGGGAGTTTTAACACCATCGTCAATATCAGGCTTAGGACTTGGTTTAGGTTTGGGATTTGGTTTAGGAAGGATATCGGTCAATATCGGTAGATATCGATCGATGTCAACAGGGAAGAACAGTTTTCTAAGGAATTCATCAGTATTGCCTGGAGTAACTCCCTCTGCTTCCATCATTTCCTTCAGCTTCTTTTGCATCACGGGGCGTTTCAAAGAGTTGATGCGATTCTTGATGCATTTCTCAATATATGCCTCTTCACCGCGGTCTATTTGTGATTTAACTAGCGAAAACACAGACATGAGAGGCCCCTGAAAGTCTGGGATTACTCCCTCTTCAGCATAAGCCAATATTGCCTTAAATAGGCGGCCAGCATCCTCGTCCGTGAGAAAGTCTATTGAATCGCGAATCTCCATAAAGAGCAGGACGGTGTCTTTATTCTTCTTTATCCGCATAAGATTATCCTTCCCTATTTAGTTTCATCATTTTCCTCACCATTGAGTTTCTTCATCACGTCGCTGTACTTATACATTACACGTCGTGGTCCCACTTTAATACAACAAAGAAGTTTCAACTTGTTCCATCGCCATAACGTGGAAAAGTCCACATGCAACAGTTTCGACACTTCTTCACGAGTGAGGAAGCGTTCCTCGTCACATACACTAGGACGAACATCGTTGTTGATGCTCTCCTCAACTTTGCTGGCCGCCTTATTACTTGCCGCCTTCTCAACCAGAGCCTCCAAATCAGCTCTGCTCATTACAACCAACTGGTTGCCTAAAATTTGATTTTCAGAATTCATAATTTCTCTATTTATGTTATTTTTAAGTTGTTCTTACGTGCATTATTCCATGAGCGTTTTTTATTGGCTGGTAGCGAAAGAAGCCCCAAATGCCGATGCAAAGTTATGTGCTATTCCGGGGCTAAACGATGAATTCTTTTACTGATTGGTTCTTTTTCAACCTTATTAAACTTTGAGTATGAAATTGCAGAAAAAAACATACTCGTATTGTGCATAAGGTGGTATCATCGCTCTTTCACCCGAAACGCTCTGCAAAGTTACTCCATGCTATGCTATCAGTCGAAAAATGACTCTGAAACCAGCCATTTTTGCCCTCACATTTCAAAATTGGTTCTAATGAGGATAGCAATTAGAACCAACATTTCATTTTTTGCATGAAAATCTGCTCACGAATGTGACTTTTGCACAAAAAAACATAAAAGTGAGCCAAATAAAGGCAATTATTTGCTTTAACCATAGGTTATTCCAAAGAAAACATGTAACTTTGTAGCCAATAAAAGACATAAAGTGGAGATTATAAAATGACAAAGAAGCATATCTTTATCAGTAGCGTGCAATCGGAGTTTGCAGAAGAAAGGAAACGCCTTGCAGAATATATCCGTCAGGATGCCCTCTTCTCGCGTTACTTCGAGCCGTTCCTTTTCGAGGAATTGCCAGCACAGGATATGTCTGCACAAGGTGCATACCTCGAACAAGCAGCCAAATCAGAGGTGTATCTTTTGTTGGTTGGGGAACGTTATGGCTATCAGGATGCAGAGGGCATATCTCCAACTGAACGTGAATACGATACGGCAACCTCCAATCATGCATATCGCATAGCATTCTTCAAGTCTGTTCCCAAGAGAGAAGACAAAGAAGATGCATTCAAACAGAAGATAGACCGTGATGTTATTCGTAATGTGTTCAACTCATACGAGGAATTGCAAAGCGGAGTGTATGCGTCGTTGGTGGAATATATGACTACGCACCTCATTCTTCGTCAAGGCCCTTTTGATGCCTCCGTTCATCCTGATGCACGATTGGAGGATTTGGATAAGGAGAAAATACGTCGTTTCGTCAGTTTGGCACGTGAAAAGCGACAGTTCCCATTGCTGTACTCTGAAGAAGATATACCCCACATACTTAACAGTCTTCACTTGATGACTGACGAGGGCAAACTGAAGAACGCTGCATTATTGCTATTTGCAAAGGATGTACAGAAATGGTTTGTATCAGCAACCATCAAGTGCGCCCATTTCTACGGAACAAAAATGCAGAAGCCAATCGCTTCATTGCAGATTTATGGTGGCAGCGTGTTTGAACAAGTGGATATGGCTGTTAGTTTTGTGATGTCACGTATTGACCAACGTGTGGGAGAACGCACCCATTCGGCAGAGGTGGATGTAACACCGGAGTTGCCTGCTCAGGCAGTAACTGAGGCAATCGTCAATGCAGTGGTTCATCGCGACTATACCAGTACAGGTAGCGTGCAAGTGATGCTATTCAAAGACCGCTTGGAAATATGGAATCCTGGCAGACTGCCTCATGGAATGACGATAGAAAAACTAAATAGCAGACACAACTCGCAGCCAGTGAATCCCGTATTGGCTAATCCTGTTTATTTGACTGGCTATATTGAGCAGATGGGAACAGGTACTACAGATATCATTGAACAGTGTGAAAGTTATGGTTTGCGTAAGCCAGAATTTATACAGGATGATGACTTCCTAACTATTCTGTGGCGGCCAAAGAAAGATGATGTAGATAGTGTAACAGGTCAAGTAACAGGTCAAGTAACAGGTCAAGTAACAGGTCAAGTAACAGGTCAAGTAACAGATGGTATTCGACGTTTGGTATTGGCTATTGGAGAGCAAACTCTTACTCGCAAGGAAATTATGGAGAAATTGTCACTAAAAGGAAGAGATAATTTCAGGATTAATTATTTGGAACCATCCATGACAGAAGGATATGTGTCAAAGCTATATCCCGATTCTGACAACCGTCCAGACCAAGCCTATTATCTGACAGAAAAGGGATTAAGACTACTTCATCCATAAACTTATCTTAAGTTAGAACTTACATTCTTTAGCATGAGGGTAAAGGACCATGTCTTAACAGGGTAAATGAATGCAATAAAATGAAGGATCAAATATTCATAAGTCACGCCACGCCCGAAGACAACGACTTCACAATATGGCTCGCATCTCGTTTAGAAATGCGAGGCTATAATGTGTGGATAGATAAAGAAAAACTTTTGGGAGGAGAGCGTTTTTGGCAAACAATTCAAAAAGCCATTGATTCTTCTCGGAAATTTTTGCTTGTGTACTCTAATAATATTGTTCGAGATCATATGCTGAAGAAAGGTATTGAGGACGAATTAGAGTATGCAAAAAGTATCGCAAGTTCTAAAAATGATACGGATTTTGTAATTCCCTTACACATTGATGATTCTTCATATAATCTTGTGATAGGACTACCAAACTTAAATCATGTCCCATTCGTCGAGAATTGGGCAAAAGGCCTAGTACAGTTATTTAAAAAATTAGACAAGGATGGCGTAAAGCATGACGAGAATATAGAATCTACTATCTCAACATGGTATGAGTCTGCGTATTCAACTAGTTCAAAAATAGAAAAAAGGAAAGAGTTGTATTATACTTCATGGTGGAGTGTAAAAACAATACCGCAGACTTTCTATATGTACAGATTCTTAAACAAAGAACAGGCTTCGTCCATTAGGCAAGCAAATGAGTCTATTCCGCTGACACAACTTTCGAACATACTTTCATCATTCGATGGAGAATTATCCTTCAATATTGTTCGGGAAGGACAAAGTTTCAAAGTTCTACCCCAAAATGTTTATTCATATTCATTAGAGGACATATTGTTTGGATTTGAATCAGATATTTTTCCAACACACCGAGAGGTAGAGAATCATTTTAAAGATTATTTGAGGTATTTGATCTATGAGATTCTTTATAGAAAAGGATTTCGAAAAACGATCCTATCCAATAAACGATATGTGTATTATCTGCCTGCATATCAAGGTAAATTCAAGCCAGTACAATTCCAGTATAAGTTTTCGTCACAGAAACGTCCTAAAAAGAAGTCATTAGGAGGAATATTTAAAAATAAGTGTTACTGGCATTATGGAATATCCGTTCTGCCAATATTAAGCCCTGTTGTAGGTGTCTCTATTAAATCTCATCTTGTTTTCACAAAAGATGGGAAAAACCTCATAGAAAAAGATTCTATTCAACACGCCTACAGGAGGAGTAAGGGACGTGGTTTCTTTAATGAACATTGGAGAGATATGCAAATTGCATTATTGTCATCATTGCAGGATGCAAATGGGAATATAGAAATACTTACAACCAGAAAAGGGGATTATTTGAAAATGAAATCATGGCCAGAAACTTTTTGGAGTGATTATGGCTATATTGATCCATCTCGCTCAATGAAAGAAAGTGATGTGGAAAATTTACCTGATGAAGAAGAAATAGCAGAATGATTGAACCGATAATAAAATATATAGCAGAGCCCAATTTAACTTTTGGGAATAATCAAAAAGCAACAGACCCGAGAGATGGTTTGATGCTGTTTGGCCCTTTTGATAATAAAAAGATAAAAGGGGGTATTACTTTGGGTATTATTGGTCCTTTTGCAGCAAGAGAAGCCATGATAGCCTATCTGAAAAAACTCCATAGTCCCATTCTCCCAATCAAAGATCCCCAAAAACATCCAATGTTTCCAGGAATCGAATCGGTTATGGGTATTTCTGTAAATTTTGAAAATGTACAACAAATTAACATTGAAGACAAAGACATAGAAGAAGCATTAAAATATTCAGATTCTCATATTCGTATAAACAAACTGGTTAATTTGTATGTGGGTCCTTTAGTATTATTTGGAAAAGAAGAGGAAATGCCAGTAAACCTATGGATGGTTGTTATCCCAGAAGCAATTTTTACATATGGTAGGCCTAAATCGAAAATAAAGAATGCAGATGACATCATTAAAACAAAAATCTCAAAAGAAATACTTAACCCTCTGCAACAAAATCTTTTTCCTGAATATCAAGAAGAAGAAAACAAGATAAGAGAGGCATATAGTTTTGAGGTAAATTTTCACAATCAACTAAAAGCGAGACTTTTAGGGACAAATGTGGTTACGCAAATTGTTAGAGAATCTAAAATATCCTCTGAAGGACTATCTGATAAACAAATAGAAAAAGAAGAACAAGTAAGAACAGCAAAAGCTTGGAATATCGCTTCTGCGATATATTACAAGCTTGGTGGACTACCTTGGAAAATGGGAGAAGTTCGAGAAGGTGTGTGTTATTTAGGATTAGTCTATAAAAGGACTGACGAAAAAACTAAAAATGCCTGTTGCGCGGCACAGATGTTCCTTGATTCCGGAGACGGTATGGTATTTAAAGGCAATGTAGGTCCTTGGTGGAATCCTAAAACAAAAGAGTTTCATTTATCAAAAGAAGATGCATATAATATAATTAGTCAGTCATTAGAATCCTATTATTTTAAGTTTGGCTCCTACCCTTTAGAAGTTTTTATTCATGCTAAAACATATTTTGATGATGCAGAATGGGATGGCTTTGAGGAAGCCACATATAATAAATCAAAAATAGTGGGGGTAAGAATCAGAAATAACAATACATTTAAATTGTATCGACAATTCTCTTATTGCGCTCCGCGGGGATTGATGCTTCAATATGATGAAAACAAAACCTTTTTGTGGACTAAAGGGTATATTCCACGTTTTAAAACACAAATTGGGTTAGAAACGCCAAATCCCATTGATATTCAAATTACTCGTGGGGTTGCAGACATTGATGTTGTTTGCAAAGACATCATGAGTTTGACAAAACTCAACTATAATGCTTGCATTTATGGTGACGGTCTACCTGTAACTCTAAAATTTGCTGATTCAATAGGGGAGATACTAACTGCAGGAAAAGATATTGATGCAGGAATCTTGCCTTTTAAATTTTACATATAATATAAATGAATAATTATGACAACAAGCTTAAAAACAATTAAACAACTAATATGGGTATTGTTAGGAGTGTTCATCTTAACTTATCTGATCTCTCTAAATATGGAGAACCATTATGTAGTGGCCAATGTAAAATGGCTGTCTAACGATTTTCTATTTGCAATCGCTGGTGGGGCTTTTGCAAGCCTCGCCATTGTACTCGTATGTGAAGTTATAAAATATCGACAGTTAAAATTCGCAACAGAAGGAGCCATGTTCTCTTATTTTGGAAATCTTTATGGACAACTTCTTATTATTAGGGGAAATTGCAAGCGAACCTTAAACGGGCATGACCTTGTACCGGACAATTTGATACAACCCTCCTGCGATAACTCGATGATGTTGGCAGACCACATTAATGGGATAGACTATACTACATTTTGTGGGAAAAATAATGTGAGTAGCGTTTTATTAAAATTCAAGACAGAGAAGTATTTGCTCCTAAAAAATGTTATAAGTAGCTTCATCTATCTAAGAATCGCTATTCGTGAGGATTCTATGATGTTGCTACAACAAGGAAAACGTGATATTGTAACTTCTGATTGTCCACATGTCAAGGATGCTTTGAATAAAGTAATCGGTCAAACATCAACAATTTTAACTTATCTCGACCAGATTATATCACAGATGGATGATGGACTTGATAATAGGTATAACTGGCATAATTTGAGAAAGACCCTAAATACATATCAAGATAATTTTGAGACCAAAACGTTAGCAGATTATATGAACGAAGATTTGGTCGTTTTCTAGAGTTAAACATTCATTTATAAGATTCAGCCATGGATATTCAAAAAAGAAACAACGATAAAGAGATTTACGCTCCTCTAAAGTCAAAATGGCTTGTTATGAAGCCCGAAGAGGAAGTCCGACAAAAATATATTTGCCGCTTAGTTGATAGCTATGGTTACTCCCTTGACCAGATGGATCAAGAGATACAAGTTTCTAATTCACAACGTGGGCAGGGTGCGGCACGAGCAGATATTGTTGTTTGGCGCAGTAAAGAGGATAAAGAATCAAAGAAGTATCCTTTGATAGTTGTAGAGTGTAAAGCCGAATCTGTCACCATCCGTAAAGAGGACTATTACCAAGGTATGAATTATGCATCATGGGCTCATGCAGACTTCTTCGTTACCACCAATTTGAAAGAAACTCGCATCTTTAGGATTGTCAAAGGACAAATACCAGACAAACTCGATGAAATTGTGGATATACCCAATGCTTCAAAAGCCAACAACCAAAAAGAAATCGATAAGTTGTTGAAGCAGACAAAGGCATTCACGCGCGATGAGTTTTCAAAGCTTCTGTTCAAATGTCACAATATCATTCGTAATAACGACAAGTTATCTCCTGAAGCAGCTTTTGATGAAATAAGCAAGATTCTTTTTATAAAGATACGTTACGAACGAAGCAATTCCGATTCCCAAATTTTCTCTGCTGAACGCTTTACAGCCTTAAAGAAAAGTCGTGAGGAATACAACAAGGAGATGAACATAAAAGACGAAAAACCATTTTATCAACATCTCTTTGATTTAACGAAACAAGAGTTTGTGCATGACCATCTTTTTGACGATAATGCAAAAATAGAAATTCGTGAAAATAGCTTTGAGCAGATTGTAAAGGAACTGGAAATCTACAATCTTTCTACGACTTCGGATGATGTGAAGGGTATTGCTTTTGAGAAATTCCTAGGAAAAACATTTAGGGGCGAGTTGGGACAGTTCTTTACGCCTCGTACAATTGTTGACTTCATGGTATCAGTATTAGACCCGCAAGAAGGGGAGTTAGTATGCGATCCATGTTGTGGTAGCGGTGGCTTCTTGATAAAGGCTTTTGAATATGTTCGTGAAAAGATAGAAAAAGACATCGAGCAACAGAAAGAGGATATCAAAGCACAGTTCTATGGTGATGACTACGATAAGATGTCTGACAAACAGAAACAAGAGGTTGAAGCCGAAGTCGCCCAGACCTTCTCATATCTGAATGAGGAATTAAATATCAATAATGAAAAGGGACGATTGCGTTCTCTTTCTTTTGACTGCATATATGGCACAGATGCTAATCCGCGAATGGCACGTACAGCCAAGATGAATATGATTATGCACGGTGACGGTCATGGGGGGGTACATCATCATGATGGCTTACTCAACGTGAATGGTATATTTGAGAATCGTTTTGATGTAATACTAACTAATCCTCCATTTGGCGCAAGGGTTGAAAAGGATTTGAAAATATCTGAGGCAGACAAATTTACAGATGAAACCAAAATTAAAGAATATAAAGAGCGGTATGGCAAAGAGGAATATGAAAGAGCGTTAAGTCAGGTTAATGACAATGTTGGCAAATCGTTATTAAGCTTATATAAGATTGATAGTAGTTTGACGGAAGTTCTGTTTATTGAGCGCTGCCTAAATCTATTGAAGCCAGGCGGAAGAATGGGCATTGTCCTTCCTGAAGGTGTGTTGAATAACACAAATCTACAAAAAGCACGTGATTTCGTAGAAGGAAAGGCCAAGATTCTCTTGATCGTGTCTATTCCTCAGGATGTGTTTATCGCATCTGGAGCAACTGTAAAACCAAGTCTTCTTTTCTTCAAAAAGTTTACCGAGGAGGAAGCATTTGAGTTTTCTCAAATTTTACATCAAGCCCAAATGAGCATCTCCTCTAAATATGAGGACGAGATTAATGAACTTGAAGAGAAAATAAAATTGAGAGGAAAAGATGCTCTGACAAAGGACGAGAAAAAAGTTTGCAGGGCTAAGTTGAAAGCCCTACAGGAAAGAATGGAAGTAGAAATTAAGTCAATAGTCAAAGAACAATTTGACTATGAAATCCCAATTGCTGAAGTTCAAAAGGCAGGAATTAGTTCTACTGGCGCAGAGATAGATAATGAACTCATACCATTAGCCAAAGAGTTTACTCCCTATCGTATTGAAAACAAACTATGGGATGTTCCTATCAAATCGGTCAAATACAGAACCGATGAAGATGGGAATACATTCCGTTTTAGAATGACGGACGATATTGTTTCTGAACCTGAGGCGTTTTATAACATTAAACAGTGATAATTATGCATTCTGGTAAATATAGCTTTATAAAGTTTATAAGTTACAAGGCATTATCTTTATGGGATGTTAAGCGATATGTGCAAAATCAGATATCGTTCCATAATTCTGTCAAGTTGAAGGATGTATTAACTCCCTCCGTTGAGCCTATTTCAAAAGAAGAGATACTCTCTAAAAATTGGCAGATTATTTCCAAAATCAATTTTGCAGGTAAATTGTATTTGCGCGATAAAAGTGAAACTAAAACATTCAAAGGAAATCTTAACAAGGTAGACTCTGATTCACTAATTTATTCCAAAATAAACGTTAGACATGGGTGTATTTACTATCATCCCATAAATTCGATTCCGTTTGCTGTAAGTTCTGAATATCCTGTATATAAGATAGATTCGTCTAAGGTACTTGGTGATTATCTCGTTATGGTCATTCAAAGCAACGGCTTCAAATCTATCCTTAACAAAAAAGCAACTGGTATTTCAAAAGCAAGAGTTAAACCGACAGAATTTCTTGAAACAGAAATGCCAATTCCATCACTATCCATTCAAAAGGAACTTCTTCGCAGATATAATGACAACATTTATCAAGCGCAAGAGTTGGAACAAAAGGCCATTCAAATCGAAGAGGGTATAAAGCATTACACTAAAGACTTATTAGGTGCAACGACTAAACGAACTCCAAAGGGACAGGAAGGTAAGTATAAATATTGGAATTTGGTTCATTTCATTGACGTTTCTGAGTGGGGCGTTGACATCATCCTGAAGAAACAAAAAAAGGAGATTTTCAAATATCCGATGGTTAAGATTAAAGATATATGTTTATTGGGAAGTGGTGGAACACCATCTCGATCTTGTCCGCAGTATTACAAAGGAAATATACCATGGATAAAGACTGGTGAGGTTCTTAACGAAGAGATTTTTGAAACAGAAGAGCATATTACTGAAGATGCTATTGCAAATAGTTCTGCAAAACTGTACCCAAAGGGTTCTCTTATTATTGCCATGTATGGACAAGGAGATACGAGGGGAAGGACTGCTAAATTGGGTATGGATGCAACTACAAATCAGGCATGTGCTGTTTTACATGATATTGACAATAGTATCGTTTCTACAGATTATCTATGGTATTACCTCCAGGGACGCTATGACGATTTACGTTCTCTGGCCAGTGGTAACAACCAGCCAAATCTCAATGCTGGTAAAATCAACAATTATGATGTGGTTGTTCCGCCAATGGATGTCCAAAATGAGATGGTGGCTCACATCAAGGAACAAAAAGCTTTGGCAAAGCAATTGAAGCAAAAAGCGAAAGAAATGAGAGAAAATGCTTTAAAAGAATTTGAAAAAGAGATATTTGAATAGTATGAGATTAAAGTCACTATATATAAATGATTATAAGAATATCAAAGAACAAACTTTTGATTTCTCAGATAATACTGGCTATATAGCTTTAATAGGACTCAATGGGTCTGGGAAAAGTAATCTGTTAGAAGCCATAGCCTTGGTTTTTAATGGACTCTTAAATAAAAAGAAAATACCCTTCAACTATGAGCTCCAATATGAACACGAAGGGAAAATATATTTACGTAGACCTCGAAAAGCCATGATTGATGGTGTTAGAACAAAGGAGTCTAATATGCTTTATCCATCATCTGTCATTGCATGTTATAGTGGAGAAGACTTGAGATTGTGGCATATGGCATATGAAGATTATTATATGCATTATTTTAAAAGAGCAGTAGATAATGTGGGACTTATTCCAGAGCTAATGTATATAAGTAAATATTGCTGGAATATAGCATTAATATCCCTGATGAGTTCTGAAAATGCAATTATAAAGAGTTTCTTGAAGAACAATTTTGATATCACAGACTTGGAAGATATTGAGATTTCTTTTGATTTTTCAGAAAATGATAATTATAAAGAACATCAAGCATTGAGATGGATAAAACGCATAAAAGAAGAGTGTCTGAATGAGGATGGGAAAGCCACCCTGAAATCCATTTTGTCATATGATGTTCCATTACTTCCTAATCAAACAAAGGAAAGTACTATCTTCCATTATTTATATTTGTTGTCTCAACCTAAAAAGAATCTTGAAAAAGGAAATACAATTGATAAATACATCACTAAAATACGCATTGATAATAAGGGCATCCCATCCTTTAACTTTAGTGAGGGACATAAAAAATTGATTCTTATTGAATGTATTACAAAAGTATTAGGAAAGAAAGAGGCCATATTGTTACTCGACGAACCTGATGCTCATGTTCATATAGCTTTGAAAAAAGAAATACTAAACTGCATAAACGATTTTGAGGGGCAAACATTGCTTACAACGCATTCTCCTATATTTGCGAATCAAATGGCAGAGGAGAATGTATTCCCCATTGTTGACGGGAAAATACTACCTCAAAAGAAACGTGCCCTAATTCAAAAGATTGCCAATAACGAGATAAATTTAATTGATAGTGCCTGTGTTGTATCTTCGAAACACCTTGTTGTAACAGAAGGTCCTGGAGATATTAATTATATAACAGCTGCAATACAAGCATGTGGAAAAGATGACGCTCAATACAAAGTGTTGGAAAAAGTCTCATTTGTTTATACAGGAGGAGCAAATCTGGTTGAAATATATAACGACGAAATACTATCAGATTTATATGATACCTTAGAAAAAATAGTATTTGTGTTTGACCTTGATAGTGAGGGACGCGAAGGTGCTAAACAGGCAAAAAAACTAATTGATGAAGGAAAAGATAAAATCAAGGTGGTTTTTTACAATAATAACTATCCCATAGTAGATCCAGATAATAATGATTTTTATTTGGAAGATATGTTCCCCAGAAATACGTATAATATAGTTAGGCTACCCCATATTGGTGGAGAGCCTACTTATGCCCAATTAAAAAAGGGTAGCACATTAGCTGGTAGCATAAAAAACAAGATTGCAGAATTATACAAGAAAAAGTTGTTGAAAGATGAGGACTATTATTCTTTTAAACCATTTCTGCGTCAACTTAAATCAGAATTAGGCTTATAGTTTAAATTATGGAAAATAAAATAAGTCATGAGAAATGGGGATTCCTAAGAGAGCATTCAAGTAAGGCCTCTGGTAAAGATCCTTTAACTGGGTTGCATCGAACTGGTTTGGATGAATATTTATCATTCATCTTTCCTAATACGAATGATTGGATTCATGATAAAGCATTTGGAATTCATGAGGATAATGAGAATCATAAAATTCGCCCTGATTATAGAAGTGATAGTTTAAAATTAATTGTTGAATTTGACGGATTGCCACATTATACCGATCCTGCAGTTATTTTTAAGGATGATAAGAACACCAACATATATAAAAAGAATGGATATAAGGTTGTACGTATTCCATATTTTATTCAACTGACAAATGAAGCTGTTGCAAAACTGTTTGGAATAAAAGTTAATGAACCACTATTCAAGGTGTCTTATCCATCTTTGGGCGGAGTGGAAATGAAACATAATCCTTCTTGTTTGTGCCCAGAAGGTCTAAAGAGAATGGCACGGGAATTTAAAAGATTCCCAGAACAATACGAAATTAATATCCAATCTTTAAAAAAGATGGATAATGAAATATTGTCAGGCGTTAACTATCTAATAGAGGAGTATAATAAAATATAACATACGGTGTTTTCTAATTGTAATAATATGCGTATATACAAGCCCAATGAAGAAATTCCTGTCAGGGAGTATGTAGCCCGGAAACTCCATGATATAGAAAACGAGATAAAAAATCTCGACAATATATATATTATGAATGTCAATCAGGAAGAATATGTAAATATGCTGGTTGCCAAACATACTGTATCATTTGAACTATATTATCTCACAGAACGCCTTTATTTAGAGGGGAAACAGGAGAAACAAGAATATGTTGATGAATGGCCTGGGTTATATGGGCGCAGTATGATTCGTACATATACAGAATATCATTTCTGCTTAAAATATAAGTTCACTGGCGACATTAACGTTCTTCAGATCAAACCAGATTGTTTTAGGTTTTCAACATTATACAACCCAATTCCTATAGATGTCATAGGCGATGAATTATTGATACGTTTTTCCTCAAGAGATATTGATACCAAGGTTATCCAGAAGCAAATAGGTGAAATAAAAGGAAATGAATTTGGAAATTTAGATAATCAAGGAGGCGCAAAATGGCACATAAAACTATTTAATGAACGACTACCGCAAGAAATTAAGAAAATCTTCGAAAGAATAAAAGCTGAAAAGGAAAAGGAACATCGTGTATTAATTGAACTTGGCGTTGTCAACCTGCCTTCTACGGCGATTGAGGTACCTGTTATCAAAAAGATTGTTCCAACACCGTGCCTTATTGAAGACAAGAAGGTAGCGTATCATATCAATGATGATATATATAAGGACATTATAAAACACATCTATAGCTTGTGTAAAGAATATGAGCGGCATGAAAGCATATACAAAGGTAAACATGAAGAAGACTTGAGAGATTTGATCGTGCCGTCACTAAACTCTGTATTCATTGGAACAAATAGTACCGCCGAAACATTCAATCATATCGGCAAAACGGATATTATTACCAAAGCACCAGACAATAGCAATGTCTTCATTGCAGAGTGTAAAGTTTGGCGGGGTGAGAAATTGTTCTCAGAGGCAATTGATCAGTTATTGGGCTATGTAACATGGCGTGACACAAGAACAGCCCTAATCCTGTTTGTCAAGAATAGTGGAATTATAGATGTAATTGAAAAGGCCAAATCAACAATAATCCAACACGTTTGCTGTGTTGGATATAAAGGTCAGATTGAAGAAAGCTCTTTCTCCTATATATTTCATACAAAAGGTGATTCTCAGAGCCATATCGCTCTAGAACTTATGATATTCCACTATCCAGAATAAAAATTATGCATTAGATAATCTTATATCGCAATTAATAATGTTATGGGCAAAACAGTCACAACATATTTGATAGATGGAGATCCGAAAGGGACTCAGTATGTGTTCATCAGCAATAAGATTTGCCAGATGTATGTAATACCTCGTTCTAATCTTTCTATTCTGAATGAGCGACAGGAGTTACAGACACCCGCATTTTATATCTTGCTGGGCGAGGACGAAGCAACAAAGCCAAAGGCTTATATTGGAGAAACAGAGAATTTCCGTGAACGGGTGAAAGACCATGATAGCAAGAAAGCATTTTGGCAAAAAGCGTTGCTGTTTATCTCGAAAGATGCAGCTATGACAAAGGCTGATGTGCAATACTTGGAGCATCGAGCCATCGCTGAGGCAAAGGCATCAAACACTTTCGTGCTGAACGAGAACAAGCAGACGCCTAAGGCTCCTAATCTTCCTGAATACAGAAAGGATGATATGGAGGGTTTCTTTGAAGATGTGAAGTTCCTTACTTCTTTTATTGGTTGCATTATCTTTGATGTGGCAAAACCAAAGGAAGAACATCTGTTCTATACGAAGGGGCGTGGTTGTGATGCCAAAGGCTTCTATGATGCCAACGGCTTTACGGTATTAAAGGGTAGTATTATCGCCAAGTCGTCTGTTCCATCGTTTACATGGAAAGAGAAACGTGAGAATCTTCTTAAAGATTATACTGTCAGCAATGGTGATAAATTGGAATTGGAGTCTGACAAGACTTTCCCCAGTCCTAGTACAGCCGCCGACTTCTGCATAGGTAGTAGCAACAACGGTTGGCTCGTTTGGAAAGACAAAGATGGACAAACTTTGGATTCTATATATAGAAAACAATTAGAATAAACCGTTATCTAACTCACCCTGGCATCCAAGACAAAAATATCTTTTGACAGTGAAAGGTATAGCACTTTACAATAAGATTTCTCAGAATAAAATATAATAATAGAATAGATATGAAGGACAAGAGAATATATGGCCTGTTTGGGCGCAAGATAAAAGAAATGAGGCTGGAACATGGATTAAAGCAGCGCCAGTTAGCTGAGCTTCTGGAAACGGATAAGCCCATGTATAGTAAGATGGAGCTTGGAGCACGACGAGTTAGGCGTGACATGGTTCCCAAGTTGGCAGAGCTGTATAAGGTTGACGAGAAGGAACTGATGACACTATGGCTGGCCGACGGTGTATATGCTACTCTGAAATGGGAGGAGGAAGACCTTCGGCTAAAGGCCATTGATTTGGCAAGAGAATACTTTTCGGGAAAATGATGGTCTGCAGTATGGCTCCAATCGCTCCCATACATTATGTTTTCGCAGTCTCACAAGATTGCAAAAACTTGCTTAAAATGGTGTCGAACTCAAACCGATTGTTTTCGCATTGTTTTCGCAAAACGAAAAATCAGCAACTTGAATTTCTTCTAAGTTGCTGATTTTCAATGTGGACCAGCCAGGGCTTGAACCTGGGACCTCCAGATTATGAGTCTGTTGCTCTAACCAACTGAGCTACAAGTCCAACTTTTGTGGGTGCAAAATTACGGCAAATATGGCGAATGGCCAAATAATTTGGTGTTTTTTTGCGGAAGGGGGGAGGTTTGAGGGGTGGAAAGAGGGGGCTGTGGGATGTTTGCTGGTGAAGAGGTGAGGGGTTTTTTACGTTTCGAGGGCATCGAGATGGGCGAGGGTCTGCAGACGTCGCATGGCGGCGGCATCGTCCTTCGGGCAAATCATCAAGACGCCATTCTGCTCTGTGATGGCAAATCCCTCAAGTCCGCTGATGACGGCCAGATGTCCTTCGGGCAGGCGGACGAGGTTGTTGGAGGCGTTGTCGAAGAGGGCTTCGCTGTGTAGGGTGACGTTGTTCCGTCCATCTACCTTTACGTCTGTCGGCGGTTGTGGGCTGTTCTGCTGAGTGGCATGTGTGGCGTCTGTGCCGATGGTCTGCCATGTTCCGATGTCTGCCCATCCAAAGTGGCACCGTTGGACGTAGCGGTGTTCGGTGTGTTCGAGCAAGGCATATTCCAGCGAGAGGTTGGGTAGGGTAGTGTAGCAGTTGGGGGCGATGTCTGTAGTGGCTGTGGCTCCGAGGTTCACGAGCTCCGGGAAGTCGTCACGGAACTCCGGGACATGTTTGACGATATTATTCAGCATGTACTGAGCGCCAAAGACGAAGAGCCCTGTGTTCCAGAGGAACTCCCCGCTCTCCATAAAGATTTGTGCAAATTCCTTGTCGGGCTTTTCGGTGAAGGCCTTTACGCGGAAAATGTTTGGAGAGCGTCGGGCAGGTTCTCCCATCTGAACGTATCCATATCCTGTTTCGGGACGGGTGGGGCTTACTCCAAGGGTGATGACTCCTTCGTTGGTGCAGGCTATCTCCATGGAATGAAGGACGTCTTCAGCAAAGGCCTGTTCGTCGTATATTGCCTGGTCGGAAGGCGTGGCCACGATACATGCCTCGGGACAGATGTTTGCGATGGCGCTTGTGGCCCACGTCACAGGAGCCAGCGTCCCGCGTCGTACCGGTTCTGCCAGAATCTGGTGGCGGGGTATCATGGGGAGCTGTTCGTGTACGATGGGGATGTAATGTTGCTGCGTGGAAACGTAGATGTTCTCGGGTCGTATGATGGAGGCAAAACGGTCGTAGGTCTGTTGAATCAGCGTTCGTCCGGTGCCGGTGATGTCTAAGAATTGTTTCGGAAATTTCTCGCGGCTTACGGGCCATAGGCGGCTTCCGACACCACCTGCGAGAATCAGGCAAAAGTTGTTTGGTTTTAGGCTCATGAAGGTCTTATTTGTTATGAATCTTTGGCTAAGGTACATCCTTTTTCCTGTTCGCCCAAATTTCTTTCACTTAATTTCACGAAAAAGGTGACTTTTTCGGAGAAAATAACTACTTTTGCGCGGTTAACTTGCCAAATCTGGCTAAAGAGTCGCTCAAATGAATGTAAAAATTGAAGAAGGCTGGGGGCGTAGGCTTGCCTACGAGTTCTCTCTGCCGTATTTTGCCCAACTGGTGGCTTTCGTGCGTCAGGAGTATGCCACCACAGAGTGCTACCCTCCGGGCGGCCGTATCTTCAACGCATTTGCCCAGACGCCCTTCGACGACGTAAAAGTGGTCATCCTCGGACAAGACCCATACCACGAGCCGGGACAGGCCATGGGGCTTTGTTTCTCTGTGCCGGATGGCGTAGCCCTTCCTCCCTCTTTGAAGAACATCTATGATGAGATTCATTCGGAGTTCGGTACGCCACAACCAACTTCGGGCGACCTGACGCGCTGGGCACGACAAGGAGTGCTGCTGCTGAACGCCACGCTGACCGTGCGCCGAGGCTTCGCAGGCTCTCACCAACGCCGAGGCTGGGAGACCTTCACGGATGCCGCCATCCGTGCCCTGGCCACCGAGCGCGAGCACCTGGTCTTCCTCCTCTGGGGCAGCTATGCCGGACAGAAGGCCCAGCTCATCGACTCCAACCACCATCTGGTGCTCCGCTCTGCCCATCCTTCTCCCCTCTCAGCTTATCGTGGTTTCTTCGGCAACCATCACTTCCAGCTTTGCAACGACTATCTGCAAAAGTGGGGAAAGACACCCATCTTGTGGTGAACCTGAAATAGAAAGAAAACAGTTAAAGACTGGGCATTGTAATTTGAAACAGATTCCGATACTTGAAGTGGGGGACGTGCTGATTTCCACGTTCATCCTGACCGAGAAGTTCTGCTGTGACCTCTCAGCCTGCGGCGGTGCCTGTTGCATCGAAGGAGATGCCGGGGCTCCAGTAACCCTCGATGAAGTTGGCGAGATAGAAGCCTCCTTGGATGCAGCATGGCCGCAGATGTCGGCTTCCGCACAAGCCGTCGTGGACCGTCAGGGAGTGGCTTACACCGACCAGGAAGGCGACTTGGTCACTTCCATCGTCAACGGAAAAGACTGTGTCTTCACCTATTATAATTATCCTCCTGTCTCCCTGCCGGAACTGCCCGAAGGCTGTTGCCTCTGCGCCTTGGAGAAAGCCTGCCGCGAGGGGCGTTCGCGTTTCCTGAAGCCCATCTCCTGTGCTCTTTATCCTATCCGCGAGAAGCATTTCGGCGGTGGCCTCATCGGCCTGAACCTCCACCATTGGGCCGTCTGCGATGCCGCCTTCAAGAAAGGGGCTGAACTCAACCTCCCCGTCTATCGTTTCCTCAAGGAGCCTCTTATCCGCCGCTTTGGCGAAGCTTGGTACCGGGAACTTGAGACCGTTGCAGAAGAGTTTCAGAGAGAGTTTGGTGAGTGACGAAGTCACGAATCATAACCAGTCTATAGCACCCACCTTTTCGCTGGTATTTTTGTCCGGACACTCACCACAAGTCTCGCCAAGAATACGCAAGAAATAAAGAAACTAATAGGCACAAATGCGCACAATTGGCTGGCTACCATTATTATACCCCGCTGGGGTTTCCCTGGTGTCTTCTTACGGAGTCAATTTATTCTTGCGCATTCTTTTCCTTTTTATTTGTGATTCAAATTTGTGCGCATTTGCGCCAATTTGTTTCATTATTCCTGCCACGCGGATTTTTCTCACTAATGAGGTCCTGTGTTACTTTCGGTGCAGAACCACAAAATTTTGTTGGTAAAAGTACCATCACCCGTCACCTTTCCCGCGTAACAGGCAGATTGTCAACCTGCTATCGGGTGACGGTAAGGTGATGGTAAGGTGACGGTAAACGGCATTTCGCGACTCCTTTGCTCAAAAACAACATTCAATCGGCTGTATATGAGTTAGATAGATTCGTCGAGTTACCATCACCCTGGCTATATCGTCTTGAAGGCGTAGGGGTATACGCCAGAACCCTTAAGGGTTAGAGCGGAAACCCTTAAGGGTTGGAGGCTGAACCCTTAAGGGTTCGGGAGTGTCCCACTAATGAGACAAACAAGAGAACCTAAATCTTACGGAAATCAGACCTAAATTGGCTGCGCCGACATCCTACAATATGTACCACGGATTTCGCGGATTACACGGATTTCTTCCAGCTCTAATCTGTAGTTTTATTCTATATTTCTTGAAGTGCCAAGCGTCGCAAAGCGCCGAGCGCTCAGATTTACGAGGCTGTTTGCAGAGAAATCCGTTTAATCCGTGAAATCCGTGGTTCATGTATATATTATTTTCTTTATTTCTTGCGTATTCTTGATTTAAATTCTTGCGTATTCTTGCGCATTGTTTTCTTTATTCGTTCCTATTTGTGGTCTAAATTCGTGCTTATTTTGTTCTAATTTGTTTCCTTTCCTTACCCGTTCCATATCATTTCTTTCCGTTCTTGCAAGCCTTTTGGTCTTCATACCAAAAAGGTGATGGTAAATAAAATCTTTCGTCCTCATTATCAGCCACATCGGATTTCCTTTTGCCCAAAAAGAGGTTTACCGTCACCTTACTGTCACCCGTAACCGACTGACTATCGGACGGGTAGGAGGCAAGGTGACGGTAAACGCCCTTTTTCAACTAAAACTTTTTACGCGCGCGTGAAGCATCCTCCTCCTCAACAGCGAATTTCAAGGATTGCACTGCTCAGGCACTTCCCGCCACAAGCCCAGACATTATAGGATTGGTTAAAAGATAAACTATTCCGTATTCCATAAATGATGGTCATTAATATAATTCATTTCTTCTTGCAATGAATTATAATCGTATAGATTCCTGGAATTAAGTTTCAGGCATTTTGCCCCGCCTACATTTAAGAACTCTACCTTTTCCGAGTCCATAATTATGC
>Ga0265299_10002058_pt1 | contig 21322 bp, 30 predicted proteins | sample AusTroGonzalo_MG_4_FD_193485 | JGI IMG/M metagenome (GOLD analysis project Ga0265299, IMG submission 193485) | Bovine rumen microbial communities from tropical cattle in Woodstock, Queensland, Australia - Gonzalo_02 | ecosystem: Host-associated > Mammals > Digestive system > Stomach > Rumen ... | reverse complement strand
TAGTATAAAAACAATTATCTTTGCATCGTATTGGTACGATCGCCCTAATGAGACTTTGGCGACCATCCAAATAACAAAATTATTCGGAAAAGTCTCATAATATATAAAAATATGACAATAGCTGAAAAAGGTTTAATTCAACATAAATCTTCTTTGAAAGTGAGTGTCGCAAAACTATTTCTTTCACAGTTCCAGGCTCAAGAAGGTCCTGAAAAAAATCGTAGTTTAATAATTGTCCAATTTTTTTCAACAGATCAGTGTCAATACTTTCACGCTCGAAAATGTTGTAAACATTCGTGCGCTCGGTGTTTAACGCTTCTGCAAATTTTGTAATGTTCACATTCTGAGCATCTACGCGCTCTCGAATGAGCTGACCAATTTTCTTTTCCATTTCATACAAATTTAAATAAATGATTATCAATATGTTAATTTCATTGTCAAAAAAAATGTTACAAATTGTCGAAAAAAAATGTACAAGTGTAGATTTTTTTTGTACATTTGCATCGTTAAACGCATCGTTAAACAAAATATTATTCATCATGTCAAAGTTTCAAAAGTTCTATGAGAAATTGAACCGAAAAAACCAGTTGGATTTTCAGCATCGGGTGCTCGAACAATGCAAGATGAAAAACCCATCTTCATTTCGCCAATGGAGCAACGGTTTGAATGTGCCCGAGGTTCATCAGAGCACCATCAACACCATCGCTCTTGAAATGTTCGGAAAGAAAATTTTTTAAAATCGTTATACTATGAGATCTTCAGACCTGAAAAAAGTGACCCGTGCGGGATTTACAGTTATCCGCCCGGCTGATGTGCCAGCATTCCGCATCCAAAGCTACACCGTGGTTAACGGCTGGATTACCATGTGCGAATATCGCACCAAGGATGAACGCGACCACGCCCTCGAAATCCTACTCGAAAATAAACACATGATTTTAGATTAGGAGGCAGCTATGAGAAATCTATGTATCGGCGACACCGCCTATCTGCGCACTCCTGAAAACGGATGCAACTTCGGTATAGTTATAGCTAAACTCGACGGCATGGTGCGACTCGACTTGCCCGACAACCGTCAAGATTCATTTTTCTACAACGAATTGTTTTAATAAAAAATACCATTATGAATCCAAACACAAAACCATGCTCCAATTGCAAATATGGAGTTTTTGCACCAGACCCATTCGAAATTATGTGCAGCATAGGAATGGCTAAATTCAATATTGAAGAAAAATGTTTCTATTATCAACCTAATAAAAACATTGAAGAATCAGAAAAGATAACAGAAAAAGAAGCTTTGCTCCGTGCTAAAAGAATAGCCGAGCAAGAATTTGAAAATGGTATTGAACCAGTTCTGAAAGGCATAAAAGACATCTTGCTCAATACATTTATCAGGGGTATTGAAACAGGGATTAATGCAGCACGATTTATTGCGGAGACAACGGAAACGAAGACCCGCTGAATGAGTAACGAATAAAAAGCAGAGACACTATGGCAAAATTATTTGCATTTTTAAACGCATCAGTAAACAAGAAAATGGCGGGCATGGTCGAATGTGGCTATGCAAACGGATATGTGGCTGTGCCGCCGGAGCATCCATTCCATGGCTGTCACTATGACGATGCAAACGACACAATCCACATCCACGGAGGTCTCACATTCTCGTCTTCTGTGGCTGACATTAAGAAGCATCCCGAATGGAAGGAACATACGGAGTGTATCGGTTTTGAATCACTTGACGAGATACCAGATGACTACTATGTATTTGGTTTTGACACAATGCACTGGGGGGATGGAGAACTTGACCGCGATTGGTGCATCAACGAGACAAAGAATTTGTTATCGCAGTTAGAGAAATTAAAGTCCACTGCCCAATGACCACCTACGACTAATAAAAAATACCATTATGAAAACACTGCGCCTCGTTCTTAAAAAGCATTGGTATGATATGATTGCCAACGGCGATAAGTGTGAAGAATATCGCGACATAACACCATATTGGCGTAGCCGCTTTTTTAAAGAATATAAAAAGTGCGAGCTTCGTACCATTGTCACCGGTGACCCTCTTACTGATGCCATCGACACCTGCAGTTACTGTAAGAAGATGCAGTTTCGCCATTACGATTTCGTAACTTTCTACATGGGTTACGCTAAGAATCGCCCTCAAATGACATTTCCTATCGAAAGCATCACAATCGGCATAGGCCGTAAAGAATGGGGTGCTCTTCCTTATAAGACTTTTATAATCAAATTCATTAAATAAGAATACTATGTCACAAAAAAAACCAATTGAAAAGCTCTGCGGCTACTGCAAAAACTTTGTCCGCAACACCGGAGCCGACCGCAACAATCGCGGCGCTGGCTTCTGCAAGGTAATCCAAAACAAGATGAAAGACGGTAAGCTCGTCAATCCTTACCCGATTCAGATCTTTGCTCACATGCACTGCAGCAATAACGAATTTATACATAACCATAACTTATTCACAAGAAAGCCATGAGAATCACCACCATCGAACTCGACATCCGTGAGCTCCTGTTTTTGCTCACACACAACAACCTCCAGCGCGAGGCCGACCGCCAACAGAACATCAAGCCAGGCGGCATCGTAAACGACAAACCTGAAGACAAACCAGCCGAAGCCGGCGAAGAAATCAAGCCAGCTTCACGGGTAAAGATGCCTTCAGTCCCTGTGGTTGATCGCCCAGCTTACGAACCTAAGCCTGCATCCTCGAAACGTAAAACCAATAGCGACCGCCGTGTTGATATTTGCAAACCCGATTCAACAGAGTGGATCGAATGCCAGGACTATGAAGAAGCAGCATCCAAAATAGGTTGCAACTTCAACACAGTGCTCACAGCCATCCGCTTAAAATGGGCTGAATGTCATGGCTGGAAAATAAGAAAACACATCGATTAATTTTTAACCTCTTAAAAAATACCACTATGGAAAGAACAGAACTCATCAGAACAATTCACGACCTCAAACAAAGTCAGATTGCAAACAAACAGAAACATTTAGACGCTATTTCAAAGCTTGAAGGTATCAGAGAAAAGTTACTCAAAGAAGAGAAGCAACTTGGGGAGGAACAAGAAGAGAAACACCGCAACCGTGTTGCTCAGATTAAAGAAAACAGTAAGATTTCAATTGAGGTCGAAAAAACACTTTATCGCGACAGGCAGAATAAGATTGAAGATCAGATCTGTGACATCAAGTGCGAATACTTTAAGGATCATCCATTGGAAAGATTCGACTAATTTCTCATTATACATGATTTTATTCCTTTGATGAAAATCCCTCAGTCTCACCGATGCGACATCAGAGAGCCTGAGGGCACCACGGAAGCGAAAGGAAAATTAAAATAAGTATTCATATTTTTCAATGTCACCTGAAAAAGGCAGGTGTCGGGTGCGAACCCCGTGTTTATATTTTAAGTTGCTCGTTTGGCGGTTCGATTCCGCCCGCTTCCACAAAGTAACCTTATAGATTTTATCGTTATGAGCATCACAAAATTAGACATCAACCGTGTGGCCGAATCCATAGATTTGGTCGAACTGGTAGGCCGCACAGTAAAGCTTGAGCACCGTGGACAGAATATGGTGGGCTGCTGCCCATTCCACAACGAGAAAACAGGCTCGTTTACAGTAAGCCCAACAAGGCAAACTTACCACTGCTTCGGATGCGGCGAGCACGGCGACGCGTTCAGCTGGGTGCAGAAGCAGGAAAGCTGCTCGTTTCCTGAAGCGGTGCGCAAGCTGGCAAAACAGGCTGGAATCGACCTCCACGAAGAGGAACGCACAGCCGACGACATTGCCCGCGAAACCAAACGCGAAGCCATGTACCTGCTCACTCAGCAGGTAAACGATTGGTTTGTCGAGCAGTTGAATGCCAACCAGCAGGCAAAGGACTACGCCTTCAAGCGCTGGAAGTCGGATGCCAAAACCAACTATATCCAAGCCACAGGAATAGGCTACGCACCGGCAGGCCGACAGTTTTTAGACGCAGCCCGCGCAAAAGGCTGGAACCAAGACCTTTTGCGTGAGCTGCATCTGATAGGCACTAACGATCGCAATCAGGACTATGCCATGTTTCGCGACCGTATCACTATCCCAATCCGCAGCCGCTCGAACCTCATCGAAGGTTGGACATGCCGCGACCTCAGTAATAACGAGAAGGCTCCCAAATACCTCAACTCTACCGATAGCGAACTTTACCACAAGAGTACGTCGCTTTTCGGTATAGATAAGGCAAAGCCGGAGATTCGAGCCACCGGAAAAGTTTATGTGGCCGAAGGTGCGCCCGATGTGATGCGCCTTCAGATTATAGGAGTGAACAACGCCGTCGCACCTCTCGGTACCGGCACCATGGGCAAAGACCAGTTTGACCTGCTTCAGAGCTGTTTCCCTAAAACAGGCAAACGCCAGCTTTGCATCTTGCCTGATGCCGACATCACCAAAGCCGACGGCACCAACCCGGGTCAGAACACAGCCATCCGCATCGGCACCGAAGCACTCGGACGCGGCTATTCGGTTCTGATCAAAAACATCCCAACCGAAGGCGCCAAGAAAGAAGATCCCGACAGCTACTTCACCTCACCGACACTCTTCAAGAAAACTCCCGAAGAAGACTTCATACTCTGGTATACTAAGCTTCGCCTCGACCAAACAGAAAACCTTGAAGGTATCAACGAGGTTGTAGGCGAGATTGCCGCCATGGTTGCCCGCATCGACAATGAGAGCCTTATCGAGAACTATAAGAAAGAGCTCAAGTCATTATATAATAATACAGCTGCATGGACTAAAGCCATCAATACAGCCAGTAAGGACCTGAAAAAACAGGAAATTGAAAACAAAGCTTTCTCAAAAGAAGGCTTCACAAAATACGGCTTTTATGAAAGCGGAGGAGGCTACTGGAGCCTGCAAGGTCAGACGGAGCTTCGTTGGAGCAACTTCACCATGAAACCGCTTTTCCACATCAAAGACGTAATGAACCCTAAGCGACTTTACGAGCTTCGCAATGAAAACGGCCTGAAGGAGATTGTAGAGCTCAAGCAGGAAGACCTGGTGTCGCTCTCAAAGTTCCGTCAGCGCATCGAAGGTCTCGGCAACTACATCTTTGAAGCCAACGAACAGTGCCTCATCAAGCTTAAGCGCTATCTCTACGAACAGACGGAGACAGCCTCTGAGGTGCAGCAGCTTGGATGGCAGCACCAAGGCTTCTATGCCTGGGGCAACGGTGCCTTCTATCAAGGCTCGTTTATCAAGGCCGACGATTACGGCATTGTGCGCATGCCCGACGGTCAGAACTACTATCTGCCTTCAGCCTCCAAAATCTATAAAGATGATACGATGTATCAGTTTGAGAAGCGCTTTGTGCACCTCGGCTACAGCACTGTGACATTGCGCCAGGTGGCCGATGCCATGATTCGCACCTTCGGCGACAATGCCAAAGTGGGATTGTGCTTCTTCCTCGCCACTCTGTTTCGCGACGTGGTGACCGGCACTCTGAAAGCTTTCCCTATTTTGAACCTGTTCGGACCGAAAGGATCAGGAAAGAGCGAGCTGGGTCACACGCTGATGAGTTTCTTCATCATTCAGAACATTCCGCCAAACCTTTCAAACTCAACCATCGCAGCTTTGAGCGATTCGGTGGCACAGTGCGCCAACGCTATTGTGCACCTCGATGAGTTTAAAAACAACATCGACCTCGACAAACGTGAGTTTTTGAAAGGCTTGTGGGATTCGGCAGGCCGCACCCGTATGAATATGGACCGTGACAAAAAGCGCGAGCAGACACGAGTTGACAGTGGTATTATTATTTCCGGTCAGGAAATGGCCACCGCCGACATCGCACTCTTCAGCCGCTTCGTGTATCTCACCTTTAATAAGACTGAGTTCAGCACCATGGAACGCAACAACTTCGCAGAACTCGACCGTCTGCGTAAGTTGGGATTTAGCCATATAACTCTCGACATACTCAACCACCGTGAGACGTTCAAACAGAACTTCGCCGCCATGTATCACGCCACAGCCACCGAGGTAATGGACCGACTTGGCGACGTGGTGGCCGAGAGCCGTATAGTGAACAACTGGACCACGCTGGCAGCAGCTTACCGCACTTTGGAACACTGTTTGGATCTGCCGTTCAGCTATGCCGAGATTTTAAAGATCGCCATCGAAGGCATAATCCGTCAGAATCGCGAGTGCAAATCGAGCGACGAAATCGCTAACTTCTGGGCTGTTATCGCTGCAGCACAGCAAGACGGCGACTTCATTATTGATTACGACTACCGCATCCAGTCGAAGGATAAGCTCTCCACTCTGAAGGCAAGCATAACCTTCCAGAGTCCGCGACCAATACTCATGCTCAATTGCAACAGCTTGTTTTCATGCTACTCACGCAAAGCCCGCGACATGGAAATCACACGACTGCCTAAAACCTCAATGGAATACTATCTCGAAAACTCGAAAGAGTATCTCGGCAAGCTTCGCGCTGTGCGTTTCCAAAGCAAGGAGAAAGGCAAGCCTCTTTATGTGCTCGACACAAGCGGCTCACAAGGTCAGTTCAAACAGGGTTCGGGTATCAAAATGGCATACTGTTTCGACTATCTCAAACTCATGGAAGCCTATGGATTGAGTTTGGATGTTGAAGCGCATGGAGTGGATGAAGATGTGTAAAACGTTGATTATCATGGAAAACATATATTTTTTTGAAAAAATATTTTTTTCTGATGAGGTAAAAACACGTTCAACATTGTCAACATTTTTAACAACGTTAATAATCAATAAGTTAAGTATATTTTTACATAGTCAACAACTGTCAACATTTGTCAACAAAATGGGTATTATTTTCAATTTTTCAACAAATTGCAACATTTTCAACAGCCGTTCAACAAAGTTGGTTTTGTAACTCGCTGAAAATCAAGCTTGTTGAAAAAATAATGTCTGTTGAACTTGTTGACGCAAAATATATAGGTCTGCCAAAACAAAAATAAAATTATGGAAGGGTTGTATGTTAAAGCCCATGTGGGCAAAAAATTGAGACAATATCTGCTCAATTCTTACCAGAACGGAATCATTACTCCGCCGCGCGACTCCGCTCTGATCGGCATCATCAAACCGCACTTGGAACTCAGCTCCGAGGAAATAGAGTTTCCCGATGATGAAATCATCCTTATTGAGCTCCCTGTCAACTCTGAGCCTGTGTATCACCATGGAAATAAAAAAGTATATTTTTGCAACACTCTTTGGAGGAACACTCTTTCGGAGCTCGGCCACCGCAGGGTTAAACAGTTCTTTGAAAACTTTTTCAAACACGCCTTCCGGATCTATATGGATGGTTATTATGAGGCTCAGGGTTTATACAAACTCGATGATGCCCGAATGAAGGTGAAGGACGGAGTTGTGCAGTACCTGATGCAGTATCACATCGACTTCGATGAGAAACTTATTTCGGCACTCACACGCGACTGGTGGAGGCATCGCGACCTCAACGAAAATTACAAATTTTCGCCTTTAGTTTGTTGATAATCAAATATTTTCGGTAGTTTCGTGTCATTAAAAATTTTAAAGAAATAAAAATATTTTCGATAGTTTTACGTCATTGGAAATTAAACCAAAATAATATGAATAAAGTTGGATTAAAAAGAATAGGCATCGCCGACAAAATTTCAATCAACGACATCAACCAGTCGCAGCAGGGTAGTTCTGTCAGCCTCAGAGGCATCCAACCGGGTGTGCTCTGGTTCGCTTCGATCGACCAGCGCGACTCATCGCTGTCGGAAGAGCTTTCTTCCGACGAAAACGGTTTGAAATATGATATTTCCGTCAACTTCGTGGTGCGCAACACCTCTGATATTGCGCGAGTTAAAAAATACATGCGCCGCCCTGTGGTGATGCATGTCGAAACCGTTGACGGCAACTCTATCACTCTTGGCACTCCCACCTACCCGGTGTTTATGGAGACCGAAGACGAGTGGAACAACCTCACCGTGCGACAGCTCTCCGTCAAGGTGAAATATGAGAGCCTGACCTCATTGATATAGGTGGTTCGGTCACTTACAGTGCCGACAACGACTATATTTTTGCAACGATCAAAAACCAAAATTTTTTTGTATGACAAAACGACAGAATCTGTTATATAAGGCATTCCAGTCAACTTGGATGATGGATGCCAAAACAGCAGGCGCCGCCTTCCAGCTCTTCAACGACATGGTTGGCGCCGCCCGCCTTAAGGCTAAGTATTCGGCTATCGAATACGATCTTCTCGAAGACGACGACTTCGACTACGAAGACACCTATTACAATTTCCGTCTCACCAACAAGGAATATCCTGCCATCCCGGTAGGCAAACACGTCAACGTGGTTCGCGTTGAAGGTGTGATGATGCGCGACGAAGGCTTGTGCCAGCCTGGTACCCGACAGCTGGCCGACTGGCTTTGCCAGGGTGATGCCGACAGCCGTGTTATCGCCAACATCCTCCTTGTCGATTCAGGCGGAGGCGCTTCCGACTCGGTCAAGGATCTGGCCGACGCCATCGGCAGCTGCTCGCATCCGGTTATCGCATTTTGCGACGGCTATATGTGCAGCGCCGCCTACTACGTGGCAAGCTACTGCAAGCACATCATGGCCAACGATGGCCGCAACCTCGTGGGCTGCATCGGCACTATGATTGAGTTGGCCGGCACACCAAAGAACTTCACCGATCAGGACGGTGTGGTTCATGTGCGTATCTATGCCGACGGTTCGGAAGACAAAAACAACGACTACGAAGAGGCATTGAAGGGCAACATCGAGCCTATCAAGCAGCAGCTGCTCAATCCTTTGGCCGAAGACTTCCGCAATGCGGTCGAGGCTAACCGACCTGCATCGCTACCTGAGCAGCGCAAAGGCCGCACCTTCTTTGCTCAGGACGTGGTCGGCACTCTGATCGACAGCGTCGGCTGTTTTGCCGAAGCCGTCGATAAGGCAATTGAATTATCAAACATCAATATTACTACAATGGAAGGCTACAACAACATTCAGAGCATCGCATCATGCGCCGACCTCCAGCAGGTTGACGAAATGGTGACATTGAACGCCGAGCAGCTCGGCGCCATCGATGCACAGCTTGCAACACTCTCACAGGAGCGCGACCAGTTCAAAGCCGAAGCCGAGAAAATCGCCAACCTGACTCAGGAGATTGACTCTCTGAAAGAGACAGTCAGTCAGAAAGACGCCCGCATTGCAGCACTCGAAAGCGCCATCAACAAGGCACAGGAAGAGGAAGCCGCAGCGCAGGCCATGCACAACGGTAACCCAGCAAAACCGGAAGACGAATTTCAGGAAGCAACCGACGAGGAAGCTGCCGAATACGCCCGCAAGGTTGTCAACGGCGAACTCTAATTCACGGATTCAATAATTAATAACAAAAACCAAACATTTATGTCAGTAAACGTTCCTACAATCGCTGATGTGTTGGTCAACTCCAACCACCAGTTCCGTAAAGAGGTTATGGCAATGCCTTTGGCTTCAATCGACGAGTGGGCCAAACACGTTCGCATCATCAACAACCTCAAGGGTAAGGAAACAGAGAGCGTGGTACATCCAGGCGCTCACTTCCGCCCATACAATGCAGAGGGCGCTGCCACAGGCACAGCCACTCTGAAGGCTCGTACACTCGAGACTCTCCCTGTCGAGATCCTCGAAGAGTTCGATCCTGAAGCATTCTACACAACCATTTTCGGCGAACCGGTCAACGCTGAAAAGATTGACCTCCCGATCGTCAAACGTCTTTTGACAGAAGAAATGCGCAGCGCATGCCGTGGTTTGTGCGATGTGGCCGCTGTGGGCGACTATAACAGCGAAGGCACAGGCAACCTCGACTGCAGCGACGGCTTCGACACAATCATCAAAGACGAAAAGACAGCCGGCAACATCACTCTCGCCAAAGGCAACTTCATGACATTGGGCACAGTGTCAGAGTACAACATCGGCGACAAGTGGAGCCTCATGTACAAACGCCTCAACGAAAGCCTCCGTGGCGACAGCAAGACCAAGTTGCAGCTCATCTGCTCGTTCCGCGAGAAAGAGATGTACAACACTTGGTATGCAGCCAAGTTCGGTCACGGCAACTTCGCTGGTGTCCCTACACAGCAGTACCTCCACGGTACCGACAACAAAGTCGAAATTGTTGCCCTCCCAGGTATGGATGCAGCAGACCACTGCTTCATCACAACAAAGGACAACATGAAGATCGGTCTCGACACAATGCCTAACGACACTCGTTTCGAGATCAACAAGGTCGATAATCCGCACTTGGTGCAGATGTACGTGAAGATGTACTTCGGCTGCCAGTTCGTATCAATCGACAAAGAATTCCTCTTCGCAGCTTCAAGAGTTGTCAAGAGCGACGACGTTTACATGGTTGCATCAGCCGACGAGATCGTGTTTGACGACACAGCTCTCAGCGCAAGCGACACAGAGACTATCACTCTGTTTGGCTTCAACCTCACAAGCGCATCAACAGTAAGTATTGAAGGCACCAACGCTGGAATGTTCAGCTCAAGCGCCGCCTCAATCAGCGCCGACGACGGTAACGCCACAGCAGGTAAGACTCTCACACTCACCTTCAGCCCGACAACATCGGCAGGTGACAAGACAGCTGTTCTCCACATCAAGAACACAACCGACGACGTCGATCTCCGCATCACTCTGAAGGGCAAGGGTACTAATTCTTAATCTTTAAACAAGGAGGTACATTATGAATCTTTCAGACATTAGTTTCAACATCGGTTCCATCAACCCTTCAGGCATCGGCGATGAAGTGTACTTCATCCCAAAGCAGCACATCACAGCATGGCCGTCAATCAGCAATGATTTTGCAACAGCAGCCAGCGCCGACAAGTACGCAGGCTACGACGGCAGCTTCACCCTTGCTGCAGGCAAAACCTGGACTCGCCTCTACAACACACAGGGCAAGGGCAAGATCAGCTGGGAGTACAGCGGCGAAATCGACTGCAAGGTTGTGACCAACAAGGCTACATTCAGCTATCCGAAACTCACCGACGACAGCCGTTCGTTCGCTAAGTTTGCCTCAAACGGTGACTTTGTGTTCATCGCAAAGCACGACGGCAAATACTACGTGATCGGCTCTCCTGACTACCGCGCAGTGGTGACACCTAACGGTGACTCAGGCGACGCTGCAGGTTCGGCCAAAGGCATCACCATCGAGATCGAGTGCCCAGACGTCACTCCATTGCCAACCTACGCAGGCAACCTCGTGTTGTCAGACGGCACCTTGGCAACCTCGACAGGCACCTTCACAGCATCACAATCTTAACGAAATCAATGTAACATGATTACACTGAAGACGTTACAAAACCAAGACGGCTACACCTTCGAGGAGGGTGTAGCCGTTCTTGTTATGTGCGGCACAGCTCCCGGAGTGGTGCAGCACATACAGCGCACACACAATCGCGGCTATCTCAACTGTGAGCTGGCCAAGCTGTTGCGCACACCTGGCATGGCACACCGCATCCGCATGAAGTATCCCGATCAGGACGAAGCCGTGGCAAAAACCGAGGTTGCCGAGGGAAAAGCCCCCGAAATTGCCACGCCTGAATCAGAACCGAAGTCAGCCGAGCCTGAGGTTAAAACCGAGGTTGCCGAAGAAAAAGCCCCCGAAATTGCCACACCTGAATCAGAACCGAAAGCAGCCGAGCCTGAGGTTAAAACCATGCTCGACGTGCGTTCCGACCGTGCCACCCGCTTTGAGGATATGCCTACCGAAAAGGCCCGTGAGCTCTGGCTCAAGAAACAAGACAAATACCGCCTCATGCAGCAAAAGCACCTGCAGATGCAAGGTGGCCAAGGGCGAGAAACACAATGAGCAGCGCGCCAAGCTGCGTGCCGAAGTGGTGAAGCTCGACGGCGAAATCGACAAACTCTGGAAACAGATTGACGAAGAGGTGGCTCTCCATGGTTAAAACGGATGTCAGAAGTACCGATTTTAATACCAGGAGTGCGAGTATGCCGACAGAACTCAATGAACATTCTCCGGCAAATAGTAAATATGACAGGTTGCGGAAGCTCGTTGACAATCTTCTCGTATTCCGTAACTGATGGCTGGTTACGCCAGCTTTTGAAGTTGAAGATTGATATGGATGTGCAGCACATCACACTGATTCTTGATAAGGATGTGATGGTTCGCCATCGTAGTAAACTGTTACAAATTGAAAGGGTAGCAGACGAAGCTTATCTGACTGACAGTCACGCCAAGCTTTACTTTTCAGAAGGTAATGGCAAGGCTGTGGCCGTCATTACTTCTGCTAATGCTACCAACAATTATAGAAACGAATGTTATTATGGAACAGACAGACCAAACGAAATCGAGCAAATCCGCCTCGATGTCCGAACAATTCTTCAATCAGCTGTCAGAATTGACAGTTGAAAAACAAGTTGAAGAGTTATCATCATTGTTTTTCACTATCAGCGAGATAGCTCTCTTTATTGGTGAGGACGCAGAAACCCTGCGTTCTGCAATCATGTTCAATAAAGATTCCGAGATTTCAAAAGCTTACAATCGTGGCAAGCTTCGCACTCGTATTCTGCTACGCTTCGATTCACGAAAATTCGCATTCAGCGGCAGCCCGCAAGCTGTTCAAGAAATGAGAGAATATTTATCAGACCAAAACATTGACGAAAATGCGTGACGAAAATTTTGAAATGATTGTAAATAACATGTTTCTCCCTGTAGGACAAAGGAAACCTTTGACGGAGAATCAGGAGAAACTGTTGCAGGAGGTTACCGACTGCTATAATCTTCAGCTTCAAAAGCCTATGATTAGCAGGGTTAACCTCAGAAACTACCTTATAAATAAATACCAATGTTCTCAGATACAGGCTTATAAGATAATCCAGTATGCTGCTACGGCATTGGGTAATGTCAATTCTTCTCACAAAAACTGGGTGCGTCAACGCATTGAGTTTTTGTGCGAAGCTGCTTACATCGCCACTGAAGCTAAAGACTTCAAAAAGAGCGAGTCTTTGACAAAAATCGCCAATGTACTCGCGAAAGCGTTCGCCACCAATCTTGATGAGGGCGAACTTATCAACGCGCAGCGTTATTTGGAGATTGATAAGGTCAATATTGTTATTGACCCCGCAGCAATCGGCATCAATATCTCACCGGTTAGCCAGAAGGAGATCGATAAACAGCTGCGTAAGTATCAATTCGAAGATGTTGACTATGAAACTTTAGACGATGAAACAGATTTATCTTCACAAGGGGCAGCTGCTATATAAGCTTTGCAGCGCTCGCGACAGCGTAAATATTTGCTCCCGTCGATGGGGTAAGAGTTTTATTGTCGCTTTGCGTGTTATGGAAAATGTGCTTGAAATGCCTGGTTCAACAGGTGTGTTCGTCGCTTCTTCATTCCGTCAGGCTCATTCTCGTACTTTACCGTCGATGCTTCAGGCGATGAAAGATTTTGGTTGGGAACGTGATGTGCATTACGTTATTGGTCACCGACCGGATGTTAGGCTCGGTTTTAAAGATCCCGCGTTTTGTCCTTCAGATCTTAAGGATGTTATATGGTTCGCCAATGGTACAATCATGGTGATAGTCTCTCAGGAGGTGGTTATGTCGGCCAACTCAATGACAATCCATTGGCTTGTAGGTGATGAAGCAAAGGGTTTGGACTATGATAAGCTTTCAAATGAAATCTTTCCGGCAATAGGCGGTTCTGATCGTTACTTTAATAATCCGGCCCAGTTCCCGCATTTATGGGGTACTCATTTCTTTACAGATATGCCAACAAACAAAGATGGTTTGTGGCTGATTAAGAAATACGAGTCGGAATACGATAAAGAGCTTTGCGATACCATCATTGCCATGGAGTGGGAGATTAATGGTTTGCTGCAGCAACAACCCAATACGTACAACGTGCGTAAAATAGCACATCTCCGAAAAGAAGCCAATTTGCTTCGTTCGAAGGCTCTTTATTACCAGGAGCGCCCAATCTTCGATAATATCGCAGTGGTGGGTGCTGATTATGTGAAGCGTTGTGAACGTAATCTTACTCCGTTGGTGTTTCGTACATCAATACTTACTAAGCGTATTGATAAAGTGGAGGGTATGTTTTACGATGCTTTTGATCGTAAAATACACACCTACCATGCAACCGACAACAACAAGCTTAATGACTACCGTGCTCAAAATTATAATTGTTTACTCGACACGGATATTGAACGCACCAAGCCTTTAGCTATCTCCTTCGATTATGGCGCGCTCATTAACTGGCTCGTTGTCGCTCAGATTCAAGGCAATCTACATAAAACTCTGAAGAGTTTTTATACCAAACACAAACAGCGTTTGCGTGAAGTAATCCAGTTATTCTGTGAATACTACAAAGAGCATCCAAATCGGACACTCTACTATTACTACGATTCTACAGCACTCGCCACAGGCTACGTAGAGCTGGGGCACTCCGCCTATGACATCGTTCATGAAGAATTTCGTAAACATGACTGGTACATCCACGACATTTACATGGGCAACCCAATGAAACATGATGCAAAACACCGCATCATCAATGAAGCTTTCACTGGTCGTGAAAAATTTATGCCTATGTTTAATGCCGATAATAATGAAGAGCTGCTTCAGGCAATTTGCCTTGCAGAACTTCAGATTGGCAGTCAGGGCGTTCGTAAGAATAAGTCGGCGGAAAAGTCGGATGAGACCGACACAAATCTTCCGCTCGAGCTTCGTACTGACGCCACTGACGCATGGGACACAAACTTTCTTGGCTGTCTTACATATCCATACGACGGCGATCGGTTTGTGTATTAAAACTCTGTTTCATCATTTATATTCGTGCCACCTGACTGTAATGGTCGGGTGGCTTTTTCGTCTGCGTTAGATCCTTCGGAACAAACTCGACGAATGCTGCGGTAATGATACTAATTGCATTAGAATCATTGTCTTAGGATTACGGAATTTCATTTTTAAATTCCGCTCACTCGTTTTCATCATTTTTATCGCCGTCACACCCTTATCTCATCTTGTTTCTGCCTTTCATACTGCGAAGGTAGTTTTCGCAATTGTCTGCTTTAACAAGGTCATGCACTCCGTGTTTCCAAAAAATTCTCCACACCTTCGGGTAGTAATTTTTTTAAGAAAACCTTGCAAAGCTAATTGCTTCTACTCTTCATGCAGTACAAAAGGCGAAACGATAGAGATGACGGGAATGAATCTCTCAAAAAAAAAATTCAACGAGTGAAAGTTAAATTAAAAAGGCTCACTCCAGTAGAATCAAAGAATAAAAACAACTTAAAAATTTAAAATTATGTCAAACACATTGAACTACAGAGATTTAGCTTACAACAGCGTTAAAGGTTTAGACTATGATGAAATGTTACAACTCCAAGCCGAGACTGGGCTTTCACTCCGTCAAATAGAATTTATGTATTACAGATTTAACAACTAAAATATAGGAGATTGAAAAAATGAGAACAGACAACAAAAAACACGAGAACGCACAACTTAGACGCGAACAACTTAAAAAGTTATCAAACGATTTAAAACTTGCGAACGCATTACTAATCGCAAACGGAGAAAAGATTAATAATTTGCTGGTCGAGTATTATAGACAAAAGTTTGAGGTTACAGAACTTAAAACTTATGAGCAGTGGAAAAATTTCGGTTTCCAAGTAAAACGTGGCTCGTTGTCTTATATGGTATGGGGTACACCTAAAACTATTAAAATAAAAAATGATGCAGACCCAACCGCAGACCCAAAAGAGAAAGACGACTTTTTCCCGGTGTGCCACTTATTCGATGCGAAGCAGGTCGCACCTATAGAGACAAAAGAAAACTAATTTATTAACCCAATTTATTAACAATCAAATTTTAAAGTTATGAGTAACAAAAAAACAGCCGGAAAGGCACAGAATGCAGCAGCAGAAGCAGCAGCAAAAGAGAATGAAAACGGAGTCACAACAATTGAGAACACTCCAGCAGTAGAACAGGAAACACCGAAAGCCCCGACAGTGGGCGAGGTTATCGGTCAGGTGTTCAAGGATGCAGAAGAGAAGCAGAGGGAACTCGAACGCAAGCAGCATGAACTCGAGCAATGCCTCGCACAACTCGAGCACAAAAAGAAACTTTCTGAGCATCGTGCTAAATTCATCGAGACGGATGAGAAATTAAGCAAGGCGCTCGAAGACCTTCAAGGAGATGCGTTTGAGCATCCGCATTTTAAACTGGCGATGAAGACCTTCGACCAGTATAGAGATAGGGAAGACGTAGTCTCAATTAGTAACACCGATTTAATCCGTGAGTTTGTGCTAATGCTTCGTGAGAAGATAGCCGACAAAGTAACGGAGATTGAGACGGAACTCGTTCAATAGTCTCGCAATGGGGGCGACCACTCGCCCCCAAATTTTTTCGCTCGCTCGCCTCATATTTCGCAAAAGAGGGTCGCCCCCTCTCCATTTTTCGAGAGGGCGGCGCGGGGTCTTCCGACGGATACCGAGCCGATTTTGAAAAAATCGGCTCGGTAATTGATTGATTGTCTTTGGTTTCGGTGTTGTTTATCGTGTAAACAACAGATTATTTCAAAGCCGCTGCCGGTTTTCGCTCGAAGTCTCAACCGCCAGCGGCTTATATTGTCACTTATATGGAGGTGCTACATCATAATTTTGCACCTGTTTCAATTAACTCAATTAACGTAACTAAACCAAAATGCAATGATTCACGAAAGTAAAATTTTTGAAATTGTGCAGCAGCTAAAAGAGTTCTCGCTCAAGTTCGTTAGCAAGGCAGGCGAACTGGTGACTATTGACAGCTGCCGCTGCACCAGCTTCCACAGCTCGGGCAAAACGATGAACATCATCATCCCCGCCTCGGGGCTTGTGCGTAAAGTGACACGCAAATCGATTGTCGAAATCAACGGAGAGGAGGTTTTTGTATGATCGATGAGCTTAACGACAAAGTGGTTGAAATTGCCGACAACGTTTTCGCATGCAAAGACGCTTTGGCGGTGATCACCAAACACGACAGCTTTACGGTGTTCGACGAAAAACACCTGCGCCCGCAAACGGTGGCAGGCTACACGGTGGCACCATGGGGCAACAACAACGACCTGCCTCAACAGGTGATGGGCAAGATCGACGCTGCCGAGATTGTGGGCACCAACGCCAACTTCAACTGGCGTGTGGCCTACGGCCAAGGTCCGAAGCTCATGGAGGTGATTCGCGACCCTGAAACCAACCGCCCCAAGGCTTTCAAGGAAGTGCTCGAAGGCGACGCCTACGAGTGGTTCCAGAAAAACAACATCCCGTTGCTGATGATGGAGATACTTACCGACCTCAGCTATTTCGGCAACGCCTTCCCGGTGCTGCTCACTTCGGCAAAACAGGCCGACGGCACTCGCAAACGCATCGACGGCATTGTGCACCGCGAGGCCATGTTCAGCCGCTGGGGACTGTCGGAAAAGAAATACATCAACGCACACCTCTACTGCGCCAAGTGGGACGACAACCCTATCGACAAAGACATTCAGAAGAGTTATGTGCTCAATGAGTACGACGCTGTTAACGACATCCGACAGCGCCTGGCTCTCGGCTACGACGCACGCCTCTGCTTCCCTATATACATGCCAAGCCCCGGACGCCCGTATTATAGCTATCCTTCGTGGTGGAGTGTGTTCCGCTCGGGCTGGTACGACAACCTCGTTTCGATTCCTAACCTCAAGAAAGCCATCTTGAAGTATAACCTCGGTGTGAAACACATTATCTACATCAGCGACCAATACTTCCGCGAGAAGGAAGAGATGCTCGGCATTGCGAAGGAAGACTTCAAACGCCGCCGTGAGCTTTACAACGAGGTGGTGAAGCAGATTACCGACGTGCTGGCAGGCGAGGAAAACGCAGGCAAGGCTATAGTGACAAAAAAACACCTCATGCCTAACGGCAGCGGCATGAACATGGAAAAATACATCGAGATTGAGACTATTAAAAACGACATCTCGGGAGGCGAGTACCTGACCGACTACGAGACAGGCGCCAACATCATCTCCTACGCCATGGACGTGCACCCAAGCCTCATAGGCGCCACACCGGGCAAAAACTCCAACTCGCTGTCAGGCTCCAATATCCGCGAAATCTTCATTATGAAGCAGTCGCTGTCGAAGCCGCTGGCATATCTTGCCCTGCAGTGGTGGCCAGCCGTGAGAGAAATAAACGGTTGGGACCGCAATCTCGAAATCATAGTTCAAGACTCATTATTCACAACACTTGACAACTCGAAATCGGGCGAGGTCAAGGTAGCAAACAACGTAACACAATGATAGTAAAGAATATAGCAGAGGGCAAACAGTTTGTGCCCTTCATCAACCTGACAGTGGCCAACGAGCGCCTGGCCGACTTTTTCAGTCGCGCACAGCTTTGGCTTGTTGACAAAGTGATAGGCACCGGCATCGAGACAGCTCTCGAAGCCGCCATACCTCAAAACAGCACCGACAGCCATGCCGACCTGCGCATGCACTGTCGCCGTGTGATCACCGAAAAGGCATTGCTCGACGCCGTGCCTGAAATGGATGTGCAGCTTACCGAAGCGGGGTTTGCGGTGCAGCAAAACGACAACTTTGTTCCGGCATCGTCGCAGAGGGTTGACCGCCTAATAGGTCAGCTGCAAACCAACCTCAAAACCGACACCGACGCCTTGGTTAAATACCTCATGGCCAAGAGCACTGGCACTGAAGCCTACACATCATGGCGCGGCACCGAGCAGTTTACACGCCTCACTCAGGCGTTTATGCCTGTAACGGAGTTCTATTGGATGCTCGGTCCTGAGCACGAGCCTGTGAGCTACGACCAGTTTTATGCCTCGCTGCCACGCATGGCAAGAGGCATGCGCACCGTGGCCGACTACTACGTGTCGATAGCCGAGATTGACCGCCTTCTGGAGATGTATCGCGACGACGATCTGCTTGAAATTCACAAGCGCGCCATTCGTGAGCTCCGTGTGGTGGCAATGATGGCCGACTGTAACCAGGAGCGCGCACGTGCGGCAGCCGCAAGAGCAAGAGACGTGATGCTTACACAGCCCGACTCGTTTCCTCAGTTTAAGGCATCCGACGCCTTCACCATGGGAGGCATCAACCTCGATGCAGGCCGCACTGTAAACTTTGTGTAAGCCATGACAATAAACCTCAACATACCGCGAAGCTGGAAGGAAGTGACACTTCCTCAGCTTCGCATTTTGGCTGAGCACTCTTTGGCGCAGATGTCACGAGAAGAGTCGGCAATAGCACTGTTCTGCAAACTTGCCGGAGTGACCATTGTGCAGAAGCCTATGGATCAGGAAGGCAAGCTTGAAGGCATGCTGCGATGTGTTGATGCTGAAGGCAATAGCTTTAGCATCGACGCTGACACCATGAATGGCATGTGCCACACTCTTGACTGGTATTTCGACGAAATGCCATGCGACATTGTATGTCCGCTCGAAGGAGTGAACCGCTGGCTGCTCGAAACAAAGTTCGGCAAATACTTTCATGCCGACTCGCTGATGTTCGGCTTTTCGACCACAGGTAATATGGAGATGGTTAAGGGTGCTATGGCCGACCTTGGCGACGATCGACAGACACTGACCGAAGTCGATGCTGTGATGATGCACCTTTGGTGGCGTGGTTTCAAACAGTGGCTTACGGGTGAATACCCCGACGTGTTTGCAGGTGACAAAGATGATAACAGCGGTGGTGGCGTGTATGTGCCTATCAAGATACGCCAGAACATCATGCTGCTGCTTAACGACGGCCACCCGCAGGACAACGACGCCATCGAAAACTCAAACGTGCACGACGTGCTCTCGGCCCTGCAGCATCAGATTGAAGTGGCCAAGAAAGAAGAGGAGATGATGAAGAAATACAGAAGCTGACACAGCTTGTCACTCCCATGTCGGAGCTTCATTCTACCTTTGCACTGTTAAAAGAAATGCTCAAGTGAAAAAGACACTTTTTTCGGTCGTAACGATAACAACGGTCATTATCATAGTGGCTTTGATTCTGACCTCGTGCCGCGCCAAGCGCAGTGTCAGCACCACGCAGCACCAGCAAAGCGCGAGCACCTCGGCAGCAGAGACCCATAAAGCCGACAGCTTGTGGGCCTCTCTGCTCGAGCAAACCTACATCAAAATAGAATATTTCCAGCCATTGGTGGGAGATACGGTTGATCATAATGAAAGTTTTAGTTTGGACAGCACTGTTCCTGCCTCGGTTACTCTGCAGGGCAGTGCTGTTATTTTACCACCTCAAGGCAACATCAAGAGCATCGAGATAATCCATAAACAAGAAATGCAGACGGCGCAGACCACCAAGATTGACTCGGTGGCTGTTGCCAACACCTTTACTGAGAACTCAGAAACCATCGAAAAAGAAACCGCGGCTGGGCACGACTACGGATTTTTGGTATTTCTTGCCGTAGGCGCAGCCCTTGTCATAACAGGATTCTGTTACATTAAACTCCGATAAAAGATGAATTACGTTGACACTGAAAATCCGCGTTACAAGTACGTAGTGGGCCGCACTCTGAATGAATATGCGGTGATGGTGCTTGTGCTCTCGACAGGCGAGCGCCTGCCTCTTAACAAAGCTATTGCCGACCGCAACGACATTCAGCTGCCCGACGGCGTGAAGCTTCACCACTCACAAATGTCGCCAGTTCAGAAAGAATTGGACAGAATTGCCGAACTCAACCGCCTTACGCCATGCCAATAGCCCGCGAATGCGACACCTGCGCCAATCACAACCGCTGCCACCCCGACTGGCAGAAGCGCACACAGCGTATGCACGACTGCATTCAATATCGCCCGCTCACTGTTGGCGACTTTGAATATCCGAAAGTGAACTTATTTTCATAATATATAGGTTAAAAGGTTTCATAAATTTTAGATTTTTGGTTCTGCCGCCTCCGAGCTCCCAGCCTGGAGGCGGTTTTTTGTTGCTATTTTGAAAAAAATAAAAAATTTTTCACTTTTTTCTTGACAATTAAAAAAATAGCCGTATCTTTGCAGTGCTTTACAGATGATAAAACATCACGCAGGGGCGGCGGAAACAGCCCAAGACATACTCTGGGGCTTTTTTTATTGCCTCAACCGAATATGACCCAACGGTCGCCTTTTCGTAGATAATTGTCCCCTCGTGGTGACGTCATCTGTAAAGCAGCGAAAACGGCGGCCGCTTTTGTTTTGTCGCCCATAACTTTAAATGCTTTACAGATGAAAACTAACACCACAGCTGCTCAGTCAGCAAAGAACCAAACCAAAAAAGGCTGGGGCTTCCTTGCCGCA
>Ga0265299_10002054_pt1 | contig 21351 bp, 14 predicted proteins | sample AusTroGonzalo_MG_4_FD_193485 | JGI IMG/M metagenome (GOLD analysis project Ga0265299, IMG submission 193485) | Bovine rumen microbial communities from tropical cattle in Woodstock, Queensland, Australia - Gonzalo_02 | ecosystem: Host-associated > Mammals > Digestive system > Stomach > Rumen ... | reverse complement strand
TTCCTTGGTCAATGCATCGCCACCATCAACAGTTGTATCACCATCAATAACCAGGCTCTCTGCCAACATGTTGGCAACCTCAGCCTCTTCTACCTTAAAGGCAGGAATTAAATATGTCTTCTTCATATTATTTTTGGTTTTTGAGTTAATAATCATGATTTAGAAGAGGACTTTCTTACCGTTTACGATATAGATGCCCTTCTGAGCCTTGCTAACACGCTGACCGGCAATGTTGTAGATTGTACCCTCACCTACGGTTGTTGCAGGTGTGAGGCTCTCGATAGCAGTTGCATCCTCAGGAGCATTGAACAGGAATGCCTCCTTAGTTTCTTCAAGGAACAGAGTGAAGAATGCCTTGTTGGCAGCAATCTTACCGCTGGTAGCTTTGTAGAAGCCAACTTCCTTACCCTCGGGCTTAGCCAGTACATACTGACCCTCTGCGTTAATCTCTTCGTAAGTACCCAGCAGGTCGTTGTCGATAACAGTTACACTTGGATTCTTGATTTCGCAAGTAACATTACTATTCTTAACATACTTCTGGAGATTGCCGGTAATGATTACCTTCTGACCAACTTCGAGCGGAGTTGTAGGATCGGGTATGTTAGCCCAGTATGCCTCGAATACCTTACCACCATCAACTTCATCAGCCATCCAGAAGACTTGCTGATTTCTACTAATCTTACCATCAGTGCTTGTAATGTAACCTACTACACTGCTAATTCCTTCAGCAGTTGTATTGTCTTCAAGAGCAGTGGTCTTCTCAACAGCCTTAGCGCAGCTTAACAATGAGTTGTCAACAACGAAGTTATAGGTACCGGGCTTTGCCTTGAGAACTACAGGAGTAGCAGCAGGAACAACAGCACCAATCTCGTTCAGTTTCATGTATTCGCCATTCAGAGTAGCAACAGATGCAATAACATCATTAAGCTCGGGAACAGGTGTGCCGACAGCACCAAGTGCAGCAACCTGATCAGCAGTCAGAACTGTATCCCAGAAGCGTATTTCAGAGGTCTTAATATCTTTTTCCTCACCATCCTCGTCAGCAAAGAAGAGTGCTCCGGTTGTTAATTTCCAATGTTTGTTGTATGCATCATCAAGACTTAAGCTACCGCTAAGCAGTTTACCGTCAACATAGAGGAAACCGCCATTGGGCTGTACTACGAATACAACACGATACCACTTGCCATTTTCGATACTGCCGTTATATTTCAGCGATCCTCCAAGTCCAATCTGGTTCTTATTGATGAACAGACTACCGTCCTTACTATCTGTCAGGCTATTCTGCAAAAGAGGAATATAAGTTGTGGCGTCATCTGCGCAGATATCAAAGAGGACAGAATAGCTATTGATATCTGTTGTATTGATGTTAGCGTCCATCAGTAAGCTGGATCCCTTCGGAACGATAACGGCACCATTACCCTCGGCAGGTCCGGCAACAGGAGTAATACCTGCTTCGGCAAGTTCTGTTACTGTAACATTTCCCTTCTGGTGCTTTGTTGCCTGGAGAGTGGCAATGCCCTTGCCAGCCAACAGGTCTTCGGGATTATTAAATGTCCATGCGCCGATGGCTGTAGGAACTGAAGAATTACCTACAACATTTACGCTGTAAGGAAGATACATGGTAGAATAACCGGCATCACCGATGGTAAAGTCGAATGATGTGGGAACAGCAGTGATACGGAAGGTTGAACCATTGTCAGTAGGAGCATTTGCGCTATTCCAGAACTTCAGAGGACCGGTAGCACCACCGCTCTGGTTGATGCAGTTGTAGTCGGTCTTGGGCTCCTTCAATGTGAAGCCGTCACCGTTCTTACCGATTGTCCATGTATACAGACCCTCGCGCATTACAGCAGCGTCGCCGTCCTTTGTAAGAGTGTATTCTACGCCCTTGGCCTTGTTGAATACCATGATACCTGTATAAGCGTTACCGGCAAATGCCCACTGGTACTCATCGGCAATCTTCTGCAGGTCTTTAGAAGCCTTGGGATAATATGGCTCTTCAGCACCAACGAATACGCTATAGTCTGAACGGATAGTCATGTTGTACCACTTAGGATTATTGACGTCGGTGGTTACCTGGAAAGGACCATCCCATGTAGCTGTGAACTCAACAACAGTCTCTGTCTCGCTGATAGTTACATCAGCCTCTGAATACTTGGTGAAAGGAAGCTGATATTCTGCAGGTATTGTAGTAATCTTGGCACCCTTTCTTGTGGGCAGAGCCTCAGACTTAAAGAGCTCGTTACCAGCCTCATCCTTTACAACATATGTTACAAAGTATGTAGGATGGAAAAAGTCGTTCAGAGCAGCAAGAGCGTCTGCAGGATCAAAGTCAGCAACCTCGATCATGAAGTACTGGTTACCGGCATCGGCATTGACCCAACTGTTGATGACATATCCGTAAGGATCGTTGCCATTGGTGTTAAGACCATACTGAGTAGACTCGTTGATCTTGAAGGTATACAGGAACAAAGGATCAGTCTTTGGTGTCATGACGACGGCATCGTTAACGCCCTTTACAGGCATCTCGGACAAAGCACCGGTATTTGTAACGAACATCTTGTCGGCAACGCTGTAAAGATAATAATTATTCTCGTAGCTTATTACAGCAAATTCTGTGGGTTCTGCATCATTGAGAGAACTATGAGCTGTAGAGGCCAGATAATTGTTCTTTGTCAGGAAAACACCACGCTCGCAACCGATGTTGTATGTCTTGGCATTAGAGAGGTCTGTCAGGCTATGAGCGGTACCCTTCTTCATGATACGGGTAATAGTGATAGTACAATTCTCTTCGCCAATAGCACCCTCAACATCATAGTTATAAAGGAAATTTGAAGTCATAGAAGTAGGTACATTAACCTTGCTGTTGGCTTCCTGCTTCTTTGTGACAGTAGAAACTACAGTGGTACCATTAGACTCAACGAGCTTATAAGTTACGTCGATAACAGTCAAGGGGCCTTCAATCTCCCAAATGTAGGTAGGCTCATAATTGTATTTTGCAGCAACACTGGCATCTGCATTTGCTACTGCAAAATCAAAGAATACGCGTCCGCAATCTGCCCAACCGCTTTCACCGTATGCAACGTTACATGCACGGATTGCATACTTTCCATCCTTTAGGAAGAATACCTGAGATTCCCAGTCAGCTCTGTTGTTTGTGCTTGTGCAGAATTTTCCGCAATTCAAAACAGCCTTGTTGTTGCTTTGTGCTGCATTGGTAAATCTCTTAGTAGCGCTGGATACTTGAATACCAATGGATTTTAGGCCGCCGCCATCCTTCTTAGTGAAGGTAAAGTATTCACCTTGATCTTTCGGAACTAAAGCTCCATCTGCATTAATGTAATACACAGCACCAGGAGCAGAAGTGAAGATGCGGTAAACACCACCATCCTTAATGGCAGCCATTGCAGCATCATACTCAGCATCTGTCTGAGCCATTACGCCCGTCCATGCTACTAACGATAGCATAACGGAAAAGAAAAGTCTAATTTTTCTCATAATAATGATTTAATTAGGGTTAGTAATAGTTTTTATAGTATAACTGTTTTAGGTTATCTTTTGCAAAAATACACCTTATTTATATATAAACAAATAAAACGCAAAAAAAAGTTATCTAAAACATCATTTAATCTCTTTCCGTCCGTTTCTGATTATAATTCCGTGGGAAGATTTGCCGGCTTTCTGTCCAGATATGGTGTACGTCTGGTCAAATAGTTTCTGCGTAACATATTTGATAGGGCGGATTGGCGTCGTTGTATCCATCGGAAGTGTACTATTCTTGCGATCGCAAGGCAGCCAGCACGTGAACGGATCTATTGTCCGGTTTGATGAGACGCGATAGAAAACAGAACCAGCGGTAGGCAGGTAATAGCCCTGTCCGGTCTTTAGCTCCTTGGAGGCATAGGTGCCAGCCAGAAGGTTGCCCTCGAAAGAGACGGCGCTACCGATAAGTTCCTGTGCTGCAGGCGTCAGGGTGAAGGATGCCTTGGCTTCCGGTCCTTGTAGGATTACGGCAGCTCCGTGAGGCAGCACTTCCCCACCCTCGGCAACAGGGAAAAGCATGACGGAGGATGAGGCTACTTCGCGAACGATATATGCGGTATACCCCTCTGGAACGACAGTTGCGAAAGGAACGCATACGGCTGCCATACCTTTGGCGTTTGTGGTGTATGTATGACTGCGCTGATGCATCATTTCTGAGAGGACAGCGGCATCTGCATCTGTGATGGATCTGCCATATACGCGTACTGCAGCTATCTTGCCATTGAATGCGTATGCTCCACTGCTGGTAGCCGTTGAGTATACACCACTGGCTTCACCGCCAATGCCAAACCATTCTGATGGAGCCCATTCGAAATGTGATGCTTCCTTGTTGCAGACAACATGACTGGAGGCCAGCTTTCCGTCTATGTAGAGACGTGAGAAATGCTTCAGGCGGTCATAGACAAGCAGATAATGTGTATATTCGTCTGTGAGTATGCCCGCAGCTGTCATGTTCCATTGTTTCTTTGTAACAGTACCGGCACTGTTGTATCCCATGGTTACTGTGGAATACCCTACCTCACCCTTGGATGTCATCTGCAGACCTGCTCCGTAACCTGCGGGGAAACCAACAGGGCGGACTTGCTTGCTGGGTGTTGCACTCTCTGTCTTACAATAAACCTCTATGGTATAGGAATCGCTTATGAGGTTCATGGCAGCCGGGCTGCTTCCGAATGGATACTTTAAGAATGTTGTCTTATCTCCTTGAAATATAGCTTCATACAACTTCTGCGTTTCGTTCCATTGAATAGGTATTTCGCCTACCATCTCTATGGGCGTATTGCGGAAATTAAGCGCATGGTTGACGGCCCCATACTCCATGAAATCGCAATCTAAGACAAGGTCGTCCGATACGGTTGGCACGGGTTCGGTGAACTGTTTTACATAGGGAGTGTACAGCGCCATGGCGGCCTTCTCGCTGAGTGCACCGTCATAGATGCGGGCAAAGACAAAGGTAGAGGCAGAACTGTTTTCACAACCATTGATCATACTACCTGAAATACAATCGCCACCCAGACAGATCCACATGCCCTTTTTGCCGGTTGGCACGCCACACTTGGGCATGGCCATGTCTGTACCGCATCGTGTACTGGTGTGAACCAACGTCCCATTGATAAAATAGCGCATGATATGGCTGGTCCTGTCCATTGTCAATACCACATGATAGAACTTGCCGGGAATCATGATGGAGTCGCCGGTAAAATCTTTTGCACTGCTCTTAAGCGATGTGGTGTGCGTATAATTGAAGGTGTTGGCGTACTGTGAATTATGGAAGGTCCAGCCACCGTTCTGATCATTGCTGAAGTAGCAAGTGCGGTTGCATGCTCCCTGTGCATCGGCAAGTGACTCCAGTCGGACCAGCGCTTCCCATGTCACGTTATTGCTGAAGGCTTTTGCCAGTTCGGAGTCACTGTCGTAGTTCACATAATAGAAATCTGCCGTAATGGCCCGGCTACAACCGTACCATGTATCATGCTCGGCATCATACAACGTTGTTGCCCTTCCATGCGAGCCTATTTTTCCTGCGAATGATCCGTTATTGACCATACCTTTAGCATCGAAGGAAAGGTCGAGCAACGGCTGTGCCTCCTCGACTTCAGCGTTACGGCACAGGTCTGCCGTAATGACACCAGCCTTTATCAGTCCCTTGCAGATGCAATCGGCCAGTAGCTTACATCCAGCAGGACGGGGATGTAACTTATCGATTGTATATTTGTTCCAGTCGGAACTCCACGCCACCGAGGTGCAGTCTATGTAATAGCAGCCGAATTCCTGGGCAATCTTCTTGATGCTGGCATTACCCTGTGACATAGTCCATCCCATGCTGTTCGTGGCACTGTAACCAGCTGAACGGGGGAATATGCTCAGGCATACAATCTTGGCATCGGGGTATTTTTTTTGCAGACGGTATAGCATCATGGCATAACCGCCTCGGAAAGTGACGGAATCCTTATAGACAGGTCCTGTGCTGTATTCGCCCAACTTGCAACGTTGCCAGCCCCAGTCGTTTGTGCCGCCTGCAATAAGGATGACATCGGGCTTGCCGTAACGGCCGATAGATGTAACGCGGGCTGTACTAAGGAAAGGCGATACGGCTTCGCCGTTATCAGAACTGACACGTGATCCGCTCCAAGAGGAGTTTGCAAGGAATGTCATTCCCGTCATGCGACTCAACTGCATCCAGTACGTATCACCCAGTTGCATGCCACACTCCAACTCGCGTGATGCCGTATAATAGACAGCATAGCCTGATGGCAGGAAATCGTGGTAGGTGCTGATGGAGTTGCCATACACTGCAAAGGTAACAGTGTCTTTGCTTTGTTCCTGCGCCATAGTAGGCAGGGAAAGGAGAAATAATAGTCCCCACCCCAGCCTTCTCAAGCTGGGGAAGGGAATATGTGGTTTCGTCATGTGTTTCATAGTTTACTGTTTACCGACGACAGAATCGTCGGGCACAATATTTTTGTTTTGTTTATTTAACTAAAGTCTAAGGTCTAAAGCCTAAAGCCTATTTCTCAATTATAATGATGCTGGGAATCTTCTCGAAGATAGCCTTCCACTTAGCAGCCGAGAACTTAGGACGGCGGTCGTAATAGTATACGCCGTTCTTCTCCTGTTCTACATCGGTAATCTGTGTGTAACAGAATCCAACAACGTTCTTGCATGCCTTGATGGCATCCACTTCCTTTTCCAGGATCTGGAAGAACTCATCCTCAGTCTCAATCTGAGCGCCATAGCCCCATGAGTTGCTGCGCTGATCCTTGGGAATCCATCCCAGACCGCCGAACTCGTCGATCATATAAGGCTGACCCTCCCATTCTGCAAGGTAGTTCTTGCCACCCATGTTGCGATAATGGGGAGCGCCGTCCTTGAAGGTGTGGTTCTCAACCAGCTTGTCGTATTCGCGTGAGTAATCGTGTACGCTCCAGATATCGGTCTTTACATGGCCGTCGCCACTGGCATCGTTAACAGGACGGGTGGGATCAATGGCCTTGGTGAGATTATAGAGATCCTGCACAAAGCGAACATAGGTACCTGCCTGGGCACCCCATGTCTCATTAAGTGGCGTCCATGTTACGATACAGGGATGGTTGCGGTCGCGAACCACCAGTTCTGTCCATTCACGCAGGAAGTTACCTGTTGCCTCCTGATTGTTGACGTTGGTACCCCATGAAGCCTGCTCGCCCCAGCAGATATAACCCAACTTGTCGGCCCAATAGTAGTAACGCTCCTCGAAAGCCTTCTGGTGCAGACGGGCACCGTTGAAGCCGACAGCCTTACTCATTTCGATGTCATGCTTGAGATCCTCATCGGTAGGAGCTGTCCAGATACCCTCGGGATAGAAGCCCTGATCCAGTACGAGACGCTGGAAGTAAGGCTGGTTGTTCAGATAGAAATAACCGTCGGCACAGTGAATCTTACGCATGCCGGCATAAGAGCTAACCTCGTCGATCACTTTTCCTGATGCATTCTTAACGGTGTATTTCACATCGTAGAGATTAGGATTCTCGGGGCTCCACAATTTGGGATTCTTGATGGGCAGAACAATGTTGGCACCATTAACGGCATTGGCTGTCTTGGTAGCCACTATTTTCTTGCCATCCAAGACCTGAACGGTCAGGGTGTTACCGTTGGCCTCTGCATAGAATTCGGGACGAACGACAAGCTGCTGCTGGTCGATATCGGGGATGGCAAACACATTCTTCAGAGCCTGAGCACTCACGGGTTCCATCCATACGGTCTGCCAGATACCTGTGGTGCGGGTATAGTCGCATCCGCCAGAATAGTAGTTCCAGCACTGCTTGCCGCCAGGCTGCATACCGCTGCGAAGATTATCCATTACACGAACCACCAGATTGGCGCTCTTACCGGCAGGAACATACTTGGTGATGTTTATCTCGAAACTGCTTCCTGTGCCAAAGTGCTGCATCACCTCTTTGCCATCAATGTAGATGGTTGCCTCGTAGTCTACTGCACCGAAGTGCAACAGCACCTGCTTTCCTTCCCACTCGGCAGGAACGCTGATGGTGCGCTGGTACCACATACAGTTGATGAAGTCTGTATACGCCACACCGCTCAGTTTACTCTCCGGGCAAAAAGGAACCACGATATTTCCGTCGAATCCCTTGCTGTTACGGAAATCACGGTTGTTGCCAGACTTACCGAAGTCGAAGGTATAGGTCCAAGTACCATTCAGGTTTAACCACTGTGTGCGCTCGAACTGAGGACGTGGATACTCCGCGCGTGGCGTGTCGGCCTTCATTCCTGTAATACTCAGGAGACCCAAGGCTGCAATAATAAGAAACTTTTTCATCTGTTGTTAATCTTAATTGTGGTTTTTATTGGTTTTATATTCTTTCTCTTATTATACAAAGTTGGAGGTAGCCTTTACATCATATCTCCAAACAGGTCTCCCTGAACGGGCTTAGATGCCTCGGCAGATGTCTCTTTCTTGTACATCTTTTGTAACTCGTTAACTGTCTTGCGAATCTTGTTACGTAATGCAACAGGGCCCAATACCTCTATACTTGTTCCGTATGAGAGTACAATGCGTTCTATGTCATCGCTCATGGGTACTTTAACCTGGATGGTAACATTTCCCTCCTGCGCGTTAGTCTGTCGCTGTCTTATCTCGGGGTTCTGCAGGCGTGTCAGCAGGTTCTGTTCCAATTCTGCATGAATTCTTACGTTGATGGATGTGATAGGACCTTCTGCAAGTGGTGTAACGGTGTGTGCTGTATCCTGATCGCGTGCGACGTCCAAGCCAAGTGAGGTGCGCAACAATGGATTCTTCCACTCGAGGTTGATATAACGGAGAATACGCTTGTGGCCACGACGGAAGCTTGGCATCAGCCGGGCACCCTTCTTCTTGAAAAAGACGACATCGTTCTGCAGCATACGCTTACTGCAGCTCCATTCGCGGTTTACTTCCTTGAGTCTTTTGTTTACATAATAGATGAGGCTTCGCGTGTTGCCTGTCTCGTTGGTTGCTGTGCGCTCGCCCATGAAAAACTCCAGGACAGGATCTCGTAATGCCTCGTCCAGAAACTGCCAGCGCAGTCTTTGTAAGTCGTTCTGTATCATATGCTATGTTTTGTTTATTAATTGTTTTCTTTGTTATAACTGAGCGGTGATAATCTCAGCATCCAGCATCCGCTGCCTAATTCCCGTGATTGCAACCCCTCGTCATCGGTATATCCATTGGGATAGATAAGACGGGCCTGAACACCCACGGGAATCTGTATCTCCCAGGAGAGATTTCCGTCTTCCTCCCTACTCCACGCACTGGCGATGGTACCATAGGGGCACTGATGAGCTATGGACTGAGTCTTGTCATACAGGGAGGGTATGGTAAGTTCCACTCTCCTGTAGGCAATGCTGGAGGTTGTCTGACGGATAGCACCACCGCACCAAGCAGGCTCGTCGGCATATAACCAATAAGGTTTGTATACCGTAGAATCTACTTTGAGCCGACTATATCCCGTCACATCGGCCTGCAGGTTCTGTCGCTGTGCCATCTCTGTCATCATGCTCACCAGTTGTAGGCTAACCGTGCTGTCTTTCTCGCATCGGTGCATCATCCAGCGGTTGACCATCGGATAATAGTCATAAATCGCCTTTACGTCCCCTTCCTCTTTATATATACTATACAGGACTGCTGCGACACTGTCAACGGGAATTGCTGTTGTGTCGTTGGGGATAGGAAGGTAGAGCTCGCCGCTGTCGGCCTGCTTCATTTGCAGCGCATTCAGCCAACGGAGGTAATAAAAATAGTCACGCTTTTCGTTGCCTTTTGTAAGAGGGGCTTCATTCCATTCGCTACCTTTCCGCCCAGTTTCTATCTTTTGGATGGGACTTTGCAGATGTTCGTTATTACTAAGCCAGACCTCCAGTTGCCAATAAACGGTACTCTCGTAGGGAAATCTGCGTCCTTGGTAGAAGACCTGCGTCATGTCAGCACTCTCGCGTCTCTCGCTATCCCACATCAGTGTCGGCCCACCTTCTAATCCTCCAGGTGTGCTGGCCACTTTGATATGATAGGCCAACTGGTACACGCCGTGATCTTCGCTTTCTATTTGCCAACTGAATTGCCCTGTACGAACAATTCCTCTAGGGTCTGTCATGCGGTTAACCCTCAGATTTACAAGCTCTGAAGCATGACTGAATGCTACATTCAGTATGCCCATAAACAGTATAACTATAGAGCTTTTCATCCGCATATATAAATATTAGCGGCACAAAGATAGCAATTAATTTCCAAATGCAAAGTCTTTATCATAGAAGTTAATATGGAAAATTATGAAAAAACTTTGCTGTCTCGTAGAAATCAATTACCTTTGGGGGTGAATTACTATGGCTGTTGGTCAAAAAAAAGACGTCGTAATAATGATATAACGTCAAAACGTCAAAACGAAGTAAAAGGCTGCCCAAACAACCAAATCGTCAACTACAATAATATGAACATCGAACATTATACAGAACATTTAGAGGATCATGGCATTAAGCCTACGTCCGTTCGCCTTTTGGTATGGAAGGAATGCAGCAGGACACATAAGGCTTTTACACTCCAGGATATGGAAGAACGATTGCCCCAGATGGACCGTTCCAGCATATTCCGTTCCCTGAGACTCTTTGCCGAGCATCATCTCTTACATGAGATAGATGATGGAACCGGGTTCCAGAAATATTGTGTTTGCCGTTGCGAAGGCGAGCAGCATCTTAACCACATACATTTCACCTGCAGGAAATGTGGCAAGACCTATTGTCTGGAGGAATATACAATACCTGTTGTTCCACTACCTGAAGGGTATGCAATGGACGAGGCAGAATACATTGTAAAGGGTCTCTGTCCTGCCTGTAATAAGTGAATTTATGCTTTTCAACAGAGAAAAATGCTTGTCAGAATAGCCTATAACCAACATTTCTTGTTTTTTTTTGTTTTTTTTTGTGCAAATGTTGTGTTGTATTATTAATATTTGTACCTTTGCGGTGTTTACAAACCTAAAGTAATAAAGTATATGAAAGATTTACTCAACCAGATTGCTGCCGCTTATGGCGCATTCGCAAAGGACGCTGCTGCTCAGGCAGAGAATGGTAACAAGGCTGCAGGTACACGTGCACGTAAGGTATCTCTGGAAATTGAGAAGGCCATGAAGGCATTCCGTAAGGCTAGCCTTGCTGCTGCTAAGTAATTTAGCATTACTAGAAGAAAAACAAAGGGACGGTGTCTAAACACTGTCCCTTTAGTTTTTTCTACCAGTTGCCTTTGGGGCAAAAGATAAAGGTATTACAATTCCTTGATAGCCTCGATCATCTTATCCTTGTCACCACCGTAGTAGTCTTCCAAGGCATACTTCATTGCAAGGGCTGCATAGTCCTTACGTGAGATCTTAGACTTGATGAAGATAATAACACCAGTCTTAGAAGATGAAGCATACTTCTTAGCAACCAAAATCTTTATGAAGGTAGCCAGCGTGGTGTAAGCCATGCTTGAGCCATCAGCCTTAAAGAGTTCTAAGATATCGCGTACCTTTGATTGTTTTGCACCTGACTCCTCGAGAGTCCATAATTTGAGCATAATCTCATGCTCCTTGGGAGTTAACAACTTCCTTTTCTCAGCTTTTTTCTTATTAGCCATGGTTAATTCTGTTTTTCAGTTTTTTTATTTTGTTATTCTGTCATTGCAAAAATACTTAAAATTAAATGTTTACCCAAATTATTTACCTAAAACCATGTTTAATTTAACATATTTTAATTAATTTAAGGCAAAAATGCTATTTATTCTACTGATTTTCGTAAAGTTTCAAGTCTAAATGCACATGGCCATGCTATCAGAAAATCGTTGAATCTGTTCTGCTGTACAACGGGGGGGATTACTTCTCCTTTAGCACGCGAAAACCATGTTGATCCATAGAAAGCATCGTTCTGTGAACCAATTGGACGGATATGTCCGTTAATCTTTAGAATACCATCACCTACCAACTGGCAACAGTTGCGCCAGATAGCTTCGGCCTTCTCGCTCCATTGCGAATCATCTGTCAGTTTTGCCAACTCACGCCAGTCATTCACCCAACGACAGGCATACGTGTCGAAGTAATTACGCTGTGTGCTGACGCTGGTTGCGCCCAGTGTCTTGTAGCCATATTGCTGAAAGGCATCTCCCTGGGCGTAATTGATGTTGTAATGCCATAGCCAAGTGCTCAGGTAATACGATACGTCAACGGCATCGTTCAGGTAAGCCTCATTATTTGTAATCTTATACAGCCCTATAGCTGCTGTCAGCAGTGGGTAAGCCGATTCGCGGTCGATACAACGGGTATCCAATGTGCCGTCTGTGCTGAAGCCGTTCTTCTTGAAGTTACCTATATAATATATGTACGCGCGTTGAGCGCTCTCGAGATACTTCTTGTCGTTGTAAAATTCGTAAGCCTTGAGCATAGGTGCGATAAGGAAGGCTCCTACCCCGCCCTCGCGTTCTATGCAACGACCGTCAGCTGTCCATCCTCTTCCGTAGCAACCATTGGGCTGTTGATCGGCCAACATAAAATTGCAGATGCCCCATGCTGCACCCAGATAACCGGGGCGCACAAGACGCAACTCCTTTACAAGACGGTCAGCCTCGAAGAACTGCGAGGCAGCCGTACCCAAGTTGCAGGCATCCATGATACAACTGCTCTTGTTGATAAGCGCATCGTACTGTGTATAGAAAAGGCCGTTAGGCAACTGGCAGTTATCGGCCCAGGTGTCCAGTGTGGCAATGCCCTGGTCTAAGGACACGTGATTGGTTGTCTTGTTGAAATCATGCAGAATGCTTACAGCCAGACTGATATTCTGTCCCATCCATCCTGCCTCGTAGCAGTTGCGGGTCACTTGTTGCCATTCCCCTTTCTCATTCAGGTTCAGGCCCAGCAGATAGCCCATGTAATCATCATTCTCTATCCAGAGCGAGTTATGGCAGAACTCCACACTCTGCTCCCAAAGCTTCTCTTCATCGGGTGCAGGCAGTTTCTCCGGTTCAGCCATCAACCATGCCATATCCAACATGTGGCGATATGCATTATGGTTGGTCTCCTTACGTGCTACAATCAGATACATACTCAGCTTGCGTGTCTCGCCCTGCTTCATGTTGTAGGTACGCTGCCATCCGGGTGCATACTGATCCTGTGCGCAATATGATACTGGCATTTCTTCCTCGGGCCATAACAACTGGTGTGTTATGATGTTAGGCTCAGGTTGTATGCCACAAGAATAGTCATCTTCGGGCTTCTCTGGTACATTGCCGAATGTGGCAATGGCGAAATCCTCTCCCTCGCTATAGATGGCTCCGGGTATGGGGGTACGTTTGTACGAGAATGTGTACCACTGTCTGTCGCGCTTTTCTCCCTTGGGCTCCATGCCGCGACTCAAGTGGTTGCCGTTATAGGACACGGCTGGTATCATCCACCACTCAGGCTTGGATACATGTTCGAAACTGGCTGTCAGACGTACGTTGGGAACATCGCGCTTGGCTGTGAACGTCCAAGTAATCTCCCAGGTGTTCTCGCTCACCAACTCTTTCTCGCATTTCATCTTTACATCCAGGGGTGCTGTGGCATTGACCGTACCGATCAGTTTGTTATCACCCGATAGCAGCCATTCGTCTTTCCAGTGGATATTCTCTAAAAATGCCACCTGAGCCAATCCCTCTACCTGACATGCTGCCATCAGCAGCAATGATATTATCCTAATATAGCGCATTATGTACCTTTTTATAGACCTCCATCTCCTCTGTATGAGGACTGGGTTTACTCACTTTTATTTTCCTTCTCTTCCTTTTCCTTTTGTTCTTTTGCCTTCTGTTCGGCTACTGCCTTGGCACGCTGCTCGCGAAGACTGTATTTCTTCTTAGAATCTTTCTCCTGCTGCTTCAGTTCCTTCTGCTTGGCTTTTTCCTCAGCAACCTGTTCTGGAGTTAATACAGGCTTTTCTACCTTGGCGGGCTTTTTGTTTTTTTCTAGTTTTTCTAGTTTTTCTGGATTATCTAGATTGTCTAGACTATCTGGATTTTCTGGTTTTTCTGTTGCATCTACCCTCTTGGCTTCGGCTCTTGCGGCTTTGGCCTTCAGTTTATCTTCTGCAGCTTTCTCTTTGCGTCTTTGTTTTTGCTGGCGGGCCGATGCGCGTAGTTCTGCTCTTTCGCGGGCACCGCCTTTCTTGCTCATAATCTTAGCCTTTTCGGCTTGCTGCTTAGCCTGGTTCTTGGCAGTCTGTGCCTTCTGCTTCTGCTCAGCCTCCAGTTGGGCACGTTCCTCCTTGCTCATGTTGGGTTTTGCCTCTTCGATGTCCTGGTCCTTCAGTTCTGCAGGTACATAAGGCTTGGGCTGATAGAACTTGCCGCTCTTCTGCGCAGCTTTCACGCGCTGGCGGTCCTTGACAGCCTGAGCACGTGACTTCTCCAGGTCGCGCTGCAGGGTACGCATCTCCTTGTCGACTGCTTTCTGTGCATCGCGCGCAGCCTTCTGTCTTGTTTTAGTTTCGGCAATACGTTCCTTCAGATACTTCTGAATACTATCAGCATTATAGATATTAACCTTTTGGGCATAAGAGGCCATAGAGATCATAGCCAACATAATTACCCACAATATTCTTATACTTTTCATATTCCTTTTTGTTTGGCTGCAAAGTTAGTACATATAGCGCGAATATACAAATTTTATCTGAGTTTTGTACTAATAAAGCAAGGGGAGCAGACCAAAACGGTCCGCCCCCCCCTGCATTATCGAGTTAGTCTTAGGTTTACTTAACAATGCATTTCTTGCCGTTGACAATGTAGATGCCGCGGCTCAGTCCCTGCAGGGCATGCTTGGTATCTACCTGCTGGCGCAGGCATACGCCATTAATTCCGTAGACGTCAACCACGGCAGGCGTTGTTTCTGTGGCCTGAATAGCCGTTGTCTCTTCGCGCGAGTAGTCATCGTTGTTGGTAAGATACATATCAGTTACTGAGATGCTACCCCTACCGTTGCTGCCCCAGAAACTAACGATGTGTATGTTCTTCAGATCCAGTGGTTCTCCGGTCTTCTCGCCCGATGTATACTTGGCTTCCTGCAGTTTAATCACAATCTCTTTCTTGCTGCCAAAGCTTTCAGAGGCACAACAGTCGCCCCAGATACTGTTATCCGTGAATATATTCAGGTGGGCATCACCACAGGAATGAACGCGGGTGAATTTGATGACCAGATACTTATATTCGCTCCAGTCGCCGCCTTCTGTATACTGCCATCCCATCTGTCCGTATTGTCCGGGTTTGAATACATGTGTTTTCTCCATGTACGTACCTTCGGCAAAGAAGTTCGTGGTAATGTATTCGCTTCCCCATGGGAAGAACGAAGAACGTACGCTGAACTCCGTCGAGAGCAGGTTGCCCATGGGATCCTTGTAGGAAGCAACCACGTTTACGGTTCCTTCCTTCAGGCCGCGTAATCTGCCGCGTGCAGCACTTACCACATTATCTATGCTAGGCTTTATGATGACCTGAGCTGCCACATCCTCTGTATGTCCGTCGCGGAAGGTAGCCTTCAGGCTGAAAGGTGTGCTGTTACCTACCAGTACCTCATAACTGTCTTTATCCAACTCGAGGGATTCTGCCGTCAGCATATCCTGATTGTACCCTTCGAAGGTATCGGGGAAGTAATACGACTCGTCGTAATCCTTCTCTGTCGAGAACCAGTCGAAGTCGGCATAGCCGGCACTGTCTTCTCTTGTGGCATAGCAGAAGATGCCGAAGCGTGCTCCTACAAAGACTGTCAGGCTGAAGCCCAGTGATGTCTCGCCTCCGATGGGCTTGTATGTAACATTATCTAAAGAATAATAAAACTGTGTCTTACTGGTTGAATAAGAGATAGTTGCGCGTAGGTAAACTATGCTATCCACATCCACAGCCTGTACTTGTTCCTTGGGCGTGAAGTCATCGCGAACGCGCAGGGTATCCTGTCGCCATACCAGTTGCTTCTTACCATCCTTTACCTGTACTGCCAACATGGCGTATGGATCCTGGAAGATGCAGATACCGGCGTGGTCGCCCTCCTGCATATTGCTGACATCCATACGTACGGTACCCATGGATGGGGACTTCTCGTAGGCAAAGATGCGCTGTGTCAGCATGTTGCGTGCCTGAGTCAGGCGCGATACGGTTGTGGATGTTCTCAGACGCAGCCAACCCGGACGCTCGAACAGCGACCAAGCCCCGTCATCAGGATTGTGGTTCCACTGCCACTGCATACCCAATGGGTAGCTGCGGAAGTTATCGTTCGTAGGCAAAGGCTGACGCTTAGTGGCAGCACCCGTAACAGGTTTTGTCGTTGTCTCATAAGGCACGCCGTTGTTACCTACGATAGGCCATCCGTCTGTCCACTTCACAGGTTGCAGGTTGGGGAAACGTCCCAGGCAGCCTAAGTCCTGCTGCATGATGGTCCACCACTCGCCTGTCGGTGTCTCTATGAGGGCACCCTGATGGATAGTGTTGGGTTTGTTGTCGATGAGTTTCTCTACCAGCACCTTCTCTTCGTAGGGGCCAAAGATATTCTTTGAACGGAAGGCAACCTGACCACTGGGCCATCCACCGTATGTAGCATAGATGTAATAGTATTCACCAATCTTATAGAGGTGGCAGCCTTCCAGTCCGGATCCTTCGCGTGTCACCACAGAACGTTCCTGCTTGAAGTTGAACTTCTCGTCCAGCTCGCATATCTTTATGTCATTGATACCGCAGGCCACATAGACCTTGCCGTTATCAAAGAGCATACCTGGGTCGTAATAGATGCGCGAGAGTTTCTTCATCTCCCATGTACCTTCGGGATTAGTGGTCGAGAGAACAAAGCCGCCTGCATCGTTACCGTTGATGAGGATATAGAAGGTGCCGTCATGGTAAGTCATCGAGCAGGCCCACATACCGGCTGCGTAGGCGTTCTTGTCGTTCAGCAGGTTGTAACGGTCTGTGGTTGACAACTGAGCCAAAGGCTGCGCACAATATTCCCAGTTCACCAAGTCCTTTGACTTTAGAATGGTAGCCCCTGGGAAGTGGTGCATGGTAGTAGATACCATATAAAAGGTATCGCCCGCGCGAACGACGTCTGGGTCGGGGAAGTCAGCCATCACAACGGGGTTCTTGTACTTACCGTTGCCGAGGTCGCTCATCGGAGCGTTCTTGTAGTCGGGATGTGCATAGTCTACATTATAGTATTCTGCATACCAGTCGAAACATGCCTTACCGCATGCCTCCTCCAGTCCGCCAAAGGCAGGTGTCACCAAACCGTTGTTAACCAGTGCGTCTACATCCAGCAGACAGTGTGTGCCGGAGAGCGTCATGGATATGTTGCCATAGTAGTCCAGGCAGGCCTTGTAGGCCTTTCCCCACTTAGAGGTAGAACCCGTTGACCATGTGCCGTAGTTGGGCTGTACCCACTCGCCGTGCTCATTGTAATGGCCTTCCTTGTCAGGATTCTCGGGGCTCCAGTCCACCTCGGTAATGATGACAGGCGCGAAATCCACTACAGGCACCTGCTTATGGAATTGGTTGATCTTGCTCTGTGGATCGGGATGCGAGTCGCTGCAACCATACCAACCCGTATAGTCGTGTACAGCATAGCCGATGTCTGAGCCTTCTATGGGATATGAGGCATAGCTGGTGTAGTTAGCCTGCCAGCCTGTTCCGGGGGCCCAGATGATACCTGTGAAGCCATTCTCGCGAATCTTGTTCACGATGGGCTGGAAGAAGTCGTGCAGAGCTGCTGCATCGTCCTGTCCCTCGGCATTCTTCAGTGAGACAGGCTCATTGGCCAGCTCTATGCTTATCTGTCCGGCATATTTCTTGATAGAGTCGTTCTGTGTGAAGATATCCCACACGTTCATCAGGTAGTTGTTATAGTAGTCGCCTACCTTCAGGTTCGGAGGACATACGCCTGGGGGGCGTACCACCACGTACATTCCATGCTGAATGGCATCTTTGGCCAGGGGGAAGTACAGCGTCTTCAGGAAGCTCTTCAGTCGCGAGGGATTGAACTTCTTGATATCTGCTTCGCCTCCCATATCGGCAGGCTGGCCTGCAGCACCAGGATAGACATAGGAACTGGAGGGGTCGTTTGTCCATGCAGGATCCATGTGCAGGCGGAATACGTCGCATTTGGCTTTCTCCAGTCCTGTGAACAGCTTTTTGAAGTAAGCCCTGCACTTTGTGGCACCATTGGAGTCGTAGTTAGTGGCTGGATTACCCCATGGAGAGCCCCAACGGTAATCGTTGAAGTACATACTGGGTGTATCCATTACACCGTGCAGTACCACATGGTTGCCGTGTGTATCAACCAGCCATCGTCCCTCAACGTGCAGGGACGGCAGTGGTTTCTTCAGTTGTGCCTGTGCCATCATAGCGGTCAGGCAAAACATCAACAAGAGTGATATTTTCCTCATTCTATTTTCACATTATTAGTTTATATTTGTTGCAAAGATATAACAATTTGACGAAACAATGATAAAATAATCATATTATTCCATCAAATTTGATATTTTTTTAACATACTTCTTATTTTCCTTCTTATATTTTGTTGCAATTACCACTTTTAATAGTCTTTCTTTATATAATTAATAATGTATAAGAAAATATTTTGCTACCTTTACTTAACATTTTAGGGAGTTATGCGTTATTACTATAGATGACACACCAAGAATTCGAACATACACTGCTAAGGATGCGCCCCCAAATGATGCGTATTGCCACTGACTTCTTCCATAACGAGGAGGATGCCGAGGATATCGTACAGGAGGTGTATGTGCGGATGCTAAAGCGAGGCTGGCAGCAGGGCGATGAATTGGAGAACCTGCTCATACGGGCTACCAAGAATCTGTGCGTGAGCGTATGGAGGCGCCAGAAACTCCGAGAGACCGAGCAACTGGAGGGCATAAAGGAACCTGAAGCCTGCCACTCTGCCGACACATCCCTGATACAACAGGAAAGGCAGGAATCCCTGGAGGTTGCCATCCTACGCCTCCCACCATCAGAACAGAGGCTCATACGTATGAAAGGTAATGAACTTAGCCTGGACGAGATATCTAACCAGACAGGTATTCCCAAACGAACCGTCAGTGTTATGCTGAGCACAGCTAGAAAGCGATTATTAAACATCTTAGAAACCAAGAACTATGATAGATAAAGAACTTTTACACCAGGCAGCCGAGGATATTGACATCTTCCAAGCCGATCTAACAGAAGAATATGAGCGCCTGTGCAAGCCACAGCCCCGTAAGCTGCGCCTCTGGCCCCTAGCCGTTGCAGCATGCGTGGCAGGCATCGTTGCCATCTTCCTTGTTCCACCCAAAGAAACAAAAGAAAGCTCTCAAGTTACTTCAGAGAGGGATATTCTAAACTTCCCCATGCAACAATATGAAGTAGACCAGCTGATGGCGGAATCTTTTGAGGAACATCAGCAAAGGATAAAGAAAAAAGGCGAACGTCTTGCCGCCTATATCAGTCAAGAATTAAAAGATTACGATAATAAAGTACAATTATGAAATATAGTTATTTTCTAATAATGGCACTCGTTTGTATGTGCCACAACTCATGTAATCCATGTGTCACAGAAAAACCAGAGCACGAGATAGAGTCCATAAATGAGTTGATGGATAGCATCGCTTTCCGTAGTAACTGGGGTGTCTCACGAAACATATATTGTTATAAGGATACTTTATATGACTCATATAACATTATAACTACTGCAGAGGATACTATGGGTATAGACACCCTGGATGTTGACGCTTGGTATAAGCGCCTGCTTGCCAATGCTCATCCCCAAAAAGAAGCCGATGAGATGCGACGCGAAGTAGAGAACCATCAATTCATGATTCGTAATGCAACACAGTTGGTAGAGAAACTATGCAAAACTTCCAAAGAGAGTTATCGTTTCTGCAATAAAGATTCTGTTGATTATAGTGTAATCTTAAATGATAACCCCAAAGAATTCTTGAATGTGATGCGTTGGAATCTTTCTGGTGGAAGGAACGAGTTCTATGTTGGATATCATAAAAGAGAACAGGTCAAGGTTACTGCTAAGCCTTATAATAGAAAACCAGTTCAGGAACTGCTAAAGAAATTCCTTGGTGAGTATAAGAATGTCAAAAGATATGATGTCAGTTTTGATTGGGATGAAGGAATACCCTTCCCTTCAGGCTATTACGAAGAGATACATAGCAAATTCCAACTGAGATATTTGACAAAGAATGATAGGGATTCTCTTGCAGCTTCACACATAACGGGTACACATTACGTAATACCCGTAGCTGACGAGAAGAGAGAAGAGGTAATAAAGGATTTCACGAATCGAATATTACGAATGACTGCTGAGCAGCCTGTTCCAGGGTCACAACTGAATTTGGGACTAAAGACTAAAGGCAAAAATAAATACTATATAATGAGGGTATATGAACTAGGGAGCCAAAAGATTTTTAGGTTACCAGCCTACCAGATTAAAATAGGAACATGGGAGAAAAATACTGTTCATATTCTTGAAATCGATAGTCACGATTCACACCGATATGTTATGCCACACAACTGGGAAATTGTACTAAAAACGCATAATACCGATATTGAATATATAAGGTGATACAGAAGAATATATTGATCTCAATTTCTTCAATCATTAAATAGTACAAAAAGACCGAGCGAAATGCCCGGTCTTTTGTTTGTTAGTACATAAGGGTATGAACACCTTGTGTTAACGTTTGAGGTTCACGGCTAGGGAGAATAACCGTTGCCGTTGTACCCACGGGAATGGTGAAGGTAAGTTGGTATGTGTTGCCCTCAAGACGGATATCACTCTCTAGCAATCCGTAGGGAGTCTTTTTCTCGTAGGAAATGTGAGGAAGGGAATGACTCAGGAACGGACGGATGGTAACATGTCTGTAGCCTGCCTGCCCATACTCTGAATCCAGACGAATACCTGCCAAATCACGGTATAGGCTGACAAGTCCGCCTCCAAACATCGGATGATTGTGTGAAGCTTCTCCATTCCACATTTCCCATGTAACACTGGAGCCTTGCTCTATCCAATTTCCATAACTTGGAAAATCACGTTGGCGCAATACACGCAGGGCCAACTCTCCCAGTCCGTTCTGGAATAGAACCTCAAATAGGAATCGTGTTCCAAAGATACCTGTGTTGAGGTGTCCTTTGTAAGTATCAGCTATCTCATGCTCTAACGTGCGAACAACATTTTCTTTGACAGTGTCAGGCACACCCATATAAAGGGCAAAGACATTGCTGCCGTAATCTCCATAACTTTT
>Ga0265299_10002052_pt1 | contig 21364 bp, 17 predicted proteins | sample AusTroGonzalo_MG_4_FD_193485 | JGI IMG/M metagenome (GOLD analysis project Ga0265299, IMG submission 193485) | Bovine rumen microbial communities from tropical cattle in Woodstock, Queensland, Australia - Gonzalo_02 | ecosystem: Host-associated > Mammals > Digestive system > Stomach > Rumen ... | reverse complement strand
ATGATAATAATGGCAGGTTTTACAATCTTTTTTTGTATCTTTGCGCCTTGAATTTTATAGGTAAAAATAATTATTATGTAGAGATGGAAACAACAGCAATTCTGCTACTCCACTGCCCTGACCAGCAGGGTATTATATCGGAAGTAACAAGGTTTATTACCGATAATAAAGGAAATATCGTTTACCTCGACCAATATGTCGACAAGGTAGAAGGTATGTTTTTTATGCGCATTGAGTGGGAACTTGAAGGTTTTATGATTCCACGCGACAAGATTTACGACTACATTACCACACTCTATGCGCACCGTTACCAAATGAAATTCAGTTTGTATTACAGCGACAAGCGTCCACGCATGGCTATCTTCGTGAGTAAGATGAGCCATTGCCTGTACGACCTGTTAGCACGATGGAAGGCAGGTGAGTTTAACTGCGACATTCCTTGCATCGTATCCAATCACGAGGATCTGCGCTATGTGGCCGATCAGTTTGGCATTCCTTACTACGTATGGAGCATTAAGAAAGACCACAGCAACAAGGAAGAGGTTGAGAAGGCCGAGATGGAACTGCTCAAGAAGGAGGATATATCGTTTATCGTGCTGGCACGCTACATGCAGATTATCAGCGACGAGATGATTGCCGAATATCCGCACCACATCATCAACATCCACCACTCGTTCCTACCCGCATTTATCGGTGCCAAGCCTTACCATCAGGCCTACGAGCGTGGTGTGAAGATTATCGGTGCCACCAGCCACTACGTAACGGCCGAGCTCGATGCAGGTCCTATCATCGAACAGGATGTAACCCGCATTACCCACAAGGACACGCCCGAGAGTCTGGTACTGAAGGGTAAGGACCTCGAGAAGATTGTGCTCTCGCATGCTGTAAGCAAGCACATCCAGCGCAAGATATTGACTTACAAGAATAAAACTATCATTTTCAGTTAATGAACGTAGCAATCGTAAAATATAACGCAGGAAATATCTATTCGGTGGTGAACGCACTGAAGCGCCTGGGCATTGAACCCATGCTGACAGATGATGCCGAACTGCTGATGAAAGCCGATAAGGTACTGTTTCCTGGACAAGGACACGCAGGCGAAGCGATGGACTACCTGAGCGCGCGCAAGCTCGATGTGCTGATTCGCGACCTGAAGCAGCCCGTATTCGGCATCTGCGTAGGTCAGCAGCTGCTATGCCGCCACTCGGAAGAAGGCGATACCGACTGCATCGGCATATTCGATGCTGAGGTAAAGCGTTTCCTGCCTCAGAAGCATGAAGATAAAGTGCCTTGCATGGGATGGAACCAGCTTTACGACATCAAGTCGCCACTATACAAGGGGCTTAACGATGGTGATTACGTGTATTTCGTGCATAGTTTCTATGTACCTACATGTGCTGAGACCATAGCCACTGCTGATTATATTCTGCCCTACTCGGCCTCTATGCATAAAGACAATTTCTACACCTGCCAGTTCCACCCCGAGAAGAGTGGTAAGGTAGGCGAACAAATCATTAAAAACTTTATAGACTTATGATTGAACTGATCCCCGCTATTGACATCATTAATGGTATCTGTGTACGCCTGACCAAAGGCGACTACGACCAGAAGACAGCTTATGGCAAACCGCTGGAGATGGCTCAGGAGTTTGAGCGCATTGGTTTCAAGCGTTTGCACATGGTTGACCTCGACGGTGCCAAATCAAAGCACATTGTAAACGACAAAGTGCTGAGCGAGATAACAGCACAAACCAGTCTGGAAGTCGACTTCGGTGGCGGCATCAAGACCCACAAGGACATTGAAACCGCCTTTAATGCCGGTGCCAAAATGGTTACCATCGGCTCGATAGCCGTTACCGAGCCACGCTTGTTTACCTGGTGGCTGCAGAAGTACGGTCCCGACCGCATCATTCTTGGTGCCGACGTGCGTAACGGCAAAATCAGCATTAACGGATGGAAAGAGGATTCGACCGAAGACCTCCTGCCATTCCTGAAGAAATACATCGATGCAGGTGTAAGAAACGTGCTGTGCACTGAGATTTCGAAAGACGGCACACTATCAGGCCCTGCCCTCGACTTATATGGTAAAGTGATGGAGACTTATCCCGACCTGCACCTGATAGCAAGTGGAGGTGTATCGTCGATAGAGGATATCAAGGCGCTCGATGCCATTGGCGTTCCCGCTGTGGTGTTTGGCAAGGCCATCTATGAAGGTAAAATTAATCTGCAAGAGTTATGGGACTGGCAAAACGCATAATACCCTGTTTGGATGTAAAGGATGGTGAGACCGTAAAGGGCACCAACTTTGTAAACCTGCGCTCTGCGGGCGACCCCGTTGAGTTGGGCAAAGCCTACAGTGAGCAGGGTGCCGACGAGCTGTGCTTTCTGGATATTACAGCCAGCTTCGAAGGTCGTAAAACGTTTACCGATATGGTAACCCGCGTGGCCAAGGAAATAAATATTCCCTTTACTGTAGGTGGTGGTATTAACGAGCTGGCCGACGTAGAGCGCCTGCTGTATGCCGGAGCCGACAAGGTTAGCGTGAACAGCGCCGCCATACGTCGCCCAGAGCTCATCGACGAGATAACCAACCGCTTTGGCTCACAGGTATGTGTGTGCGCCATCGATGCCCGTTTCGATGCCGACGGCTGGCATTGCTACTTGAAAGGTGGACGTGAACGTACAGAGCGCGGACTGTTTGAGTGGGCACACGAGGCTCAGGAGCGTGGTGCAGGTGAGATACTGTTTACCTCGATGGATCACGACGGTGTGAAGGAAGGCTATGCCAACGAGGCGCTGCGAGAACTGGCCGATAACCTCTCGATACCCATCATCGCCAGCGGTGGTGCAGGTAAGAAGGAGCACTTTCGCGATACCTTTATTGAAGGACATGCCGATGCAGCTCTTGCCGCCAGCGTATTCCACTTTGGCGAAATCCACATCCCCGAACTGAAGCAGTATCTGCGGGGTGAAGGGATAAATATACGAATATAACATTGAAGATTGAACATTGAACATTGAACATTGAAGATTATGAATATAGATTTTGAAAAGAGCGGTGGCTTGGTACCCGCTATTATACAGGATGCCCAGACAAAGAATGTACTCATGCTGGGCTATATGAACCAGGAGGCTTACGAGAAGACCATCAAGACTGGTAAGGTTACCTTCTGGAGCCGCAGTCGCAACTGCCTTTGGACTAAAGGCGAAACCAGCGGTAACTTCCTGCATTTGGTTGATATTATGGTTGACTGCGACAACGACACCCTACTGGTAAAGGCCACTCCCGACGGTCCTACCTGCCACACTGGTACCGACACCTGCTGGGGCGAGACCAACGACAGCAATCCACTGCTGTTCCTCACCGAGCTGCAAGACTTTATCAACCTGCGCTACGAGCAGATGCCCGAGGGTAGTTATACCACCAAACTGTTTAAGGATGGTATCAACAAGATTGCACAGAAGGTAGGTGAAGAGGCACTCGAGACTGTGATTGAAGCCACCAACGGTACCGACGAGCACTTGGTTTACGAGGCCAGCGACTTGCTGTATCACCTCACCGTATTGCTCACCAGCAAAGGTCTGCGCATAGAGCAGGTAGCCGACGAACTGCACAAGCGTCACGATCCGAACTGGGACAAGCAGCGCCGCGAAGCCAAAGCTGCAGGAAAGATGAAGTAAATGAAGATTGAACATTGAATATTGAACATTGACAATGACGTTAATATCATATAAGAACGCGAATATTTACCAGCGGCACGGTATTGAGGTGCTGCATGGGGTGAACTTCGAAGTTGACGAGGGCGAAATGGTGTATATCATTGGTCGCGTCGGCTCAGGAAAGAGTACGCTACTGAAGACACTTTATTGCGACCTCGACATTGACGAGGCGGACGAGGCAATCCTGCTGGAGCACGACCTGCTTACCATTCGTCGCAAGGAGATTCCTGCCTTGCGTCGCGAGGTAGGTGTAGTATTCCAGGACTTCCAGCTGCTGGGCGACCGCACAGTATATAAGAATCTTGACTTTGTGCTTCAGGCCACAGGTTGGCGCGACAAGGAACGTCGCAACGATCGTATTGTAGAGGTACTCACCATGATTGGTCTTGAAGACAAGGCCGATAAAATGCCTAACGAGCTGTCGGGTGGCGAACAGCAACGTGTAGCCATAGCCCGCTCGATACTGAACGCTCCTAAGTTGATTATTGCCGACGAGCCCACAGGTAATCTGGATAAGGAGACTGCCGACAATATTATGCAGTTACTCAAGAGCATTGCCGACAAAGGTACAGCTGTTGTCATGTCAACCCACAACATCAGTCTGGTAAACAAATACCCGGGCAAAGCCTTCCAGTGCCAGGATGGCAAAATGGAGCAAGTAATTATTAAGAAAGCAGAAAACAAATAAAAACATAAGGCTTATGAAAGTAATGAAATTCGGCGGAACATCCGTCGGCTCACCAGAGAGAATGAAGGAGGTAACAGCACTTGTTACCAAGTTTAACGAACCCGTTTTCGTAGTGCTCTCAGCTATGTCGGGCACCACCAACAGTCTCGTAGAGATTTCCGACTATCTCTATAAGAAGAATCCCGATGGTGCTAACGAGGTTATCAACCGCTTGGAGCAGAAGTACGACAAACACGTAGACGAGCTGTACAGTAAGGACGAGACCAAAGCCGCTACTCGCGAGTTCTTGAAGGGCGAGTTCGACTACCTGCGTTCGTTCACCAAGGAACTGTTTACCAGTTTCGAGGAGAAGAGCATTGTAGCTCAGGGCGAGATTATGTCTACCAATATGGTAGTAAACTACATGAACGAGATTGGCATTAAAGCCGTACTGCTTAACGCACTCGACTTTATGCGTACCGATAAGAACGCCGAGCCCGATCCTGTATATATTAAGGAGAAGCTGGCTGCGCTCATGAAGGAGAACGAGGGTGCTCAGGTTTACCTCACCCAGGGCTTCATCTGTCGCAATGCCTATGGCGAGATTGATAATCTGCAGCGTGGTGGTTCCGACTATACTGCCTCGCTGATTGGTGCTGCTATTGCTGCCGATGAGATTCAGATTTGGACCGATATCGACGGTATGCATAACAACGACCCACGTGTGGTTGACGGTACTGAGCCTGTTCACCAGCTGCACTTTGAGGAGGCTGCCGAGCTGGCTTACTTCGGTGCTAAGATTCTGCACCCCACATGCGTTCAGCCTGCTAAGTATGCTGGTATTCCCGTTCGCCTGCTTAACACCATGGATCCTGAGGCCGAGGGTACAACCATCAGCAACAAGACCGAGTACGGCAAGATTAAAGCTATTGCCGCTAAGGATAACATTACAGCTATCAAAATCAAGTCAAGCCGCATGCTGCTGGCTACAGGTTTCCTGCGCAAGGTATTCGAGATTTTCGAGAGCTACCAGACTCCTATCGATATGGTGTGCACATCGGAGGTTGGCGTATCAATGAGTATCGACAACTCTGCTCACCTGGGTGAGATTGTTGACGAGCTGAAGAAGTACGGCACCGTTACCGTTGATACCAACATGTGTATCATATGTGTGGTTGGCGACCTCGACTGGAGTAATGTAGGTTTCGAGACCATTGCCCTCGATGCACTGAAGGATATCCCTGTTCGCATGGTAAGCTACGGTGGTTCGAATTACAACATCTCGTTCCTGATTCGTGAGGAAGACAAGAAACGCGCTCTGCAGAAACTGAGCGACACTATTTTTAAATAATTGATAATATAGAATTCACAATTAACTAAATGGCAAAAGGACAATTCCCAGTAGAGAGATTTCAAGAGATTGAAACGCCCTTCTACTATTATGACACAGCTCTGCTGCGCCAGACTCTACAAACGATTAACAACGAAGCCAGCAAGCACGAAGGCTTCGTAGTACACTATGCAATTAAGGCAAATGCTAACCCACGTATCCTGCGTATCATACGCGAGGCTGGACTGGGTGCCGACTGCGTGAGCGGTGGCGAGGTTGAAGCATCGATTAAAGCAGGATTCCCCAAGGAGAAAATCGTTTATGCTGGTGTAGGTAAGAGTGATTGGGAAATCAAACTCGGACTGGACAACGATATCTTCTGTTTTAACGTAGAGAGCATTCCCGAGCTCGAGGTCATTAACGAACTCGCAGCCGAAAAGGGAAAGATTGCTCGTGTGGCTTTCCGTTTGAATCCCAACGTAGGTGCTCACACCCACGCTAACATTACTACCGGACTGGCTGAGAATAAGTTCGGTATCGCAATGAGCGATATGGTAAAGGTGATTCGCGAAGCTGAGAAAATGCAGAACGTAAAGTTTGTTGGTTTGCACTTCCATATTGGTTCGCAGATATTGGATATGGGCGATTTCGAAGCGCTGTGTAATCGTGTAAACGACTTGCAGCAGGAGCTTATCAGCCATCGCATCCGCGTAGAGCATATTAACGTGGGTGGCGGACTTGGCATTGACTATGCACACCCCAACCGTGTGCCCATTCCCGATTTCAAAGCTTACTTCGACACATATGCTAAGAAGCTGAAACTGCAACCCGGACAGACCCTGCACTTTGAGTTGGGTCGTGCCGTAGTGGCCCAGTGCGGTAGCCTTATCACACGTACCTTATATATAAAAGAAGGTGCGGTTAAGAAGTTTGCCATTGTTGATGCAGGATTCACCGATTTGATTCGCCCAGCTCTCTATCAGGCTTACCACAAGATTGAGAATATTACCAGCGACGCTGAGACCGAGGCTTACGATGTAGTAGGTCCTATCTGCGAGAGCACCGATGTGTTTGCCAAGCAGATTGACCTGAACAAAGCTAAGCGTGGCGACCTGCTGGCTATTCGTTCCGCTGGTGCCTATGGCGAAATAATGGCCTCGCAGTACAACTGCCGCCGTTTGCCAAAAGGGTACATGAGCGACGAGATATAATTGACAATTGAAAATTGAACATTGAAGTGAATAAAGACTCTCGAAGATTTTCGATCATTATGACCGTGTACGACCAGGACTACGCGCTCAAGGAAAACCTACCGGCTTTTCTTGAGCAGCAGTACGAGCCTGGCTACGAGGTCATTGTGGTCGACGAGTCTTCAACCGATGAGACTCCAGATGTACTGAAGTTACTCAAAAACGATTACAAGCATCTTTACACCACCTTCCTGCCTGCACCTCCATACTATGTGAAGCGAAAAATGCAGTCGCTGAACATCGGACTTAAAGCAGCCAAGAACGATTGGGTGATTTTTGCCAATGCTAACCACAAGCCCGAAGGCAACTATATTCTACAGGCCATCAACGATACGTTCGACGATACGGCCGATGTTGTCTTAGGCTATCTTACCAAGAAGGGCATCAAGCTCCAGTCGTTCATCACCTGCAATGATGCACGCGACCACATTGTACGTAAGGAGCGTAAACTGCAGAAGGTGAGAACCCGTAAGCGCAAGAACTACCGCTTTGGGCGTTACGATTTTATCATCGTACGCAAAGAGCTGGCTATCGAACTACTCGCCTATTACGAGCTAAGTCCATCGTTCTTGCAGCGCCAGGCCATACGTTGGCGCATATTCTGGAAGAACCTGATGAGTAGCTATGAACGTATTACATATCTACCCCAAGAATAACGAGCTGATACATCGTCATGTACAGCTGTTGGTAGAGGGATTAAGACAAAGCGCTACGATTGTAGTGGCCGACAACAGCAAATCCTTCTACCAGCAGGCTCGTGATGCGCAAGCCGACATCCTTCACATACATGGTGCCAACCAGATACTGCAACACAAAGCTATGCGTTGTGCCCGTAAGCTGAATATACGCACCGTTATTACTCCCCACGGCCAGTTACAGCCTTTTGCCCTTAACATGCTGCCCGCACAGCAGCGCGCCGCTATGCGCTTACTGCAAAGCGAACTTATTGAGGGCGCTTATGCTGTGATTACCCTGGGCAAGATGGAGCGACAGAGCTTTATGGCTTTAGGCTGGAACCCGCGTGTAGAGGAGATTCACAACGCAGTAACCACCAACACCATCAGCCCTGCTGAGATGGCTACACAAACATTTGCCGTTTACCAGAAGATTATTGACTCGAACACGCTGGAACTGATGGACGATGTTACCCGCAAGGCCCTGAAGGTTATTATCAAAGCAAGCATTATGGGCGACAAGCGCTGGGTGGAGACTGAGGCGAAGGAGGTTGACGCACGCCTGATAGACTGGCGCCGCCTGCTTATCTATGCCGAACACGAGAACATTACCAACTATACCGACTACGGTATACGTATGCTTGACTACAGTTCGCCACTGTTCGACACCACAAAGATTGCCGCTTATTTCCCCAAGAAATATCATCGCCCACAGCCCATAAAGGAACTGATAGGCGACTACCAGGGCGACGAGACCGATTACCTGATGCGCATGATACGTCAGATACTGAAAGCCCCCACCCTGCTTAACATGATTGAGCTGACACGCGAGCTGTATCGCGACAACGTGAACGACGACAAGCTGGCCGAGGCACTCGAGGAAGCTAACCTCACCAAACGTGCCGCACGCCTTATTCAGGTGCTGCACGAGGAGATACTGCTTAACGAAGGCTACATGCCCATTGCCCCACTCGACGACAAACAGACCGATGTATTACGCAACAATCTGAAAAACCATTTGAAGATATGAAACATCTCACCGACAACGAAACTGATCTGCACTACTTGCAACTACTGTCGCAATCGTTCCCTACGATAGCCGACGCCTCTACAGAGATTATCAACCTAAAGGGTATTATGGCGTTGCCTAAGGGCACCGAGCATTTTCTGGCTGATATTCACGGCGAGAGCGAAGCCTTCCGCCACATACTGAAGAACGCCTCGGGTAACATTAAGCGTAAGGTAAACGAGTTGTTTGGCAACGATATACGCGAAAGCGAGAAGAAGGAGCTGTGCACCCTGATATACTACCCTGAGGAGAAACTGGAGCTTATCAAGGCACAGGAAAAAGATATAGAAGACTGGTACCGCATTACCATACACCAGCTGGTAAAAGTGTGTCGCGATGTAAGTAGTAAGTACACCCGCTCGAAGGTGCGTAAATCGCTGCCGCAGGACTTTGCTTATATTATTGAAGAACTGCTGCACGAGAGCCTGAGCGATAACGACAAGGCTGCTTACGTGAGCGTGATTGTAAACACGATTATTTCAACAGGTCGTGCCGATGATTTCATCTGCGCCATCTGTAACGTCATACAGCGCCTGGCCATCGACCAGTTGCATATATTGGGTGATATATACGATCGCGGCCCAGGTGCGCATATCATTATGGACACCCTGCGCCAATACCACTCGTGGGACATCCAGTGGGGTAACCACGATGTGCTGTGGATGGGCGCCTCGGCTGGTAACGATGCCTGCATTTGCAATGTGCTGCGTCTTTGCCTGCGATATGCCAACCTGAGTACGATTGAGGAGTACGGCATTAACCTCGTGCCGCTGGCAACCTTTGCACTCGATGTGTATGGCGACGACCCATGCCTGGAGTTCCAACCCAAACTAATGCCAGGCAACACAATGGACGAGAAGACACAACAGCTTACCGCTAAGATGCACAAAGCAATAGCCGTACTGCAGTTTAAGACCGAGGCTGAGATTTTTACACGCCGCCCCGAATGGCAGATGCAAGACCGCTGCATGCTGAGTACGGTTGACTATGCCAAGGGCGTTTGCACGCTCAACGGCAAGACGTACGAAATGAAAAGCTGCAACTTCCCCACCGTTAATCCACAAGAGCCCAACAAGCTCACACCCGAGGAGATAGACCTCATGCAAAAGCTGCACCACTCGTTCCGCATTAGCGAGAAGCTGCACAAACATGTACGCACACTGCTGTCGCACGGCTGCATGTATGCCATCAGCAACAGCAACCTGTTGTTCCACGCAGCCATTCCGCTTAACGACGACGGTTCGCTCAAGGAAGTAGAGATATATCCCGGCAAGCGCTTTGCGGGCAAGGACCTGATGCATAACATTGGTATGATGATACGCGAGGCCTTCCAAAACGATTCGGCCGTACGCGACTATGCCCGCGATTACTTCCTGTATCTGTGGTGCGGCAAGGAGTCGCCCCTGTTCTGCAAGTCGAAGATGGCAACCTTTGAGCGTTATTTCCTGGCCGATAAGGAAACCTATAAGGAAGAGAAAGGCAACTACTTTAAGCTGCGCGACAGCGAGGAGGTTTGCGACCGCATACTGGATGCCTTCGGCGTTAAAGGCACCAACCGCCATATTATTAACGGTCATGTGCCCGTTCATGCCTCAAACGGCGAGAATCCTATTAAGGCAGGCGGCAAGCTCATGGTGATTGATGGCGGTTTCTCGGAGGCTTACCACAAGGAGACGGGTATTGCAGGCTACACGCTGGTTTATCACTCACGCGGATTCCAGCTGGTACAGCACGAGCCGTTTACCTCGGCCCGCGATGCCATTATGCGCGAAATCGATATCAAGTCGACCACTCAGATTATTGAAATGTCGGCCCACCGCATGCTGGTAGCCGATACGGATAAGGGCGAAGAGCTACGCGAGCAGATTGCCGACCTGAAAGAGTTGCTTTACGCCTACCGCCATGGTATTATTACAGAGCGCCGCCGATGACATTCAAGCTGCTGTTAGCCCTGCTGTTACTCCTGCCGCTTAAGGCACAAGGCGAGAACCGCATTAACCAGCCTAACATAAAAACGCTGGTTACGGTGGTGAACGATAACTGGCTGAATGCGCCCGTAATGCGTTTGCATAGCGACGATGTGCTAACGGTATCGTTCGACGAACTGAGTCACGACTACCATCGCTACACATACCGTTTGGAACACTGCGAGGCCGACTGGACGCCATCGGAAGAACTGTTTGAGAGCGACTGGCTGGCAGGATTCAACAACAACCCGATTGACGATTACGAGCACTCGGTAAACACCATACAGCCCTACACCCACTACCAGCTGCAGCTGCCCAACGACCGCTGCCAGCTCAAAATGAGTGGCAACTACCGCATACATATTCTTGACGACGATGACGACAGCCGCGAGGTGCTGGTGGCAGAGTTTATGGTAACCGAACAGAGTATGCGACTAAACCTGAGTGCCACACCCAACACCGATATAGACACCCGCCAGAACCACCAGCAGGTGAACATGAGTGTAGACTTTGGCCAGCTGCCCGTTACCAACCCCGACACGCAGATTTATGCCGTGGTGATGCAGAACCACCAAACGCACCACATGCGTTGTGGTGTAAAGCCCAACATAACCACACGTAACGGCTTGGAGTGGAGCCATAACCGCCAGCTTATTTTCGATGCGGGCAACGAGTATCGTAAGTTCGAGGTGCTGGATGTGAGTCATCCTACCATGGGTATCGACCATATTACGTGGGACGGCGAGAACTACCAGGTGTACCCCTTTGTCGATGCGCCCCGCCCTAACTACCTGTACGACGAGGATGCCAACGGTGCCTTCTGTATTCGTAACAGCAACTACCACGAGGTAAACACCACTGCCGAATATGTTTGGGTAAACTACCGCCTGCGTGTGCCACGCCAAGGTCCTGTTTACGTGAGCGGGCGCTGGACCACTGCTACCGGCGCCGACGACTACATGCTGTACTACGACCCCGTAAACGAGCTGTATACCGCCAGCATCCTGCAAAAGCAAGGGTACTACAACTACCAGTACACCAACAAAGACGGCGAACAGCTACCCAGCGAGGGCAACTATTACCAAACCGAAAATCAATACGAAGCTTTGATTTATTACAAGGGTACTACCGACCGTACCTGGCGCCTTAGTGCTTTTTACGATACTGCTCGGGAGTAACGCGGTAAACGTGGAAGAACGACGCTATCAGGTAGTTAACCGAAATAAAGCCGCACTCCTTAGCTATCACATCAATAGGCTCCTTGGTATTACGCAGCATGCGCTCGGCCTTTTGCAGTCGGGCCTGCTTAATGAGCTGACGCGGACTCTTATAGATGTTAGCCGTAATAAGCTGGTAGAAACTCTTGGCATCCATCTTCGCTGCATTGCTCAGTCGGCGCATGGTCATCTTCTTCTTTTTCTCAAGCTCTACCAGCGGTAGAATCTTCTTGTAAACAGCCAGGAACTCCGGCTCCAGGTCAATCTGCATGTCTTCGGTAGCTGCCGAGTACTCCTCGGGTACTGGTTCCAGAATCTCAGCGGTCGATTTGCTGCGCTCTACAAAGGCGTAGATACGTTTGATAAGTCCTGTTTCCTCGCTGTTACGACGGGCACGCAGGTTAGCGTTCTGCATGTAGTAGAACAGATTAATGAAGAGCATGGCAAGCAATACCACGCCTAACAGGGCAAAGACGCCAGTGGTACGCCACCAGGGCTCGCTTACCTCTATGGTCCACTCGTAAGGGTCGGTATTCCAAACATCAGGTGCCAGCGATGCCTGTACCTGTACGGCATACGAGCCTGGGCGCAACGACAGCAGCTGTAAGTGCAGCAGGCCGTCCTTATCAACCAGGTCGGAACTGAATGGCGAGAGCACCCGCCACTCGTCGTCGAGTCCGAGTATACGCACACGATAGAAGGTTTGCTGCGGACGGAAATAGTTAAGTGCCGAGAATACCAGCGTGAGCGAGTTCTGATTGTAGTTCAGGTCGAGCCCCCATATACGACTCAGCGCACGATCCAATATCCGCTTGCCGTCAATCTCGGTAGTAGTGTTCACATCTATACCGTTTACCATAAGCTTAATGAGCTTAGGGAATATCTTAAACGGATAGCTGTTATCCAAGGTCGACATCTTATCGGGGTTGAACACCACGACATGATCCAGCGCCTGGAACGCAATCTCGCCTGTTGGCAGCTTAATGGCCTTGCCGTTTACAAACACCTCGTTGGGCACGTGGTCGTACTGGTTGTAGCTATTAATGAAATGTACGCGCCCATCCTCGTTAAACAGCACCACCGATATGCCGTAGCTGGTGGTTACCCAAATATGGTGCCCGTTGTCTTCAATAACCGAGTGTACAATGTTGTTATACAGGCCGTCCTTGGTGGTATAAACCTGTGGCAGCAGGTCGCTATCACGACGATACACCTGCAGGCCTTGCGGTGTGCCCACCCAAGTCCATCCGCGTGAGTCTTTAAACACACAGTTCACTGTACGGCCACGGAACTTAGGCCCCTGGTCTATATGACTCATCATTGCCCCCAGCTTGTTGGCTATAGGATGGCCCCAAGGATAAGCCTCGAATGGTGGACGATAAGGCATAGAGTAAAGCAAGCCGCGCTTCTCGGTACCAGCCCACATACCTCCCTGGCGATCGAAGGTAATAACGTTAATACTGGTTTCGAGTGTCTTTCCGTTATCCAGCATCAGCGCCTCTACGTGCCGTAGCTCGCCGCTATGCAAATTCTTCACCCAGTAGCCGTACTCGCAAGGCACAAACAGCAGCGAGTCGCGCTTGGTTAAATTGCTCAGGTAGTAAGGTGTGCGCAGCAGTTCGGTCCACTCTTTCTTTGGTACGTCATACTGCATGAGTATAGCCTCGTGCTGGCCATTACGTATCTGGAACACCTTCGTACTATCAACCAGCACCAACGATGTCGAAGCAAAGTGTGCGGCATCTACATCGCTGTAGGCACGGCTCTCGCTCACGCGCTTGCCGTTGGTCTTATCGTACATCTCCATCAGTCCGTTCTCGTAGAACAGCATAACGTATTTGTCTTTATATACCTCGAGGTCTTGCAGGTTCAGGCCTGCACGCGGTTCAATATACTGCTTGGTCTCAACCGAGAAAAGGCCCTGAACGGTAAGCAGCCACACCACGCCGGTATTGTCAACAAACAAGTCCTTTACGTTCTCCTTCATGCCGAACTTACGAAACTCGTCGTCGATGGAGTTGGCAAAGCGCTCTGTTAGCAGGTCGACACACGTAACGCTACCTGTGTTTTTTAGCCAAATGTGGTGATACTTGTCGAAGAACAGGTGATAGTTACCACGATACTCGGAGAGGGCGTACACGTTCTCGTCGAGCGGGTCGATATACGAGAAGGTAGAGCCATCGTAGAAGTTAATCTGGCCCATGGTGGTAATCACCAGTCGGCCTGTTTTGGTACAGTGTATAGTCTGAGCACCGTTATCGGCCAAGCCGTTAGCCGAGGTATAATTACGGAAGATACGCGGCGATACCGTAACAGCTCCTGCTGTCAAAATCGGCAGCAGCACTGTTAGTAGTATTATCGCGTATCTTCTATTCATAGGTTCCAGTTATTTTATTGTGAATTGTGAATTGTCACACAACTTCTATTCCTTGTTCTTCGCAGAGTTTCAGGCTCATTTCCTTGAGTTTAAACTTCTGGATCTTGCCCGACCCCGTAAGCGGGAACTCTTTGATAAAGAACACGTATTTCGGAATCTTGTATCGGGCTATCTTGCCTCGGCAGAAGAGCTGTACATCCTCGGCGGTCATCTTAGCGCCTTCTTCCAAAATGATGAATGCTCCCACAGCCTCGCCGTATTTCTTAGAAGGAACTGCTGCCACCTGCACATCTCGAATGCCTGGCATGTGGTACAGGAACTCTTCAATTTCGCGTGGGTAGATGTTCTCGCCACCACGTATAATCATATCCTTGATACGACCGGTAATCTTGTAGAAGCCCTGCTCGTCCTTCACACCCAGGTCGCCCGAGTGCAGATAGCCGTTCTTGTCAATCACCTCGGCCGTAGCCTCTGGGTTCTTATAGTAGCCCTTCATCACGTTAAAGCCCTTACAGCACATCTCGCCCTGCACGCCAACGGGGCATTCCTCGCCGGTCTCGGGGTCGAGTACCTTTACATCAACAAAGGGGAAGTCGCGGCCCACGGTGGTACAGCGCTGCTCGAAGGTATCGTTCAAACAGGTTTGAGTCATACCAGGCGAGCTCTCGGTAAGTCCGTACACGCTGGTAATGGTCATATACATTTTCTCGCTCACCTGCTTCATCAGCTCGATAGGACAAAGCGAGCCGGCCATGATACCTGTACGCAGACAGCTCAGGTCGAACATATCGAACATGGGGTGATTAAGCTCGGCAATGAACATTGTGGGCACGCCGTACACGGCGGTACAACGCTCTTTATGGATAGAGGCCAGCACTACCAGTGGGTCGAACTTCTCGACCATTACCTCGGTACAGCCGTGGGTTAAGCAGTTCATGGTGGCCAGCACTACGCCAAAGCAGTGAAACAGGGGCACGCACACGCACAGTTTATCGTCTTGTGTAAAGCCCATATTCTCGCCTGTAAAGTAGCCGTCGTTGGCAATGCCGTAGTGTGTAAGCATAACGCCCTTGGGGAATCCGGTTGTTCCGCTGGTGTACTGCATGTTGCACACGTCGTAACAGCTCACCTGGGCTTTCATTTCGTTCAGTGTATCGTCGGCCACGTTCTGTCCTAACAGCAGCAGCTCGGCGGTGTTGTACATGCCGCGATACTTCTCCATACCTATATATACTACGTTCTTAAGGTAGGGGAATCGCTCGCTGTTCAGGTGCCCGCGTTCGCAGGTTTTAAGCTCGGGCAGCATGGTGTAAGTCATGTCAACATAGTTACAGTCCCATGTACCATCGGTAATGCACAGCACCTCCATGTCGGAGTCCTTGCACAAATACTCCAGCTCGTTTTGCTTGTAGTTGGTATTTACTGTAACGAGCACGGCGCCAATCTTAGCGGTAGCATAGAGGAATGTGAGCCAGTCGGGCACGTTTGTAGCCCAGATACCCACGTTCGAGCCTCTCTTCACGCCGATTGAAATAAGGCCTTTGGCCAGATTATCTACGCGCTCGTTGAACTTGCTCCAGGTAAAGCGCAGGTCGCGGTCGGAGTAAACAATGTATTCTTTATCGGGAGTTTTCTCGGCCCAGTACTCCAGCCACTGGCCCAGTGTTTTCTCGTGCAGTGTATAGCCAGCCGATCCAGTCTCGGCCGGATAGGTTCTATCGGGCAACGGGCGGCCCGCCATATCTAATCTTACGTTACTCATCTTCAATGTTCAATCTTCAATGTTCAATTAGAATGGAATATACACTACTGCAAGTATTTTAGCGCTCTTGCCTGGGGCTCCGTGCACATGATGCTTAACGATAGAGTCGTAGAAGATAGAGTCGCCCTCTTTCAGGTTGTAAGTTTCCTTACCGTAAACAATCTCTACTTCGCCCTGCATCACGTAGATAAACTCCTCGCCCTCGTGGTCCGACAGCTGGAATTCGGGACTCTCCTCGGGGTTGATGTCGATAATGAATGGTTCCATGTGGCGACCTGCTTTTTGCTGTGCCAATGGGTGATACTCCATATGCTTACGTGCATCGGTAGCTCCGTTGCTAAAGCTAATACTACTTTCTTTCTCTCTATCGGCGGCGCGACAAACAATAGGTCCAAGGGCATCGTTATCGTCCATAAAAGTACCCAGGCGTACACCTAAGGCTCGGGCGATTTTAATCAGCGGTCCCAGCGAAGGCAGGTTTACATTATTTTCAATACTTTCTATCTGCTCTACGGTAAGCCCGCTGCGCTCAGCAATCACGTCTATGCTGAGATTTTTTGTTTCACGAAGGCCCTTAATTTTTGCGCCTACTACTGAATGATTATTCATCTTCCTTACAATTATTTTTTTACCTATTATTTCATGGGCAAAAGTACTAATTTAAATCGAGAATAAATAAAAATTAATAGATTTTAACAAGAAATATATTGAGAAATTCTACGTGTTTCCTTGCGAGCCTCTCGCCAGCGTGGAAAATACTGGTCCATAAGCGCATGGAAACGGGCGTTGTGTGTGGGTTCTAACAGGTGGCACAGTTCGTGCACCACCACGTGCTCTACGCACCACTCGGGCAGTAGCAGCACATAGGACGAAAGGCAGATGGCGTGGGTGCGTACGTTGCACATACCCCAGCGCGATATCATGGCTTTGCAGCTAATGGCCGATGGCGTTACGCCCATGGCTTTTGCATGGCGCTCGACCATAGGCTGCACCAAAGCCATGAGGCGCTCTTTGGCTTGGGCTTTTTGCTGGCGTGTGTTTAGTGGCAGCTGGCCAAAGAAGGCTGCTCGCTGCTGTTGTTTGGCTATGGTACGCTGGCGGGCTTGCTCTATCCAGTCGAGATGCTCGGCAAGGAACTTCTCAACGGTCTTCTTGGGCAGACCGATAGGTGCAGAAACATGCACATCGCCATTTTTGGCGATGCGCATGGATAATCGGCTTGTAAACCTATATGTAAGCTTTACTTGCATGTATTACTGCTGCTTGCTCTGGTCTTTAGCCTGCTTGGCAAACTTAAAGAGCTCCAGTGGCAGGTGGCAGTAGCCATCGGGATTCTTATCAAGATAGTCCTGATGATAATCCTCGGCCTTGTAGAATTTCTGCAAGGGCAGCTTTTCTACCGCCAGCGGCTGGGTGTAGTTTGCCTGCTGCTGGGCAAACACCTTTTCGATAACGGGCAGGTCTTCGGCATCCTGATAGTACACACCTGTGCGGTAGCGGGTACCCTCGTCTTCGCCTTGCTTGTTCATACTTGTGGGGTCGATGGCCTTAAAGAACATGTGCAGCAGGAACTCCAGCCCTACTACATCGTCGTTGTATTTAATGCGCACGGTCTCGGCGTGTCCAGTCTCGTCGGTATATACCTCTTTATACGTAGGGTTCTCGGTGTGTCCGTTGGCAAAACCCACCTCGGTTTCAATCACACCCTCTATCTGTTTAAAAAAGTGCTCGGTGCCCCAAAAGCAACCGCCAGCCAGATAAATCTCTTTTTCCATTGTTTTAATTCTTTTTGTTAAATCCGCTGCAAAGGTAATACTTTTTTCGCATCTGCGGCACGTATTAACACGCATTAATACAATTTACCTATTCGCTCCTCCATAACCTACACTTTCTCTTATGAAATAAGTGTGCTTTAGAACTTACTTATTTCGGACAACAACTTGATAGTATTACAAAAATATTATTGATATAGCAACAGTTAAAAATATTTTTTGTACCTTTGCGGCCAGCAAACTACAAAAGCAATGAAAAGTAAAATCACAAAAACAATGCTGCTGTGTCTGATGGCTGCTCTGCAAATACAGGCTGCAACCACCATCACAAAAATGATGCCCGCATGCGGCGCTCAGGATGTAAACATCGACACGCATCTCACTCTCATCATGTCTACCGATGTAAAAATCGGTAACAAAGGTTTTATTTCCGTTTACGACAAGCAGTCGGGAAAATTAGTAGACCGGCTTGACATGAGTATTCCGGCCGGACCCACAAAAGGGCAGCCAAGTAATCCCAAAGCCCAGTACACACCTGTGCCGTACGCCTACCCGTCGAAGGTTATTACCAACCGTAACACCAAGGCAGGCACACCATCGGGCGCTAACGCATGGGATAACTCGCGCTACCAGCTCGACATTATCGGCGGGTTTTCGGATGCCTTTCATTTCTACCCCATCATAGCCCACGGCAACCAGGCTACCATCTATCTGCACCACAACCTATTAGAATACGGGCACGAATACTACGTAACCATCGACAAAGGGGTTATCGAGGGATTCGACGGCATAAAAGGCAAGAAGGCATGGACCTTTGGCACCAAGAAAAATGCCCCCGCACCATCGCAACACAAACTGGTTGTAGCGGCCGACGGTAGTGGCGACTTCTCGACCGTTCAAGGCGCAATGGACTTTATACCCGACTACATTAATAACAAAGCCAACGGCTACGAGGTGTTTGTGAAAAACGGCGACTACGAAGAGCTGGTTTATTTTCGCAACAAACGCTTTGTAACCATCAAAGGCCAGTCGCGCGACGGCGTATGTGTACACTATCCTAACAACGAAGTGTTTAACCCCCACCCCGCCGACATAAAAACCAACGAGCTGAAAGGTACGTTCCCATCGCGCCGAGCTGCCTTTGCCGCCGACAACTGCACGGACCTGATAGTAAAAGACATTACCCTGAAGACCGATTGCAAAGGCCAGGCCGAAGGACTGCTAGTGAACGGCGAACGTAACTATTTTGAAAACGTACACGTAATAGGCGATGGCGATGCCCTGCAAGCCAACGGTAGTGCCTACTGGCTGAACTGCGTGATAGACGGTGGCGGCGACACCATTCTGGGCAGAGGCCCCTCGTACTTTAACCACTGCACCATTACCAGCTACGGCGCCTTTATGTGGATACGCAATACGGAGGAGAACCACGGCAACATATTTGTCGACTGCCGATTCAAAGCACTATCGGAACATGCCGTACTGGGCCGACTGCCCGATAACAAAGGCAAGAACTACCCGCATGCCGAGTGCGTGCTGCTTAACTGCGAACTGGACGGTGTGCCCGCCGAAGGTTGGGGCGAGGTTGGCCCCGAGGCCAGCACAGCCACCCTGCTGGAGTTTAACAGTCACACGCCCGACGGCCGCCCCATAGGCACCTCACGTCGCCATCCACAGCTGCGCCAGCTTAATGCCATTAGCCATGCTGCACTTATAGCCCAATACTACGACAGCAAATGGGTACTCGAGCAGCCGTTGAAGAAAACAGACCCTGCCAAGCAGAAACGCAAGAAATACGAGTTCCAGCGCAATCTGCCCACGTATGCACAAGCGCTCATTGCCAACCTCACTTACCCTTTGGCATGGGGCAATAGCGAAATAAAGGACTTTGGCAAGTGGAAGCAGGCCGCCCGCCAAAAAGTATTCGACTGCATGCTAACACCACCGCCCGCACCTGCCAATGGCTACAACGTAAAAGTACTGTACGAGGAGCAGCGCAACGGCTACAAGGCCCGCAAACTGGAAATACAGCTATCGCAATACTACACCGTACCAGCCTACGTGCTCATACCCAACGGCAATGGTCCGTTCCCCGCTGTAAACCTGCTGCACGACCACGGGGCACACCTGTTTATAGGTAAGGAGAAGATGATACGTCCGCTGGCATGCGAGCCCAAAGAGGTAAAGGCCGATGCCGAAGCATGGCTCACAGGCTACGAGGGCCAGTTCTTTGGCGACTATCTGGCCCAGCATGGCTACGTGGTCTTCTCGGCCGACGCACCCATGTGGGGCGAACGTGGCCAAAAGGAGGGCGCACGCCGCGACCGCTACGACATGATAGCAGGTAACATGATGATGTACGGCATAGACCTATCGGCCTACATGACCTACGACGACATAGCCGGTACCGAATTCCTGGCACACATGCCCGAAGTGGACCCTGAGCGCATAGGTTGCACGGGCTGGTCGATGGGCGGCTATCGTGCCTGGATGCTATCGGCACTATCCGACCATATAAAAGCTGGAGCAGCCATCTGCTGGATGGTAACTACCGCCGAGCAGATGAGCGATAAATACAGCCGCACCGAGAATGGCGGCTTTGCCAACTGCCTGCCAGGCTTACGCCTCTGGTTAGACTATCCGCACGTGGCCAGCATAGCCTGCCCCAAACCCATGCTGTTTATCAACGGCTCGCAGGACAAACTATTCCCCGTGGCTGGAGTTAAGAAGGCCTTTGGCGTGATGCACGATACCTGGAAGAGTCAAGGGGCTGGCAACAAGCTGGAAACAGAACTCTGGGAAATGCCACACAGCTGTCCGCTCAAGGCCCAGCAACGCACACTTGAATTCTTTGATAAATACTTAAAATAATGAACAAAAAAACTACTATTACAATGGTAACAAGCCTGATGTTTGCCCTAACAGCATCGGCACAATACCGCTCACAGGTTTGGAGTCCCGACAACGGCGACGGCACCTATACCAACCCCGTTATTAATGCCGACTACAGCGACCCCGACGTGTGCGTAGCCCCCAGCGGCGAAGATTACTACATGACGGCATCGAGCTTTCATTGCACACCCGGCCTGCCCATCCTGCACTCAAAGGATTTGGTAAACTGGCAGATAGTGGGTTACGCACTGAAGAATCTTTACGAGGGGCAGCCTGAGCTGCTGGTACACTTCGGCAGCCATCCGCAACATGGCAACGGTGTGTGGGCCCCAAGCATACGCTACCACAAAGGGCAGTACTACATTTACTGGGGCGATCCCGACTTTGGTGTAATGATGGTAAAGACCAAACACGGCAATCCTGCTGGCGAATGGGAGCAGCCCGTGTGTGTTATAAGCGGCAAAGGCTACATAGACACCACCCCACTCTGGGACGACGACGGGCGTTGCTATCTGGTAAACGGATGGGCTAACTCGCGTTCTAAGTTTGCCTCGGTACTCACTGTACGCGAGCTGAATGCCGAGGGTACAAAAGCCATTGGGCAGCCAGTTATCGTATTCGACGGCAACAGCACCGAGAACCGCACCTGCGAGGGGCCAAAGTTCTAC
>Ga0265299_10002046_pt1 | contig 21425 bp, 15 predicted proteins | sample AusTroGonzalo_MG_4_FD_193485 | JGI IMG/M metagenome (GOLD analysis project Ga0265299, IMG submission 193485) | Bovine rumen microbial communities from tropical cattle in Woodstock, Queensland, Australia - Gonzalo_02 | ecosystem: Host-associated > Mammals > Digestive system > Stomach > Rumen ... | reverse complement strand
TGGGCATCGGAGCTCCAAACGCCCACTTCGACACGGGTTGTATCGGGGCGAACACCGCCAACCTGCGGATGAAGGAGGAGATTCCGCTTTGTGAGAAGCTCAGTGCCTTGCTCGGGCTGCCGGTCACGCTCTCCAACGACGCGGACGCCGCCGCCATCGGCGAGCACATCTACGGCGGCGCGAAGCTTATGCAGCATTTCGTGACCATTACCCTCGGCACCGGCGTGGGCAGCGGCATCTTCGTCGACGGCCGCCTCATCCACGGGCACGGTTGCATGGCCGGCGAACTCGGTCACGCCATCGTCAACCCGCTCAGCGACCGGCTCTGCAGCTGCGGACGGAAAGGTTGCTTAGAGATGTACGCCTCAGCCCGCGGCATCTGCCAGACTTACCGCGAGGAGGCCGCCAAAGGCGAACTCCCGGATCATTTCAAAAGTGCTGAGCTCACCTGCAAGGATGTGGGCGAGATGGCCGTTGCTGGTGACCCGTTGGCCCTCAAAACCTACGATACCACGGCCTACTGGCTCGCCATCGGCATGGCCAACGCCGCGTCGTTTTGCTCCCCGGAAGCCTTCTTCCTTATGGGCGGACCCACCCGCGCCGGCGAAGCCCTCCTTCGTCCCCTGAGACGCTATTTCGCTGAAAATCTGCTCTATATCTATAAGGACAGAATTTCCATTCAATTGTCTGAATTACAGGCCAATGATGCTGCCGTGTTGGGCGCGGCGGCGTTGATACATCTGAAGTAGCTTTTAGCTTTTAGCTGTTAGTTGTTGGCTTTGACTTTGACATTAACATTAACTTTAACATTGCCCCATCAACTGCTAACAAAAAAAATGTATCTTTGCACCGTGCGATTTGTAACAATCATTAACAAACCCCGACGGAGCCGGATGGGTTATAACACGGCAACAACAAAAGATGAAAAAAATCCTTAAAGTTACGAGCTTAGTGGCTCTTGTGATGACGGCGGTGTTCGCCTTCAGCGCCTTCACCCCGGTGAATGACACCCAGTCGGAGAAATCCTGCAAAGTAACCGTTAAGTATGCAAACGGCGACCCAGCCGAGTCGGTTACGGTTTCGGCCTACTACAAAAGAGGTACCTACCATGACTTCAAAACCGATGACTATGGAGTAGTGACACTGACTTGGGATGACAGCTATATTACTCACCTTTATGTGAAAGGCGACAAGTACGAGGTGGACTACAGCGACGGCAAGAGCTATACATTAACCCTCAAAAAGAAAAATAAATATGACTAAACGATTCTTTATGGCGCTGGCATTGCTGATGGCGATGCCAGCCCTTGTCCTTGCGCAGCAGCAACCCCAAAACACCCTCACCATCACCGTGAAGGGAGTGAGCTTCAAGATGATACGCGTGCAGGGCGGCACGTTTACCATGGGCTGCACTTCCGAACAAGGAAGCGACTTTGGCGACTGCTTTGATAATGCGACACCTGCCCATGGGGTGATGCTCTCCACCTACTACATTGGCGAGACCGAGGTGACACAGGAGCTTTGGAAGGCCGTGATGGGAAGTAATCCATCGGAATTCAAAGGAGACAAACGCCCGGTGGAGCATGTGAGTTGGGAGGACTGCCAGACATTCATTCACAAGTTGAACGAACTCACGGGCAAGTATTTCCGCTTGCCCTCGGAGGCCGAGTGGGAGTTTGCCGCGCGTGGCGGCACGAAGAGTGCGGGCTATAAGTACAGCGGTAGCAACGACATCGGCGCAGTGGCATGGTATAGTGATAATTCAGAAATTCAAGACAAAAGCAGCCCCAACTACGGCACCCACGTCGTGAAGACCAAGAAGCCGAACGAGTTGGGTATCTACGACATGTCGGGCAACGTAAGGGAGTGGTGCTTGGACTGGTACGGAGAATACCATAGTTTTGCTCATGGCGTATATAACAACCCCGCAGGCCCCTCTTCTGGTTCCGGTCGCGTGGTTCGTGGCGGCAGCTGGACAAGCGTTAACTGGCACTGCAGTTTCTCCTATCGGATTAACCAACGCCCCGACCTTTGGGTCGACGACCTTGGCTTTCGTCTGGTCATTCGGCAAGAATAGACTCGCGAACAACGGCGGGGGGGGCTTAATTAAAAAAAGCCGCCCAAGCCGTTGTGAGCGCTAAAGCTAAAACGAGCAGTAGGGCTGTCGCACTGCGGCAGCCCTACATTGTAACACGGCAGCCCTACCTTGACGGCAGATTTGCGAACAAATCGTTAGCTGTGAGTTGGCTGTGAATGAATGCGGAATGCACTCCTCGGGTTATTCCCGACGGGGTGATGAACGTGTGGACGACACCGTGGGTGATTCCCGTAACCGACATGAACAGTTCTTTGCGCTGTTGCAGCCTTTCTTCGTAGTCCTTAGTGATGGTGTAAGAGGTTTCAGAAAATTTCATTTCCACAAGGTGTATGATCTTGTCGGCGCGTTTGATTACCAAGTCGATTTGCGCACCTCGGCGAGGGTCGTCTTTGGAGGGCGCGAACCTCCACGATGAAGACTCCGTGGCTATGCCGGAAATCCCCAACCCGAACTTGATGTGGGGGAGGTGTCGCAGGCAAATCTCTTCAAATGAGAATCCTTCCCACGTCTCTGTGCTTCGGTCAGTGTGGTGATGCTGCCAGTATTCTTCATCCCTACTGCGGTTGTCCTCCACGTATCGGAAATAGAAAAGGGTGTAAAAGTCCGCAAGACGGTATAGCGTCTGTTTGGTCTTGTTCCCGAATTGGGCCTATGACACCGTGAAGTCGCATCGTTCCAGATTGTCCAGCATTTTGGTGAGACCGCCGCCGCTGAACCCCGTTCTTTGCTCGATGTCGTTTCGTGTAAAACCTTCCCGCTTTGTAGAGAGTATTCAAAAGCAAAATAATTAAATTGTCCAAATCTCGTTTAAAAACATACATTTGGATAAAATTCGATCGGATCTTGTCTAAATGTGATTATTTTAAAGGGATTCGGATGTTTTGTAGGGCTGTCGCCATGCGGCAGCACTACACCGCAAACCGCAAACTGCAAACTAAAAAATTGTACCTTTGCACCGCGAAAATCACCGAATAATATGCGTACCAAATTCAATATCCCCCATACCTTCACCATCGTCTTCTCCATCATCGCGGTGTGCGCGGTCCTCACGTGGATTGTGCCGGGCGGAGAGTTTGACCGTCAGACCGTTACGGTGGATGGTCACGAGCGCAACGTAGTGGTCGCCGACTCTTACCACCGTGTCGATCCCGCACCACAAACTTGGCAGGTTTTTACCGCCTTCTTCAAGGGCTTTGAGCGAACTTCCGCCATCATCGTCTTCATCCTGATGATCGGCGGTGCCTTCTGGGTGATGAACGAAACCGACGCCATCAACCGAGGCATCTGGCTCTTCCTCGACAAAACGCAGCGGATGCAGCAGCACGCCCTCTTCCGAAAGGTGGGTGTCAACAACCTGCTGATTATCGCCATCATGCTGATGTTCAGTCTGTTCGGGTCGGTGTTCGGGATGAGCGAGGAGACCATCGCCTTCATCGTGGTCTTCGTGCCGTTGGCCGTCTCCATGGGTTACGACTCCATCACGGGCGTGCTGATGTGCTACGTGGCCGCGCACGTGGGCTTCGCGGGTGCCATGCTCAACCCATTCACCATCGGCATCGCGCAAGGACTCTCCGGACTGCCCACCTTCTCGGGCATTGGCTACCGGCTCATCTGTTGGATTATCCTCACTGTCATCGCCATCGTCTTTACGTTGATTTACGCCGCGTGGGTGAAGAAAAATCCAGAGAAATCGTTGACTTACAGCATTGACAGCTACTGGCGCGAGAAGACTGCCGACACGGAGGACAAACACGAGTTAGTGAAGTCGGGTAGGGGAGCGTGGATAGTCTATGGCTGTATCTCTGCGGTTTTGCTTTATTGCGCTATTACGATGCCTTATACGGACATCACGGTCGGGTTAGGCAGCCGCAGGGTGATGCTGTTCCCGATTTGGGCGGGATTGTTCATCCTTATCGGTTTCTTTGCCACCCGCAAGTCGGTGCACCATCTGATTCTCACCATCCTGTTGTTCACGATTCTGACTTTAGTGACGGGCGTGTTGGGCTATGGTTGGTACGTGATGGAGATTGCGGGCCTCTTCTTCGCGATGGGCATTTTGGCGGGTTGCGCTTTCGGGATGCGCTTCGACAAGATCTTCCGCAGCTTCTTAGAGGGTTGTAAAGACATCCTCGTGGCCGCACTCGTGGTCGGGTTGGCCGGCGGCATCATTATCATTTTGGAGGACGGCCACATCATCGACACGATTCTCTACGCCGTGGCGCAAGGCATGCAGGGTGCGGGCCGTATCGGCAGCACCGCCGCCATGTATGTTATGCAGAACCTGCTGAACCTGATCATCCCGTCGGGCTCTGCCAAGGCCGCGCTCACCATCCCGATGATGGCCGAATGGTCTGACCTGATGGAGATTCCGAGGCAGCTTACCGTGCTGGCGTTCCAGTTCGGTGACGGCTTCACCAACATGATCACCCCCACCTCCGGCGTGCTCATCGGCGTGCTCGGCGTGGCGCGAATCCCGTACGCGACGTGGGCAAAGTTCATCTGGAAGTTCCTGCTGGTGCTGATTGTGCTGGGATTCCTCCTGCTTCTCCCGCCGCTCTTCCTCTCCTTCGCCGGTTTCTGACGGCGAAAGGTGGTCGGCGAATTGGGCAAGTTGAGCGAATTGATTGAGCGAATTGGTGACACTTTTTCGAAAAGACAACTAATATAAACCTAAATGTAATTCCTTAAGCAGCCTCGAAGAGGCAAAACGCGCGAAGCGCAATTAACCCCACACAAGGCGAAGCCGCAGTGTGGGGCTCTGACGAACCCCAAACAATAACAAAGAATGAACGAATACGACGACCTTCTCCGCATCGAACCCACCGGCCTCTCTCTGGAGGCGGGGCGGCTGTTAGTCTCCACGCCCTACTTCAACGACCCGTTTTTCAACCATTCGGTGGTGCTGCTGACGGACTACATGGAGGAGCATACGGCGGGGCTGATTATCAACCGGCAGTTGCCGCATACGGTCTATGACGTGGTAAACGAGATCCGGGTGGACGACCCTATCTATTTCGGAGGGCCGGTGATGCCCGAGGCGGTGTTCTTGTTGCACAGCTTCGACTCGTGCCCCGAGGCCACGCGGTTGCTGCCCGGCGTCTATGTGGGCTACAACCCCGTGCTCCTCGCCGTCTTGGAACAGCACGCCATCCCCAACCTTAAGTCCAAGTTCTTGCTGGGCTACGCGGGCTGGTCGCCGGGACAGTTGGAGGACGAGCTGGAGCGCAACATGTGGGTGATTGCCCCGGCAGCCCAGTCGCTCGTCTTCGACACCCCCGCCGAGGATCTCTGGACCCGCACCGTGCAGCGTCTTGGCAAACGCTACGCACACTGGCTGCGAATCCCGAAAAATATTGCGTATAATTGACAAAGAGGTGAGACGCGCCACGGCACGTCTCTACAAAAATAACGATATATCCTATTATACATGGAAGAACGGAGTACCCCATTCCCCCCTTTAGGGGGGTGGCCGTTAGGCCGGGAGGTATTCTAACGAAAAAGGACGAACCAACGATAATCCCAATGGCCGAGCGAGAAACCTTTAACAATCACAACGTATATTCCCTGTCTGAGGTGGCGATGAGCGTGCACCGCGTGATTGAGCGCACCTACACGCGGCCCTACTACATCAAGGCGGAGATTCTGAAGCTGAACTACTACCCGTATAGCGGGCATTGCTATCCGGAACTGGTTGAGCGTGAGGGGAATACTATCAAGACAGAAATGCGGGCGGTTATTTGGTCGGCCAACTTCAAGGATATCAACCGGCGGTTTGAGCAGATCACGGGCGAGCCGCTGAAGGAAAACATCCGTATCCTTTGCCTTGCCACCGTGCAGTTCAGTCCGAAGCACGGTCTCGCGCTGCACATTGAGAACATCGAGCCGAGTTATACGTTGGGCGAGATGGTGCGTAACCGCCAGGAGGTTATCGAGCGGCTTAAGAAGGAGCAGGTCTTCGACCTTAATCGCCGATTGACGATGCCGCCGCTGCCCAAGCGCGTGGCAGTCATCTCGGTGGAGACGAGCAAGGGCTACAGCGACTTTATGCAGACCCTGCATCGCAACGAGCACGGCTATCGTTTTCAGACAGAGCTGTTTCCGTCCATTCTGCAGGGCGACAAGGCTATTACGGGCATTATGGGGCAGTTGCAGAAAATCGAGGTGCGGCGCGACGAGTTCGATGTGGTGGTCATTGTGCGCGGCGGTGGCGGCGATGTGGGCATGAGCTGCTACGATGACTACGGGCTGACTCAGCGCGTGGCGACTTTCCCGCTGCCCGTCCTTACCGGCATTGGCCATTCTACCAACCTTACCGTCACAGACATGGTGGCGCACGCAAACTTCATTACCCCCACGGATGTGGCATTCTCGCTGTTGGAAGCTTTCCGTCGGTTCGATGAGGAATTGAGTGAAACGATGGGACGTATCGTGCAGAGCGCGCAGCTGCGGCTTGCGGAGGTGCGGCAGGCACTCACGCACACGCAGACCGTGCTCCAGTATGAACTTCCGAAAGTCATCGACGGTCATCGAAACCGTTTGGGTGATATTGCCAAGGTGTTGGTTTTCAAATCGAAAGAGCTGACCATGAATCAGATGTTCCGGCTGAAATCGCTATCGCAGGACATGGCGCGGGGCATACAGCTGCACATAGACCGCGAGCGGCAGAAGGTCGGGCGTTTTGCCGAGATGTTGCCGAAAGACTGCCGTGTGCTGATGCAGCGGCGCATGCGCGAGTGCGACGATATGGACGGCAAACTACGACTGCTGAGTCCCGACAATGTGCTGCGGCGCGGCTACAGCATTACGCTCAAAGACGGCAAAGCGGTAACGAATGCCGCAGACCTACGTCCGGGTGACAAGATTGTCACGAAATTGCATGAAGGCGAGGCAGTCTCTGTGGTGGAAGGTTGACCGAAATCCTGTTATGACACCAAGTCTTTGACGGTGTTGCCGACGTTGATGAGGTGGTCGGCGACACGTTCGGCGTTCTGCGCCAAGGAGAGGTATTCCGCGCCCACGGCGGGACTGCACGTGCCTTCGTTCAGACGGCGGATATGGTTGCGCTCCATCTCTTCAGTCAGGTCGTCAATGCGGTCCTCGATGGCGTTTGCCCGCCTCAAGGCTTCCAAATCCTTGTCATGATAGGCAATCCTCACCTCGCCGTACAGTTCGCTCACTAACTTCTCCATCTGTAGAATTTCATTGATGGCTTCTGGGGAGAAGGCGGCATCCTGTTCCTTGAGGGAGTCGGCGTATTCCACGATGTTTTCCGCATAGTCGCCGACGCGCTCCAAGTCGCTGACAGTGCGGATGGTGCCGTTCAAGTAGCGCTGGTCGTAGCTGTTGAGGTTGTTCTCCGACAAGAGGACGGAGTATCGCAAAAGCTCTTTGTTCAGGAAGTTAAGCTGGTCTTCAGTATCCCGGAACGCCTCGATGTCGTCGTAATCCATCGTAGTGATGGTTTTGATGGAGCGGTGGAAGTTGGTCATGGCCATCTCGGCCATGTTTTCGATTTCGGTCTTGAGCTGGCGGAGCGCCACGGCGGGCGTGCTAAGCATGGAGGGGTCGAGGTATTTGAGGCGCGGCGCGGCGGAGGGGGCAATCTCCTTGTCGGGGACGATTCGGCAGACGGTCCTCACCAGAACGTCGGTCATCGGCAGGGCTACAAGCATTGTGCAGACGTTGAAGAACGTATGGAACATGGCGAGTTGCATTTGCGGGGCGTTGGGGAACCATCTTCCGAAGAGGGCTCCGAAACTCCACGCACCGCCGGTGGAGATGCGTAAGATCAGGGCGAGGATTAGGAACATGACAACGCCCATTACATTGAATATCAAGTGGATGAAAGCGGTTCGTTTGGCGTTCACCCCGCTGGTCATACCGGCAATCATGGCGACCACGCAGGAACCGATGTTGGAACCCATGGTCAGGTATATGCCTTGGTCGAGGTTCACCAGGCCGGTGACGACCATGGTGATAGCAATGGAGGTCATCACGGAGGAAGACTGGATAACGGCGGTGAGCAGGGCGCCGATGATGACGAGCAATATCGGGTTGCTGATGGCGGCCAGCATGGTTTTCACCTCGGGCAGTGCGGCGAACTCCTCCATGGCCGACGACATCATGCCTAAACCCACGAATAGCATGCCGAATCCAGTGAGGATGCCGCCTGTCTGCTTCCATTTGTCGCTTTTGGCGAACAGTGAGATGAAAGCGCCGATGCCTGCAAAAGCGGCGAAGATGATCGTGGTGGAGATGCTGTTGCGGCCGAACATACCGAGGGCGACCAGCTGCGCGGTCACGGTGGTGCCGATGTTGGAACCGTAGATGATGGTGGCGGCTTGGGTGAGGCTCATAATGCCCACGTTCACGAAACCGATGACCATCACGGTGACGGCGCCGCTGCTTTGGATGGCGGCTGTGCCCGCAAGGCCGATGCCCACGCCCAACCATTTGTTGTCACCCGTCTTGGCGAACAATCTGCGAAGCCCGCGGCTGCCCGCAGCCTCCAAATTGCCGCTCATCGTCTGGCAGGCCACTAAGAACACACCGATACCTGCGGTGAGGGTCAGGATTGCGATGATGACGCTCGATATATCCATTTATTATAGGTTAAAAAGGTTAAAAATCAAGGGTCAAAAAAACTCTACCCCAATTTAATAACCGGGTGCAAAGATACACTTTTTTCAATTGCTTTGCGTAACCGAAAAAAATGTAACTTTGCACGTTTGTTTTTTTTAACGTTCGTTATGATGAAATACGACTGTAAACAAGGGATTTTGTATGTTTTATGCGTGGTTGCGCTGCTGTGTTCGGGAATGGGCTCGGTGTCGGCGCAGAAGGATAATGCTCCTAAAAAGACCCCGTTTTTCAAGACGTTGCCGTCGGCTTCGTTTCTCACGATAAATGCCGAATATCTGGGCGGTTATCGTCCCGACCAGACCTTCAGCGCACAGGTGCCGGCGTTCGGCTTCAAGGCGGGCACGATGCGCAATGTGGGCTGGTATGTCGGCGCGATGACGAACTTCAACTTCAAGGGCGCGTTTGTCGTCTGCGATGAGTCCGAACTCAACCCTCTCTCCACCAGCAGCTCCTATTTCGATGTGTTGGCGGGCATCACGCTTCGTTATTGGGCGCCGCTGTCGTTCCATCTCGGACTTGGCTACAGCTACCGCTCTTTCAATAATGAGACGATTTACGGACAATGGGCGCATACGGCTTCGCACATATCGCAGGGGCCGGCCGCCGCTGCGGGGTTCATGTTTCATCTTGGAGGCTTTGTGGTCTCGGGCGAGGTGCTTGGTTTGTATAATGTCCAAGGACTACAAAGACCTTTCTATCAGGTGGATAAGAACCGTTTTTCATTTGGTGTGAAAGCGGGTCTCGGTATATGCATTCCTTACCGTTACCGTACGGAATTTCAGGAACGCGAGCGTCGCGGCACCCGTGCGCCCGAACCGATTGTCACGGAAGCACCGGTCGCCACGCCTGCCGCTCAGCAGCCGCAAACGCCTGCTCCGGTCACAGTTGCTCCGCAACCAGTTGTCGCGCAGCCGGTTGTCGCGGCCAGCCCGCAGCCTGCCGCCCCGACTGCAAGCGGAACGGCGACTCTTGAGGTCGTCACCATGCCGGTCTCTCAAGTGATGCCCGGAAGCGTCACCGTTTGCGGGCAGGTCACTGGCAGCGCCATCGAGGAAGTTATCGAACGCGGTGTCTGCTGGGGCAATAATCCTTATCCGTCGGTTACGGGTGCACATACGTCCGACGGCGAAGGCGACGGCTACTTTACCACGGTGATTACCGGACTGAATCCCGGAACAGTTTGTTACATACGTGCTTACGCTGGAACAAAATCAGGTATCCGTTACGGCAACACGGTTTCTGTCACAATACCTGTGCAACCGATCAACCAGCCTGCGGCACCGCAGGCACAGCCTTACCAGCAACCAGTTCCTTTCCAGCAACAGTCTCCCGTCCAATCGCCTGTGACGGCACCTGCGCCGCCTGCGCAACCCTATCCGCAGCCTGCTCCTTTCCAGCAGCCGAATCCTTACCAGCAACCGGCTCCTTACCAGCAGCCGAATCCCGCCCAAACTCCTGTGAATACTCCTGCTCCGTCGGTTCAACCGACGGCTCCCGTGCAGCCTGCCGCCCCTCAAGCTGTTGCTCCTCAACCCGTCGCTCCGCAGACTGTGGAACCGACTGCAGCTGTTGCGGCCGCCGTTGTGCCTGCCGCAGTAGTGCCCGACTGCCCTTCCACGATGAGTGATATGGAGGGTAATGTCTACCATACGATTCGGATCGGCGGGCAGTGCTGGATGCGTGAGAACCTCCGCGCCACCCGCTTTGCCGACGGCGGGTTGATGGCGCTTTCCGACTCCGCCCTCCTCGACAGCCCCTGTTTATACTATCCCGCTGGCGACAGTGCCAATGCTTCGGTCTATGGCTGTCTCTACAACTGGTCGGCGGCGTCGAACAAGAGTACCCTCTTGGATGCGCTCAACGGCACCCTGCAAGGGGCTTGTCCTGACGGCTGGCATCTTCCCTCGGATGCGGAGTGGTCGCAATTGGTTGGCTATCTGGCACTGCAGCCCATCTGCGTGTGTGGGACGGGACAAGACAATATCGCCAAGTCGTTAGCCAGCCAGACGGGATGGAACACGGTGCAGCTCAGCGGTGCAGACTGCGCAGTAGGAAAGGATCTAGAGCGAAACAACGTTTCAGGATTCACGGCGATGCCGGCGGGTGTCTTTTATCAAACTCCCGCCAACTTCGGCAGCAGCGCCGGTTTCTGGACTTCCACGCCCGGTTCAAAAGGCATTACCGTGCGCCTTCTCTTCAGCGAGAGTGCCCAACTAACCGCCTACGGCGACGAGCCCGGCATGAACGGCTATTCGGTGCGTTGCCTGAAGAATTGATTATTTGATACGTAGAGACGGGGCGTGCCCCGTCTCTATAATATCTGCTTGTGTTTGAAATTTATGTACATTTGCCCGTTTTTAAGAGTTAAGTCGAAATAATTATAACGTAAAGTATATCAATAAAATAAAATCATCATGATGAAACCCAAGATTGTTATCGGAAACTGGAAAATGAACAAGGACTTCGAAGAAGCGGAAGACCTTATCACCCAAATAGAGGAGCAACTGGCTGATTTTCAGTTGCAGACCGAGGTTGTGCTTTGCCCGCCGGCCGTGTATGCCGAACTGGTTACCGACCACGCCGACATCGAAGAGAACCACTTCTATGCAGGCCTGCAGAACGTGAGCGAGTTCGAGAACGGTGCCTACACCGGCGAGATTTCCGCCGAGATGATGGCCTCCATGAACGTCGACTTCTGTATTGTGGGACACTCCGAGCGTCGCAAATATTTCGGTGAAACTGATGAAATCGTCCTCAAGAAGATGCACCGTCTGCTGGCCAACGACATCGTGCCGGTGATGTGCTGCGGCGAGACGTTGGAGGAACGCAAGGGCGGCAAGCATTTCGAGGTTGTCCAGAAGCAAATCGAGGCCACCATCTGCACGCTCACGGCCGACGAGTTGGAGCGCGTGATGATTGCCTACGAACCCATCTGGGCCATCGGCACCGGTGAGACCGCCACGCCCGAGCAGGCGCAGGAGATGCTCGCCTTCATCCGCTCCCTTATTGAGAAGAAGTTCGGCACCGAGCTCGCCGTCTTCACCTACATCCTCTACGGCGGCAGCTGTAATGCCAAGAATGCCCTCGAACTCTTCTCCCAGCCCGACGTTGACGGCGGCCTCATCGGCGGCGCCTCCCTCAAACCCGACGAGTTCGTCAAGATCATCGAGGCAGCCGAAACCGTGATTAAGGAGAATTAGTTTCAAGTTTCAAGTTTCAGGTTTCAGGTGTTCTTGAAACTTGAAACTTGAAACCTGAAACCTGAAACCTGAAACCTGGCAGAATGAACCGCATCACACTCATACTGTTCCTGTTCCTCATGGGACTCTCCTGCGCCACTTTCGCGCAGGATGACGACCCGTGCAAACAGACGATGGACAAGAACAGCGAGAAAGTGTTCAAAAAGGCACGGGACTATCACAAGTCGGGGAAGAAGGAAGAGGCCTACGAACTCTACGAGGAGATATTGGCTGACCACCCCGAATATTTGGAGGTAAACTACTATTACGCCCTCGGCTACTACCTTCCGCTTAAGGATAACCAGTTCATTTCCAGAAAAAAGGACAAGTCAGACGTAAAAAAGGCGCTGGCCGCCTTCAACCGCATGTTTGAGGTGTGTCCCTATTACCGCCCCTATTGCAACCTTTACGCGGCGCGGATTGCCTACTTCAATGAGTTGTATCCCGAAGCGGTGAAGTTCGCGGGGGTGATTGTCGACAATCCGGATCTTTTCAGGGATTCCAAGGATACGAGCAAGGTTGATGTGGACAAGATTCGGGAGGCGAAGCTGATTCTCCGCAAAGCCCGTTTCTACGACAATATCCTCAACCATCCCGTGCCGTTCGATCCGCACCCTGTGCCGAATATCTCCACCAGTGCCGACGAGTATCTCGGCACGCTTTCGCCCGACGGACATCTGTTCTACTTCACCCGTAGGAAATACGTGGCCGACAATTCCCCGTTTGGGCAAGGCGGCAAGGTGCAGAAGGAGTTCTTCAGCTGCAGCGTGAAGAAAAACGGGCAGTTCGGAGAGGGCGATGCGTTGCCGGAACCCTTCAACAAGGCGGACGGGGAGGGGAGCCCCACCATCACCATCACCAACGACCTGCTGATTTTCGTGCAACGGCACACGGTGAAGCTGCAAGGCGGCAACTATCCCAATTACGACCTTTATTATTCTGAATACGACGGCTTTGAGTGGTCGACCCCCAAGCCGCTTCCAGGAAAGATCAACCGCAACGACTCGTGGGAGTCACAGCCTTCGCTTAGTTCCGACGGCAGAGTGCTTTTCTTCGCCAGTGACCGTCCCGGCGGCTATGGCGGCTCCGACATCTGGTATGCCATCCGCAAGAGCGACGGCTCGTGGGGTGACCCCATCAACATGGGCCCGACCATCAACACCGAAATGAACGAGCGGTCGCCGTTCCTCCACACCGACAGCAAGACCCTCTATTTCTCCTCCAACGGTCACGACGGCCTCGGCGGACAGGACATCTTCTACTCCAAGATGGACAGCAAGCGGCAGTGGTCGGATCCCGTCAACATTGGTTCGCCCATCAATACCGAAAACGATGAGGTCGATTTCTTCGTGAGTTTGGACGGTAAAACCGGCTATTTCTCCTCCAACAACTATGGCGACCAGGACTGGAACATTTACCAGTTTGAGCTGTATGAGGAGGCGCGGCCCCACACGATGGTCATCGTCAAGGGCAAGGTGACGGTCGACGAGGGCGACTTGGAAAACGCCGTGGTCGAGATTCGCGACACCAACGCCAATGTGGTTTCCACTGGCATTGTGAGTGTGAACACGGGCAGCTATGCCGTGGCCACCGAGGTAAAGCAAGACAATCCGCAACCGTTGATTGTCAATGTTAAGAAAGAAGGATACTCCTTTGATACCCAGATTATTAAGCCGGAAGAGATTACGGAGGAGGTTATCGAGAAGGATGCTGAGGTGAAGGCCGTAGAGACCGGCAAGGTTTGTGATTTGCGTGACATTTACTACGAAACCAACGACTTCAGTCTCACACAGGAGTCGAAGATGCTGCTCGCACTCTTCATCGAGTTCCTGAACGAGAACCCCACTGTGAAGGTGGAAATCCAGGGCCATACGGACAATATAGGTCGCGACGAGGACAACCTGTTGCTGTCTGAAAACCGCGCCAAGTCGGTGTATGACTATGTGGTCTCCAAAGGGGTGAACGCCAATCGTTTACGTTACAAAGGCTACGGTGAATCGCAGCCCATTGCCGACAACAACACGGCGGCAGGTCGCGCCAAGAATCGCAGAACTGTTTTCCTGATTTATGAGAAATAGGCACATTTACTTTTTGGGCATCGGCGGCATCGGCATGAGTGCGCTGGCGCAGTATTTCCTGCAGAATGGCGACTGCGTCTCCGGCTACGACCTGACCCCTTCGGCTGTAACAGAAATGTTACAAGTCAAGGGAGCGAAAATTCATTTCGAAGGGGATTTGACCCAGATTCCCGAAGAAGTGGATTTTGTGGTTTATACGCCTGCCGTTCCGAAGGATTTTGTTGAGTATCAATACTTTGCTGAGAATAATATCCCGATGTACAAGCGTTCGCAGGTGCTCGGGCATATCACGGACGAGCTGCGGACCATTGCGGTGGCGGGCACGCACGGCAAGACCACTACGACCTCGATGGTGGCACATCTGCTTTATCCCGAACAACCGTTGGCTGCGTTCATCGGGGGTATTGCCAAAAACCTGAACGACAACTACGTGTGCAGTCCGAACCCGGTGACTGCCGTGGTGGAGGCCGACGAGTTCGACCGCTCTTTCCTGACGCTGCATCCCGAGGTGGCTGTCATCACTTCCATGGATGCCGACCACTTAGACATCTACCGCGATGTCGAGGACTTGCGAGACGCGTTCCGGAAGTTTGCTTCGCAGACATCGCGCACGGTGCTTGCGCATGAGGCTGTGGCCCAATACATTACGCAACCGAACAAAAAGACTTACGGCACAAGCCAAGATTGCGACTATTATGCTTATCAGATAGATTACCAACCGGAAACCACCCGTTTTTGTCTGCACACGCCACAAGGGGAGATAACCGATTTGGCATTGCCGGTGCACGGACAATATAATATATGGAATGCCACGGCTGCCATTGCCGCTGTCTTGGAAGCTTTTCCTGGGATGCCGGAGGATCGTATCCGTCAGAAAATCGGTACGTTTGCGGGTGTCAAGCGCCGTTTCGACTACATTGTGCGCCGCCCTGACTTTGTTTATATTGACGACTATGCGCACCATCCCGCCGAGATGCGCTCGTTTATCACGGCGGTACGGGAGATCTATCCCGGCAAGGAGATTTGCGGGGTCTTCCAGCCGCACCTTTACACGCGCACCCGTGACTTCGCTGACGAGTTTGCGGAAGTGCTCGGCCTCCTCGACCGCGTCATTCTACTGCCCATCTATCCGGCCCGCGAAAAACCGATTGAGGGCATCACCTCCGAATTCCTTTTGCGGAAGGTACAGGATTCGAACCGCATGGTGTTGCAGAAGTCGGAGCTTGTCCCGTATCTGAAAGCGCATCGTCCCGACGTGTTGCTCACCATCGGTGCGGGCGACATCGACCGGTTGGTGCCGGAACTGGGAACATTGTAATCAGGTCATTTATGAAACAGGAAAAATTCTCGATACGCAAACGGCTCAAAAGCTTCACCTACGCTTTCAACGGGCTGAAGGTTCTGTTCAGAGAGGAGCACAACTCCCGCATCCATCTCTTTGCGACCGTCTGCGTTGTTGTGGCGGGCGTGTTGCTCAAGATTTCGCTGTTGGAGTGGGTGGCGGTTGCGTTTGCCGTCGGGCTGGTGTTCAGCGGGGAGATTTTCAACTCCGCCGTTGAGGATTTGTCGGATGTGGTCTGCCCCGAGCGGGACGAGCGCATCAAGAAGGTGAAGGATTTGGCGGCGGCGGCCGTGCTGGTGAACGCCATCACCGCAGCGGTCATCGGGTTGCTGGTTTTCCTTCCGAAGATTATACAATTGTTCCTGTAATATTCTATTTCGTGGAGACGCAAAATTTTGCGTCTCTACATCCCAACAATCGATCTGTCAATTCCAAGACCCCCCTCGCCCCTATTGCCTCTAAACCCTAAACCCAAACCATGTTCCTCGGTGAAATAATCTCCTTGTTCGTAGCCCTCTCCTGGACCGCCACTGCGCTTTTTGCGGAGGTGGGTTCGAAGCGTATGGGGGCGCTGCCGTTCAACACGATACGGATGGCGATGTCGATGGTGCTCCTCACCCTCACGCTTTGGCTGGTGATGGGCGTCCCGTACCCGCGTTACGCTGACTGTGGTACTTGGGGTTGGCTTCTGCTGTCGGGGGTGGTCGGCTACGTCATCGGCGACTACTGCCTGATGCAGGGCTACATCCACATCGGCTCGCGCTTCGGGCAGCTCTTCATGACCCTTTCGGCTCCCACGGCTGCCATTACCGGACGGCTGCTTCTTGGAGAGCAGATGCGTCCGACAGCCATCCTCGGCATGGTTGTCACCTTGGGTGGCATCGCGCTGTCGATTCTCTCCAAAAACGACAATTCTGAGCATCGCGGCATCGGGTTCAAGTTGCCCGCAAAAGGGATTTTCTACGCCGCGATGGCGGGTATATGCCAAGGTTTCGGCTTGGTGCTCAGCAAGATAGGGCTGCTGCATTATGATGCCGCGATGTCGGCTCTCGGCATAGCCCAGGATGCGGTTCTTGAGGGCGCGGTGCTGCCGTTGCCGGCCAGCATCAGCGTGCCGTTTGCCGCCACCACCATCCGGGCCTACATCGGGTTGGTGGGCTTCTTCCTCTCGCTGATGCTGTTCAGCAAGGACGGAATAGAGAAGTTGCGCAGTGCCTTCCGCGACCGCAAAGCCATTTGGTGCGTGTTCGCCTCCACCATTTTCGGTCCGTTCATCGGCGTCAGCGCCTCGCTGTTGGCGACCCTGTACACCTCCGCCGGCATTGCGCAGACCCTCTTCGCCCTCACCCCGATCCTCATTATCGCGCCTTCCGCCGTTCTTTTCCACCAGAAAGTGACGGTGAGGGAGGTTGTTGGCGCCGTCATCAGCGTGGCGGGGGTGTGTCTGTTTTTTGTGTGAAGGCAAGCTGTGCGTGTTCGTTGGCTGATGAACATAGGTTCGTTGGTAGGAGAACATAGGTTCAACGGCTCACGAACACTATGTTCGTTGGCGTAAGTCAATTCCAAAAAACGAACCCCGGACCAAGCGTGTAAAACGTAAAAAATATGTATATTTGCCGCCATTGAATACATAGAGCGATGAATATACATATTTTTTTTACAAAGCTTAGTAAACACGGGCTTTGCGGGCTTTTCGTCACCTTGCTGACCCTTTTCATTTTACCGACGGTTTCCGCCCAAACTAATATCTTCGTCTCCGCCTCCGCCTCCAACGACAACGGCGACGGCACCACGTGGGCGACGGCCAAGAAGACCATTGCGGCTGGCATCGCGGCGGCGGGAAGCAGCGGAACTGTTTTCGTGAAGGTGGGCATCTATAACACCACGGCGGAATTCACCATCCCGGCGGGAATTACCGTGATAGGCGGATATATGACCTCTTCCGCTGGCACGGACACATCGCAGCGGCAACGACCTGGCGTTAACAGTCGCTGGCAGGACGCCTCATTGTGTACCATTATTTCAGGAGCAGGCAACCACCGTATCGCCACCGTGGGCGGAACGCTCGATGGTTGTGTGGTGCGCTATGGCGTCACCACCACTATGGGTGGCGGTTTGCTCATTGATGGCGGAACCGTCCAATACTGTGTGATTATGTGGTGCGACGCCATCGAGGATGACGAGTTCACCGCTGAGGGTGGCGGTGCCTATATCCGCAATAACGGTACGCTGCTCAACTGTGTGGTGACCGAATGTCGGGGCGATAACGGCTCTGCGGTTTCCGGCGAGGACGGCACCCTCATCAACAACACCATCACTCGCAACTGGCCTTCCCAGTGCGGCACCGTCACCGACTACGACGGCAACACTTATCATACCGTCCAGATCGGCTCCCAATGCTGGATGAAGGAGAACCTTCGCACCACCCACTATGCCGACGGCACGGCGATACCCACGACATCGGGTAGTAGTGAAACAGTGGGATATTACTACCAAAGACCGAATATTAATGTTGTTCAATACGGTTTGCTATATAATTGGCTCGCAGCTATGCATGGAGTTGCCAGTAGTAACTCTAACCCTTCGGGTGTTCAGGGCGCTTGTCCCGACGGTTGGCATCTCCCAAGCGATGCAGAATGGTATATCCTGACAGGTTTCGTTAGTTCTATACCTCGCTACCGATGCGATAATAACACAACTTATATTGCAAAGGCTTTATCAGGAAAGACAGGATGGACGAATAATACTAATTCTTGTTATGTAGGTAATTTACAAAGTAATAATAATGCTACTGGTTTCAATGGACAGCCTGCTGGTTATCACTACGACGGATCTTTTTACCAACTCGGTAATATCTCCTATATTTGGAGTTCGACAGAGAATGACTCATCAACTGCTTTATACCGAGTCCTTGGTTATCAATATGCTACCGTAAATCGTCCCAGTTATTCTAAAAAATACGCTTATTCCATTCGTTGCGTAAAGGACCTCGAATAAATCAAGAATAAAAAACAGGAGATATTGTAGGGGCGAATAATGATTCGCCCCTACAAGCCCGACAAATAATGAAATGTCTTTAATATGAAGAAAATATTTACAATAGTTTTACTGATGTGTTGTGATATTTTGGGTTGGGCGCAAACGGTGGTATTTGTGGCGTCAAACGGCAACGACAACAACAACGGATCCTCGTGGGCGTTGGCCAAACAGACCATCGCGGCGGGCATCTCGGCGGCGGGAACCGACGGCACCGTCTATGTGAAGGCGGGTAGCTATGGGATTTCGGCCCAGTTGGTGATTCCTGCGGGTGTGGCGGTGAAGGGCGGCTACAATCTCACAGCTTCGGGCACGGACACCAACAAGCGGGAACTGCCGGGCACCAACAGCCGGTGGGAGAACGCCAGTATCTGCACCATCATCAGCGGGGCAGGCAACCATCGCATTGCCTCGGTGAGCGGACTGTTGGAAGGTTGTGTGGTGCGCTGGGGTTATACCAACACCATGGGAGGCGGTGCCTACGTTGACGGCGGCACAGTGCGCTATTGCGTGATACGCGAGTGCGATGCCTACAACGAGAACACTCTCGCGGCAGAGGGCGGCGGTGCCTATATTCTCAACGGGGGCACGCTCACCAACAGTGTGGTCACAGAGTGCCGCGCAGACAAGGGTCCGGCCGTTTCGGGCGGGAACGGCTCGCTCATCAACAACACCATCACCCGCAACTGGCCCACCCACTGCGGCACGGTGGCCGACTATGATGGCAACGTCTATCCCACGGTGGTGATTGGACAACAGTGCTGGACGCGTAAAAACCTGCGCACCACGCATTATCATGACGGCACGGCCATACCTTACGGCAATGCCCCATCTACGACAGAACCTTTTTACTACGTGAACTATGCGGCCATAACTCCTCAGATGTTAGAGAATTACGGTTACCTCTACAACTGGCCTGCGGTGATGAACGGGGCAACCTCCTCCAATGCAAACCCATCGGGAGTGACGGGAATTTGTCCTTACGGATGGCATGTGCCCAGTGATGCGGAATGGACGGAGATGACAGATTTTGTGAATTCGCATAATTATTACCGTTGCAATGGTTACGATGCGCAGATTGCCAAGGCGTTGGCTTCCACTTCGGGTTGGACTACCACATCGAATGTTTGTGAGGTGGGCAATAACCAAGGAGGAAACAATGCAACATTGTTTGCCGTTTATCCGGCAGGTAGTTACGGCGGAAACAACACATATAATTATTATCAGAGTGTTGCCTGCTTTTGGAGTTCCACTGCGTATAATTCAACCTCTGTTTGGCTTCGCAATTTGAATAATACTTACACAATGGTGAATCGCTATCATGATGATAAATTCTATGGTTTGTCTGTGCGTTGCGTGAAGCAGATGGAGAGTTCCGCACCGGTGGTTCATACCAAACCTGTTATAGATGCAGATATTCATTCTACATACGCTATAGCTGGGGGTAGTTGCGGCGATGCCGGAGACCCGATCACGGCCTACGGAGTTTGCTGGAGCACTTCACCTCATCCTACGATAAACGATAATCATACCACTGACGGGTCTGGTGAAGCCACTTTCACTACGCAAATGTTGGGCTTAACCAATGGTGTGACTTATTATGTGCGTGCCTACGCCATAAACAGCATCGGAGTGACATACGGAGAGGAATATTCCTTCACCACGAATGATTGCTTGGATATTACGGCTACAGATTACGATGGCAATGTTTATCATACAGTTAAATTGGGAACACAGTGTTGGATGAAAGAGAATTTGCGAACTACACATTATGCAGATGGAACAGCAATTCCTCTTTCAACTGCTTCGTCAAATAGCGTGGCTCGCCGATATTATCCCAACAACAATGCTGCAAACGTAAGCAACTACGGCTATCTTTATAATTGGACGGCAGTGATGAATGGAGCTTCATCATCGTCTTCTAATCCTTCGGGAGTACAGGGCATTTGTCCTACTGGATGGCATGTACCCAGTGATAATGAATGGACGGTTTTGTTGAATTTTATTGGTTCAAAAGAGGAGTATCAGTGTACATACAATGAAAGTACATACATAGCCAAGGCATTAGCATCCAATACGGGTTGGAACTCGTCCTCGAGTAGTTGTTGTGTGGGGCAAAATCTTGCGACAAACAATGCTACTGGTTTTGGCGCAATGCCCAGCGGCTTATTTTATGCTTCCTCTTTTTACGATTTTGGGGCTGATGCATACTTTTGGAGTGCCACCACATTTTCTTCATCAGAAGCGTATATTCGACAATTAATTTATAATTCTAGAGGTGTTACTCAGAGTTACAATTCTTTTAATCGTGGCTTTTCCGTCCGCTGCGTCCGCAACGAGTAATTAAGAATGAAGAATGAACTTGGAACTTGGAACCTGAGACCAACATGCAACGAATACTGATTTTGACACTGACCATACTGTTCCTACTGTTCTGCGGCAGAATGGCCTCGGCGCAGACGACGGTCTTCGTGTCGTCTGCGGCGACAGATGACAGCGGCGACGGCAGTTCGTGGGCGACGGCGAAGCAGACCGTGGCGGCGGGCATCGCAGCGGCGGGCGCAAACGGCACCGTCTATGTGATGGTGGGCGAATACGTTGTTGACGCGGAGCTGACCGTTCCGTCCGGCGTCACCGTGACGGGCGGCTACTCTTCGGCCAGCAGCGGCACCGACCTCTCGCAACGGCGTTCCCCGGGCATCAACTACACGTGGGGCGACCCCACGCAATGCACCATCCTGTCAGGGGACGGCACGCATCGGATCGCTTCGGTGGCGGGCACGATGGAGGGATGTGTCGTGCGTTACGGTCGCACGTCGGGCAACGGAGGCGGAGTGCTCATCAACGGGGGCACGGTGACGCACTGCGTCATCACCAACTGCACGGCTCACAGCAACGACAGCGGCTCCGAAGCCAAGGGCGGCGGTGCGTACATTGACAACAACGGCTCGCTGCTCAACTGCGTGGTCTGCAACAACCGCGCCGACAAC
>Ga0265299_10002044_pt1 | contig 21439 bp, 10 predicted proteins | sample AusTroGonzalo_MG_4_FD_193485 | JGI IMG/M metagenome (GOLD analysis project Ga0265299, IMG submission 193485) | Bovine rumen microbial communities from tropical cattle in Woodstock, Queensland, Australia - Gonzalo_02 | ecosystem: Host-associated > Mammals > Digestive system > Stomach > Rumen ... | reverse complement strand
AGGTGCTCGACGACTGCAATATCGCCGAAGAGAAAGACAAGGAAGGCAAAATCAAGGGCCGTTTTGAGGTGAAGGTCTCCCTGAAAGGCACCCAGCCCGAGGTGATTACCCAGAAGCGTATTCTCGACAAGAAACCAGAGTCCGTTCCGGCACTTGAAGACCTCTATGACCAGCAAAACACTGCTTTCGGGCTTCAATTCAAGCTGCCTAACAGCTATGAGGCATACGAGTCCAAAGAGGATTTCGTGGCCTACTATCCCTTCGTGCCCTATCAGTTCAAGCTGATTATGCAGGTGTTCAACTCGTTCCTGAATCTCGGCTATGTAGCCAAAGAGGTTAAAGGTAACGAGCGCAGCATTATCAAAGTGATTCACTCCACGGCTAAAAACAGTGCAGAGGATGAAGTCGGAAAGTACGTTTCTTTCGACGAACTGTACAACAACATGTTCGAGGAGGGTTTGCAGGCTCGTGGGCAGAAAGCTGTGGACAATGCCATCCGCATGGCCCGCACCTACGAGCACGACCCCAAATTGGCCATCCGCGTGGCCAATGTGCTGTTCATGATTTGCAACATCTCTCAGACTGACCAACTGTTGTTCCCCGCCAACATCGACAATGTGACCACCCTCTTGGTGAACGACACACGTACGCCGCGTCTGACCATCAAGAACGAGGTGGAGAAAATTCTCGACTTTTTCTGCGACAACAATATCATCCGCCGTGAAGCCGGCAAGAACGGAGCCCCTGAGACTTACACCTTTTACAGCGAAGAAGAGATGAAAGTGGCCCAGCTCATCCAAAACCAAAGCGTTGACAACAATGCGATGGCCGAGATGTTGCGCGACATCTTCAACAAATACCTCTCCATCAACAACAAGGTGCAGTACAAGACCCGCTCCTTCGCAGTGGGTCAACTCATCAAACAGCGTCACTACCTCTCTGCTTCACCGGACATAGAGGTGGAATTTGTGGTGGACAACGAATATGAGACACCCGAGCAGTTGGCCATTACCAACGAGGCCAAAAAGATGGTCTATTACCTTGGGCTACAGTATGGCGAAAACAAACGGCTGAAGAATGCCTTTTATTGGTATTGCCAGTGCAACCGCTATATGAGCACTCCTGTATTGAACGATGACAATGCCAAAACCCGCGCAGAGTTCGAAAAGAGAGCCAAAGAACTGTTCGAAACGCTTATTGCTCCCGAGTTCCACAAGATCCTCGACACTTGCCCTATTATCAGCGGATTGCGCACTATCGACAACATGGAACTGGGCAACAAGCGTGGCGGGGAACGCTACGCGCTTGCACTGCAGAAGCATCTTGCCGGCATCTACACCAAAGCGACCTTGGTGGATCAGCCATCCATATCCCACACCACCGACGCATTGAAAAAGGCCATCCTACGCACGGTCAACGCCGGCGACTACGAAGGGATGAACGCCGAACTCACCCCTCCTGAGCATGAGGTGGAACTCTACCTGAACAAGCAATTCGCCGATGTGAATGTGGCCGATGTGACGGCCAAGTTCGCCAAACCGCCCTACGGTTGGGACGGTATCGCCACTCTCCACATTATCAATGAGTTGGTGCGGCGCCACGCCCGCGACTACACGTATGCCAACAATCCCAACGTGGACAATACGTTGGTGGCCAACCGTATTGTGCAGGAAACCAACAAGTTCACTCTTCGTAAATCCAAGGCCATTTCGCAAGAACTCATCAACCGTTACATCGAGACTTGGAAAGAGCTTTTCGGGGCCAAAGAGGCCTTCACCACTACCGACAGCACCCAGATATTCCGAATCAGCCGCGACCAGGAGTTTACCAACAGCTTGTATCACAAGCGAGAGGGCTATCGTGACATCGAGAAACAGATTGGCGGCTATCCCTTTGCAGAACCGATTCAACAGGCCATCGACCTCTTCGACAAATGGTTGGCGGAACGCAATCCCGAAACCTTCTTCCAAGCCGTCATTGACAAACGGGAGGAAGCCCTTGGATTGATTGACCGCTGCAAAGAGGTGGCCCAGTTCACCCACGACCAATTGGGGACCTACAAGAAACTGCGGCAGTTTGCCAAGGAGAACCAATACAACTTCGCCTCGCTGCCGGAGGATGCACAGTCCCAAGTGGCGGAATTCCTCAAGATAGAGGATGATCCGTGGCCTATTCCTGGCTTGCGTAACTATATCCGGTTGCAGCGGGAGCTGTCGCAGGCACTCGACGAAGTGCGCAAAGGCCTCCGCGAACAGATACGGAACGCATACGACGAGCAGTTCGAACAGTTGGAGACGGTGGCCCATGAGCAGAATGTGCCGCTTTCGGTTTTGGCCAACCGCGATAACACCATCATGGTGAAAACCACCCCCGAGAATATCCTTGTGCTGAAAGACAACCTCAACACAGATGCTTTCTACCAAGAACAAGTCGGCAAGATTTTGGACTATGCCAACAAACATAAAGCGCAGTATGTTCCAAACGATGATTCCGATAATAACCACAAGGTTGACGAAGATCCCCATCCCTATGCGAAGAAGATTAACCAAGCCTCGCTTCAGACCAAGACCAGCACTCCAATCACTTCCGAGGAGGACATCGACCGCTACCTTGACGGCCTCCGCGAGCAACTGCGCAAACTGCTGAAAGACAACGACGGCGTGATGATTGTCAGGTAGGGCTTCTATAACCTATAATCCATAACTTATAACCATTGTATGGAAACCAACAAACTGAAAAAATTCGCCACTGAGGCGAGAAACAGACTGAAGAACGGCATCGCCGCCAAGATAATAACGTTAGGCTTCGACAAGAACGGTAACGTGCCTGAGCACATGCATCCACAGTTGATGCAGGGCGGTTCCCTGTGGAATGGCCGGTTGGAGACAGAGGGCTTCTTTCATCAATGGCAGGCCCTCAACAAGCGCGTGCAGCAGAAAGGTCTCAAAGAGGTCTATGAGGAGGCCGCCTACATCTGGTTCAACCGTTTGGTGGCTATCCGCATCCTCCAGAAGAACCAGCTCATTGAGCCAGTATTGGAATATGTTGATCAGGCACGTACACCAAGAATTGTGGATGAAGCTCGCATGGGGCGCATCCCACAGATGCAAGAGCGTCAGCGGCAGCTGTTGATGGAGTTGCTAGATGATGACTCTAAGATTACTGAGCAGTTTGCCATCCTCGTAACGGCTTTCTGTCACGATAATCCCATCCTCTTCAAGTGCTTTGGAGCCATGTCTGACTATACGGAACTTCTGTTGCCAAATGATATTCTGACTGAAGGAGGCTTTATCGACTTACTGAATCATACGGAATTCATCACTGATGCAGACTTCCATTCACCAGAGCTGATAGGCTGGCTCTACCAGTTCTACATTTCTGAGCGAAAGGACGAGGTTTTTGCCAAGAAAGGAAAATTCGAGGCAGACGAGATCCCTGCTGCCACACAGATATTTACGCCCAACTGGATAGTGAAGTACATGGTGCAGAACACCATCGGGCGCATCTACCTTGACAACAATCCCAGTGCAGCCTCTGAGTTTAAGTCCAAGTGGAAATATCTTGTACATCCATCAGAGCCTACGCCAAAGGAAAGCATCTACAAGTTCAAGGAACTGACGGAACTACTCACTGGCGACTTGGCTTGTGGCTCAGGCCATATCCTGAACGAATGTTTCGACTTACTCTACGACCTCTATATCTATGAGGGTTACAGCCGTAAGGAGGCCGTTGAAAACATTTTCTTCTGGAACCTCCGAGGCGTTGATCTTGACACTCGCGCCAAGCAGTTGGCTACTTTTGCCCTTATGCTGAAGGCTTGTCAGAAGGATGCCTCCTTTGCTGATGCCCACATATTGCCTCATGTTCTTTCTATGCCTACTCCCATTCCACAGGAGCAGATGACAGAACGCTTGCAGAAGTTCTTCCGTGAAACTCCATCACGTCAGCAGTTGACAGACCTGACAGCAGCCTTTGAGTTGATGCAGGATGCTGATTCGCTTGGTTCCATCATGAAGTTTGATGTTGCAGATTCCACCTTGCTCTCCATACAGCAGACATTGAACTACTGGCGACATGAGCAGTTCGTGCCAGAGGATGTCGAGGACATTATGCCAGCAATGGAGTTGATGCTCACGCTGACGGATAAGTATGCAGCCCTTGTGATGAATCCGCCGTATATGGGATTGAAGACGATGAATGAAGTCTTATCGAATTATGTCGGTAAGTATTATAACTTAGGAAAAGCTGATTTAGCTACCGTTTTTGTCTCAATGATTCCTGAACGGTTATATGAGCAAGGTAAATTCGCTTTTATTATACCGCCTTCATGGATGTTTCTTAATACTTTTTCCGAATTAAGAAAATATATTATAGAGAATCAATCATTGGATTCCCTTTTGCATTTAAGTAGAGGTGTCTTTGGTGCCGATTTTGGGTCTGTTTCTGCTGTTATAACAAATAAAAAAAAATCAAATTCAAAAGGTTCATATTTTCGCCTTATAAAGAGAACATTCCAAGAATTCGACCAAAAGCATCTTCAAACTTTATTTGAGAAAACGCTTGAAAATAAGCATTTCAAATATGATTTCACTTCATATAACAAATCAATATCTGATATAAAATATTCAGAAAGTGGAAGTCACATCCTCTATGAAGATGTAAAGCAAAATAACTTCTTAATGATTCCCGGATATCCTTTTGGATATTGGTTAACTGATGCTATTACTCAGTATTTTATTGATTTACCCAATCTTTCTTCCATCTCGACACCTCATTCTGGGATGGGAACAGGAGACACTAAGAAATTTTTAAGATTGTGGGAAGAAGTATCATATCAAAAAATTAATAAAGGTTTTGAGCGTGTTTCAAAATGGATAAAATATGATAAGGGGGGGGATTATAGACGTTGGTATGGCAATTTAGAGTATGTTGTTGATTGGGAAGATGAAGGAGCAGAAATGAAACTTGGATCCGGATATAGAAGTGGTAGTTTTGCCTCCTATAATACAATACATTTAAGTTGGTCAAATATGTTTAGTGGGAAAATTTCCATACGATTTGTACCCAAAGGTATCATGCAAGATTCAAGTGCATATACAGCAACGATTTATAATAATAATGATTATCTCTTGTATTTGCTTGCATTTACTAATACATCTGTGATGGAAATGTATAAAACGTTATTAAATCCCACCATGCATTTTGTTGCAAATGATTATAACAACACTCCATTTATTTATGACACTATTAATTGTGAGTCGATTAAGAAACTTTCTAAAATAAATGTAGAAATAGAGAAGCTCGACTGGGACTCCCACGAAACCTCCTGGGACTTCGAGGCCAATCCCCTTGTAGCCCTTCGCAACGAGAAAGTAGCCCAAGGCAACTTGGAGTCCTCCTTCCGTCTGAGCGATTTTGTGGAAGAATTCGAGACGCAATGGACAGAGCGTTTCAATCAACTCCACGAGAACGAAGAAGAACTAAACCGCCAGTTTATTGGCATCTATGGCCTTGAAGACGAACTTACTCCCGATGTGCCGATGGACGAAATCACCATCTTGCAACAAGGAGAAGTCAGCATCGTGAACAACAGCTTGGAGTGGCACGAGGACGTGCTGATGAAGCAACTTATCTCATACGCCGTAGGTGTATGGATGGGGCGCTATAAGCTTGGCACAAAGGGCTTGCATATTGCCCATCCCAATCCTACAGACAAAGAACTGCAGGAATACTGGTATGGTGGTGTTCTGGTTTATATCGACGATGACGGTCTGATACCTATACTGCCACAGAGTTCACCCTTCGACGATAACCTGTCGAGCCGTATATCCGACTTTATCCGCATCACATTCGGCGAGGATAAACTGACGGAGAACCTGAACTACATTGAGCAGAAGTTGGGAACCTCTATAGACCAATATGTACAGAAGGACTTCTGGAAGGATCACAAGAAGATGTATCAGAACCGTCCTATCTACTGGCTCTTCTCATCAAGCAAGGGAGCCTTCAAGTGCCTGGCCTACATGCACCGCATGAATGCCTACACCGCAGAGCGTGTCCGCTCTAACTACCTGTTGCCCTACATCGAGTTCTTGCAGAACCAAGCGAGCGACTTGGAGAACCGTGCCGCCACCCTCTCCACTGCCGAGAACCGCAAGCTGCAGAATCTCCGGAAGGCTCTCGAAGAGTGCCGCGAATATCACGAGCGCCTCCAAGTCGTGGCCGAACAAGCCATCGCTTTCGACCTTGATGACGGCGTGGTGGTGAATTATGCCAAGTTCGGGGATGTGTTGGGGAAGATAAAATAGATTGGGGTATTGAAAATAGTTGTATTTTTGCGGAACGTTTTTTAAGAACAAACAGGAATGAGACTTGATAGCATAAAATTGCATAATTACCGAAATTTCTCGGATTATTATCTGGAACTTGGTCATAAAATCACTGTTCTGATTGGTAAGAACGGAATGGGAAAAACCAATCTGATTGCGGCAATGGTGCAAGTTCTGAGTTTTATATTTTCCAAGCAACGGGACAAAAAGCAATATGATTTTATCGCCAGTTCAGACAGACGAGTGCAAGGCTTTTCAATAACTGATGCCCGATTTGAGAATGTCGATTATCAATATCCTATAAAGATTCATGCAGAAGGAGTTCTCTCCGAGAATGATACGCCCGACACTGATTTGCTTGGAGGGTCGCTGGGCTGGTCTTTCGAACAGGAAAGTCTCACTTCAGGATTGAAGGATTCTTTGTTCAGAGATGCCTATCTGAAATTTTGGCAATATTACAACGAAAGGAACGAAAAACCTGTTTTGGCCTATTTCTCGGATGGCTTCCCGCATAAAAACACGCGCATAAGTAACGCCATAAAAAGTAAGCTGGAGTCAGGCAACCCTCTTCCTCCAAACACCGGCTATTACCAATGGGATTTGGATCAAAGTTGTGTGGAAATTTGGAAGACCTATTTCGCCATGCAATGGAATAACAACGGCACAAAACCTGATGAGGTCAAAGAGCGTTATGTTAACGCTGTCACTCAAGTTCTGAAACAGTTTACCCTGCCTTTGGAAGCGGGTGTCAACGAATCGTTGGCCATCACAGACCTCTATTCCGAATTCCGGGGTGGGAAACTGGTTATGATGATTGAGTATGACAATGGCACCAAAAAGCCATTCGACAGTTTGCCGCAAGGCTATAATCGCATTTTCTCAATGGTGTTCGATTTGGCTAACCGAAGCTATCTGCTGAACGGCCATTGCAACCCCGAAGGGGTTGTGTTGATTGACGAAATCGAGTTGCACCTGCATCCCACCATAGCCATGGAGATTCTTCCCAGATTGCAACGGGCATTTCCCCGCTTACAGTTCATCGTGTCAACCCATTCTCCTTTGGTGATTACCAACTTCAACCAAACTGCTGGTGATACCGAAGACCATAAGTTATACAAACTGTATAGTAAGGATGGACAATATTACAATCAACTTATCGAAGATGTCTTTGGCATTGATTATAATAGTGGGTTGACGGATGTCATGGACACTCCTCACAGCAATGTTCAGATGGAAGAGTTGCGGAAAATGTATCTGTATTGGAAGGCAAAGGATGCTGTTAAAGCAGAGAAAATTGCGGACAAACTTCGAAACGAATATGCCCACAACATCAGTTTTATCAAAACGCTCGGTTTATAGTTTATGGAATTTATTGATAAAACCAGAGATGCGGATGCTAACGCAACAATAGACCCGTTCTTGAGACAGGCTATAGGCCAACCTACTTGTAATGCTAATTCCATTTATGATGAATGGAGGCGTTTCAACAATGGACATGACAAAAACCGCATGATTGACGATGTTTTGCTTGTAGAACAAACGCATCGTTGTTGTTATTGCATGAAACGGATTGAAGACCATGGTGACAAAGATGCAACCATTGAACATATCATACCGCAAAGTGTTCAAACACAGGAAGGGTTAGACAAATATTTCAAGCTTCGATATGATGGGTTAAATGAGGATAACATTTGTTTGACGGAAGATTATTTAAACGGACATGCCACCAAGCCTTCTGCCTATCCTCATAGATTAGCCTATCATAATTTTGCAATAGCTTGTGAGAAATGCAACAGTTCACGAGGCAACGAGTATGTTGAACCCTTGTTCTTGAAAAACAACATCGCGGAAGAAATCCGATACAACGACGCAGGAGAAATGAGGTGGATGAATGATCCTGTTTATACTGATTCTAATGCTTTTGACCTGCCTTTGGTGGAAAAAATTGATTTGAACAGGCCACTTTTGAAGGCTGTCCGTGCAATATGGTTTTATGCGAAGAAAAATCATGTTGCATTGGAAACACTTCCTGATGAAAACAGGACAGAGATAATATACAATTCTCTTGGAGTGGCCATTGATGCTAATCCAAACATGAGTGCAAGGGAGTTTGGCGTTTTTGTTGATTTGTTGAAGAATGAATTTTGGAATATTTTGTTGAAGTATGACTATTTCGGTGGTGATTTAACTGTGGAATAATCAATTGTTATGATGATATTATGGACAAATTGCAACATTCCCATCTAATTCATATTCAAGAAGCAGCTAAGCAAGGTCGTTTGGTAATCTTTGCAGGAGCTGGTATTTCCAACAATTCCGGTGTCCCTACTTGGTCAGAATTGACAAAAGAGTTTAAAAAGGAATGTGGCATTGAGAATGAAACCGATGACCTTAAAATTGCACAGCTGTATATGGATGCACGGGGTGAAAAGGAATATTTGGATAAGGTGAAATCCGTTCTTAAACATCATTGTGTAATTCCCAATGATATACATAAGGCAATCCTCGATTTAAAACCATGTCATATTATCACAACAAATTATGATGACCTTTTTGAGCAAGAAATACAAAACGAATACAAGCAGTATTCTGTAGTAAGAAGAGATGGGGATATTCCGAAAATGTCCTATCCGAATGCGCTGATAAAAATGCATGGCGATTTCGATTCTGACAACATAGTACTAACAGAAAGTGATTATTTTAATTACAGCAAGACATTCCCGCTGATTCGTTCATTTGTCTTATCCCTGTTTGCCAGTAAATTGGTGGTCTTTGTTGGTTTTTCCTTTGCTGATCTTAATTTGAAAATGATACTCAATGAACTGCAATCCAATTTACAGGGAGAGATGCAGCGGGCATACCTGATTACTGATACAAAACCTGATCACCTAACGAACAACTATTACGAGAATAAGGGTATAAACATTGTCTATGTAGAGGAAAAAGATTTGTCAGAAACATTACGAGATGTGCCTGACAAAGAGAAAACCACATTAACCAATCCTAAAGGAATTTATCTGCACAAAGTATTACGAGCAATTTGTCTGATGAAAAAAGACATGACTCTGGATGTCGCCAGTCAGCTATATGCTGAAATGAACTCGTATTCGGATGAAATTAAAGTTTTCGGGGATGGAATAAGGTATTTTTTTTCTAAAAAAGAGCAATCATGGTATCGTCACTCGACTGGTGTTAATACAAGGTCTCGCTATTTTAAGTCACTTTCTTTTCAGCTAAAGAGTTTTGAAGGCAAGAAAAGATTTATTCGGGAACATCCTGACATTGACTTCAAAAATCTCATAAGAATTGCAAAATATAATCATCTATATTCTATTGATAATGTAGTAATTATCAAGGAGAATGCTAATGTAGACAAATATTTTGATGGATTATCGGCCGTCGGGATATTTTACAATCTGGACATTAATGGATTGAATGATCGACTGAAAATCCTTAGTGTTCGAGAATTGTCAATCAACATTGATGATTTGGAATATCCGTTTACACTATATAAATTAGGTGAATATTATCAAGCGTATCAGATATATAATAAGATTCTTCCTTCGGCATGGAATAAACAAAAGTACATATTGTATTTCATTTGTCTTTATAATATATGGTCAATCAGATACGGGGTTCAATATCAGCTCATGTCAAGGAGAGATGTTGATGGGAATGCTATTTTTGAGAAAATTTCTAGAATCAATCTTGATGAAGTTTTGAACAAACTTCCGATAGATGAGGAAATACGGAAAATATTCCAAGATTTATTATCCTATCGTGAAATAGGTCAACAAGCAATTGCTACAGAACGATTGAATAATAAAATCCATCAACAACGGAAATTGTGCGAGCGAGGAGGCACTTCAATTAATGGCAATCTGCTTGATTTACTTGGAAGATTTGAACGGGAATACAGTTTTTGCAATGACAACTTCATTATTTACGATAATAATCAATATTACAATTCAATTTGTTTAAATTCGGCAGCGGGGATATTAAACAGTTATGCCACGCCAGACTCACCTCATCATGGTTCTTTTATCGTTAATTCCAAATTAGATACTATTTTGCCAATCGGAATCTTTATATTTATTTTTCAACTGAACAATAGAGAACTGATAGAGCTATTTAAACAATATGAGGTTTATTCCATAACATTGTCGGAAACTGCTGTAGAAAAAATTAATGCATACTTAAGCAATCTTAATAAGGCAAAAGATTTTTCCCATTTGGATCATATTTCTGAAATAATACAAAATCTTTTTTATGTCATTTCAAAGTCGGAAAACAACACTATATCGACAGAACTTTTGTATAACGCGTTATTAAAATATTGGAATGCATTGAAAGCTTTTCAATTCAACGAGTACACTCTACTTGATCTGTTGAAGAAGCACAAGCCTTCGTCTGAAACTCTGTGTCAGCTATTGGATGAACTAATTAAAAGCAACTGCGACACACCTGCTTTTACGGAAATTATTTATTCAATTTCAGACTTTTTGCACAAAGATAACGTTTGCTATACTTCATTTTCCGTATCATGTTTTCAAGACAAACAGAAAGCAAATAGCATTTATCCTTTATACAATGTTATAGAAGAAGGTATAAAACCTGATTTCTCCAAATTCTGCATGAATAATATTACAGATGTCATTGCATATTTGAATTTCATTTTTCTCAATGAACTTCCAGTTGTGTCTGTTGAAAAATTCAAAGAGATGCTGTCGAAGATTGCCGTAATCAATGTTGATAATAGAGTCTATTGTTGCCGGCTCTTGGCAAAAATGTATTTCCATAAGAAGTATGAGATGCTCAAACCTGTGATAGAGGATTACTCTAATAAACATGAAAGTTTGAATTTTTTTCTTTCCCCATGTACATATAGCCGTATCGATAATGTTCAAGTCTTATGGATTACTCTTTTAGATGATATTACTCGAAAGGAATTGATGAAAGATGACCGCTACAGGAACATTGTTAAAGTTTTTTTGAAGAAGAATTATTTGACTCCTTGGAAAAAGGATAAATATATAGATTTGTTGTAAGTAAACGAGACATGATCCAACAAAAAATATACAACTACTTCGAGCGCAACCCACAGTTGCACGTTTTGTTCATCTTCGACAGGATGAATATCATCCTGCAAGATCTGGAAGATGCGGCCTGGGACGACAACTACGTATTCAAAGTGTTCGACGGTGCGTGGTTCAACACCAAGTACGCCATCGAGAACACGTGGAAAGACAAAAACATAGTCCTGCTGTTCACAAACGGCACCTATCCGCACACGGAGGAGCAGATGCTGAAATTCCCCTTGTTGGACATGCTCAAAGCCAACATGGAGTACAAAGAAGATGACTATGCCAGCTACATGCAACAGTACAATATTCCGGAAAAGTTCCGCTTGTTCGTCAAGAACAATATCAGCGAACTTTCGTCAATAAAAATCAGCACAATACTTGCTGGGTACCTGACAGAGGAATCATTCAGCGAAGATGTGGCTTGCCGGGCGTTCGTCTCTTCATACCTTGGTGATAAGAAATTGTTGGATTGGGAGGCGATTGTCGCCAAAATGTTGGTGTTGGGACTGAGTTCCGAAGGTAAGAAACGCGACGAGTTTTTCCAGCGTTTGGCAAAGAACAGGGATGCTAAGAAAGCCGTTGATGACAAGTTGACCCGGTTGTTTGGACGAAGCTACAACCCGAACTCCGAACTTCGGATGAAGGAGGTGGCCGAGTGCCTGAAATACAACAGCATCACACAACTGCTCGAAGCATCGCCTGCGGACAATTACAAGTCCTATAAAGTGGCTAACACCGCTATGCTTGAGGGGCAAAACAAAGTATATGAATACGGCATTCAAAACCGTCAGTGGTCGGAGAAGTTTGTTCAGGCATTGTCAGAACTCGGAAAGGACATCAAAGAAGAGGAGATTATCCGTGTGTACGGCATTGATGCGCCGTATCATTATATGACAGAACGGCTTTGCTGGCCCATATTGGAGGAGGTGCTAAAGAACAGATTGTTGGAAGAGCCTGATTCCGTGAACGACAGGATGCGTAACTTGTCATTGAAATTTCCTGTGCAATCCGACATTCAGGTGGTCATTAGATTTATTGAGCAAGTGGCGCTTTATTACGAGAAGGTAAGAACGGTCGGCTCCTTGAAGCTGAACAGCCCGGAAGAGTATGTGAATCGTTATACGGACGAGTTGTATCTGGCTGACATGTTCTATCGCCATTCATTAGAGGCGTACCACGAGCTGATCACTAAAGAGAATCCAATGGGACAAGCTATCCACGACGCCAAGAGCCGATTGGATCAGGAATATGCAAAACTTACCAATGTGCTGAATTTAGAGTGGCTGACTTGTGTAAAAGAACGGGAGGATTTATTTGACAGCTTGCCTCTCGGCAAACAAGAGGACTTCTTTGACAGAGAAAGTGACCCGAATGTGAAACAGGTGGTCGTCATTTCCGATGCACTCCGTTACGAAGTGGCTGCAGAACTTATGCAAGAGTTGGCTAAAGAGAAACATATCGCCAGTCTTTTTGCCTATAGAGCGATGCTTCCCACCGAGACCAAGTATTGCAAGACCGCGTTGCTCCCGCATAGGACGTTAGAGCTTCAAGGGACGGAGTTATTGGTGGACGGGCAGTCCCTGATTTCCACGGAACAAAGGACTGCCCATGTCGCACGATATAAAGATGGGGCGATATGTGTGAAATACGAAGATGTGATGAATGGGGACCAAATAAGCAATCGAGAACTATTCAAACGTCCGTTGGTATATGTGTTTCATGACGTGATAGACGAAAACAGTCATCCTCAAAATCCGTTTGAGGTAGTACGTTCATGCCGGACTGCCATCAATCAACTGGCTGTTTTGGTGAAACGTCTGCACTCCACTTGGAATGTTGCGAACGTGGTGATTACCGCCGATCATGGTTTTATATACAACGATATTCGGTTTGAGGAGAAAGACAAACACAGCATTACGGAAGACTGTATAGAGAAAAAAACGAGATACTACTTGACCATCAGTAATGAGAATGTGGAGGGAATTGCCAAATTCCCACTGGAGAAAGTGTCTGGAATTACTTCGGCAACACCTCTCTTTGTGGCAGTGCCATACGGCACTAACCGGCTTGCAGCATCAGGAGGATATAACTTTTCCCATGGCGGTGCCACATTGCAGGAGATGTTGATACCTGTCATCAAGAGTAACCAGAGAAGGACGGAAAAGACAGAAAAAGTGGGGGTCGCCTTGATGAACCACAATCTGAATATGGTCAGCAGCCGCCTGAAATTTCATTTGATCCAATCGGAGGCGGTTTCCATGATGGTGATGGAGCGCAAAGTGGTGTGCCGAGTGTACGATGGAGATGCACTTGTGTCAACAGAGAAGGAAGTACTGCTGAATAGCCCCGATGCGGCAAACCTGAACAACCGCGTGTTCGAAGTTACGCTGAACCTGAACAAGTCCGTGACTGCCAGTCTCCTCCAACTTCGTGTTTACGATGTTGAAGACCAGTTCAACCCTCTGATTAAAGAAACGGTGAAGAACAATACAATGATAGAACAAGATTTTTAACGATTATGACACTTCAACAAAAAATAATGGATGCTTTCATCGGGAAGGTGGTGAGAAAAGACTTGGCTTTCCTGGTCAAGGGTGGACTTCCGGTGCCCACCTACGTGTTGGAATATTTGCTGGGACAGTATTGCGCCAGTGATGACGAAGAGGTGATTGAGGAGGGTCTTGAAAAGGTTAAACAGGTGATTCAGAATAATTACGTCCATAGGGCGGAAGCGGAAGCTGTAAAGGGAAGAATTCGCGAAGCTGGGCACTATCGTGTCATCGACAAGGTTTCCGTGACACTGAATGAGAAACTGGACCAATACGAGGCGGAATTTGCCAATCTTGGATTGACACACGTACCTATTGGTACACAATATGTGAAGGCAAACCCCAAACTACTTTCCGGCAATGGAGTGTGGTGCATTGTCACCATCGGTTATCTGCAAGGCGAGGACATCAGGGTGCGTTGGGAGATTCAAACGCTGAAGCCTATCCAAATATCAAACATTGATTTGGAAAACTACATTGAGCAACGAAAGAATTTCACTACCGAGGAGTGGCTGGATTTCATGATGCATACCGTAGGGCTGAATCCCGAACCGATGAACCGTCGTGAAAAGTTCATCACCTTGGCTCGTCTGTTGCCTCATGTGGAAAACAACTTCAATTTTGTGGAACTCGGTCCGAAAGGGACGGGTAAAAGCCATGTGTTTCAAGAGTTGTCGCCCTACGGAGTGTTGGTGAGTGGCGGTGACGTGACTTCCGCACGGTTGTTTGTGAAAATGTCAGGGAACAAGGAGATTCTCGGATTGGTGGGGTATTGGGATGTAGTGGCGTGGGATGAGTTTGAACAGCAAAAAGGTCGCGCCGTTGAGCCTACCCTTATTGATATCATGCAGAACTATTTGGCCAACAAGTCTTTTAACAGAGGAAAGGCAACTCATGAGGCCAGTGCGTCTATGTGCTTTGTGGGCAATACGAAGCATACGGTCTCTTATATGCTGAAAAACAGCCATCTGTTTGAATCCATTCCGACCTCATTTGTCAAAGGAGCGTTCCTCGACAGGGTTCACCTCTATAATCCGGGTTGGGAGATTAAAATGTTGAAGAAAAACAGCTTTTCGACAGGATATGGGTTGATTACCGACTATGTGGCCGCTGTGCTCCATGCTCTTCGAAACGATGATCGTACCCATATTCTGAAAGAGTACGCCAAATTTGATGGTTCCTTGTCGGAACGAGACCATTTGGCTATTCGAAAGACATTTTCCGGTATGATGAAGCTGCTCTATCCCGACGGAAAGATGACTGACGAGGAGGCCTACGAACTTATTGACTTTGCTGCAGAATGTCGTAAACGGGTGAAAGATCAATTGTATATCATTGATGAGACCTTCTTGGCGGAGCCGGCCCAATTCAAATACATCAACTTGAAAAATGGGGAAGAAGTGCGCGTGGAGACTTTGGAGAGAGTGAGTAACGGTCTCGCTTTGCCAACTTTCGAGCCTCATGATGCTTCAAGTGTTGAAGATGAGGTTGCAGACCCTGAAAATCATGAAGAGTCTTGCAACGAGACCGTAGAGCACGGAAAGCGATTGAGAGTTCCCGCACTTCGGGAGCAATCCTTGTCGTTCAGGATGGGTCAAACGGGTGTGACTTACGAGAAGTTGTTCGCCCCGTATCTTTCTGATGCAAATGAAATAACGATAGAAGATCCTTATATTCGTGCCCCATGGCAAGTCAAAAACTTCATGGAGTTTGTGACGATGCTTGTGGACACCCGTTCTGTGGATGATCTTAAAATAACGCTCATCACCAACGAGGATGAGGACAAAATTCCGGATTTGATAGACAAGTTGGATGACTTCAAGGATGACTTGGTGGGTTACGGCATTGAGTTCGAATACAAGTTCCGGGATTTCCATGACCGTTGCATCAAGACCGATACAGGGTGGACCATTATGCTTGGGCGCGGACTGGATATTTTTGAAAAATACAGTCCGTTTTCGGTGGAAGCTATGCGGCAGGAAAAACGGAAATGCAAGGAGTTCAGGGTGTCGTATATGAAGACCAGGAATGTGTAGTTTGAGGAAACATTGGACGGCAATATCCGTTCGTCAGAAAAGGGTGATTGCTGCCGAAAAGGTCTAAAAAACGGAGCAAATCCGTTCACTTTTGACTTGTTTTCCTAACTTTTCGTCCAAGACAAACAAAGGCTATGGCAAGAAAAACGAAAAGTTTGCGTCAGGCCAAGCTACTGCTGCTCAAGATGCAGATTTTTTCCGCGAACGAGACAGGTTCAACATGACTGAACCTGTCAGTTGTAATTTTGCCGCCGAAAATCAACGTTATTATTCATCAAAATTTTGGAGTTATGATTTTATACATTCTCATTGGTTGTTTCGGCTGGCTTCTGGAAGCCGTTGGTGGTGTAGATATTTCAGTGATAACCACCCAGGCATTTCGGCGATAACCACCCACTTGAGTTAACGTTTCAAGCCTGGCGCGGCAAAAATACGATTATTTTCTCATACTGTCACCATTTAGTTCAAAACGGTGTGCCGTTTTCGCGAGCCGGTCAAGCACGGCGTCGGCCACGGTGGTATTCTTCACAAGCACATCATACCAGTTTCTGACGGGCAGCTGGCTTGTGATGACGGTGGATTTGCGGGCGTGTCTGTCCTCAATGAGCTCCATGAAGTCAAGCAGCTGCTGGCCGTCGAGAACCTTCATCCCGAAGTCCTCGATGATGAGCAGTTCCATTTCGGCCATGCGGTCGAAGAACTTGGCCGCCTTGGCCTCGATGCGGGCCATCTGGATGTCCCCGAGGAGTTTGCTCATGTTGTAGTAGCGCACCTTGAAGCCCGACAGGCAGGCCTGGTAACCCAGAGCTGTTGCGAGGTAGCTCTTGCCCACACCGGCCGGGCCGGTGATGAGCACGGAGGCTCCCTGCCTGATGTACTCGCAAGAGGCGAGCTGCATGATGCGCCCCTGGTCGCGGCCTCTCGCGGGGTCGAAGACGAGCTGGTCGATGCTTGCGTCGTAACGGAACCTGGCGTTTTTGATCAGTCTCGCCGTCCTGTTTGCGGAACGCTGGTCGTGCTCGGCCTGTATGAGCATGAGCAGCCCGTCCTGAAGGGCTATCTCCTGATGCTTCCGCGTTTCCTGAAGGTTCTGCCAACATTCGGCCATGCCCGACAGACGAAGACCTTTTAGGTCCTGATAGATTTGATTTTCCATATTGTTTGACATTTAGTGGGTTGTTGCATTAAAAGAAGTATTCCCTCCCCCGTATGTTCTCATGGTCGGCAGGGAAGAGCACGGGTTCCCCGCTCTCGGCGAGGAGACCGGCGCATTTGCTCCCGATCAGGTTCTTGATGAACCCGTAGTTGCAGCGGTGCCGTTCGAGCGCCGCCGCACAAGCCCGTTCGAACAGTTCGGGGTCGGTGGTCCTCTGAAGGCTGAACAGCCCGTCGCACGACTTGTAGTAGGTCTCGGGAGGCACCGACGTGTTCTGCCCGAACACCCCGCGTATCACTTCGCCGAACAGCGTCGAGACGCGTTCGGCGCGCTGGATGTACTTGGAGGGCGAGAGGCTGACGTAGTCGTTGTAATAGGACGGCAGATGCGACTTGTCGCAGACGTATTCCCCGATCCGGTAGGAGCGGTTGTGGGTGGCGACTTTCTCGCCCTGCCGCGAGTATATGAAGACCATCGTCCTGGTGTATATAACCCTGACTTTCTGCCCGATGAGCCTGTATGGGACTGAGTAGTAGTTCTTCGAACGGCCCATATAGACGAAGCTGTTGGCGTTGACGAGCAGCTCGCAGCGGTATTTGATCTCGAAGCGCTCGGCCCGCAGGGGCTTCAGGGCGGGCTTGTCGATGGAGATGAAGCGCTCCTCGCGGGTGAACGGGAGACGCTGCATCCTCCTCTGGTTGTGGAGTATCATCTGCTCGGCTATGGCCCGGTTGAGCTCGTCAATAGAAAAGAACTGCCGGTTGCGCAGCGGGGCGTACACGTCGTGGTAGGTGAGCTTGACGTGGTTCTCGACCAGTGCCTTGTCCTTCGGCTTGCCCGACCTGGCAGGTATGGTCACGCAGCCGAAGTGCTCGGCGAAGTCCTCGAGGGAGCGGTTGACCTCCGGCTCGTAACGGTCGGCCTTCACCACGGCCGACTTGAGGTTGTCGGTCACTATTATCTTCGGCACTCCGCCGATGTGCCTCAGGCAGCACTCCATGGCGTACAGGAAGTCGTCCACCTTCTGCGAGGGCACCGCCATCGCAAAGCCGTAGTCCGACGCGGGCAGCGTCGCCACGAAGACCTGGCACTTCACCGCCTCCCCTGTGTCAAGGTCGACATAGGAGAGCGTGTCGCCGGCGAAGTCCACAAACAGGTACTGCCCGCCCTCACGGTCGGGCGAGAGCACGAACGACGGCTTCTGCGCCTCGGTGAACTGATTCACATGGTAGCAGAACTGCGTGTAACCGTATCCGTCGGGTTTCTCCGTGCGGTACTCCCTCCAGAGCAGGTACATCGTCATGTGCCTCCTCTGCAGCTCCGAAGCGATGTACTGGAGCCTGTCCTTCAAGTCCTGGAAGCGGCTGTCGCTGTAGGCAGGGTTGCCGCCCGTGAGCACGCGCTCTATCTCGGGCTCCTCCATCGCCAGCAGCTCTGGTATGGGGATGCCGCAGGCTTTTGCCATATTGACATATTTGTTGACCGTACCCTTGTACAGGTCCAGTTTGCGGCCTATCGACCGGTTTGTCTCCCCGTCAAGATGGAGACGCAACGCTTGTTTGATCTTGTTCATTTCTTTACATTTTCCTGCCATAGCTTGCTCAATTTGATTTCGAGCTGCAAAGTTAACAAACAAGTGGGTGGCAATGCTCCGAAAAGCTTTGGTCTCCAGCGGTGTACCTTTCAAAAATGGGTGGTGATGTTCCGAAACGGGGCACCTTTTTGCACCTTTTCACCCTCCTCGTTCGCGGCTGGGTGGCAATGCTCCGAAAAACATGGTCCCCGATAGCCCCGAGAACACGATTTTTGAGGTTTTTTCACCGTTTTTGGGTGGTGATGTTCCGAAAAATCACTGGATTCTCAGCCGTGATTCTGGGTGGTGATGCTCCGAATTATCTAGTGGTGCTTTAATTGGTAAGAACCCCGGAGATATGTTCGGCAAAAAGTAGTTCAAATTCAACGGAATACACAAGTCAACAAAATCCTTTATCAAACCTAAATCAATTCTTCGTTATGAATACATTCATATACATCATTTTAGCATTGATAGTGATCTGCACTATCTGTACCATCATTTTGATGGTCAAGGTTTTCTCCAGACAGGAAACCACATCGGATGTTTCATCAAAAGACTTTGACCGTTTGGAGAGTAAAATCTCGGAGGAGAACAGAAATGCCCGACAAGAGTTGTCCGATAACATTGACAAAATTAGAAAAGAGCTGTCGGAAAATGTCGGACACATGCGGACGGAATTTACAGGTACGGTGGACAGACTGCGTTCCATTGTCGAGGAAAAATTGACTACGATGTCGGAAAAGTTCCAGGAAGGGTTCGAGAAAAACACCGAAAAGATGGTGGAAGCCCAGAAGGAACGATTCGCTGCGATGGACAAACGTCAGGAATCCTTGATCCAAACCACAGAAAAACGTTTGGATGAGATGCGGGCGACTGTTGATGAGAAACTCCAAAAGACCCTGAACGACCGACTTGGGCAGTCTTTCAAGTTGGTCAGCGAACAACTTGAGAGTGTCCAAAAGGGACTGGGTGAGATGAAGAACTTGGCTTCCGATGTCGGAGGTTTGAAGAACGCTTTGACCAACGTGAAACTGCGTGGTAATTTTGGAGAATTGCAGCTCAAGTCATTGCTTGAACAGATGTTGTCACCTGAACAGTACGATGAGAATGTGGCCACTGTTCGCGGAAGTTCTGAGCGGGTGGAGTTTGCCATCAAGCTGCCTGGCAAGGATGACACCAACAGAACGGTATATCTGCCCATTGATTCCAAATTCCCGAAAGATGTCTATGACCAATATATTGATGCCATTGATGCAGGAAACACCTCGGAGATACAGTCCAAAGCCAAGCAGTTCGAGAACACGGTAATCGCAATGGCAAAGGACATTAAGACCAAATACATCTCCGTTCCGGATACGACCAATTTTGCAATCATGTTTGTGCCCGTTGAGAACATCTATGCAGAGGTTATTCGTCGTTCCAGCCTCACACAAGAGCTGAGAGACAAATGGAACGTGCTTGTCACGGGTCCGACCACCTTAGGCGCTCTGCTCAGCAGCTTGCAGATGGGATTCCGCACGTTGGCCATCGAGAAACGCAGCAACGATGTTTGGACCACCCTTGGGGCGGTTAAGACAGAGTTCTCCAAATTCGGCGACCTACTTGAGAAGGCCAAGAAGAACATTGATACGGCTTCTGCGACCATCGAACAACTTCAAGGTACACGCACAAAAGCCATCAACCGTAAACTTCGGGAGGTTGAAGCTCTGCCGACGGATCAGGCGGCTGCACTGTTGCCGGATATGAACGAGGAGAGTGTCTTGGATGATGAATGATGGCATTATTCAGAGGCAGAATCTTATCCATACACCTTTGAAATTTTGATAATTTTTCAAGTGCAAAAATAATAAAAATATAGAACACTCGGATTTGTATTTGCATAACACGCTGCTTTCCGTTCTTGGAGATATCCGCCCTTACGGAATACACGTGATGAGATTTTTGAACAAGAGTTACTCACGTAAAAAAAACGTTTTTTTTGAATTTGTCGCAAAAATATTGTATTTTTGCGACAAATTTTTAAGGTATAATAATATGCAATCTATTGATGATAAGATACTTGAATCTGTTAGGAAATGCGGAAGAGGGACTGTGTTCACCCCTTCGCGTTTTTCGCAGTATGGGACAGCCGTCGCGGTGCAAAAAGCACTTGAAAGACTGACAGATGAGGGCCGCATCATCCGCGTGGCAAGGGGTATCTATTGCTACCCGAAAACAGACACGGACTTGGGACTGGGTGTCATCTATCCCGGTTTTGATGAGATTGCCCAAGCTATTGCCAAACGTGACAAGGCTCAGATTGTTCCTGCGGGCGCATACGCCGTGAACAAATTGGGACTCAGCACACAGGTGCCTATGAATGTCGTTTTCCTCACCAGCGGAGAAAGCCGAAAAGTTGTGATACGTAACGGCAGAGGCATCCTCTTCAAACATGCCGCGCCGAGAAATTTCGCGTTTGAGAATTCTTTCGCCCAACTCCTTTCGGTAGCACTCAAGGAAATCGGGAAAGACAATCTCGATTCCGAGCAAAAAAACACGCTCAAACGCATTCTCCATGAGCAACCGCGCATATCGGAAAAGGACTTGAGCCTAATGACTGTCTGGATTAGAAAACTTATAAACAAATTGTATGATGAATGATTATTACACACTTCCGTTGGAACGGAAACGCCTCATCCTGTCTTCCGCAGAAACCATAATCGGCCTGCC
>Ga0265299_10002042_pt1 | contig 21446 bp, 20 predicted proteins | sample AusTroGonzalo_MG_4_FD_193485 | JGI IMG/M metagenome (GOLD analysis project Ga0265299, IMG submission 193485) | Bovine rumen microbial communities from tropical cattle in Woodstock, Queensland, Australia - Gonzalo_02 | ecosystem: Host-associated > Mammals > Digestive system > Stomach > Rumen ... | reverse complement strand
CGAATTCTTGTATTCATCAAGCAGTACCAGGGAGTTAGCGGCCATTGACAACATCTGCGACAGAGAGGGAGCAGTAGTATTACGCAGGTTCAGCGGTTTGTCGCCGATGGTCAGGAACCGCATCAGCGTAATACCCAGTTCTGTCTTACCGCTTCCCTTGGGGCCAAACAGATTGAGGATAGGGAAGTTAAAGGTATAGGAGGTGATAATATCTCTATGGAGGGATGCCAGCAGATAGCAAATGGCTATCTTCGCATTGTCCCCGAACACCTGTGCCATCAGTCTTGCGATGTCAGGGAATGAAATACTGGAGTGTGATGTGGGGAAGATAAACTGCCTTTCAAATGAAAAGTAGCTGGTATCTGCTGCATAGACCTCCGACGCCCCCTGAAGGTAGTAGTTATCCTGTGACTTGTCCGCATCGTGCAAGTGTACGATACCCATCTTGTCAGCAGGGAACCATTCATTATCGAAGATGCAGCCGTTGCCGAACGCCCAGAAGCCGGAATGCTGCCATCCGTACTGCCGTACCCTGATGGCTGTCTCTGTCTGGTCGAACAGATAGGACTTCAGCTTTGTCAGCTCCTGCATCGTTGCCTTCCAGATGAAGTTGCCGATGCTCTCCACCTTCACCATGAATTTGGAGATAGATACCAGATCCTCTGCTGTCAGTTCCAGAATCCTTGTCGTATTGTCAATGTTGGTAATCTCATAGAGCCGTCGGGAGTCATCGACACCCAGGACGTGGTACAGCGGTTTCATCTTGAAGTTCGACCACTGCTTTTCGCTGCCTTCGTCATCACGGCTCCAGTAGCAGTTATGTTGCTCGTAGAAGCCGTACTTCATCAGGTCGATGCCAGACTTCTTCTGTGTCGCCTTGGCCTTCTCTTCAGCCCTGCGTTGCTTGGCCTCGTTGACGGCATTCTTCCACAGCCCCTTATGGCCGTTATGCTGTCTGACAAGCGCATCGAGCAGGGCCTTCTGGGTGTATTCGTCCTTCTCCAGTATCAGCACGTCGCAGATTTCCTTGACGGCATCGGAAATGTCCGTCTCTGTAGATGCCTTGCCCTCAATATCCTCAAACAGTTTGTTGGCCAGCCACAGCACGAAGTCCTGTTCCGCCAGTTCCCTGACATCTTTCACATCCTTGAAGTAGCTGTCGGCATCCTGTTTATAGGTATGCACGATGCCGTCCTCATCCGTTATTTCCAGCGGTGGAATCTCCTTGACCGTGACGCGGAAGCCCTCTTCCATAGCCGTGCGTCCGTTCTTCATCACAGCAGCTATTCCGGGGCCGTCGGCATCAGGAATAAAGCATAGTTTGGGATGGAACCGTTTCAGCAGCTGCAGATGCTCTTTTGTCAATGCCGTGCCAAGTGGAGCCACGGTATTCAGTGCGCCAATCTCCTGCATTTTGATGACATCAGGGCCACCCTCTACGATATAGAACAATTCTTCCCTGGCACCAATGTTCATGGCCGTATTCAGTCCGAACAGCACTTCCGACTTATGGAAGAGCAGACTGTCACGGCCATTGAGGTACTTGGCCACATCCTTATCACCTGAAAGCGTCCTTGCCGTGTAGTTGATGACATTTCCCCACCGGTCGCGTACAGGAATCATCAGACGATCGCGGAAAAACGCATATTCCCGTCCTGACTCTTCATCGACGGCCAACAGTCCGGCCTCCTTGCACAGTTCCATGCTCAGCCCGGTCTTCTTGATGAAGTCAATGAGCTGCTGAGTACCCTTTGGCGCATAGCCCAGCCCCATTTCCTCAACAGTCTCTTTTCCCCATCGGTGACGGGCATAGTCCATCATTGCCAACGCCTCCGGCGTCTTGTCATGTAGCCGTTCCACATAGAACTGCTGCACATGGTTGAAAATGACCGCCATCGACTCCTTTTTATGCTGCTCTTCAACCTCAGCTGGAGTCTGCTCACGCTTCTCATCTTCTACCTTGATGCTGTACTTCTTGCCTAGAATTTTGCAGGCCTCGGGAAAGTCCACTTTCTCCTGTTCCATGATAAAGTGGATGGGGTTGCCTCCTTTTCCGCATACGAAGCAATGGCAGATGTTCTTGGCCGGACTGACCATGAATGACGGGTTTTTGTCATCATGGAATGGGCACAGGCCCTTGTAGTTCACTCCAGCCTTCTTCAGCTGCACATACTCTGATACGACATCGACGATGGCGAGGCCGTTCAGTTTGTCTATTGTTGGTTCTTTAATCATAGCAATTGCGTTTTGATGCTACAAAAGTAGAAACAAAGAGGCAGTCGTTAAAAGACTGCCCTTTGTCATTCCCCTGCAGCATTGCTTTCAGAACCTGCAGTATTTTCCGCTGGTGCTACCTGTTCCTGAGTGTCGGCTTTCACAGATTCTTCCTCCTGGTCAGGACAATCAATAGAAACGGATGCAGCACCCATACTCACCATCATGCGAAGCATACACACAAAACCATCCAGCTCTGCTTCGTCATCGAAATACAGGTTGCTACGGACTGAGCCGAAGTCTATCTCCAGTCTTACACCGTATTGCGTTGTTACTTTCTCAATTACTTTCTTAATCATAGTTCTGTCAATTCTGTATTAAACACTACTTCCCTGAACTGAGGGAAACACTCGAAAAATCTCTGGGCGAGGTCGAAGAAGTCCGGGTTGACTCCTTCCAGGTCTTTCCTCAGGACCTCCTTCGTCTCTTCATCAGGCACCATCTCCTGAAAGGTGATGGTCTCTTCCGTTCTTTGAATCTTAATCTTCATTGCATAAAGGTACTTTAGCATATTCTACATAAGCATGGTACTTCGGGCAGTATCTCCCGTTGATACAGTTGTAACCATGCTTGCAATCCTTACACTTCGGGGGCATGAGGGTTAAACAAGTCTTACGTCCTTGACAATAAAGGTCATCTTGACCTTGTTCTTCTCTATGCTCCTGAAATGAACTGACGAAGGTACGACATTCATTCTCGACATGAACCGCTCAATATCCATGATGAAGATAGCTGAGCGGAAAATCATCTGGAAGCATACCTTATCCATTCTCTCAAAGTTATAGAAAGCAGGGTACACATACAGGAAATTCCTGTCGAAACAGTCTTTGGCAATTTGTCGCATCCGCTTCATTGTGTAAATGGAATGGATGGTGACAGGCTGTAGGCACTTGTTATTCCAGTACAGTGCCGTTGTCATGTTCTTCTCTGAAGTCAGGCATTCCAGTGGGCCTTCAAGACTTTTCTTCTCGACGGGAGTAAAGCCGATGGCTTCCCACTGTCGTTTCGTTGCGTATGTATGCCACAGCACTTCACCGCCGTTAAAGTCCTTGTAGGAGCTTGTTATCAGCGGATGAAAACCTTTTGGCCAGTTTGATCCTTGTCTCATCATAATTGCTTTAGATTAAATGCCCTGCTCCGCTTTCTTCACAGAGAACGAAAGCAGGGACTTTCGATGTTCTGTTTATGAATTTCCTGTAAAGGCTATCAACTCACTTTTCAGGAAGTATAGCCTTGATCCTATTTTATGAAAAGGAGCCAGCCCTCTTTTTGCCCTTTTATACATTGCCCATCCTGAGACGTTGAAATACTTTCCGGCTTCTGACGGAGTTAGTATTTCATCGTCCATTATCGGTTTCTTGTCTGGAGCCAACTTCTTCATTCCTCAATCAGTTTACGCCATTCGTCCTTATAGTCTGGGTCTGATAGTTCCTTTTGCCTCTGTTCGAGAGTAACACCGACGAGGATGATGCACAATTCCTTTGTCAGGTATTTGGCATGAACGTACACTCCATATTTCACACCGTCAGACGCATTGTAATCTGCAAGCTGAACGGATATTGATTTCAGGGCCTTGTAGTCACTGAACTTTCCTTTAGACACATCTCCTGGTCTGATGGAGCGGAACCAAGCCCTGCGATTGATTATCTTCTGTGCCTTATACATATTTAATAATAATATTAGGTGAATAACTAACTGAACGAATTAAATTGGAGGAAAGCAATGGCTTTACTCCTGTTAGGTGACTTCTAATTTTTTTCATTTTGCATAGTTCTAAATTTCTAATCATCACGCGGCCACATGATAGGCTCTCTTTGAACCATGCTGCAAAAATATAATAAAAAAAATCAATAAAATTGAGTGATTTCCGAAAAATCGACTAACTAACTAATTCTTTAACTTAATCTACTAATTTTTGTAACACTTGAATACAAAAATTAACTAAAAACGGCAAACTAACTTGCTTACAAACTCGCAAATTTCAAAAAAAAGAAAAAAATCGGCTCTCTCTTAAAAAAAGTGGGTTCAAAATTCGTTTGTATCACAAAAAATGCTTACCTTTGCACCCGCAAAACACCTAACTAACCAACTAACTTGGTTGAAAGGTGGAACAGGAAGCTTAGAGAAGCAAACAAAATGTCGTAATATTGCGATACACCCGAAGAGAAAAGAATGTGAGACACGTTCCAAATTGTATCACATTTTAGACGTAAAAAGCTGATATTCAGCGAGGGTCAAAGTCCCTGCGGGTGTACAAAAAAGGAAGAAGCGAACAATTTTGTTCGCTTCTTTTGTTTTTCCCCTACTCTTTCTTCAAACTGGCATTTTGAACTTTTACTACCCCCGTTACTACACCCATTTCTACAAACGACCGAACTCAGCGTACGGCTATGTCCGGCAATGCTCAGCATGCCACATTCTTCTTTCAGTCTTTCGTAGTTATGATTACAGCAAGAACTTGATAAAGTGTTTCCATTATAATCTTTTTTGAGGTGCAAAGGTACGAAAAATCATGCAAACATGGTGATAATTCACCGTTTTTCACTATATTTGCACACAGAAAGTTCAATACTACTAAACAAATACGATTATGAAAGTCCTGATTTTACAAGGCTCTCCGAGAGCCAATGGTAACACCGCATGGATGGCGGAAGAGTTCAAGAAAGCAGCTGAAGCAGCAGGTCATGAAGTGACGCTGGTGAACGTGGCAAAGAAGAAGATTGCAGGCTGTCTGGCTTGCGAGTACTGCCATAACAAAGGCAATGGTGCTTGCATCCAGAAGGATGACATGCAGGAACTGTACCCACTGATGGCTGAAGCAGAGACATTGGTATTGGCCGCCCCCATCTACTACTTTACGCTCTCAGCACAGATTCAGGCTCCCATCCAGCGTATGTACTGCGTGAATGCACCTGCCAAGGTAAAAAAGATGGCCCTGCTGATGTCATCATACTCTCCAGGTGTCTATGATGGTTCTGTAGCAGAGTTCCGTGACATCTGCAACTACTGGAAAGTAGAGAACATGGGCTTCGTCAGCGCTAAGATTGACGAGCAGAAAACTGAGGAAACCAAGCAGAAGGTGATAGAGTTGGCTGGTAAACTGTAATCCTATTAGCGAGAAAAAAACAAAGGCCCGACCTGCAAGTTGCAAGCCGGGCCTCTTTTGGAAAATTATGTAGAATGGCTAAGCCATGAAGTGCTTGATGTTACGGGCTGACGTCACCTTGGCATCGTAGCGGACAGTCACTTCGCGGGTGCGTGGATTCCACTTGGCATCAATCACGCCCTTCATATTCTCGGCCTTGGCAACGAGTTTCTTATGATTCTCGTGACGGCTCACCTTGATGGTGCAGGTCTTCACGTCAGGACGATAGACGTTGCCTTTGTGGGCATTGTTGTGCGACAGCGCTTTGTCAACCTTGTCGAAGTGCGATGCGCCCTTATCGTTATTTACTACAACAACAGTAGTCTTCTTGTCGTTTCTGTCGTTGCGTGGGTTGTTCTTATTTCCTGCCATTGCCGGCATTGTTGTTGTGAGTGCCATCATCATCATGGCTGCCATCACCTTATTCATAGTCTTCATAATCGTGTCTCCTATTCTTTAAATGATTTGACATTTGTTTCTTGATCACGTTGCAAAGATAGGACGAATAAATGGGATTTGAAAATGATTTTTCCTATTCTGCGCTTCCAAATCCCTAAAGTTTCGTAGGGAATTTCCCCAGAGAAACTTCTTACTACCACAAAAAACAAAGTAAAATACCGCAAAAAGCCAAAAAGGAAACCAGTCCTATTACTCTTGCACGTCGTGAACGATGACTTTGACTTTGGCTATGCGTCGTTCTTCTAATTCAACAATCTCGAAGGTGAAGTGCTGGAAGTCAATCTTCTCGTGTAACTTGGGGAAGTCGCCCTTCAATTCTAACATCAAACCTGCTAATGTGTCTGCATCGCCCTCAACGTCTTCGAAGAGTGTATCGTCGAGTTTCAGAATCTTATAGAAGTCACTCAGCAATGTCTTACCTTCGAAGATAAAGGTATTGGAATTGATACGGACATAGCTCTTCTCGTCCTCGTCGTACTCGTCATTAATCTCGCCGACGATCTCCTCCAGGATGTCTTCAAGCGTCACGATGCCACTCGTACCGCCAAATTCGTCGACAACGATGGCAATATGTACCTTATTCTCCTGGAACTCACGTAGCAGGTCGTCAATCTTCTTCGTCTCAGGAACGAAATATGGCGGACGAATCAATGACTGCCAACGGAAGTTGTCGCCTTTGTTCAAGTGAGGCAGCAAGTCCTTGATATACAGGATGCCACGAATGTTGTCGCTGTTATCCTGATAAACAGGAATACGTGAGTAGTTGTTCTCGACTATACACTTGATTACCTCAGGGAACGAGACTTTAAAATCAAGGTCGACGACATCCTGACGCGAGGTCATAATCTCTTTGGCTGTTTCGTCGCCAAAGCGGACAATACCTTCCAGCATACGCTGCTCTTCCTTGATGTCTTCCTTGTCCGTCAGTTCCAATGCCTGTTCCAAATCGTCAACGCTCAACACATGATTCTCTTTTTGAACCACTTTCTCGGCCAGCATACCTGTCCGCAGAAGTATATTGGCAATAGGCCAGAACAGACGACGACAAAACATGATGCCACCAACGGCCTTGCGACAGAACTGCAGAGGGTCCTTTGCCGTATATATTTTAGGCATGATTTCTCCGAACAGCAAGAGCAGGAAGGTCAGCAAAACCGTGATGCACAGGAACTGAAGCCAATAGGCACCGCCAAAGTCAACAACATGTGCAAAGAAATAGTTGCACAACATGATGATAGTGACATTGACCAAGTTGTTAGTAATCAAAATGGTAGCTAACGTACGTTCAGAATCCTCACGCAGCATCTTGATCTTTGCGTCAGTATCGTGTTTCTCCTCGTCCAACTCGTTCAGGTCAGAGGGTGACAAAGAGAAGAAAGCGATTTCTGAACCAGAAGCATAACCAGAGACAAACAACAACAGACAGGCCAACACACCGGCCAAAACGGCTCCAAGTGTTGGCGTCATCAATGTTACCTCAGAAAAAATCTGTTGAAAATAGTCTATATCCATAAGGCATTATTCTGTAGGAATAGGCTCGGCAACCTTAGGAGTAAGCATCTCCATATTGTCTGCCCATATCTCAGTGACATAGCGGCGCTGTCCCTGCTTATCATCGTAAGTAGTATAGCGGATACGTCCTTCGATATAGAGTTTATCGCCCTTATGAACATACTTTTCAACAATTTCAGCCAGTTTTCGCCACAATAAGACAGTATGCCAATCAGTACGATCAGGAACCTGTGTGCCATTCTGAAGCGTATAGCCGCGTTCCGTTGTTGCCAGTCGCACACGGGCAACAGCAACATCCTTGTCAACATAACGTATCTCAGGATCGGCACCTACGTTTCCTATCAACATCACTTTGTTCATAGACAACACCTCCTATTGTTTACAAGCACCAAGATACATAAACTTGAAGTTCTTGCCCTTAGCAGAGGGGAACTGGCTACGACTATCGACACGCTGACTCAGATGGTCAACGATACGATTGTAACAATCCTGACCTGAAAAGGCCTTACAACATGCTACGAAATGAGTGTCACGATACTGGAACTTACCTGTACCTGGCATCAGTGTGACACGCTTGAAGTCCAAAGCGCCTTCATACCAACCAAAGCGTTCCTCATTCAAACGAAGAACAGCTGGAGCAGCAGCCTTAGGTGCTACTTCAGAGCGAACAGCACGCTTTTCCTTAAAATCCTGCATCGTGGCAGCTTCAGTCTTAATAATTATAAAGTACACGCGTGGACGGATCTTATAGCGCTTGGGATAAGCCACATCGCTGGCTACGTAATCGCGAATGTCAGCCTCAAGCATATGATTCATACCAATCTCGTCGATATCAGACAAGAACGCAATAGCTTCATCTACTGTGTTGACAAGTATTTCCCTGTCAAAATAACGTAAGTATAAATTCATCGAATTAGATTGTTTTCCTGTTGTATAAAAAAAAGAGCGGAAAACGGGACTCGGACCCGCGACCCCAACCTTGGCAAGGTTGTGCTCTACCAACTGAGCTATTTCCGCAAAACTAAAGTTCGAAATCTATATGTGAAGAGGAGGAGACTCGAACTCCCACGTCGCAATTGACACTACCCCCTCAAAGTAGCGCGTCTACCAATTCCGCCACCTCTCCAACACGATTTAACGTGTGAATAAAAAAGAGTGCCCAGAACAGGACTCGAACCTGCACGCCTCGCGGCACACGCACCTGAAACGTGCGCGTCTACCAATTCCGCCACCTGGGCATTAACCATTAGCAACCATCGCTAATGCTCTTTTTTGTTCAACATGTTGAGCGGAAAACGGGACTCGGACCCGCGACCCCAACCTTGGCAAGGTTGTGCTCTACCAACTGAGCTATTTCCGCATTAAAACCTCTTTGGGAGGTGCATCTCTCTTGATTGCGGGTGCAAAGGTAATGCTTTTTTCGTTACCCACCAAACTTTTTCCCGTTTTTTTTCGAAAAAAGTGATTATTTGCACTTTCTTGTCTTTTTTCTTGCTCATTTCTTTACTAATTTGTAACTTTGCGACACAAAAACTACCATTTACATGACGGAAAGATTAGAATTTACCATAAAAGAGAAAGAACAAGCATTAACACTCTATCAGCACATTCGTGAACAGATAGCATCGACACTATTGCCAGATGACGAGGCGCGCATGCGTAAATATCTATTATCAACGATAGAGCAATGCCAGGTGAGCCGAAACATCTTTGGCCTCAACCCTATCCTACTGGCTTTCCAGACAGCTCAGTTGATAGTCGACGAGATTGGATTGCGTCGTGATGGTGTGCTGGCTGTTTTGCTTCGCCCCAGTATCGAGCAAGGTTTTCTGAGTATTGAGGAAGCCCAGCAACAGTATGGTGAGTCTGTGGCACGCATCTTACATGGTTTGCAGCGCATACAGGAACTATATCAGAAGAATCCTGTTGTCGAGACCGAGAACTTCCGTAATCTGCTGTTGTCGTTTGCTGAAGACATGCGCGTGATTCTAATCATGATTGCAGATCGTGTGAACCTGATGCGTCAGATTCGTGATACAAAACAACAGGATGCCAAACGTGAAGTTTCGGAAGAAGCCGCCTATCTTTATGCACCGTTGGCACATAAGCTCGGCCTTTATAAGTTGAAGAGCGAGTTGGAAGACTTGTCATTGAAATATCTGGAACACGATGCCTACTATCATATCAAGGAGAAGTTGAGTGAGACGAAGAAGAACCGTGATGCCTATATCGAACAATTCATCAAACCTATCTCCGAGCGACTGACCGAGGCTGGGTTACATTTCCATATCAAAGGGCGTACGAAATCGATTCACAGCATCTGGCAAAAGATGAAGAAGCAGAAATGCCCCTTCGAAGGTGTCTATGATCTGTTTGCCATCCGCGTCATCATTGATACGCCAATAGAAAAAGAGAAGATGCATTGCTGGCAGGCATTCGCCATTGTCACTTCGATGTACCAACCAAACCCCAAGCGACTGCGCGACTGGCTCAGCGTTCCCAAGTCGAATGGTTACGAAAGTCTGCACATCACTGTTCTGGGACCTGAGAAAAAATGGGTAGAGGTACAGATCCGTACAGAGCGCATGGATGAGATTGCCGAACGTGGTGTAGCAGCCCACTGGCGTTACAAAGGGGTGAAGAGCGAATCCGGTTTGGACGAGTGGCTCACCAATATCCGTTCGATGTTGGAGACCAGCGACGGCCTGGATGCTATGGACCAGTTTAAGATGGACCTCTATGAGGACGAGGTGTTTGTATTCACGCCAAAGGGCGACTTGTTTAAGTTCCCCAAAGGAGCCACGGTGCTCGACTTCGCCTATCACATCCATTCTAAGATAGGTAATGCCTGCGTGGGCGCGCGTATTAATAATAAGGTGGTAACCATCCGTCATCAGTTGCAAAGTGGCGACCAGGTTGAGATCATGACTTCCAATTCACAGCATCCCAGACAGGAGTGGATGACCATTGTGAAGACATCACGTGCAAAGTCAAAGATTCGTCTGGCACTGAAGGAGACGCAGGTGAAGGAAGGACTTTTTGCCAAGGAGATGTTAGAGCGCAAGTTCAAGAACAAGAAACTGGAGTTGGACGAGCCCACGATGCAACATCTGATTAAGAAGTTGGGGTTCAAGGAGGTCAGCGACTTCTATCGGCAGATAGCTTCTGGCGAACTGGACGTCAATACGGTTATCGACCGATATGTAGAACTACAGCAAGGCGACGGCCCAACAACGGGTAACAACTTGGCTGAGAGTGCTGCTAACTTTGTGTTGGATGAGTCGCGTCTGCCCAAGGAGCATATCGATGAAGATGTGCTGGTCATTGACCGAAACCTGAAAGGCGTCGACTATCAGTTGGCACGTTGCTGCCAGCCTATCTATGGCGACAAGGTGTTTGGCTTTGTAACGGTCAGTGGCGGCATCAAGATTCATCGTGACGACTGTCCTAATGCGCCAGAGTTGAAGAAACGTTTCGGCTACCGCATTGTAAAGGCCAAATGGAGCGGCAAGGGCTCTTCGCAATACGAAATCACGCTACGTGTCATCGGTAATGATGATATCGGTATTGTCAACAACCTGACCAGCATCATCTCAAAGGAAGAGAGGCTCGTTCTCCGCAGCATTAACATCGACTCACACGATGGTCTGTTCAGTGGTAACCTGACTATCATGCTCGACGACACCAACCGTATGGAGTCGCTTATCAAGAAATTGCGTACCGTCAAGGGTGTAAAACAAGTGGAACGCCTATGATATTCTATTTCTCTGGCACTGGTAATACACGCTGGGCAGCCCAGCTTCTGGCTGAAGCTACTGGCGAGGAACTGCGGTACATTCCTGATGAGCTCGGCAAAACTGAGCTCAACTATGAGTTGAAGGATGGCGAACGGTTAGGATTCTGTTTTCCTACGCATGGTTGGCAACCGCCACGTATCGTCCGCGAATTCATCCGTCAGGCAACGTTCATCACTGAACCCTCAGCCATCAGCCCTCAGCCACCATACATCTATGCCCTGACCACATGTGGTGACAATATGGGGTATGCCATGCGAATCTTCGATAAAGAACTGCATCAGAAAGGCTTGCATACCGATGCACGTTTTGCCATTGTAATGCCGGAATCGAATGTCTGTTTCTCCTTTCTGCATCTGGACACTGACGAGAAGGCACGTCAGAAGGTTGAAGCTGCCCGCCAAAGGATGAAGCATATCTGCCAAGTCATCTCAGAACACCAACGAGACGTTGAAGAGCTTGTCAAAGGAGGCATTCCCTTTACCTATACCTACATCATTGGCGGCTATTATAACAAGCATCTCATCACCGACACGAAGTTCTGGGTGGACGATAAGGCTTGTATCCAGTGTGGTCTTTGTCAAAAGGTGTGCCCTGTCGACGACATAAAAGGAACACCGCCCGTGTGGCTTCACAACGAGCGGTGCACAAATTGTCTGGCTTGTTATCATCACTGTCCTGTCCATGCCATCCACTGGGGTAACATGAAGCGTGGACAATACCTGCTTAGTAAACTCTTGGACCGAAAATAGTCGTACCGATACGAACCATCGTACTACCCTCCTCTACGGCTATCAGATAGTCGTGGCTCATCCCCCACGAGCGCTCACAAAAGTAGTCGGCATCAGCAAAATAGCGCGTTTTCACCTCGTCGAATAACGACTTGGCATGACGGAATTCCAACCTAATCTGCTGCTCATCGTCTACATACGAAGCCATCATCATCAGTCCGCAGATGCGTACATGCGTCATTTCACGCCATTCGCCACCGTCCAACAAATCATACAAAGCCTGGTCACTCAGTCCGTACTTCGTCTCTTCTTCAGCGATATGCAGTTCCAGCAACACGTCAATCACACGATTGTTCTTGGCTGCTTGTTTCTCTATCTCCTGCAACAGCTTCAACGAATCAACGGCCTCAATCATCGTGACATAGGGTGCGATATACTTCACCTTATTGGTCTGCAGATGACCAATAAAATGCCACTTGATATCCTTCGGCAGCGTTTCATGTTTCTGGCGTAGCTCCTGTTCATGGCTTTCGCCAAAGATGCGCTGTCCTTCTTCGTAAGCCGCCTCGATATATTCGTTAGGGTGATACTTGCTGATGGCCACCAAGCGCACGCCTTGTGGCAAATGAGCAAGTACCTGCTTCAGATTACCTTTTACGTCATACATACGGCGGTAGCTATTTTCTCACTTTTCACTCTTCACTTTTCACTTCTTTGCCGTATTCGAATACGTCCATCAGCGTGGTTTCAGCAACAGAGGCTATCACGTAGTCAATCATCGTAGTACCCATTACACTCTCGATATTGTTAACAGCACCCTTCAGCGTACCAGCCTGTACCAGATAGTTCACATTGGAGCGTTTCTCTTTCTCCGTCTTCTCGTCGATGGTAATAAACTGAAGCTTTGCTTTATACCAGCGGTCAGCCATTTCCTCATCAGAGAAGAAAATCTCCTTATAACTGGCAATCTTGATATCTTCGATGGTAAACTCGCCACTGATATAGCTCGACATTTCTTCCATAATGCGACTCTCTGCCTCTGTAAATGACAGGGCATCTACCACGTAATTCTCCTTAACCTTCTTCTGCAAGCCGTCCTCCATGACTTTCTCGTAGGCAATCTTGCACTCAAACCAAATAGCTGTTCTTGATCTCATTTTGTCTTTATAATCTTAATTTTAAACTCTTAATTCTTAACTTTTAACTACTTCTGAATCGCTCTGCTATTCGAACCGCCCATCTCTTTTTTCTTCTGTTCCGTAATGCGGTCAATAATCTCTGTCGCTATCAACTGCGAGCGCTCAGGTGTCAATCCGGCATCATTACCGAGTTCTGCCTGTTTTTTCATCAGTTCATCGATAGTCGATTGGCTCTCTGCCGTAAATTTCTTTTCCGCATTACTCATATACTCTTTATTATAAATCTTCGAGAGTATGCGGTCAGCTTCCTGTGCATATTTCTTGCGGAATATCTCCTCGGCTTTCGCAGTGTAGGTACGCTCCGCGGCCTCGTCGAATACAAGCGAGTCGCCACTATCACTATTGGTAACGCCCAGTTCAGCAGGATCGAAACCGTCATCCAAGAGGTCGTCAGTTGGCTGGCGTGGCACGGGCTTCACAAACTCCACAGAATTGGTTTCAGGGAACATGTCGAAATAGAGCCCCACACATACCAATGCAGCCACACACGATATAGCCACGATGACAGCTGACCTGATGACGTTATGCTTTTTGCGAACAGCATTCAGTAGTTCTTCAGGTGTATTGAAACGGTCTTCCGGCAATTCGCTGGTAGCCTTTTTCAAAGCGCTGCGATACTCAAAAGGCATGTCTGATGTCGCACAGAGGCCCTGTAAGAACTTGCCTATAGAGTAAACATCGCAACGATCGTCAATCGTACCGTGTTGCAATACCTCTGGAGCCACATATTGGGCGTCGTCACCATAGAATTCTTCCAGATTACTCATCGACATATAATATGAACCATGCGAGAGCAACATCGGTGAATAGTCGCCCTTACGTGCAAACACCGTTCGTGGTGAGAAACACAAGTGGCGGATACCCTTTTTATGCAATAGTGTCGTTATGCTAACCAATCCTTCAAGCACGGTTTTCAAAAAATCGCGCTGAGCGACAACAGCTGGTGTCTCGTTGAGCATCTCAGCAAACGACATATATTGTCCTGGCTCCGAAATAGCCAGCCTTACAATGTCATTGTCCTGCATGACAGGCGTGAAGTGCAACTGGTGCTTATCGCCAATGGTTTTATTCTCGTCACATTCACGCTTCAGCCCTTCACAAAATGTGATATTGGACAACAACGAATCACGAATGTCAACCGTCGACTGGTATTTGTTACCCGTCTTAGCACGGAAAAACTCACCAATGGGCATCTGCGACTGATTCAGTTTCCCACCTGCTTTGGCTATTAAAAGTTCTTCGTAATTCATACCGTATTCTTGTTTTGATGCGCAAAATTACGAAATAAATCACAATTTACGATTCATTTTTCATATTATTTTGCTGCAAAAGTAATTTTTTCACTTTTCACTCTTCACTTTTCACTTCTTTTTATTACCTTTGCAGTCGATTTACGTAAATTATACAACACAATGCCGGAAATATCAGTACGCGGACTTGAGATGCCCGAGTCGCCAATCAGGAAACTCGCTCCTCTTGCAGCTGCCGCAAAACAACGCGGAACCAAGGTTTATCACCTTAATATTGGACAGCCCGACCTGCCCACGCCTCAGGTTGCGCTCGATGCGCTCAAGCAGATTGACCGCAATATCCTGGAGTATTCACCTTCGCAGGGCTATCTCAGCTATCGCGAGAAGCTTGTTGGCTATTACGCGAAATATAATATTAATGTATCAGCAGACGATATCATCATCACTTCTGGTGGTTCGGAGGCAGTGCTATTTGCCTTCCTATCGTGCCTGAATCCTGGCGACGAGATTATCGTTCCTGAGCCTGCCTACGCCAACTATATGGCCTTTGCCATCAGTGCCGGTGCCAAAATTCGCACTATTGCTACGACCATCGACGAAGGCTTTTCATTGCCCAAGGTTGAGAAGTTCGAGGAGCTTATCAATGACCGCACGCGTGCCATTATGATTTGCAACCCCAACAATCCGACTGGCTATCTCTATACACGTCGTGAGATGAACCAGATTCGCGACCTCGTGAAGAAGTACGACCTGTACCTCTTCTCTGACGAGGTCTATCGCGAATACATCTATACCGGTTCGCCTTATATCTCTGCCTGCCATTTGGAGGGTATCGAACAGAATGTCATTCTTATCGATTCCGTTTCAAAGCGCTATTCTGAGTGTGGTATCCGTATCGGAGCCCTTATCACGAAGAATGCCGAGGTACGTAAGGCCGTCATGAAGTTCTGTCAGGCCCGCCTCTCTCCTCCCCTGATTGGTCAGATTGTTGCCGAAGCCTCGCTTGAAACGCCTGAGGATTATCTGCGCGACGTCTATGACGAGTATGTAGAGCGTCGTAAGTGCCTGATTGACGGACTCAACCGCATTCCAGGCGTCTATTCGCCTATACCCATGGGAGCCTTCTATACCGTAGCTAAACTGCCTGTCGACGATGCTGAGAAGTTCTGTCGCTGGTGTCTGGCTGAGTTCAATTACGAGGGCGAAACAGTCATGATGGCTCCTGCTGCAGGTTTCTACACCACGCCTGGTGCCGGTATCAATCAAGTGCGTATTGCCTACGTGCTGAAGAAGGCCGACCTTGAGCGTGCACTCTTTGTACTGAAGAAAGCCCTCGAAGCTTATCCAGGACGTGTAGAAGAATGAATCTACCACTATTCATAGCACGGAAGATATATCGTCAGGGCGGCGACCGACAAGAGGTGAGCCGTCCTGCCATCACTATTGCCACCATCGGCGTTGCCATCGGACTGGCCGTGATGATTATCACCGTGTCTGTGATATCTGGATTCAAGCATTCCATCAGCGATAAGGTGGTAGGCTTTGGTAGCCATATCCAGATTACAAACTTTATGGCCCAACAAACGGCCATTCCTGCCCCCATCTGTATCAACGATACATTGATGCGCGAGATTCGGCAGACCAAAGGTGTCCGTCATGTGGTATGCTACTCCATAACACAGGGCATCCTAAAGACCGATGACGACTTCCTAGGTGTTGCCTTCAAGGGTATCGGCAGCGACTACGATGTAAGCTTCCTACGAAGCAATATGGTAGAGGGACACATGCCTAAGTTTGGCGAGCAACCATCCAAGTACCCCTTACTTATTTCGCGTACCATAGCAGACAAACTACAGTTAAAAGTTGGCTCGAAAGTGTTTGCGTATTTTATTGGTACAGAAGATGTTCGCGTTCGAAAGTTTACCGTTGAGGGCATCTATCAGACCAATATGTCACAGTTCGACCAGAACCTCTGTTTCACTGATTTTTCGGTACCCGTCAAACTGAACGGTTGGGAACAAGACCAGTGCAGCGGTGCCGAACTATTGGTCGACAATTTCGATAACCTCGACCCTATTGCCAAGAAGATTGTCAGGCTCGTTAACAGCAAGACCGACCATTATGGCGAGGTACTCACGTCACAGACCATCTTTGAGGCTTATCCAAACATCTTCTCATGGCTCTCGCTGCTTGACATCAACGTATGGATTATTCTTGTACTGATGGTATTCGTAGCAGGCTTTACCATGATTAGCGGTCTGCTCATTATCATCCTTGAACGGACACAGATGATTGGCATTCTGAAAGCTCTTGGCATGCGCAACGATACCGTTCGTCATACGTTCCTTTGGTTTGCCGCCTTCATCATCGGGCGTGGTCTCTTCTGGGGCGACGTCATTGGCGTCGGACTGGTCGTGTTGCAACAGCAGACGGGCTTTATCCGTCTTGACCCTGCCAGCTATTATGTTGACACAGCCCCCATGGAGCTTAATATACCAATCATTTTGGCACTCAATATTGCCACGCTGCTTATCTCGGTCTTCGTGCTTATCGCACCCAGCTTCCTGATATCGCACATTCACCCCGCACGTTCAATGCGTTACGAATAAATTACTAAATAACTCAAACAAATTATGGAAAGAACATGGAGATGGTTTGGCAAGAAAGATAAGATTACGCTTGCCATGTTGAGACAAATCGGCGTTGAGGGCATCGTCACAGCTTTGCATGATGTACCCCTTGGCGAAGTATGGACCCGTGAGAAGATTCGCGACTTGCGCGAGTATATCGAAAGCTACGGCATGCGTTGGAGCGTTGTTGAGTCGCTGCCAGTCGTTGAGACCATCAAGTATGGCGGTCCTGACCGCGACCATCAGATTGAGGTCTATAAGGAGTCGCTGCGCAACCTCTCGGCTGAGGGCATCCACTGCATCTGTTATAACTTCATGCCTGTATTGGATTGGGCCCGTACCGACTTGTTCCATAACAATCCCAACGGTGCCACCAACCTCTACTTCAATTATGCCGAGTTCGCCTATTTCGACATCTATATCTTGAAGCGTCCAGGTGCTCGAGAGGAGTGGGCACAGTTCAAGTTCCCTGCTGGCGTTGGCGAAGGCCGTAATGTGCTGGCAGAATGTGACGAACTGGCCAAGACCATGACCCCAGAGAAGGACCACAAGCTGGTAGAGAATATCGTCATCAAGACTCAGGGCTTCGTCTCTGGTAACTTCAGCGAGAACGATGAGGCTCCAGTGCAGAAGTTCCGTGAGTTCCTCGACCTATACAAAGGCATCGACAAGGCTCAGCTGCGTGCTAATATGAAGTACTTCCTCGAGGCCATCATGCCCGTTTGCGAGGAGTGCAACATGAACATGTGCGTTCACCCCGATGATCCCCCCATTGAGATTCTCGGATTGCCACGTATTGTCCGTACAGAGGAGGATATCCAGTGGTTCCTCGATGCCGTACCCAACAAGCACAACGGCCTCACATTCTGTGCTGGCAGTTTGAGTGCAGGTGCTTACAACAACGTCGTAGAACTGGCCAAGAAGTTTGCTTCTCGCACTCACTTCGTTCACTTGCGCTCATGCCACATCTTCCCCAATGGCGACTTCACGGAAGCTTCACACCTGGGAGGACGTGCCGACCTCATCGAGCTGGCTCGCATCTTCGAGAAGGAGAATCCTAACCTACCCATGCGTGTGGATCACGGTATGACGTTCACTGATGAGCCTGGTGGCATCCTTGACGAGTCGAGTCACGGCCACAATGCCGGCTACACCCTCTTGGGTCGTATGTTCGCCCTCGGACAGGTACAAGGTATCCTTGCCACCGTCGATCGCGAGTTAGGCATCGACTACAAGCAGCCAGGATTCTTCGACTAGTCGAAGTGTGGCGGTAATATTTTTGATTAATTATTTAGTATAAGATAATGAATTATTATAGCACAAACGGAAAAGCGCCCATCGCTGACCTGCAGAAAGCAGTGGTGAAGGGACTGGCAGAGGACCGTGGCCTCTACATGCCGGAAGAGATTTACAAGTTACCTCAGGCTTTCATTGACGACATGCCAAAGATGGCATTTCAGGACATTGCCTACAATGTAGCCCAGAACTTCTTCGGCGACGATGTGGAGGGTGACGCCCTGCAGGATATTGTCTACGACACGCTACAGTTTGACTGCCCGGTAGTGAAGGTGACGGAGAACATCTATGCACTGGAACTGTTCCACGGTCCCACGCTGGCGTTCAAGGACGTCGGTGCAAGGTTTATGGCGCGCCTGCTTGGCTACTTTCTACGCCAGGGCAGTTCGGTAGGTTGCTGTAACACAGCAACAAACAAAACTGTCAACGTTCTTGTAGCAACTAGTGGTGACACGGGTTCAGCGGTGGCAAACGGGTTCCTCGGTGTTGAGGGTATCCATGTCTATGTGCTCTACCCCAAAGGCAAGGTGAGTCCTATTCAGGAGTGCCAGTTCACAACGCTGGGTAAGAATATTACGGCCATTGAGGTGGACGGTGTATTCGACGACTGTCAGGCTCTGGTAAAGTCTGCCTTTATGGATGCCGAACTGAATCAGCATATGAAGTTGACATCAGCCAACTCTATTAATGTAGCCCGTTTCCTTCCGCAGGCGTTCTATTATTTTAATGCGTACGCGAGAATGAAGGCTCTGGGCAAGGCCGACGAACTGGTGATGTGTGTGCCAAGCGGCAACTTCGGCAACATCTGCTCGGCGCTGTTCGGTCACCAGATGGGACTGCCCATCAAGCGTTTCATTGCTGCCAACAACGCTAATGACATCTTCTATAAATACCTACAGACAGGCAAGTACGAGCCCAAGGCATCTGTACAGACCTTGGCTAACGCTATGGATGTGGGCGACCCGTCAAACTTTGCCCGTATCATCAACCTGTATAGCGACAACCGCCTGTTGAGTGAAGAAGAGACCCATCAGCGCATTACCAGTCTGATTAGTGGTGCTACCTATAGTGACGATCAGATTAAGGAAACTATGAGAAAATGCTATAGCGAAACAGGCTATATACTTGATCCTCATGGCGCTTGCGGTTTCCGTTCACTGCAAGAAAACCTGAAGGCTGGCGAGGTTGGCGTATTCTGCGAGACCGCACATCCGGCTAAATTCAAGGAGAAGGTTGACGAGATTCTGGGCATTGACATCGAGATTCCTGCCCGTCTGCGTGCCTTTATGGAGGGACAGAAGCAGAGCGTATCCATGTCGAAGGACTTTGCCGACTTCAAGGCATACCTGATGCAACAATAGTTTTCGCAAACGTTAACGTCAGAAATTCAGTGATAATGATACGTTATTCGAAAATTATTCACTAACTTTGCAGCAATAAAACAAACTATTTATAAAGTATATAAGGATTATGTTGAAACCGTTAAACAAAAAGTTCGCTCCTAAGAGCGTGATGCCTGAGAAGGTGATTCAGTTTGGTGAGGGTAATTTCCTCCGTGCATTCGTTGATTGGATTATCTGGAACATGGACCAGAAGACCAATTTCAATGGTAGTGTTGTGGTTGTTCAGCCCATCGAACGCGGTATGGTTGACTGGCTCAACGGTCAGGACTGCCTGTATCACGTAAACCTGCAGGGTCGTGAGAATGGTAAGCCTGTCAATACGTTGGAGCGTATCGACGTTATCAGCCGCGCACTGAACCCTTACTCTCAGAACGATGCCTTCATGGCTCTGGCCGACCAGCCTGAGATTCGTTTCGTTATCTCGAACACCACTGAGGCCGGTATCGCTTTCGATCCTGCTTGCAAGCTGGACGACAAACCCGCCAGCAGCTATCCTGGTAAACTGGTTCAGTTGCTGTATCGCCGCTGGCAGACCTTCAACGGCGACCCCACGAAGGGACTCATCATCTTCCCCTGCGAGCTCATCTTCCTGAACGGCCACGTGCTGAAGGATTGCATCAATAAGTACATCGAACTGTGGCAGTTGCCAGCAGACTTCAAGAAGTGGTTCGACGAGAGCTGTGGCGTTTATGCTACACTGGTGGACCGTATCGTTCCTGGTTTCCCCCGCAAGGAGATTGCTGAGATTCAGGAGAAGGTTGGCTATCGCGACAACTTGGTTGTACAGGCCGAGAACTTCCACCTGTGGGTCATCGAGGCTCCAAAGGAGGTTGCTCAGGAGTTCCCCGCCGACAAGGCCGGTCTGCACGTGCTGTTCGTTCCCAGCGAGGAGCCCTACCACAAGCGTAAGGTAACGCTGCTGAACGGCCCACACACTGTGCTGAGCCCCGTGGCATTCCTGAGCGGTGTGAACATCGTTCGCGACGCTTGCAACCATGAAGTTATCTCAAAGTATATCCATAAAGTACAGTTTGAGGAGCTGATGCAGACTCTCGATCTGCCTATGGACGAGCTGGAGAAGTTTGCCGGTGATGTGCTGGAGCGCTTCGACAATCCGTTCGTAGACCATCAGGTAACCAGTATCATGCTGAACTCATTCCCCAAGTTCCAAGCTCGCGACCTGCCTGGTGTGAAGACCTATCTGGAGCGTAAGGGCGAGCTGCCTAAGGGCTTGGTATTCGGCTTAGCAGCCATCATCACCTACTACAAGGGTGGCAAGCGTGCCGACGGCGTTGATATCATTCCCAACGACGACGAGAAGATTATGGGTCTGCTGAAGGAACTGTGGGCTACTGGCGACACTCAGAAGGTGACTGACGGTGTACTTGGCGCCGAATTCATCTGGGCTGAAGACCTGAACAAGGTAGAGGGTCTGAACGCTATGGTGAAGATGTTCCTCGACCTGATTCAGGACAAGGGTATGCTGGAGGCTGTGAAGACCATCCTCTAAAAATAAGGCAAGAAAAGTAAAAAAGTCGATAAGAAATCGGGCTGACCATTTGGTTGGCTCGATTTTTTTCATTAATTTTGCACCCATATTTAGTAAATAACGTTATTTTGATAGAAAAGCATATTGTATTAGAGGACATTGATCCTGTAGTGTTCTACGGCATAGGAAACCAGCACCTGCAGATGCTGCGCGCCTTGTATCCCAAGTTGCGCATCGTGGCTCGCGACAACGTGATACGAATTC
>Ga0265299_10002039_pt1 | contig 21462 bp, 19 predicted proteins | sample AusTroGonzalo_MG_4_FD_193485 | JGI IMG/M metagenome (GOLD analysis project Ga0265299, IMG submission 193485) | Bovine rumen microbial communities from tropical cattle in Woodstock, Queensland, Australia - Gonzalo_02 | ecosystem: Host-associated > Mammals > Digestive system > Stomach > Rumen ... | reverse complement strand
AACGAGGACGCTCCTGCACAGCTGGCTCTCGGTGCGCAGTGGACACCCATCGACCCAATCCGTGTCAACGTCGGCTGGCACCACTTCTTCGACAAGGACGCTGAGTGGTACAACAACACCCAGGATCTGCTCGACCACGACACCAACGAGTATCTGGCTGGTGTGGAATGGGACCTCAACGACCGTCTGACCATCTCAGGTGGCATCCAGCTGACACGCTATGGTCTCAGCGACCAGTATATGAACGACATGTCGTTCGTCGTCGACAGCTACAGCCTGGGCTTCGGCTTCAACTACAAAGCCACCGACAAGCTGACACTGAAGGCCGGTTACTTCCAGACCAACTACGACCACTATAAGCGCGAGAACTATCCTGCCGAGGGCTTCAGCGACGACTTCACGCGTACCAATCGTGTATTGGGCATCGGCTGTGAGTTGAATTTGTAAGAAATTGTTCGATTTCGGCAGATTTATAGCCAATAATTCGGCTGCAAAGATATTTTTTAGTACCTTTGCAGCCGAATTTCTATTATTACATACAAATTAATATGATTAAAAAGCTTTTACTTAGTATTATCGCAGCCACAGCCCTGACCAACGGAGCAACTGCAGGTGGTCTGATGACCAATACCAACTACCACGTTGCCTTCGACCGCATGATGGCACGTGGTGCTTCCACAGAGATTGACGCTGCCTACTCCAACCCTGCCGGTCTGGCTTGGGGCTACGACGGCTTCCAGCTGTCGCTCGACTTCCAGAAACCTTGGCAGAATCGCGACATCGAGACGGAGGTTCCGAATTTCTTGGCTTATCCCGGAGTCTACGACGGTCATACCATCAACCAGAAGTTCAACGGCAAAGCCTCGGCTCCCATCGTGCCGGCCCTCTTCGCCAGCTACAAGAAAGACCGCTGGGCCTTCTCAACAATGATTGGCATCGTGGGCAGCGGTGGCTTCGTGAAATACGATGAAGGCATACCCATGTTCAACGCCCTTGTCATGGGCTCCATCTTCAAGCAGACATTAGCCGCCAAGATGGCTGCACCTACCGACCCTACCAAGATGATTGTCACTCCAGAGATGTACAACATCGACTCTGAAGTGAAGGGCAAGCAGTACATCTATGGTGCACAACTGAACTTCACGTATAAAATCACCGATTTCCTCGCCGCAGCTGTCGGTCTGCGTGCCAACTACTACGACGGCTACAGCAAAGCCCATGTCACTGCAACGACCATTGAGCAGCTGGGTAGTCAGAAGCTGGCCGACCTCACTCTCGACTGTGTACAGCGTGGATGGGGCTTCGCTCCTATCGTCAGCCTTGACTACCATCAGGGACCGCTGACTATTTCCGGCCGCTATGAGTTCCGCACAAAGATCAACACCGAGAACAAGACGGCAGCCCTGCCAGCAGGACTGGGCGATCTGGCCAAGAGTTACGAGGATGGCGAACACGTACGCTATGACATGCCTTCACTACTCTCTATCGCCGTTGGATACGGCTTCACCGATTGTCTGCGTGGCACGCTGGAGTACCACTTCTTTGACGACAAAAGTGCAAAAATGGGCATCGAAGGCCAATACCGCCAAAAGCAGCTGGCAGGTGGCACACACGAGTTCCTGGCTGGTATCGAGTACGACATCAACAAGAAGTTCACTGTTAGCCTCGGCGGTCAGCGTACCGACTATGGCCTTGGCGACGCATACCAGCAGCATACTTCCTTTGCCTGCGACAGCTATTCAATAGGTTTGGGAGGTGCGTGGAACATCAGCGACAAGGTTCACCTCAACGCCGGTTACTTCATCACCATCTACGATGATTACACCAAGCAGGTTTCCGCTGGCGACGCTACTAAGGGTGAAGGCTATTTCGGTACTGGCTATGCTGGTAAGGATGTCTTCTCACGTACCAACAACGTCATTGGTGCCGGCATCGACATTAAGTTCTAACTGGGAACAACAATAGAAGTCTATATCCCCACACATATCTCCGAAGCCTCACCGCTTCGGAGATTTTATTATGTAAATCATAGCCTCTACTTTTGCAAGTTGAGGCTATGATTTACATTCTGTTATAAGGAAGCTTCTTTCGATTCCAACAATTTCTCTTTTATGTATTCTTGAATATCAGTAGGTGACACGTCATAGTATGGGGAAAGTTCCTCAAACCCCTTTTCCTTGACAAACATTCTGCCGTTTGTCAGCATCGAGAGCAGACCACGAGTGCGTAACTTATGGTCGGAATGACCCAGGGCTGCTGCTATCATCTTGTTGATATCTCCCCCTTCTTTCAAGATGGAGTAGATGTCGTAATAGTCCCTGAACTTTGATCGACGAAGCATAGTTTCCATCTTCATGGCACCAATGCTCTCTATGTCTGCCAAATACAAATTGTTCAGATAGGGTATCCGTTGCATAGAAGGGATGGCCTTTCGCGGTGGGGCGTAAAACGACAGTTTTACACCCTCGACATTAAAGGTGGCAAGATTGAAATCGCCTATTTCGTAATCTCTAATTTCGCCCACAGTTTCCAACTCCTTCTTAATGGCAGGCCAATTTACCTCACATTTTTCGCCTCGTCGCTGCTGCCACTTCATGAAGTCCAAATCCTCGCTCTGTCGTTTCTCTATCTGCAACGACAGAGCCGTTCCTCCCACTAACGTGTAGGGCTTAATGCACTCCAATCGGGAAATGGCTTCAAAGACCTTTCCTGTATGCGGAGCCAATGATTTGGAATGTCCGTTATTCATGCAGCCATGAGTTTGTTAATGTGGCGCGTTTCAATGCTCTTTACATAGGCTTCCGGGCGTTTGGCACCAAAAAAATACCATGCATAGAGGATGTTATAGTTACGAAACATCTCGCCCTGTGGAGCAACGCGGTCTAACCATACACGCTTCACTTTCTTGTAGCTATACATAAGAAAGAGCTGCTTGATGTCATCAATGTCAAGATAGAGCAGAACATGCTCAATTAATGCCTCATCGGAGATGTCGTCCATCTTCGAGATATCGTAAGACCAAAAGCAATTCTCTTCTTTCAGTCTGCGTAATAAAACCTTTTTCTGATTTTCTTTCATCAGCAGCCACTATTATTCGCGTGCAAAAATAGGAAGAAATATCGAAAGTTCCAAATTTTGGCACAAAAAAAAACACCTAACCTCCTAACCCAACAGGGCGAAACACCGATGTGTAGGGCATTTAAGAAGATGAACCTTTTTGGCTATGACCTCACCCCTCACACAATTGTGAAAACATCTGGATCTGAAGTCCCTGTTACATTGTATTCTATCATATCTTCGAATATTAGCAAATAGATTACCAATTATACCCTTCATCAAAGAATTGCAGATAGTTGTCTGGTATTGTTTCTCGAATGGCTTTTGCATCTTGGCATCCACCATAAGTGAATGCATGATCAGTCACAATGTTCTCCACAAAATCATTACAATTAATTCTGTAGCACATTGAATCTCCACGGCCTTCACGATACGCGATTTTGCCCCAATTACGAGGAACACGACTTGTATAAAAGCAAATACGGCCAGCATTTCCCCATGAGCCGGTATCTTCGTTATACTCATATACAACTTTTATATCAGCATGAGCAAGATACCCGAGAAAACGGTAATAATCCTCAGGTTTAGGGAAGCGGAGTTGTCCCAGTTTTCCAAAATAACTATAATACATAACGTTGAAATTTTATTTAATGCCTATAAAATCACTCAGTGGACGGATTCTTGCACGATACGTATTTAGCCGCTCCTTGACATTTATCTTTTTGCCTAATGGAATCTCCCGGGTATTGTCAAACAGAAGAACGACATAATAGGGAGCATGTTCTGGATGAAATCCATGTGCTTCAAGAGTTTCTTTTGTCCAAATCTGGAATTGACCTTTTGATTTAAGTCGAAACATTTTTACCTCATCGCCTGCTGTATGAAGCAAAACGTATTGCATACGTTCAAAGCCAGGCGTTACACATAAAGAGCCCTTGGAATCGCCAGCCCGGAGGTAGCATATACCAGTCTCTATCATTTTGTCTTTCAGCTCCTTTCTTGCATGGTTTATCATGACCATGACATCATTAGGATTTTCTGACATTTTTCTCAGCAACCTAGTAGCATTGCTTGCATCTTCTATCTCCTTTCTTCTTGCTACACCAAGATTCAAGAACTCTTCACTCAGATCAAATCCGATGAATTTCCGATTTAGAAGATTGGCGGCAATGCCAGTAGTACAACTCCCTGCAAACGGGTCGAGAATCAAATTTCCTTCTTCTGTTGAAGCAAGAATTATCCTATAGAGAAGTCGAAGTGGTTTCTGGGTAGGATGCTTACCACAAGTTTTTTCCCACAAGCCCGTAGTTGGGATATTCCAAACATCAGACATCCTTTTACCGCCATTTACAAAAGTCATCAACTCATTGTTAAAGTAGTGCCGTTTGTCTTTTGACTTTCTTGCCCAAATAATATATTCTGCAGAGAAATTGAAATGATAGTCAGATAGGGTTAATGGCGCATCTGGCTTGTTCCACACAACGATGTTAAGTATCTTGTAACCAAGTTCTACCATACAATTCGCCACAGAGTAGATGTTATGATATGTTCCACTTACCCAAATAGTTCCATTATCCCTTAAGATGTTACGACATGACGAAAGCCACTTCATGTTGAAATCATTGATTTCGGACAGAGGTCTTTCCTTATCCCATTCTCCTTTATCAAAGCATTTAACCCGTCCCTTTGAGCGCATCGTAAAGCCTTTAGAGAGAAAGTATGGCGGGTCAGCAAATATCATGTCGACCTTTTCTTCCAATCCTTCTAACAACCGGAATGAATCCCCATGATATAGTGCAAAGTCTTTATTCTCGTAGAATGACGAAATCATTATGCGTGGATTTTATTGAGTTTGTTTTTGATGTCACCGATAAAGTCCTGTGTTCGGGTATCTATCAAGCCAAAGTACGCTTTGTCCTTCATGTCACCGATAAACTCATCTGTTGTCTGTGCATCAGAACTGAGGCTCAACATATTGCTCTTGATCATCGTGATAATAGATGCCACGTTGAATATCAGTTTGGTGTCTTCGTGTATATATGGAGCCACGAGTGTCAGGTATTTCTGTCCATTCATCGTGGCATCAATGTGACGGAAAAGATTCACCGTCTCATTGTTTACTTGCTGATTTTTCGAGCGTATCAACGTGGCTTCAATAAGCCAATATCTTTCTTGATTGAAAATCTCGATATCACCAATGTTTCCTGGTGCATGTGAATATGGTATGCCAGCCTCGTCACAAATAAAGTTTGGCTTATATTCAAACGTGTCTCCGTAATATGTATAAACAAACAGTGTGAGCAGGAACTCAAATTTTACAGGGTCTTGTATGAACCAGAAAGTATCTTTTCCTTTCTTGTCACCGTTCGACACCTTTATCAGAGCTTGCTCTATCAAGTCGGGGGTAAGTCCATAAGAACTTATGATATTCGGTATCTTCTTGTTATACTCTGCTGTCGAATGATCAACTTTTTCTCTATGTGAAAGTATCATATTTTCAAGGGCAGCATCAAAAGAACCTAATTGCTCAAAGTATTCTTCTTCATCTTCTTTTGCTGATTCAGAAACTAAGAAATTCTTGGCTTTAAGTGCCTTATATAATGGCATGCGACTCTCGTTGGGGGTAAGCATGAGAACTCCTGTGTATTCGACAGTAACAAAACCTGTAAGCTGTAATACGCGGAATACGGTATTGCCGTAATCTCTGAAAGCTGATTCCTGTTTTGCGGCTTTTGCATGCTCCGCATCCACCAAACTATATTTCCACTTCACCAATGCATAAGCTTTGTCTGCGTCATCACCCACTTTGTTCTTTTCCAACAAAGACAAGAAATCCTGAACATTGCCATCATCCGAAAAAAGTCCAACCATAAGTTGATTATACGACATACGATGACCTTTTTCCTTCAACGCTATCATGGCATCAATAATAAACTCAAAGAAATTGAAATCATTAAGCACACGTCTATATGGGGACTTCCGCCAAAACCTCATGCTCTGTAGAGCAAAAGCTTCTGACAGCGTAATCTTTCCGTTTACAAGAGCTTTGGCAACAGGAGAAAGACGAAGTTCTTGGTTGTATTGTGCATATATGAACCCAAACTCCGATAAGGTTTTAAGGTATCGTGTAAATGCTGCTTGATAACCAGTAGGATATCCCCATTCGTTATTATGACTGCAATTATTGGAAATCCAATCACTTACAAAATCCTTTGTTAGAACCTCACTACTTAATGTATCTGCAGTTACAACCTCATCGAGATACAACTGCGAATACACATCAAGTACCCCTTCATCATCCAGTAAAGCCCCTTCAAACTTGGCGAAGGTTTTCAAAATACCTTCATAACGTTCTGGATTTCTAACTGCCACCTCAAGAGACATCTGCTTGAAGAGTCTTTTCCCGTGTCTTACGTTGTTTGGCATAAGCTTTAGTAATTAGTTACCAGCACCTCGCTAAACTGCTTAATGCTGTTGTCGTTGAAACTGATGTAATTGCTTTTGATGGAATGGATGTTATACTGTGCAGACCATTCCAAAAAGAGTGTATTAGTACGCCCACGATAATGGGTGACGTTAGAGATGGCAAAGTTAATGCCGCGTTCATTGAGATTGTCGAGCAATGCCAGTAAGTCACGCTCAGTATCATCATTCCAAAGTTTATTGTATTCACTAAAAGTAATCAAATAAGGTGGATCAAGATAGACAAGATCTTCTGGTCGGTAATCGATGTTACCAAGAAACAGTCGATAATCCTTATTATACCACTCTGGTCGTTTCTGGCTAACCAGCTGAAAATAGTCGGTAAGTGCCTCTTGAACATTCTGGTTGAAATCGACATTGCCAACAGGCAAGTTGAACTGTCCTTTTCCGTTGAACCTCAACATGTGGTTGAATCCGTAGATAAGTAGGAGATAAAGCCTTTGCATGTCTTGCTGACCACCATTGACAAAGTCTGTCTTCATCCTCTGATAACCCGCTTTGTTGTAACGCGCATAGTAGGTTTTCGGGTTGGCGACTTTCATGTCCTTCGGTACCACATCATTCCGCAATGAGAGCGAAAGCCCATAATTGTCAATGATGGAATATAGTTCATCCATAAACTCACTTTCGCGACCTATATACCCTTGCAGCATCCGATGCAGATTAATGACGTAGCTGTTGATGTCGTTTAGCAAATAACCGTTGGCATCAACATTCATCATCACCGACCCACCACCAACAAACGGTTCTATCAACCTGTTGATGTGTGCAGGTAAGTGAGTACGTATCTCTCGCACCAACTTATACTTATCACCCACGTAGAACAGAGGGGAACGAGCGATTCCGTTTTTCATCATCAACTTCGGTTATGAATAAATACTCGCGATGGTCATCAAACTCCGTCTTGCCGGAATTGAAGGCTTTGAACTCATGATTAAACACCTGAGTGCTACCGCATTTGTTCAGAACCTCTTCAAGTTGCTCCAGCTTAATCTTGTTCTCCGACGATGTGCTCTTAGAGTGATAGGTGTTGTTATAAGACACCACTAGATAGCGACTCTTGATGTGACATATCAGATCGGTGAATGCAGTAAATGCAGCATTACGACAATAGTCGCTCATGTTTTCTTCTTTAGGTTTCAATGCCGTACCATATAACTGAGGCTTTTTCCATTGCACCAGATTCTCATAGACATGGTAGAAGCGGCTGTACTGACGGGAGTTGTAGGGAGGATCGAGATAAGTTAAGTCAACATCAATTGTGCGGGCCAGTTGGTTTGCATCTTCTTGGTGTATCTCAACACCATTGAACGACTCCGCATCAATCATTCGCATCAAAAACTGATGAGCAGCAGGTGCCTTATGATGATAGGCATCGAAGTGACCCATTGTATTGGCGTGACGATCTATGCTGTATATCAGCGAAGCCATCAAAACTGCGTATTCTTTATCTGTCAGATTGGCTTGCATTTTCTTTAGCCTTTCACGGATATAGCCGACAATCTTAGCAGTGTCGTTATGGAAATACTTGCCACCAAAGTTCTTTGAAAAATAGTTCTCGCGGACCTTGTTAGCATTGACAGAATTAAACCCTTCGATGATGGTCTGTACCCTTTCTTCGTTCCATTCTGTTGGAGCAAAGAAAGCACGATACATTACGTTATTCGAGTGAAGGAAATCGTTCACCACCACTCGTTCATATGTTTGCAATGCCCTATGAGCCACCACGCCTGTACCTGCAAAGATATCACAGAAAGAGTGGACATCATGGGTCTGCTCGTTGATGAGACTGAATATCCAATCTACCAACTTGGTCTTACAACCTATATACCGACGACTCTCCAAAGAGAACCGACGTTCTTCGATGCAGTTGTCCATAAACACCTATCTTAGTTTATGGCCGTCGCATGGCTTATCGAAATATTATTACGGGTATCCACCTGTAACCTCACATACAGACACGGAAAAGCGCGAACTCTCGTGCTTTATCCGTATCTGGAGGTCGTAGGAAGAACCCGTATAATGGAGATAAGCCTTGAGCCCGCGCCATGCGCGAGCAACAAGCCGTACCGTTACCATTATACTGTATCTCGTGAATTTCCTACGTTCCCAGATACTATCGATAACCAGCTATTGCCGTTCTTATTTTACCCACAAAAGTCCCACTGGCGACCTCCTCTGAAGCCATGTGCCAGCGATTAGGTGCAAAGATAGAGAATATTTCTTAAACTTCCAACAAAATCAGAAGAAATAATGAGAAAAAGTTGTTTTCTCGTGGAGAGCAGACGAGTTCGCGCTGTAACGACAGAATTTATGTTTCACCCCCACACCCCCTCATAATCTCCAGGAACGCCTGTGTTTATCGGTGTTTCGAGATGAGGGGGTTGCGATGTAAGTCCCTCATAACCCCCACTCAGCCCCCTCATAAAGTCCCTCATAAATCATTCGTTGAGGCATTACGATGGTAGTAAGAATTGACGGCGCATAGTGGGGGTAAATGAGGGGGTTATGAGGGGGTTTTCAGAAAAGCCCCTCATTCTGAAACACCCTGTGGATGGGCGTTTCAGAAGAAAATGAGGGACTAAGGGGGTATTGTGCGATATGATGTCTGAAGGCTGATGTTGGAGTATTTTCCAAGAGGGGCCGGGAAATTTTCAAGAGGGGCCGACTATTTTGAAATACTCGGCGAGTATTGCGAAATAGTCATTGAGTATTTTTGAAAAGTCAACGAGATAGCGTCGTATCTCAATGAGATAGGAACATATCTCATGGAGATAGGATTGTTTCTCATGGAGAAACAAATGAAAGTCGGCGAGTATGATGTTACAAGGGATCTACATCGAAGTAGACCTGAAGGGAGGCGTAGCGCTTGTCTTGCAGCAACTGCTGACGGGCAAGCGCTAAGTATTTGCGGACATCGGCCATATTAAGGCCGGGCTCCAGCTTGAGCATGAGCTTACGGATGGCCAGCGTCTTGACCTTAGCAACAGCGGGCTTGTCGGGGCCAAGCACACGAGCGCCGAACCACTGGCGCAGCCAACTGCCCAACGTCAGGGCTGCACCCTCGGCAAGCGACTCCTGACGGTGTTTCACATAGACATACACAAGGCGACAGAAAGGCGGATAACGGAAAGCCAGGCGTTCGTCGCAGAGGTCGTGGTAGAGTGCGGCATAGTCGTTGTGTACGACCTGACGAATAAGGGGAAGCTGCGGCTGGCGCGTCTGCAGGACCACCAATCCCCGTTTGCCACGACGACCGGCACGACCGCTGACCTGAGCCATCATCATAAAGGCATGCTCGTAGGCACGGAAGTCGGGCTGGTTGATCATGGCGTCGGCATTAAGGATACCCACAACGGAGACCTTGTCGAAATCGAGGCCCTTGGAAATCATCTGCGTGCCGATAAGCAGATTGGTGCGACCGGCACCGAAGTCACTGATAATACGCTCATAGGCCTGACGCGAACGGGTGGTATCGAGGTCCATGCGGCTGATGCGTGCCTCAGGGAAGATGTCGCGCACCTCGGCCTCAATCTTCTCTGTACCGTAGCCACGGGTACGCAGTTCCGTACCGTCGCAACTGGGACAGACCGTCGGCACCTGATAGACGGCACCGCAGTAGTGACAGGTCAGCTGGTTCATGGAGCGATGGAGTGTCAGCGACACATCGCAGTGCTCGCAACGGGGCACCCAACCACACTGCTTGCACTCGAGCATGGAGGCATAGCCACGACGGTTCTGGAACAGGATGGCCTGTTCGCCACACTCCAAAGCCTCACGGACACGTGCTAACAGAAGCGGTGAGAAGGGTCCACTCATCATCCTGCGACGCTGCAGGTCCTGAATGTCGACCACCTCTATCTGGGGCAGTTGGATGCCCTGATGACGCTCACGGAGCTCAACAAGACCATACTTGCCGGCCTTGGCGTTGTGATAGCTTTCGAGCGAAGGTGTTGCAGTGCCGAGAAGTACTTTTGGCTGTTGGCTATTAGCTGTTAGCTGTTGGCATTGCTGTGCCAGCATTACTGCTGCAGAGCGTGCATGATAACGGGGAGCCGGGTCCTGCTGCTTGTAGCTGGTCTCATGCTCCTCGTCGACAATGATGAGGCCGAGGTTCTGGAAAGGCAGGAAGACGGCACTACGGGCACCAAGGATGACGTCGTAGGGATGGCCGGACAACTGCTTCTGCCAGATTTCCACACGCTCGGCATCGCTGTACTTCGAATGGTAGATGCCCAGACGGTTGCCAAAGACACGACGCAGACGGTCCATCATCTGAACGGTCAGGGCTATCTCGGGCAGCAGGTAGAGCACCTGCCGGTGCTGCTCCAGTTCGCGCTGAATAAGGTGGATATATATCTCCGTCTTTCCGCTGGAGGTGACACCATGAAGCAGCGTCACCCGGTGCTTCATCATCGAGAGCAGGATGTCGTTGTAAGCCTGCTCCTGAGGTGCCGACAGCCGCTTGATGTTCTCGGGATGCGGTTCGCCACCGTGGTTCAGACGACCAACCTCAACCTCGTAGCTCTCCAGCAGTCCACGCTTAATGAGCTGATTGACGATGGGCAAGGCATGACCCTGGTTCATCAACTCGTCACGCGATATTTCGGCTGTTGGGTGATGGGTGGTGGGTGATGGGGGTTGGGGGTCGGATGACAGCTGGTCCCAGCCCGACAGAGCGAGATAGTCAATAAAGCAGCGCTGCTGCTTGGGGGCACGCGACAGCATGTCGAGCGCAATGTGCAGCGACTGCTCGTTGCGGAAGGGGGCAGTCAGGCGAATATAGGTCTCGGTCTTGGGATGATAGCCCTCTTCGGCTTTCAGACCGGCAGGCAAAGCGGCTTTATAGACGTCGCCAATAGGCGACATGTAGTAATCGGCTATCCACTGCCACAGCTTCAGCTGGGCAGGAAGCAGGATGGGCTCAAGGTCGAGCACCTGCAGGATGCTTTTTACCTGATAGCCCGTAGGCTTCGTGTCGTGTAGCCGTGCGAGGACTCCCACATAGGTCTTGCTGCGCCCGAAAGGCACCATTACCCTCACACCCACACGACACTGCGACTGCAACTCGGCAGGCACAGCATAGGTGAAATAGCCGTCAAGCGGCAATGGGAGGATAATGTCGGCGTACACGTATCAGAAATAATATGAAAGGGCTATATGCCAAGCGTTGATTCGTGACTTGGCGCGACTCCACGTCTCGTTTTTCTTCAATTCATCGCGAAGACCATCCCAAGTAAAGTCGGCCGTCTTGCCCAGCGGCACATTATAGTAGATGGTCGCCTCCAGATTGGGACCGATATTGACACCTCCACCGAAATTCATGCTGAGCAAGGTATTCTGCAAACTATACTGATGGTTATTATCCTTCACGTCATCATACCAATAGAAGACATCCTTTCCCAGATTAAAACTGAACTGGGGGCCAGTACAGAGAAAAACGCCCAACAGGTCGCCGATGTTAACGCCATAGCGCACATTGGCAGGAATAAGCAGGCTCTGCTGCGTAATCGTTTCGCCTTCCACGCTCTGCCCACCGACTTTAACGTCGCGACGGTTATAGAGGGCTGCCACATCAACACCAAGGCCGACAACCGGCAATTGGAACTTCACCTGCGGTCCTACATAGAATCCGGCACGGTTCGATTCACGCAGCGCAGTACTGCTGAACTCCATCTGTGTCAGCTCCAAGCCGCCCTTCAGTCCAAAGCGAGCCTGCGCCTGAGCAGGTAAAACGACTGACAGAGCAGTCAGCACAGCTACCACACATAGGATTACCAGATGTCTCATACATACCTCCTTTCTTTATGAGTTAGTGGCGCTGACGACGTACACTGACACGCGCAGCCGGCGAAGCAGCCGATGTTGATGACGAACTGCTGCGACTGGTCTTCTCCTTCTTGGCCTTGGGCACCTTAGCAGTCGAGGTCTTCTTGGCCTTGGCAGCAGCCTTCAGGTTCTGCGGATGGTTGTCAGCTATGCTGTCGAGAGAATCGCGCTTAGCCTTATCGCCAAAGATATTGTTCTTGAATGCCTCCAGCTCGGCCTCAATACGCTGCTGCTCTTCTGTCAAACGGGTTTCATCGCCATCGACCATCTGAAGCAGCGTCTTGCCCAGCATGTTATTCGTCTTATAGATTTTACCCTGATACTTATTCAGCGTAAAATAGTCGTCGAGCGACATGACGGCAGCATTGTTGACGTTCGATGTCATGATGGTCTGTCGGCTCAGGAAAGGCTCCAAGTCAGAATACTTCACCCAGAACAGGGGCTCGGTGCCGAAGTCCTTGTCGTACATGATAGGACAGAGAGCCAGCACCTTGATGTGGAACGACGAGTTGGCCTGATCATAATAGGCGCTCTCCTTCAGGTAGTACTTCGTGACGTCCTGCGAGGGGATATCGCTGTTGTCGACTTTCAGCTTGCCGTTCTCCTCCGTAAAATAGAGATGGTGGTCGGTGAGCACCGTCTTCAGCTGAATCTTGGCCGACTCCGAAAAATCGTCCTGACCGTCATTGGCCGTAGAATACTCATATATGGGAATATAGCCTCCCTGTGCCAACTTGAAGATATAAGTAAACAGATTCATCTGCTTACCGATGGGCTGCACGGGATAGTACAAACCAGAGTTGGCCTCAACATTCAGGTCAATCTCGCGATAGATATCACGACGCCATACTACATCCTCAGGCACTTCCAAGGCTACGGGATAGCTAATCTGCATACGACGCGACATCGATGACGACGAGCCTGCCTGCTTCTTCTGCTGCTGGGCCTGCTGCGTCTGCTGCGTAGTAGTCTGTACACGGCTCTTCTTAGGCTGAGCCTGCACTGCAAAAGGTAAAAAGGTAAAGAGGTAAAAGGGTAAAAACCATCTTACCAACACCTTTAACCTTAAAAACGAAATACTATTCTGTACCATATATTTACTTTTTTTACCTTTTTACTTTTTTACCTTTACTTGACAATCACCTCCGTCGAGGTCTTCAGCGTACGCTGGATACCGTCCAGACCGATGGCCACGACTTCCGAGATATAGAAACGGCGGTTACGCGTCAACTTACGGAAGGTCTCTTTCTGACGAGCCGAGAAGTGGGCACCGTCGCTGGCAATGGGCACTGCATTACCCAGATTGTCGAAGAACACCACCTTGAACGACACCACCTTGAAGCTGATATCAAGGATACCGTCGTCGATGGCAGCACCAATGCTCTCAGCCGACATCAGTTCCTGCTTCGACATATTACCGCCTTTGAAGCGGTCGCTGTTACCCTGCTCGTCCTTGACGGGGATATAAGCCGTCGGGTCAGGCAACTTGCGCACACGGAAGGAGAACTGTCCCATCTGCTGTGCACGACCGGTATTGGTAGAGGTGACGGTGATGGTCACGTTCTGACCGACCTGCGACGGACGGGCGATGTAACAGCCGGGGCCTGTAGGAGTCAGGGTACCACCACTCATAGAGGCAGAAATCTTACTCAAGGGCACACCGGGGACGCTGACGCTCAGCGGGTTGTTATAGCCGGCATAGAGCACGTTCATCAAGTCGGCACTGACGGTAGCCGAAGGATCAACGACGGTGTATTTCTGAGAGAAGTCGCGACGTATCTTGTCGCCACTGCCATTGACGGTCTCAATGTGTCCTGCCAGCGTAAAGTCGCCAGTAGCACCGCAGATACGCTCATAGAGATTGTCACGCAGTGTCACCTTCTGGTTACCGATGTAGATATCGGGCACCTGCGTAGTATCGACGGCAGCCATCACAATGTGGGCAGAGAACTTGTCGCCACGGACGATTGTCTGCGAGTTAGGAATCACAAACGCCTCAAGAGCATTGACACGGATATCCTTCACGTCGATGTTCTGTACCAACGTGTGGAGCACCTCACCCTCGGCATAACGCACGTCGCTCTGCAGTTTCGAAAGCAGAGTAACGGCAGCAGCGGCTGGCATCGACTCAAACATATACTCCTGCCAGTTCTTGCCCATCGTATGAGCGTTCTTCGGAATCTCCGTGGTCAGGTTACTTGCGATAATCTTGCGCTGCTTCTCATCGGGAACCATACGCAACATCCGCTCACGGAAGGAGTTAATGGATTCGTAAAGGAACTGTCCACGTCCTGTTCCCGGAGCAAGCATGACATGATTAGCCGGTTCCTGATCTTCCTTGTTGCGGATATTCTTCACGTCGCCATCCTTACCATCGGCTTCCTGCACAATGGCAAGCTTCAGGTCGGCAGCAAGGTTATACAGCGAGTCGCTCATCTGCTTCACCTGCTGGGCCTTGAGATACCACTCCTTCGTCTTGTTGGGGTTGGCTTTCATCTGCGCCTCGAAATCCTCGTAGATAGCCTGGTTCTCTTTGATGGAGTTGCCTGTCGTACGGTTCAGACTCTCCTCGACAATAGAGAAACCATTGAGCACCTCGTTCGAGACGTTCAGAGCCAGCATCGCCATCAACACGACATACATCAGGTTGATCATCTTCTGGCGCGGAGAGACGGGTCTTTTCTTAATTGCCATAGTTTCTTATGGATCTTATGGGGCTAATTGAACTATTGGGCCAAAGGTCCCTTAGGCATATTCACCGTCATAGCCTCAATCATACGAGCATAAATCTGATTCAGCTCAGCAATCTGCTCGGCCATGCGCTTGGTCTGCTCATTAATCTCGTCGATAGTGCCGATCTGCTGAGAGGCACCCTTGAGCTGCATCTCATAGATCTTACAGATACCTGTGAGCGTACGGTTCAGGTTCTCCATCTCCTCACTGTCACGCGACAGGCGCTCACTCTGCTCCGATACCTTATGCAGCATCTCTGTAAGGTTCTTCAGTTCGTCCACGTAGTTGCTCGTAGCTTCCTCCAACTCGGGATTGACGGGCACAGGAGGCACTACTGCGCCACCGGCTACTGTCGTCACCGACGACGATACGGCAGCAATGGCCTCTGTATCCACAGCAGCCTGACCGGCACTCTCGTTCAGGGCTGCAGCCTGACCGCCACCACCGATAATGATGGTGCCACCACCGCCACCCACAACGGTTGTTCCGGCATGTCCCGTTGTTTCCAGTACTTCCGGACTTTCCGGATTATCCTGTTTTTCCGAAGAACCGGCTACGCCAACAACACCACCGACATGTGTCGGCAGGTCCATACCGTCGGCTGTCTTGTCGAAGGGACGGTCAAACGCCGAGATAAAGAACACGAACACCTCCGTTCCCATACCCAGGAACAGGAAGAAATCAGCTCCGTCCATGTGGGTCAGCTTGAAGAGCGTACCCAAAATCACGATCGAGGCGCCCCAGCTATACGCATAGTTCAGGAAAGTCTGACCGGGAACGCTATCCATCCACTTCTGAAGACGGTAGACAACATTGAATTTACTATACTGTGTCATTCTTATTTACGGTTTGAGAGTTTACTACTTATTCCTCGATTACTTTTTCTTCTTCTGCGTTTGCGGCTTCACCTTCTCACTTGTGGTGTTAGCAAGGCTACGCACACAACGGAAGCCAATGAACGAGCGAGGCTGGTTCTGGAACTCGCTGCTGCGCCAAGCCGAGCGGATGTAGCTCTCGGGGTCTTTCCAGGAACCGCCACGTACCGACTTCTTCTTCAGGCGATAGGGGTCTTCCTTAGCGGCATTATACTTCAGCTGCGGATTCACGTCGTTCATGGCGTCAACACCTGCCTCCGTGAAAATGGTTGAAGTCCACTCTGCCACATTACCGGCCATATCGAAGAGACCATTGGAGTTGGCGTTATAGATGCCCACCTTCGAGGTAATCAGGTTGCCGTCCTTGGTATAGTTACCGTCATCGGGCTTGAAGTTGGCAAAGAAGCAACCCTTACCGGTGGCGACATCCTCGTTCTCCCAAGGGAACTCAGTGCCGTCCTTACCACGGGCAGCATACTCCCACTCGGCCTCTGTCGGCAGACGATAGCGCTGCACATAACGTGCTGCCGGGCCAAGGCCCTTGAGCAGATACTCCGTGCGCCAAGCGCAGAAAGCGTTGGCCTGCTCCCACGTCACACCGACCACAGGATAGTCATTATAGGCAGGGTTGGAGAAATAGTTGCGCATATAGACCTCGTTATCGGCATTGGGGAAGTCGTTCACCCAGCACGTCGTATCGGGGTATATATTAACAATGTATGTATTCAGGAAGTCCCACGGACCTGTCAGCTGACGATTGATCGTCTCGCGTACAATCTTGCCTTCGTCGTCGATGTAGGCCGTATCCTTCGATATCCACACCTCCTCATTGGGGTCAACGGTGATGTCGGTATTCAGATTACGTTCCTCGGGATTCAGACGATTGCGACGCAGGGCTGCAGTCGTATAGTCATACACCTCATAACGGTAGTTCATCTGCGAGGCATCGAGCATCTTCTCTCCCGTCACCGGATTGGTGACATAGAGGCTCTCGATGGCACGCAGCTCATCCTCATTGGGCTTACGCGGCAGCGACTTCTTCCAGTTCAGATGTGGAGGCACGGGGTCGCCGTTCTTGTCTTCCTCAATCTTGTACGACTCATCGCCGCCATAGTTGGGATCAGCCAGACGCTCACGCAGGATACTGTCGCGAACATAGTTTACGAACTGCTTATACTCAGAGTTTGTAATCTCGGTATCGTCCATCCAGAAACCATCAACGGAAATATCACGGACGGGAGTCTGCTTACCCCACAGCGAATCCTGGTTCTCGATACCCATGCGCAGATGACCACGCTTGACAAGCACCATACCATAGGGAGCCGGCTCTGAGAAAGCTTTGCCACCCGAGCCCGTCACTTCGCCACCCTGCTGTGAAGCCAGCTTACTGCCGAAACAACTCGTCAGAAAAAATAAAAAGGTAAAAAGGTAAAAAGGTGAGAACCTTCTTGCCCATCTGCCTCTCTCTTTCCTCATATTCATTTCTTGTCTCATATTTCGATTGTTATAATTTACTTCTTTCCTTTATTACTTTCTTGCTCTTCACCTTTACAGTATTCTAACTGACTGGTGCCGGTTCCGGCCTTTCTTATAGAGATTCAGCTCCGTCTGGTATCCCACGAACAGTTCGTGGCTGCCATTGCCGATGTTAATAGCGGTCGTATAGGCCTCGTAGCTATAGCCCAACGTAACGCCGTGGAAATTGCCGCCAAGCAGCAGAGTCACGGAATTGGAAGGACTATAAGACACACCTGCATACATCATTTTCTCTTCATGAGTGTATTTCAGACGTCCCGTCAGCTGTCCTTTGTAAGCCACGCCGTCGGTGACGCCAAACACAGAGGTGTGTATGGTAAGAAACGGATTTCTTAGTCTAATATTGTATCCACCAGTAAAATAATATGTACGCGAGATGGCCAACTCATTCGTTTCGCCCAACTCAATAGTGGGTGCCGTCAGGTGCTGAGCCGATGCGCCAACATACCAGTTTCCGCGAGTGTAATAGAGACCTGCACCGAGGTCAACACCCGTTCCCGTGGCCTGACCAGTAGAGAAAGCCAGATCGCCACCCTCTTCCAGATCCAGGCTGGAGCCATCGAACTTTTCGCTAAGCAAACCTCCCTGCACACCAACGCTGAGAGTACCTCCAAGCAACTGATGCTTATAGGCATACTGCAAGCCCAGCTTCTGATGTGAGAACAATCCGATGGCATCGTTCGAAAGCTGCGCACCCAAACCATGATAGCTGCCAATGGCATAGAATGGCATATCGGCACCGACATACATGGTTTTCGGGTTACGCTTAAAGCCTGCCATCGTCATATTATAGGCTGCCGACACATTCAGCAACGATGACTTGCCGGCAGCAGCAGGATTATACGATGCCTCCATCGCCCAGTAGTGACTGAACGACGGATCATACTGCGCCCGCAGTCCTGAAACGGCAAGCAGCAGAAGAAGCGCTGTCAACAGATAACGTCTTAACACATCTATTATAACGTACACAACCGCCGTTTTATTGTATATCCCCCATATTCATGAGAATCCCCAGAGCCCATGCCGCCATTTCAGCAAAAAAAACACATATTTGTGCAATTTCCTACTTGACCATTTTGAGATACCAGAGAAAAATCGTAATTTTGCAAACCAATTACGTAATATGACACTACAAGAAGATAATAACATATAACAAACAACAATGAAGAGAATACTATCTACATTGGCACTGGCTGCTCTTGTTTTGGCTGCCAATGCCCAGGAAAAATCCACTAAATGGTACGATAATCTGAAGTTCAGCGGCTATGGTATGGTACAGTATCAGGCCAGCGACAAGGACGGAGCTGAGAGCAACGCCTTCAACCTGCGTCTGGTACGTATGGCACTGGAAGGCCGTGCTCATGAGGACTTCTACTGGAAAGTCCAGATGCAGATCAACGGTAATACCTACGATCCCGACAAGAGCTCAACCGACATCCGTCTGGTGGACCTCTTCGGCGAGTGGCAGAAGTATGAGTTCTTCAAGGTGAAGGCCGGTCAGTTCAAGCGTCCCTTCACATTCGAGAACCCCATGCACCCCATCACGCAGGGCTTCATGAGCTACTCACAGAATGTCAGCAAGCTGGCTGGCTTCTCCGACCGTAGCGGCGGCAACGCCTCTAATGGCCGCGACATCGGCGTACAGATTCAGGGTGACTTCCTGAAGAATGGCAACGGCCGTAATCTGGTACATTATCAAGTAGGTGCATTCAACGGTGAGGGCATCAACCAGAAGGATAAGGACAACCGCAAGGACATCATCGGCGGTCTATGGGTAATGCCTGTCAAGGGTATGCGCATCGGTGCCTTCGGATGGACTGGCACACGTGCCGCTGTAGGCGAGAAGAACCGCTATGCCATTTCTGGCGAATATACCGCAAACGACTGGACCTTCCGCACAGAGTATATCCACAATCAGGGTTGGAACGCCGCTCACACCAGCGACAAGGCCGATGGTATCTATGCTCTCTGCATCGCTCCTGTCCAGAAGAACAAGATGCATGTAAAGGCCCGCTACGACCTGTATCGCGAGGCGAAAGAATGGGGACAGTCAAAGACCATGTATGAGGTCGGTGCTGACTACCTCTTCACCAAGAACCTGCAGATTAATCTGGAGTATGCCCGCGTTAACGACCGTACTATCGCCAACCCCGACAAGCACAACTACAACATGTTTGACGTTGAGCTCGACTTCCGCTTCTAATAAGCAGAAAAAGAAATAAAAAGAAGCGATGTGGCAATCACCACATCGCTTCTTTCTTTTAATACTCATCCTCGTTGAACAGGAAATCCTCCTTCGTCGGGTAGTCGGGCCAGATGTCCTCGATGCTGTCGTACACATCACCCTCGTCCTCTATCTCCTGCAAATTCTCCAATACTTCGAGCGGAGCGCCCGAGCGAATGGCATAGTCTATAAGCTCGTCCTTGGTTGCGGGCCAGGGAGCGTCTTCCAGTTTTGATGCTAATTCAAGTGTCCAATACATAGTTTTTTCGTTAATGGTTTATAATTTGGCCGCAAAAGTAATCATTTATTTTCTATTTACAAGCATTTTCCCATAGAATTTCTTGTACGTTTTCGTTAAAGTTTATTATTTTTGCCAACACAAAGAGGTAATCACTCAAGCGATTAACATATTGCTGCATCTCTGAGCCCACCGTTGCCACCTCGGCTAAAGCGGCTATACGACGCTCAGCACGTCGACAGGCTGTGCGGCAGATATGAGCCTGACAGGCTGCCTGACAGCCACCCGAAAGGACAAAGCCCAGTCGTTCTGGCAGTTGGCCATTCAGTTCGTCGATGCGCTGTTCCAGCCACGCCGTTTCCCCCTCAGCCAGATGAGCCGATGCTGGCAGCGGCGTCTGACTCTGATCAGTTGCCAGATGAGTACATACATTAAACAGGTTGTTTTGTATACGGATTATCGTCTGTCGTTCATCGCCCTTCCCAAGCAGAGCTGCCAACATGCCAAGCTGAGCGCTCAGCTCATCGACTGTGCCATAAGCCTCCAATCGTATATCACTCTTGCTGATTCTCACGCCGCCCACGAGGCTGGTGGTTCCCTGGTCACCCTTACGGGTATAGATTCTGGTTATTTTCATAGTCGGTTAGAAGTTTATAATATAATGTTGCTTCGTACGTTTCTTGTCAAAAAGCACTATTCCGCAGTAATAAAGGTCGAACGTAACGCCCGTACGATCATCGTCAACAATGGTTTTCCATAGTTTCGGATAACGTCTGATTTCTTCTACCACCAGCACAGTCCGTTCGTCCACCTTATTATATATTGAAGTCATATCCAGTTCATCGTTAGCCACGAGTCTCACCAACTCCAGCGTTGCGCCAACAAAAGAAACAGATTCCACCAGCTCCGCCTTATGGCATCCAGCCTTAAAGTACTCGCTGTAATCATCACTCACCACCACCGTCGGCTGCCGCCAATTGGCCAACCGCAAATATAATCGGCCCATCTTCTGTCGCAGCCAGCAGTCCTCTCTTCCAACTTCCGCATAGTGATAGTACGGCCAGTGTTCGTTGATGACATAGCGAACCAGCCAGTAGTCCGTAGGCGACTGGATGCCAAAGCCACGACAGTGAGTTATGCGGCTCAACCAGACAAAAATATGCTTCAATCTCTGCATTATCATTTGCAAAATTACAAATAAGCGAGAACAACACAAAAACAAATCAGCATTTTTTTCAAAAAATAGTTACGGTTAAGGCTGTAACCATGTAACCGTTTAGATTAATCTTTGGTCATCAGGACAAACGAAAGAAGCCCTGACTCATTGCTGAATCAGGGCAAAAGAAAAGAGCCCCGGAGGTTTCTCTCCAGGGCTCTCGTGAAAAATGGCGGCCTCCTACTCTCCCGCATTGCATTGCAGTACCATCGGCGCAGGCGGGCTTAACTTCTCTGTTCGGAATGGGAAGAGGTGGGACCCCGCTGCAATA
>Ga0265299_10002034_pt1 | contig 21505 bp, 33 predicted proteins | sample AusTroGonzalo_MG_4_FD_193485 | JGI IMG/M metagenome (GOLD analysis project Ga0265299, IMG submission 193485) | Bovine rumen microbial communities from tropical cattle in Woodstock, Queensland, Australia - Gonzalo_02 | ecosystem: Host-associated > Mammals > Digestive system > Stomach > Rumen ... | reverse complement strand
CCGACGATTTTGGACGAAGAAGCGATAACCGCCTTATCGACCGTGATTTCCTTCCAGATCGGGCCTTTTTTGAACGCAAGTTTAACCTTTTCTTTGCCCGTTTCGGCGTTGACGTAGCGATCCGCTATCAAAATAGGGTGATAACACGCCAAGACTTCGCCGAATAGGTTATACGTCCGTACGCCATGTTCGTCCGCGATCCAGCATCCGCAACGCATTTCAGATAGTCCAGCCGGATAATCAAACGCCGTGATACTGTTCGTCGGTGCCTTTGGCTTTGTCGGAAGATCCTTTTTGTGAAGTTCACGTTCGATCTTCTTGTAAGCCGATAGTTTGCGCTTGACTTCTTCTTTGACGTTTAATTCCTTCGCCCTGGATAGAAGTTCATTCACGAAGTCAGCCCGCCGCACCGGATCTTGTTCGTCTATTATTTCTTCATAGACGGAATCTTCAAGAATCCCGTCTTTAGTCATGTTTTTATAATCCATAAGTGTCGTTCCATTCCTTCAGCTGAAGACTTCGGCATAAGTCCGACATATAGTCGCACCAACGGTCAGACATAGGCTGAACCGTCTTCAATAGCGCCCGATACGCCGTTATATCGTTCTGAAGGTCGATACGTTCCTTGCGGATCCGTTCCGCTTTCCTTTTGGCGGATTCCGCTTGCATCTGGCGACGTTTAATCCAGATAGATGCTTTCCGACGTTCCTGTTCGGATTCATAGGCGTAGACCCCGCCTAGCGCCTTATACGCGCCTTTGAAGTCCAAGCCTTCATATTCCATAACGAAGCCGAATATATCGCCGTGTGCGCCACATGCGAAACAATGGTAGCCGTCTTTGTATATCTTCATGGATGCGTGTTTGTCCGACCCGTGGAAGGGACACGAAAGCATCCCGTGGCGATCCGCCTTCATTCCGTATCTGTTCAGAACGTCCGTCATGGACGTTGTTCGCTTAATGTCTTCAGAATTCATTTATAGTCCCTTCAATATCTCGATAATCCGTTTCCCCGTTTCCGCCTTCGTGCAGAATTGCCATTCCACGCCGTAGCGATCCGAAAGCGTGTTCATGCTCTTATACAAATGTTCACCGCTTATGCAACGCGGGCTTTCCTTCAGCCGTGGATTGTCCCAGAACAGAACGTCGATTAGATCCTTGACGGTTCTTCCGTGTTCGACCAGGAAGATAATCTTTATCCCTTTTTCGTGTGCGCGCTGGATCTCGGAATGGAATCGTTTTTCCACTATGTTTCCAGCCAACTCGTTCAAGTTCTGTTTCCGGTCGATAACGGTCGTCATGTTGTCGATCCTGGCATAGTCACCGACCCACAATTTCGACGTTATGGTTTCGATATTCTGTTTCGCGAATTCAGCCTTGATCTGCTGGATCGCCCGCGCCTTTTCGCGTGTGTCTATCTGAATAATCATTTCTTCACAAACGGATTTTCTTCTTCCAAATCCTTCGCGTCGTCTGTTTCGATTTCGAAGATGATGTAATTAGTGAACGTCTGCTTCTTTTCCTTGTCGTAGTGATTTTCCACGCCACAACGAACGATCTTGAACGTGTCGCCTTCGTTCAGATATTCACCTTCGGAACGGGCCTTTCCGATCAGACGGACGAAGCCGCCGAAGTCCTGTTCATATTTCCCTTCCTCGATCTTTTTGGAAGTGCTGATTCGAAGATCAATGTACTTTTCAGCGCTTCGCCTTACTTCCCAGATTTTCGCAAAACTTCCCGCACTAAACATGATTTACTTCCCCTTTCCTTCGTTGATAGATATTGCCGTTTCCAACTTTTTCACCGCTTCGTCGTACTTCGCCGCCGGAAGTTCAGACAGAACGGTCAGCTCGTATATTGAATTGAACTTTGACGGTTCAACGTCCGCACGCTTCAAAAGGCGTTCAAGAACTTCAAGTTGTGCGTCTGTAACGTATTCGTCCAGAACGTCCGGTTCCGCCTTCTTCGGCTTCGGATGCTTCGCCGATTTTGCTTCTGTTTCTACCTGGTATTCGTTCGTGTCCGGATCCTTTGCATCATCAATTAACAAAAGCGCATTTAATGCGTATTTACGCGCATACGAACTTGATGCCCCCGTTACCATAGCCGGATCGGCGCCCTTCTTTTCGTCCGGTTCCCTTGCGTAAGCGTCGGCGGAAACCATATTGCACGTACCGTCCTTTGATTCCAGATCGTAGAAGAAGGCTTGTGCGTAAACGTAGTATCGTTCGCCGATCTGAACGATCGCGTCCTTGATTAAGATGATCGCCTTAACTTCCGCCAAAAGCGGCTTGACCGCTTCCAGGATGTCTTCGCACGATCTGTAAGAGTAACCGCCGAACTTGTTCTGTCGATTCTTCGGCGCGTTCAGTTTTGTCTGAACTTTTAACAATTTCTCGTATACATTCATTCCGTTTCCCTTCCTTTCCTATTTGATAGCCAAGTGTCGCCCGCGTTCTTCCAGATGCGCCCAATCGCACGCATGATCCTTCAGATATTCGCGGATTTTGTCGTTGTCCGGTTCGACAATAACCTTTGTCATGCTTTCTGGAACGTCGCCCGTGATCTTCAGCGGTGCAAGCCCGCCGTTGTTCTGAACCTTTAACGTGAAGTTGCCCGCCTTCAGACCGTTCTTGTCGTCGTGTCCTGTTGCGATCAGCGCGTTCTTCAGCGCTTCTTTCATGCGTTTTATGTTGTTTTTGCGGATTTCTGCCTTGCGCTTGAAAAAGTCCGCTTCCGCATCCAGCGCCTTCGCTTCCGCGTCTAACTGCCGCATAACCTGGACGTAGCCTTCGGCTTTCACTTCAAGTTCGCCCGTGATTCCTTCCAAAGTGTCAAGAATCGTCTGTTCGTCGACTTCCGGATCGGTCATTAGCGAATAGACTTCTTGATAATCGCCTACAATGTCGTATAGTGTGTTCATTCCGTTTCCTTTCCGTACTTGAATCGGTTCGCCTTCCGTTTGCTTCGTGCGATTGCTTCATGCTTTAATTGCTTTTCGCTACGAAAAGGCGCGCCGTATCCTAAATTGTGTTTGTGCTTCGCCAGATGAATCTGCCTTCGTTCTTCAGCGTGGATCCGTTCGAATTCCTTGTACGCTTCGCACGTCGCGTGACACCCTTCGTGCGGCTTGCAGTTCATACAAGGCGCCTTCGTCCGCCCTTCGAAATATTCCACGCCGTTATACTTCATTTGTGGAACCTTTCCGGCTTAACTTCCCAGCCGACAACCTTTCCGTCTTCCAGGATCAGACCGACGTTGTTTCTGATCGTCCACAACTGCCACTTGTTCACGTTCCATTGCACGTTCGCCATTTCAAGATCCAATTTCTGAACCCCTTTTAGTTGATTGTTTTTCATGTAGTTTCCCCTCTCTTTACATTAAATTTCCGACGCTTCGTCGATCTTTGCCGCTTTAAGTTCCTGGCGCGTGATATATTCGCCTATCGCATTATGCAGAACCGCGATATTAAGCCCGCGCGCCGTTGCCATTTGCTCGTTTTCGTCCATTTTTGTCGCCTGGTCTGTCAGTTCTTGCAAGTGCCGGATCTCAAAGTCCCGCATCTTTTCAGCTGAATGAACGGACAGATCTTCGTCGTCAAATTTGTTCGAAATTGGATCCGACGGTATTGTCTGAATGAGTTCAAGCCGTCGATTGTATTCCGGATCCCCGTAACGCATCATTAACCCCCTTTCTGCCGTGGCTTCCATATAATCACGGCGATTAGTAGAATTGCGCTGATAATAACCGCTTCCCGCATCTTTCCACCCCTTACCATGTGAACATCCATAACACGCATCCAGCCATAACGATCGTTGATAGTGCCATGAAGACAATCCCGATCCACGACCAGATCGTCACTTCTTCGTACCATTCTTCCATGCCTTGATCCTTTCTTCGTTGATCTTGAACGTCCGCCGCGAAGATCCAGGCATCTTCAGACAAACGCCGAAATCGACCTGTCCTTGTGCGATTGCTTCGCGTAAGAATAATTCCGTCCAATCCAAGTATTTTGCCGCTTCCTTTACTGTCATTTTTCCAACCTCGTGTTTACATTCGTGAACTACACACGCAAAAAAAAGAACGGTCTGATCTCTAAATCAGAAATTTCAAGAAGATCTATCCAGCGATCCATTGTCGTCTGGTTAAGCGTTTTCTTTCCGTTCATGTACTGTGAAAGAAAAGAATGCGAACATTTTGCGATCTTCTCAAATTCCTTCAGAGAACCGAACCGTTCTACAATCCGTCCGCGAAGTCTTGATGTATCGTACATTTTTTCACCTCCATTTCTCAAGATTTGGTTTACATTCGTGAACCTCTATACAAAATATAGTTGATTTGTTTACGTTTGTCAACACTAAATTTATTTTTGTAAACTTTTCGTGTTAAATAGTGTATAATACGTGTGAAGGGAGAACGATATGGCAAAAAAGATAAGCACAACGCAAGAGCGATTAAGTGAAATGATGACCGCATTTGACATTAGACCAGCGGACATTGTTCGAAGAACAGGGATCAACAAGTCTACGCTTTCCAATTACATAAACGGCAAAAGGGAAGCCAGACAAGATCAGTTGTCATTGATCGCCGATTCTTATGGCGTTAATCCCGCGTGGCTACTCGGATATGATGTGAAAATGATGTCCGAAGTGGAATTAACCCCGCACGCGCCTGGAACGGAATTCGTCGTTGATCCTACTATTATTGATCGGGCGCTTCAGTATTATCAAGTGATCGAAAGTCTTCCACCGGAGAAACGGGCATCATTCGAAAACTATCTAAAATTTCTTCAATCTGAATCCGAACGTCCGGACTAACGTTTGCGTAAATATTGAGAAATTCTTCAAAAGTCATTGTTCTGCCCCTTTCTTCAATATAGGAATATGGTAGCAGAATATAAGTCCATAAAACGTCACTATAATCGAACATTTGTTCTTGACAAGGAGATAAAATATGAAAAAATGGATGATCTGGCCTATACTCGGCGCTACGTCTATCATTGTAATTGTAATATCATGGATCATTTATTGCGCTAAAAACGGACTTCTTATTGAACAGACACCCAAAGACAAGCCGACGATCCAGGTCAAGGAAGTGCAGACGGAAAAAGAATTCAAACAAGCGGATCCGGAAGCGTGCGTCGCCAAATTCGAAGAAGAAGCAAAAGAAACGCTTGAACTATACGACGGTATTAAATATTCCGTCAATAAATGGACGGTCGCCGTCGTGATCGATCTAGATAAATGGAACGCAACGTCGGAAGAAGACAGAAGCGCATTTATGAATGAGATCTACGCATTATTAAGCGTCGACGCGCGATCAAGCGGGATTTTGTCGGATCATGCCGTGTCGATAAGTTTTATGACTTCGGATTATAAGAACACAAAAGTCTTCAAAGTGGAAAAGGAATAGGAATATGAAGAACCCAAACGGATACGGCGGAATCAGTAAACTTTCCGGCAACCGCCGCCGCCCCTGGTGCGTAAGAGTAACGACCGGATATACGATCAACGCCGATACAATGTCAGTTAAACAGAATCGGCACGTACTCGGATATTATGCGACGCGAAAAGAAGCGATCCAGGCACTAGCGAAGTATAACGACAACCCGTTCAATTTAGAAGCGGCAAAAGTGACGTTCCGTCAATGCTACGTACAAGCCAAGGAAGACTTTTCAGCGGCACGCGCCCACAACTACCGATCAGCGTTCCGTTATCTGGAACCGATAGCAGACTTGCCGATCCGGACATTGAAAGCCGCCCAGATGCAGAAATGTATAGATTCGTGTCAGACAACGCAACAACGCGAAATCAAGACGGTCTGCCATAAGGTCTTCGAATATGCCCTTCGGAATGAGATCGTCGACCGCGATCCAAGCCGATACTTGACTTCAAATACCGTCGGCCCGAAGATCGACCGCGAAATATTTACAAGTGAAGAAGTTGCCTTTTTGTGGGAAAATGCGGATCAATGGTCGTGCAAAGTGGCGTTGATCTTGCTTTATTCGGGAATGAGAACAAAAGAATTGCGGACGATCGGACCGGATCAGATCGACCTTGATAGAAAAATGATAATTCTGACAAAAGCGAAAAACGCTTCTTCCGTCCGTGACGTACCAATTCACGAAAAGATTCTGCCCCTTTTGGCGGACTTTAAGGCGAAGCCAATAGAATTTTCGCATGAAGGATTTAACAAGGCATTAAAGCGCTTCAGCCAGCACACGGCCCATGAATGCCGTCATACATTCACGACAAGGCTTCGGGAATGCGGCGCGGATCTTCTTCCGCTTCAGCTGATACTAGGACATACCCCGAAGACGATCACGGAAAAGGTCTACACCCACATTTCGGATGAAGAACTTTTGGCGACCGTAAATCTGCTACAATATTAGTTCGTGTTGCCTACCGGAATGGTGTACGTGATGCCTACACGATACCTACGAAGAAAAATCGCCACGATTTTATGCGATTTTGCGGAATCACTATCACAATGTATAAAAACAAGAAAAAGCCCTGTGTTCGCGGGATTTTCCCGTTACTCACAAGGCTTTTTTTGATGCCGCAGACCGGTAAAGAACCAAGTCCGCCAAGCCGCTATTTACAAGGGTTTCGCGTCCGTTCGTGTTGCCCACGCGTTGCCCACCAGCACGAAGCGACGCCCACTTCTACGAAGGAACGCCGCCCCTGTTGGAATGAAACGGAATGCGGAAAATAAGAAGAAACCAATTTTATAAACCGATAGCCGCCCAGGTGTTCCGACCAATTATTCCGTCCGGATCCAGCCCGCGGCTTCGCTGGAAGTCCCTAACTGCGTTTGCGGTGTTCTTGCCAAAAATCCCGTCTTCAGCGCCGCAATAATAGCCGTTTTGGTTAAGGAATTTCTGCCAAGCAAGGACATATTCGCCCCTGGATCCGATCTTCAGAACCGGAAGATTCTTGACCGTCGTGGATCCGGAAGACGTTCCCAAGACTTCAGCGTCCCACAAGTATAACTTGTATCTGTTGATACATGAAAGAAGCGTCTGTTCATAGGACGGACTTGTCGCGTATCCGTCTTGTTTGACGTATTTGCACGCCAAAGTATAATCGGCAAGGCCACGAAGGTTTTCGTAGCGTTTCAGCCGATTGAATAACGACGAATGATCCGCGATACTTTCCGCCCATGAAGGATAGCGTCTAAAATCTGCCAAGACACGGATCGCGGCCCCGTTCACGTATTCGGTCGTCCACATTTTGACGGATTCGCCATTGTATGAACCTTTGATTCCGAACAAGTTGTTGTTCGGTGCCTGGGCCAAGCCCGAATTGCCTTTGCTGGATTCAATAAAGGCTTGTGATGCCGTAAGGCTTGCAAGGATCCCCGAAGACTTCATGTCCGCCAAAACGTACGGCTTCAGCGTTTCAAGAAACGTCGTATCTGTATATTTCATACCTTCCCCCTATGCGTTCGCACGCTTCAGATCGGACAGATCGCCTTCAAAGTCCCGTTGTTTTTCTTCCAGAACCTTAATTTCGCCTTCGCAAATATACATTCGCTCGACAAGGTTATTGTGCTTTTCGACCTTCTTTTCCAACTGATCTATTCTGTATATCGTTTTGGAATGGTTCAGCCAATTCGAAAGCGCCGTTCCGATCAGCGTGATTCCGCCCGTGATAAGCGCCACAATAATTGATTCGGTCATTTATCCGTCCCCTTATTGTAAATTGCCGTTGAAATGCCAAGAAGCGCCCCTAAAAAGCAATCAATCGCCGTTAACGTGCCGACGATTTCCTGTCCGTACGGCAGTTGCGGCCATATCTGGCTTAACGCAAAATAAAGCGCCCCAAGTGCCGGAAGCGCGATCTGTGCGATATATTTCAGAACGTCATAAACCTTGTTTGACATTATTCCTTCCCCCTTTTTGTTACGAACTCATACCAATTCAGACAGAACAGAATTGATTCAAGAACTACAAGAACCCCTATAATAAGCATTTATGCCCCCAAAACTTCCATTATAATTTTTGCAACGCATACAAACGAAACAACAAAGATGTATGCGGATATGGTGTACTTCGCCAATGTAATCATTATCAATAGTAAACAAGCATTTCTTGTCTAGGATTTGAACCAGACGACCACGCTTTCATGCTGACGCTTGACGCTGATATATTGATAGGCCCAACGGCGCTAGAACTCGTCTGATCAGTTGCAACAGGGTCTTTTAAGTACGGAGAGGTGTTTATAGTTTCATACTTTAATCCCGCTTGTGTTTGCGGATCAACAAATATTAAAACGCTTGTACCAGTTCCGCCGCCTGTCGCGTGATAAATTATCAATTTTGGTAATTGCTGAAGCGTATATGTCTGTGTTACTGCGCCTAAATATGTGAAGAACTCATCCGGCGTTGATAATAAAGCGTAAAAATCACCGCCGCCACCGCCGCTTCCACTTAAACTTGCCCTAATTCTAGCCATTTTTCCGTCCTTTCAACCAAAACGACGCGATCATTTCTGACCGCGCCGCGTGGATTTCGTTCTTATTCTTCGTTCGGTTCCGGTGCTTCGTAATTGTTATCGAAGTCGGACATGATCTTGTTTCCGTACGAATCGTACAGGATAACCATAGCGAAGTCGTTTGTCGCCTTGATGATGCTTCCCATTGTGGAATGGTAAGCCTGTTTAGCCGTGGAAATGTTGTCATACATTCCTACAAGGCTATATTCCCAATTCCCGCTTGATTTGTACCGAAAAGCCCGCGCTACAAAGTATTTTGTTTCCATAATCGAATCCCCTTTCGTTATTTAATGATCCTTAAGTAGCAAACGTCGCCTTGTGCGCCGCCGCTTGTTGTATAGACCAGCGTAGCACTACTTGTCCCGTTTCCGGTGATAGATAAGGCCGTAACGCCGATCAGTTTGTTATTACAGTACAGGTCGTAACCGTTATTGTCGGAATCGTCAACGCCTGTAAAAGTAACCGTGTTATCGCTCTGGATCTGCGCCGAAGTGCCGAACCATGAATCTGTTATAATGTTCGCCGTCGCGCTGGAACTTGTATTCGCGGAAAATGTCGCTTTAGACGTTCCGTTCTGCTGGATCGTAAGTGTTCCGTCGTAGACAATCGGCAAAGCGTCGTTCACGGCTTTTCCCGTGACGGGCTTCGTCGTGTTCGATCCCGAAACCGTTCCATAATCCAGCGTGATCGTGCCAAGTGCCAGATCGGCCGAATCAATACCATTTCCGGCAGTATAAGAGGAACCGCCGCCGCCGCCTGTCATTGTGAAGTCGTACGACCACGTAGCCGTCGAAGCATTTCCACCCGTTACGCAATAATAGACCGCGCCTTCAACCGGATTAAGATAAAAGTCGTTCGGATTCGCCATAGCGATACCGGATCCGGAATAGACCGTCGGATTCGCCGCTTTTCCGTTGATTCCTGTTCCGCGATACCACTTATTCCCGTCAACGCCTGGCGCGCCCTTCAGTACGCCCTGTGATGCCCAGGAATCCGTACCAACGCATTTCCAAAGAACATAACTATTCGTATTCAGATAAAGCGAATTCGTGAAGAACCCCGTCGAAGAAGACGAAGCGGAATCGACAGCCGTTCCCAATGTGAGAACTACTTCCGATACGTCGTTGATGATCTCGATCGCGTCATGGATAGATCCGCGCACCTGTTCGCCGTATACTGCGTCCAGAATGTCCTGTAAATATTGCGATATATCAGCCATGTTTTAGCCCCTTTCTATACATGTTGTGACAAATAATAAATCGCGTCGTATGTGTCGACTTCCACGTAAGCGCCGCTTTTTGAAGCCGCTAACTTGTGGGAACCCAAACCGACGAACGTGTTCGCCTGGTCAGCCGCAAACACACGAAACGATTTTATAGCAGAATCGAATACGGCCAAGTTTCCGCCAGATATAAGGACTTTTGTTCCGTCCGCATCTTCAGACGTTAGCGAACCGCCGACGATATTTTGTCCGTTTATCGTTCCGCCGTTCAGACGGTCGCAAGACATGGTTCCGGACGTTATGAAATCCGCCACGATCCCGCCGTCTATGGTTTCTGCGACTTTGACGTTCCAATCCTCATTCGGATTATCGCGTGTAAGGATCGCTTTCCCGTTTATGTTCCAGCGGGAAATTGCCGTTGCCTGGTTCAGATCGGGATTGTTCGAAAAGCCTTGTTCGATAATCTGTCCGTCCTCGTTGAAAACGAAATAGATATTGCCGCCGTTTGTTCCGTTCAGCATCTCTATCGCGTTTTTCTTCGCCGCTTCAAGAATCGACGATTTTGTCGGAATCTTCTTGATCGCTTCGGATGCTTCTTGCGTCTGGGACGTTAACGTTCGCCCTGTTACGACACGACCGGAAAGTGTAATCGTGTTTTTGTCTATGTTTTGCAGATCCCGCTTTATTTTGGTTAGATATAACCATTGATCCACCGCGAACGGTGCCGCGACAATGTGGATCGAATCGCCAAGATTCAGCGCGGAAACGTTTTCGATTCCAGACAGATCCACCGCGTCGACTTCCATTGTCAACTGCGGTTGACTATATCTTGTCAAGTAAGCCGAAGCCAGCGCGTTCAGCTGAACGAGATCTTCGACATTTTCAAATACAACCGCCTTCGCGTGTCGTCCGTATACCGCGATAGAATCGTCGTTTTGTATCGGTGTTCCCGCCAAGCGTGCGGAATACCCTTCGTATACTTCCGTATCAAGATTCGCCCCGTAAGGCGTTAAAACGTTCGTCAAGTTCTCCATATCGGATTCCTTGACGTAGTCTAACAAGTTGTAACCGTATTCGATCGTTTGCGAAGCCTGTTGTCCGTATGTCGCAAGCGGAACAATATCGATATATCGCGTAACGGTCGCCCCGCTGGTAACGCGGCGAACCCTCAAATAGCCATTGTCGCCCGCGATACATTCCCGCAAGTCGTCCAGGATCGACATGTCGTATTCCGTAACCCAATTACATAAATCGGAATTCTGAACGTTCGAAATGTACCCGATCGCGAATTGTCTGTCCGGTGTTCTGTTCAGATTATAGGAAGTTAACGCCGCCTGGAACCGTTGCGCGTAAGATTCATCCAAAATCGCCGCTGGTGCCAAGAATTCATCCGCCAAGAACGCCAAGTCTTCCAAACAGTAGACTTCCGCAACTTTTGCGAAGTCGTACGAAAGTTCTTTTATTTCGCCGCGCCAATACTCTTTTCCGTCCTTTATGATCGTAACAAGCGAACCTTGCGACAGATTCCCATAAAGCGGATTAGAAGGCGGGACTTTGAATGAAAATTCGCCAGCCGCGCCGACTTCTTCTTCAAGTTTTGCGTCGTAGATTGCGAAGTCCGCGTTTGCCGGATAATATAAAATTGATGCGCCAAGGTTTACTTGATACATTACAAACTACCGCCCCTATAAACGACTTGAACTGTCGCTGATCCGGTGAAATCTAATGTTATATCCTGTTCGCCGCCTACAAGAATAGCGGGAATCGTGTTCGTTCCTGTTGTCAGTTCATACGACTTCGCTTCACTTACAACCGTAAACGGTGCCGAAATAAGGCTTGACACGACAAATTGCGGACAAGTCGGCATGTGACCGTGTGGGATTGTAATTGAACCGGATCCAGAAATAACTTTTGCGTCTTGCTGGATAATAACGCCCGTTTCGAAGTTAAACGGATCCCATAACCACGGATCGGCAGACGAAAGCACGTCGTACTTGTACGGATCCGCAACAGGCACGTCAAGTTTGAGCGTTCCCAGATCGCGGAACCGATCGAATCCGTTCACATAAACACGACCCCGCCAAAAATACGAAGTGTCGTTGTCTATTGTCAGATGGCATACGCGACCGTTCACGTCGTTTCGCATCCCAGAAATGATGCCGTCCCAATTCAAGCGCGGATTCACGCCGCCAAGTTCAAACGAAAGCGCCCTTTTGATATAGATTCTTCGCCCCGCTACCACTTCGGATGCGTCGATAAGTCCATTTCGCCCAGGAACTTGAATATACGTCGTTTCCATTTCTGGATCGCCGATATAATTGTTATTGCCAAGCGCAAGGTTCCAATCGTTCAGAGTGTGGAACGTCTTCCCGCTATCTTCGACATAAATTGAGATTCCATACGTTAAAGCGTTCATCTTTTGCCGCCCCTTATTGCGATTGTTCCAAGTGCCGCGTTCATGTCCGGCGCGATACTTCCCACAAGTGCGCCGCTATCCATGACGATCGTATTCCCCGCCGCCAAGTAAGGAAGATATGTTTCCAATAATCCGATAACGTTTGTATCTCCGCCCGCGCCTGTTAACGGTGTTACCGTTGCGGATCCGCCCGCAACTGTAAGAATTTCTGCGCCCGCTTCACCGACGATAGCAGAACCGGAAGAAATCGTTCCGCCCGTAGCCAGATACGGGATTTTTGAAATATTAACGTGGCCGCCCTTGAAATTCGGAATCATATTCATGGCGTTAATGAATCCGTTCAAAAGCCCGATCAGTTCATTCAACATAGCCTTAAACGTGAAGACAATTCCTTCGCCGAATCCTTTGAACAGACCCTTCGCGCCTTCCAATACACGCGCCCAATCGCCCGTAAATATGCCACGATATACGTCGACCCAATTTTTCAATTCTTTTTGAAGTCCTTCAAGAATCCCGCTGATCGTTGCCTGGAAAGAATTCATAACTTCGCCCATGAAGCCGAATTTTTCCGACCAATCCGTCGCCAGATAGTTCAGCGCCCCGTTGACGACCTTGTCCGCGACTTCCTGTATCTTGTCGCCAAATAATCCGAAAGCCACTATCACGGCACCAACTACGCCCAAAACGCCAACGTCGCCAATTCCGCCCAGCGCCTTTGTCAGATTTCCGATAGCCGTTGTAGCCGAAGCCGCCACGGATGCGATCGGAGAGATCGCCGCCACGATAGCCGCGCATTTTGCGCCAAGCGCCAGCGTGTCCGGATCCATGTCGCGAAGTGCCTGTAAAACGCTTTCTATTGTTTCCTTTATTTCCGGCAGATAGGGAAGAAGCATTTCCGCTATTTCAGTGCCAATTTCTGCGAACGTTCCCGTTGCTTCGGCCTTCAGCTGATCGATAGCGTCGTTTAATTCGTTCGCCTTTTCTATGCTTTCTTCGGGAATGATAACGCCAAGATTTTCGGCTTCTTCGCCCAGAGATCGAAGCGCCGCCCCGCCGTCGTCAATAATTCCAGCCAATTCGTCGGCAGACTTCCCGAAAAGTTCCATAGCGACAACGTCGCGTTCGGTTTCGTTAGGGATCTGCGACAAGGCTTCTACCGTGTCATAAAAAATATCTGTAATGTCGCGGAAGTTTCCGTCCGCGTCCTTTGTTGCGATTCCAAGTTCTTCGAACGGTGCTTTTGTAGAAGTCAACTGTTTCTTCAACTTCTTCATAGCGCCCGTCATTGTATCAAGATCAATGTCGATCAGATCGGATGCATACTGAAATTTCTGTAATTCATCCGTCGAAATGCCTGTTTGCTTCGCAAGTGTCGACAGTTCGTCCGCTTCTTGTGCCGTTTTGACCGCAAGCGCACCCATTCCGGCAAGAAGTCCGCCCGCAAGTTTTGACAAGGTTTTCGTCTTTTGTGCGACGTTGTTAAACTTGCCCGCCAATTTCTCGGCAGACGCGGCGATTTTTTCCGTCGTGACGTTAAAGGACTTCGCCGCCTGTTCCGCTTCCTTCAATTCGCGTTCGGTCGCGGCAATTTCGCGCGTCAATGCGTCGTATTGTTCTTGACCTTCGCCCGTCTTTTGCAGTTCTTCGCCAACTTGTTTCTGCGCTTCCTTCAGCGCGTCAAGTTTCTTCGTGGTCTGTTCGACCTGGTTTCCAAGAAGCCGTTGTTTCTGTTCTAACAGTTCAACGTTGCCGGGATCTAACTTCAACAGGCGTTCAACGTCTTTTAACTGTTTCTGCGTGGACTTGATTTCGGTATTAACGCCTTTCAGCGCTTTCGATAGTCCGGAAGTGTCCGCCCCTAATTCGATTGTAATTCCGCGAATTTTGGTTGATGCCATTTATTGAACCTTCATTTCGCCACGGAAGAATGAAGCCATGCTTCCAGCGGGTGCTTTTTTGTCGTACTTTTCGTGATCGTTTGTACGTTCTGTAATCATGTCATAGACCATGCCGACGGTGAATTCGTCCAATTCTGCGCCGTTTAAGTTCAGTTCAGCGCACCGAAGCATAAATATTGCGCCATTCGGTTCACGGTCTATTGGCATTATTTTTTTTTAGGCGTTGACGTTTGTTGCGTGTTTATCGCCCAAAGTTCAAACAACTGCGGCAAAATCTCATAGATCGAAAACATATCGAACGTATCAAGCCAATCATCAGCTGAAGTCTGTTCCATGTCCGGATCTGCGTGTCTTGCCATGATATACGCCGCATCTTCGAAGATCTGAAGGTCTACAATATCCAGCGCTTCATCTTCGCCGCCTTTAATCTTGTTGAACTTCTTTTGAAGTCTGTTCATGTCCGCGATCATGTCGCGTCCAATAATCGCACGATAAAGCCGCGGTGTGCGTGCCGTTGCGCGGAATTTAACGTCTTTTCCGCCGACGCTAATGATTTTATCCATTTTCAATCCTTTTCTTGATATTTTCCACTAATTCGTTTTCCGCGTCGTCTGCGACGGGTAAAATATGCGGAAATGCCCGCGTCCTTCCGCCGCCGATAAGCGCGTGTCCTTTTTCCAACAAATGCGTCAAGCGATAGTGCTTTTTGTTATGTACCGTCGCTTTTATGTGATACCTTTTATCCGTTTTTGTCTGAAATATGCCCCAATCCTTGTTATATGCGTCCCATGAACCATATTCGCCGGATCCGGACGGATGCGCGACGCGAAGTTTCTTTACGGCTTCTTCAGCCGTATACATAACCCCAGCCGCGCACGCTTCATCCGTAACCCCTTGAAAATCCTTTAAGGATTGTTCTATTGCTTTTGCCAGGTCGTCGACCGTGACTTTCTTGTTCATATCTTTTCCCTACGGTGTAGACGGTGAGAAATAAACGTTACTATGCCAGCCGTTCAGAACGCCGGATCCCGTATTCGGGCCTGTCATAGCCATAACCTTGCCGTTCTTCAGCGGTGCCGCCGAAACGGTTAATGTCTGCGTCGTCGGTGTCTTTGTATCTTCGATCGTGTTCAGATCGCGACTAGGACGTGTTGCGGTGCAGTTGTAGAAAACATACTTCGTTCCGGTCTGGTCGCCTTCTTCTTCGAACGTCATAGCGAAAGCCTTCGAAGTTGCAGAAGCATCTTCCGTGATAACGTCGTTTGTGTCTTTGGAATATCCAAAAATATTCTCGTAAACGTCGTCCGGAATAAGTGCAACATTCAGATCGCCTTCGTAGCCGTTGTTTGCGCTTGTCTGATAGTAGACAATGTTGTCCGCATAGAACTTGTTAATGTCGCCCTGTGCCGCCAGCGAAAGGCTAACTGCGCCAGGAACGTCGATAACTGTTCCGTATGTCGGAACCGCGCTAACGTAGGTACTCATAGGGAAGAAGTGAACGTTTTTGATACCGAATTTCACTTTATCCATGTTGTTTTTCCCCTTTCTAAATGGAAATTTCGTACAAAATCTCGTAGCATTGTTCGTCTTCAAGCCAAGTTTCGGTCTTGTCCCACGGAATGAAGTTCGCGTCAAATGCCGCTTCAAGTTTCTGTTCAACGGAAGGACTTTTCTTTTCCGTGTAAAGTTCCACGTCGACGTTCTGGATCACTTTCCATACGTGATTATCCGCGTCGAAGTTGTCCGTGTCCGTCGCCAGATAACAAACGAACGGCAGTTTTGGCGCTTTTCCAACAGGCCACGCGCGATATGTGACTTTGTTCTGGAAGGTCGAAATTTCGCTGATGATCGTCCGGATCCCCGATAACGTCATTGTTCTTCCCCCTTCCGTTTTGTGACGTACAGTTCAACGCGCCCGTCGTCCCGTAAATATGTACGGTATATCGAATAAACTACGTCGTTATACGTCAGCAGTTCTTCGCCTTCGTATTCCGTCGTCCAGATCAAGAAACGGTATTCGGGCTTCATGCCCTGTAATCCCGCCTGGTAAAACTCGTTCATTCCGACGGAAGAAACATACGCGAAGACATTTCGCGGCGTGGTCGTTTCGACCCATTCGCCAAGCCCGTCTTGCGAATATTCTGTTGTTAACAAAGCGATTTTCGCGGCTTGATTCATAATTCTACGTGGTATACGAGGTATACGTTGCATTCATGCCAAGTTGTGCCTTTTGTTCGTCATAGGAACGCTTGAAAGCGTCGGCCCTGTTCAAAGCGCCGTGTTCAAGTTCGAAGTGATACCCACAATATGAGCAGATCGCCCGAATAACAAGCGAATTCGTCGAACTTGTAGTTACGACCGTCGAATTGTCTACGCCAGCGATTCCCAAATCCAGGACGGCACCGTCGATCAGATCGTTCAGTTCGTCGTCAAAATCATCCGTCGAAACAAGAAGCGCGTTTTTCACTTTTTCAAGCATTGTTAAAACTTCCGGCATGATTATTTACCCCGTTTTGTTGTTGCCTTCTTTACAGGTGCCTTCTTCGCCGTTGTAGTGGCTTTTGGTGCTTTCACGGCTTTTTCCGCCACTTCAACGTCCGGCACGATTGCCTTTTGTGCGACGACCTTTTCTTCCTTCAGTTCTTCAGCTGAACCAACGGAAACAAGGAAAAAGCACTCGGCGGGTGTTACGTCTACAACGTCCCCCGCCTTGTGCATGATCCTAGCGTCGCGTAAAAGTTTAACCTTCAAACGATCAAGAACCCTTCTTGATGTTGCAGAAGCGACCGCAAGCCGTGACTGCGTGTGCCGCATACTGTCTTCCTACGATCTTAACAAGATCTGCTTCGGCTTCGGACAGATCGTCGTACTTGATAGCGATTCCGTCGCCTTCCGGATAGTTCACGGATTCACCGTTCAGATCGCCTACGATAGCGTAAACTTCGTTTGAGGAAGCCGCGCTATAAGCCTTAAGGCTATTGTTGAACAGAACAGGCAGACCCTCGAACGGATCCATAGCGAAACCAGCGGCAGCAGCAGCGGACTTGAAGTTCGCGTATGTCAGTTTGTTCATAATAACAACCGGATCTGTTGCTTCGTCGGACAGATTCGCGAAAGCCGTAGCGATAGCCGTAACGGTCGGTGCGCTGGTGATCTGTGCAACACAAGCGGCAACAGAAGTTGCGCTGGTCGGTGCGGTGATAATGTCGTTAACAACCAGGTCTGCTAACTTCTTGACAATCTGATATGTAACTTCCTCGTAGACGTAGCGAACAAGTGCTTCGCCGCCCATAGCAACTGCTTCGTCAGAAATGCGGATCCATTTCTTGATAGAAGCCGGAACCATTGTTACGATACCAAGTTTCAGCGTTTCTTCAGCGGGTGCGTCTGCGCCTTCGGTATGAACGCCGGCCGCCGTTGCAACTCTCTCAAATGCGACTTTCAGATTGCCGCGAATCTCTGTTCTGCGAACACGTGCCAGAATGTCGTTGTTCTCCCATGCGGTGCGAACGATCTCGTCAACAAGTGCGGGAACCGGAACGGAACCGCCCGTTGCGTTTTCAGATAACAGGCTTCTAACCTCTGTTGCGTCTTCCGATACAAGGTAACGCGCAAAAGCGTCAACGTACTCTTTGGAAGCGCGGATTTCTTCGTTTGTCTTCATGCTTCTTTTCTCCTCTACAATTTTTTCTTCGACTACTACTTCGCCGACGGATCCGTTAGCGATTGCGGATCTGATCTCGGCCTTCTGTGCTTCTTCTGCCTTGCGTGCTTCGATCTCTGCGTTTAAGGAACGCATTTCGGATTCAAGCGCGTCAAGATCTGCGCCTTCGTTGTCAAGTTCGCCAACGATAGCGTTTTTTCTTTCGTTGATCTCTTCGATCGTCATGTCTTTTAAATCCATGATTTAAACCCCTTTCAAAATGCGGATTTTCTGTTTATGTGCTTCGATCTTTTCCTGTTCCGCTTTTGCGCTTTCCAGCGATACCCGCGCGCTATCCAGCGCGTCAGATAAACCACGGGCAGAAATAGACGTTGCTTCGTACGCGGGCCACGTCACGGCCGAAACCTCAAACACACGTCCAAGGCTTTCAACGTGGCGTTTCGGATGATCGCCGTCGATTCCTTCCCAGGAATCCGCTTCAACCGTAAACATAAACGACATTCCGTCCAGATCGCCGCGTTCAACTGCGGAATACAACGCTTTCGCTTCGGCATTGTTCTCTACGTCCAGATCGACGCGAATGTTCATTCCGTCGTCCGTGACTTCAAGTTGCATTGTCGAATTTTCGTTGTTGTTCCTCGATCTTGCCAGCGGGATCATGTCCGTATTGTGATTTACTAAAAACCGTACGTCGCGAAGATCTGTTCCGTCCAAAGCGCCGCGTTCGATAACTTCGTCATAGAAGCCCAGATCCGTGATCTGATCGAATACGATAGGCGTTCCGGATAAGAAGTGTCCGTGATCTTCGTTCTGTTCGGCGCGTACTTCAAAATTAAATGCCCGAATCTCTTTATTCTTCATTATCTGTACTCCCTTCTTCATTGATCTTTTCCGTTGCGTTATAATATTCGCCCCGAATGATGTATTCCTGGCCTTCGCCATTCGGTAAAGGCGGAAGATTCCATATTTCGCGTACTTCGTCACGGTTCAAGATCCCGCGATCCGCCAACTGCGCTGATACTTCCAATTTTTCCTTGTTCGACATATACTGAAGCCGATTCGCGGAAGCCATGACGTAGTTACCTTGCGATTGTTCGCGAAGCGTGAACAACATTTTCGTCGTTACTTCGCTGAACTGAATTGCGAACGGTTCGCATATTCCTTCATAAGCCGCAACCCACTTGTCGCCGTATACTGCGGATTGAAGAAGATCTTCGTTTACGTTGAAATAATCAAAGACGTTCGCCTTGATGATCTTTTCTTCCTCGGAATCGACTACCCACGGATCTGCTTTGATCTGGTTGATGTTCGTATAGGTATTCGGGAATAACAACAGGCCGCCGCCTTCGGCTTCCTTGCTGAAGTTTTCTTCCGTGAACCTTTTCCGTTCAAGCGCTAACTGATCGCTTTTCGTGAAGTTGTTAACCTGGGCATAGAAGCGATATGTCGCCGCCGACTTAACGCCTTCCTGTATGCCTTGATTCTGAATATGAATCAGATCAATCGTCGGATATAACGCCGAATTCGTTTCGCCGAAGAAGTCCGACTTGTATTGATGTTTCGTCATTATCCCGCAATAGTCCAATTCGATCGCGGCGCGCTTGCCGTCCTGGAACTCATAGCGAAGATACGGAACTTCGTTGTATTGAACGATTTCGCATTTCTGCGGAAGCGGTGTTATGATTCCGGACGGTTCGCCGTAAATATCGTAGACCGGACAGATAAAGGCCGTGTTGTGTACGTCCAGGATCGTCGACAAACGATAAAGGAATTGATACCACGTCTGATACTGATTCGGCGCGTGTTTCAGTTTGTTCTGAAGCGCTGGTCTTGCCGATCCGCCAAGTTCGACCTTCAATTTCGCCGTATGAACCGCGCGGACGTTGATCGCCGCCCGAATTAACTGTTGCTCGTAAATCGAACCGTTGTACGTCGTGAAGTGCGGCGTATAGCCGTTCAGCATCTTAAAGGCACCTTGATACTGTTTCTCCGGTTCCTTCGGTCTGTTTTTGAATATTGCGTCAAAAAGTCCCATGTTCAACCCCTGTTCGCTAACTGTTCCCCTATTTCGCCATACCATTTTTGACGGACGCAAAAAGCATCAGACAAAGCGGCCGTCCCGTCGATATGTGCGTTCGGATTTATCTTTACAAGGCGACCCCGTCCACGTTCGACATTCATCTTTAGCGCCGCGTTGAGCAGATGCGCCTTCAGAAGATCGTTGTCGCCACAATGAACGCGCCCGTCCTTCATCAACCCTTCCATTTCACGCAATACGCCGTAAAGGTTTTCGCCCTGGAAGACGTCGTCCGTCTGGAATCCGTACGCTTCCAAGTCTTGAACGAGATATTGCGCGGAATATCTATCGTAACCAACTTTCAACGGCAGAATCTCGTAATTTTCTACCAAAGAAGTGAGCCATTCATAGCAATCGTGATAATCGACAAAGTTTTCGCCGGATGTCGCAAGAAGTCCCCTTTGTATGAATAATTCATACGGGATTCCGTCGCGGGCCGTAGCGTCGGCGATCTTCTCCGAGGGAAGCCAAAACTTCGCGAAGACGTAAAGTTCGCCGTCCTTCTCGATAATGCACGTCGCCGCCGTCAAGTCCGTCGTCTGGGACAGATCGACACCGCATACACAATAAGACGATCTGAAGTCTTCCAGATTCAGCTGAAGGCCGAAGCATTTGTTGACGGTCGAAGTGTCAAGCCATGCAAGGGAAGAATTCTGTTTGATGTTGCAATACTTTGTCAGAAATTCCGCCTTCTTCGAAAGCGAACCCTTCGCGATTGCTATTTCTTCCAGCATGAAGTCAACGGACACGGAAACGCCAAGATTCGGATTCGACTTGCGAAGTTCGTTTATGTCGTCCCACTTGTCCAGATCGTCGATCATGTATAAAAAAGGCAATAGCCGCTTTTCTTCGCTATCGCCCTTTAGAAACCTTGTTGATCTTTTTAATAGTTCATCAAATATCGAATCGTTTATGTAGCCAGCCGTTGAACAGGAAAGAAGAAGACTTTCAGTTCTTGCCCCTGTACCGGACTTCATAACTTCGTATTGCTTTAGACCCGAATCGCCTTCCCAGGCGGCCACTTCATCACAGACCGTCATAGACGGATTGAACCCGTCCGACTTTTTGGCGGAAAAAGCGATCTTCTTCACGGTCGAATTTGTCGCCGTAATGTAAAGGTCGCCGATCCGGTGTTTCGGAAGTTCCGAATCGTCGTGAAGTTTCTTGTTGTGTTCGTCCTTCTCCGAACAAAGTTCCTTCAATGCCTGGTAGTCCGGATCCAATAGCGTCATCTGCCAAACATTGTTATAGATAATGTCCGTCTGGTCTAATTTCGGCGCAACTATAAAGACTTTCGTTCCAAATCCGCCGTCAACGATCCACATATACCGGATGATCGCCGCCGCAAGAAGGGACTTCCCGTTCTTCCTTGCAACGATCAGAACGACTTCACGGAATTGTCTTTTCCCGTCAGAATCCAAGATCCCGAAGATCGCGGACACAAAAGCCTTTTCCCACAGTTCCAACTTGAAGGGACCTGGTGCAAGTTCGCCTTCCGTATGAAAAGTATGGCTTTCGATCCACTCGATCGCGTCGTTCGCCTTTTTCTGGTCGAACGTGAACGTCTTTTTCTCGATCCCTTGTATGAGATATTCCAACAAAGCGTCGATCCAGCCGCCAACCGTGACAGATCCGTCTTTAACTTTTTGATAATAAGAATAAATCCAATTATCGGTCTGTTTCTTCGTCATTTTCGCGCTATTTCGGCGTATCTCTCGCGAAATTCGAAAATCGAG